>Ga0208900_1000494_pt1 | contig 24660 bp, 20 predicted proteins | sample AntAceMetag02UKK_FD_184763 | JGI IMG/M metagenome (GOLD analysis project Ga0208900, IMG submission 184763) | Saline lake microbial communities from Ace Lake, Antarctica - Antarctic Ace Lake Metagenome 02UKK (SPAdes) (version 2) | ecosystem: Environmental > Aquatic > Non-marine Saline and... | reverse complement strand
CATGGGATGGGACCGGCACAAGCGGAGGCAGGCTTAATGGCGGGATTTACATTTACAAAGCAAAGATCACCAGCGAAAATGGCCAGCAGGCAACTGCAGTTGAAAAACTGCTTATTGCCAGATAAGGTTTTACATTAAAGAAAAAATATGAAAAATTTTAAAATTATCTCCTTGGTTTGCTTGATGGTATTTGCACTTCAAGCTTGTAAAAAAGATAATTCGTCCCCGCTGGACGATGGTGAAGTTACTATGGTAATTGATGGGAAAAACTATAAATCTACATTGGTTGAGAATTTTGAAAGTTACGTTGATACATCAGAATGGAACCTGTATCCCGGAGGCACAATTGAAATTGATACAGTGAATACATTAAATGGAAACAGTACCTTAAAACTTATTTCAACAGATTATTGCTTTCATTTGGAAAAGATCGAAGGAATTGCTGTCAATAAAGATAAAGTATATGTAATTAATTTCAACTATAAGTTGCCAATTACTACAATTGAAGAACTTAACAATGGTTTTGGCTGGACATGTATGGGTCCATTTAGAATGGAAATAAAACAAGGCCAGGATATTCTTTTATCGGAATGGTGTGCTGAAATTGACAGTTGGACAGAAAAATACTTTTATTTTCAACCATTAAATGATGTTCCAATTAAAATCGAATTTATAGTTGGAACGAAAAAAGGCCTTTGGTTAGATGACTTGCTTATACTCGAAGAATACTAAGTTTTGCTCAACACAATGTTTAAGAAAATACCAATATGAAACAAATAAATAAACGCCTGCTTGGATTACTTTTTTTTCTGCCCCTGTTTTTAATGGGTCAGGATAAAGTGCAGCAAATAAATATTCAATGGACCGAAATCCAGGAAACCTTTGTTGACGGGGGTTCAATACTTACCCTCAACTTCTCGGATGCTGTAAATGATGATGCATTTGGAATACTTCCTGTTTACCAGGAAATGATTGAAATTACTACTCCCGGGTTGAATTATCTCTTCGAAATTACTGATCCCGTTTTTGTAGCTTTCGAAGACCAGGCTTCCATAATGGCCTTGCCGGATATTGATATCGTAAGTCACGAAATTCAAACCATCATGCAAAAAGCCTACATCAGGGGCGAAGAATTTGCTGTATTTAAACTTTTGCCAATAAGGCTGAACGAGCGAAATGGATTAATCGAAAAACTGGAAAGTTTTAATTTGCGTCTTATTCCGCAAATTGAGGAACCTGTTTCACAAAGAACTGAACGTACCTGGGGTACAAATTCAGTACTTGCCACCGGAGACTGGTTTAAGATTTCGGTGCAGGAAAATGGCGTCCATAAAATTACTTACACCCAGCTTAAAGATTTAGGTATGGATGTGGATAATATCAACCCGCAAAACATCAAGTTGTATGGCAATGGTGGAGGTATGCTCCCAGAGCTAAATGCCACCTTTGTTTATGACGACCTGCACGAAAATGCCATCATGCTTGAAGATGGTAACGATGGAAGTTTTGATGAAGGGGACTATATTTTGTTTTATGGGGAGGCATCCGTTCAATGGGAATATGTTCCTTCAAAACTTGCATTTCAACATATCGATCACCGCTATTCCGATCACACCTATTATTTTCTTACTTCAAGTGAAGGCGTCGGTAAAAGAATTCAAAATCTTGAACCCAGTGTTCATCCGGCCAGCGAAACTTACACAACATTTCATGATTACGGCTTCCACGAAGTGAACAATCAAAACCTGATCCACTCAGGGGCAATCTGGTATGGCGAGACTTTTGACGAAGTGCTGACCTATCATTTTCCTTTTGAGTTCCCCAACATCGACACAAATTTTTTAAATTATTTTGTTGCTGATGTTGCAGGGAAATCCCCTCAATTAAGCCAACTTGTTTTTCGCATTAATGGGGATTCACTCACCACCATAAAGATTCCGGCAATTCCTTCAACATCACTAATTATTTATGCCAATTCCCTCAACAAAAACAAGCGGTTCCAGGTTTCATCAGACATGATTGATGTGATGGTGGAATACAATAAGCCGGATGAAAGTTCAAAGGCATGGTTTAATTATGTCGAGCTTAATGTAATGCGGCAACTGATTTATGAAGGAGAGCAGCTTTTGTTCAGAAATGTGAATACCATTGGCGAGGGAAATGTAAGTGAATTTGAGTTGTCATCAACACCAGAAGACTTTTCAGTTTGGGATATTACCGATCCGCTTGAACCAAAAACTATCGTTCCTGACCTATCGTTTGTTACCTACAACTTTTCGGTTGCAACTGACAGCCTCAAGGAATTCATAGGTTTTGTAGATAACGATTTCCTGGTCGCCAATCCGGTAGGTAAAATTGAAAACCAAAATCTGCATTCATTAAATAATTTTGATTTTATTATCGTTTCTCATCCTGATTTCCTCGACCAGGCCGAAAGGCTCAAAAGTTTGCACGAAGAGATAGATAATATGCAGGTTTGTGTGGTCACACCCCAGCAAATCTTTAATGAGTTTTCATCGGGTGCGCAGGATGTTAGTGCCATCCGCAACTTTACAAAGATGATCTACGAAAGAGGTGGTTCACCATCACAATTGAAGTATCTCTTGCTTTTTGGCGATGGTTCTTACGACCCCAAAAACAGGATTGATGAAAACAAGAACTTCGTTATGACCTATCAGTCTAAACAGTCGCTTAAGCTTACTTCTTCGTATGTTACGGATGACTTTTTTGCGCTGATGGATGAAAATGAAGGGCAAGATGCAAATGGAAATGTTGACGTTGGTATTGGCCGCCTGCCAGCCAACTCACCCCAGGAAGCAATGGAAATGGTGGATAAGATTGAAAACTATATGCGCTATTCGGAGCAAACCCAGGGTAGTTGGAAAAATCAAATGTGTTTTGTTGCCGATGACGAAGATTATAACCTGCACTTCAACCAGGCCGATACGGTACTTGCAGCGATGGTTGCACGTACTAATCCATCAATAAACCAGAATAAAATATACCTGGATGCTTTTCAGCAGGTTTCCACGTCAAGCGGAAGCCGTTATCCGGAGGCAAATATTGCCCTCAACCAACAGGTTGAAGACGGTGCTTTGTTTATAAACTATACCGGTCATGGTGGCGAATTGGGCTGGTCCGCCGAAAATGTTTTGCAGATTTCTGATATTAACTCATGGACAAATTTCAATAAGCTGCCCGTTTTTATTACAGCAACTTGTGAGTTTAGCCGCTTCGACAATCCTTCATTGTCATCAGCCGGTGAACTGGTTTTGCTCAATCCTGAAGGCGGGGGCATTGCATTGCTCACTACTACCAGGCTGGCATTTGCCCAATCGAACTTAACTTTGAACCAGCGGATTTATGATACCCTTTTCAGGGCCAACCCTGGTAATTATCCCCGTCTTGGTGATTTAATCCGGTTTTCGAAAACCCCGTCGAACAGTAATATTAGAAATTTTGTGCTATTGGGCGACCCAGCCCTGAAAATTGCTTTTCCAAAATATGACGTTGTTACAGGAACAATCAATGGATTACCTGTGGGTGCATTTAAAGATACCCTTAAAGCCAATAGTACGATTACTATAACAGGTTATATTGCTGATTTTACTGATGAACACAAATACATTAAAAACTTTAACGGCACAGTTTATCCGGTGCTTTACGATAAGGCGGTTACACTAACCACGCTTGGGAACGACCCCAAAAGCAGTCCGGCACAGTTTCAAATGCAGGACAGGATTTTATATCAGGGCGAGGCAAGTGTAGTTGATGGCATGTTTACATTTTCATTCGTAATACCAAAAGATATTTCCTACCAGTATGGAAATGGAAAGCTAAGTTATTATGCCGTTGATAGCCTTGCCGATGCAGGGGGTCATTACAATGAGTTTATTTTAGGAGGCTACGACGAATTTGCCGCAACTGACGACCTTGGCCCTGAAATAGATCTCTACCTCAACGACAGCCTGTTTATCAGCGGAAGTGAAGTTTACCCCAGCCCGCTTATGTTAGCAAGGCTGAAAGATCCGGGAGGCATCAATACAAGTGGAAGTGGCATCGGCCACGATATTGTGGCAACCCTGGATGGTGAGACCAACAATGCAATTGTTTTAAACAAATTCTTTGAACAGGAGTTGGATGACTTTACATCCGGCAATATCTTATTCCCGTTTTATAATCTGTCAAAGGGAAAGCATACCCTCGAACTGAAAGCCTGGGATATGTACAACAATTCATCTTCCAAAACCATTGAGTTTTATGTGTCGGATAGTTTAGGGGTTGAGCTGGCGAAGGTGATTAACTTTCCTAACCCTTTTAATGATGGGACTTATTTTAGTTTCAGGCACAATCAGTTTGGAGAAGACCTCACTGCGAAAATCGAAATCTATAATTTTAGTGGCCAACTGGTTACTACATTCAAACCTCAATTGGTAATTACCAACGGTTATACTATCGATCCTATCTATTGGGATGGAACAGATAATGGTGGCAGTAAACTCGACGCCGGGTTCTATTTCTACAAAATCACAGTAGGCAACGACCTTGGAAATCAATCACAAATGATGCAAAAAATGGTCGTATCGAACTAACACGAAATTTTTTTGTTTAATGTTCCGTTGTATTTATTCAAAAAACAATATTAAAAATAATTCACCGTTAGCTTTTCATTCTAATTTTCAGTGAAATCTCAAATCAATTCTATGAGCCAAAAGACATTTTTTTTAGCTGTAATTTTACTCTTCTTTTTTGCTGTCGCCAATGCACAATATTATCCCGAAGATGATTCAAGAAGGCAAAACAATGCAATTACAACAGCAGTACCTTTCCTTACCATAGCCCCTGATGCAAGGGCAGGAGCCATGGGTGATGCCGGTGTTGCCACAACACCTGACGCCAACTCCATGGCCTACAATCCCGCTAAATATGCTTTTATTGATTCCAAGATTGGTTTTTCAGCCGCCTATAGTCCATGGCTCAGGGGACTGGTCAACGATATCAACCTTGCATATGTTGCCGGGTATTTGCGGCTCGACGACAAGCAGACCGTAGCTGCCTCATTGAGGTATTTCTCATTAGGCGATATTACTTTTACTGATAATTCAGGACAGATAGTAGGTGTTTTTAGGCCAAATGAATTTGCTGTTGATGGTACCTATTCGCGTAAATTCTCAAACACCTGGTCGGGTGCGGTAGCTGCAAGGTTTATCTATTCGGACTTAACCCAGGGACAGAATGTACAAGGCCAGTCAACCAAAGCAGGTACTTCAATTGCTGCTGACATTGCTGCCTATCACCAGCGCGAACTCAACTGGAGAAGCGTTGACGAAGCAGAATTTGCCTTTGGTATCGCCATCCAGAATATCGGTAGAAAAATATCTTATTCCGATGCTACCACAGAAAAAGATTTTATTCCCACAAACCTGAAATTTGGGCCACGCTTAACAATCGACCTTGATGATTACAACACTTTGTCATTTACAATGGATGTTAATAAATTGCTGGTACCCACACAACCAATATATTGGCAGGATTCAGTTGACGTAAATGGGGAAGCAGTAATTAAAAAAGGAATGGATCCGGATGTATCGGTAGTTACCGGTATGGTACAATCGTGGTACGATGCACCCGATGGATTTGCAGAAGAAATGAGCGAGTTTTATTTTTCGATTGGTGCCGAGTACTGGTACAGTAAAGTTTTTGCGGTCCGTACCGGTTTCTTTTATGAAGACCAATACAAAGGAAAACGTCAATATTTCACCCTTGGTGCTGGTTTAAGATATAATGTTTTTGGCTTGGATTTCTCTTACCTGATACCACTTACGCAGCAAAACCCATTGGAGAATACACTGAGGTTCACGCTGATTTTCGATTTTGATGCATTCAATAATCAATAGGGAGGAAAGGAAGTGACTAAAGTGAACTAAAGTTTGGAGTGACTAAAGTGAGCTAGAATTTGGAGTGACTAAAGTGAGCTAGAGTACTTAGAGTGACTAAAGTTCTGGATTCCGGGTTATGAGTTTCCTCTGCGTTCTTAGTGAACTCTGCGGTTTTTTTTAAATTCAAAGTTAACTCCATATACCTTATACCCAATACCAGCACGGACTGGAATGCATAGAGAGCAAAGAGTTTTGAATTAACCATTTGAAAAAAATATTAGAAGCCGGGAGGAATAACCTTTCTGGCTTTTTTGTTTCCATAAAAATGATGAAATTTGTGGAATAATAAAAAGATTTTGAAGATGAAAATACGGGTAGGATATGGATACGACGTTCATAAATTGGCTGACGGTAAGGAGCTAAACCTTGGTGGTATTGAAATTCCATCAACAAAAAGTGCTGTGGGCCATTCTGATGCCGACGTTTTAATCCATGCAATTTGTGATGCACTGCTTGGCGCCGCCAACCTCAGGGATATCGGTTTTCATTTCTCGGATAAGGATCAGCAATACAAAGGCATCGACAGCAAAATACTGCTAACAAGAGTTGTCGCCCTATTAAAGGAAAAAGGACATCAAATTGGTAATATCGATTCAACCATCTGTTTGCAAACTCCCAAAGTTTCAGCTTATATTGATGAAATGAAAAAGACTTTGTCTGCTGTTATGGATATCAATCCCGAAGATATTTCAATCAAAGCCACAACTACCGAAAAGCTGGGTTTTGTTGGTAGGGAAGATGGGATAGCGGCCTATGCGGTGGTGTTGATTGAACGAGTGTGAGCTTTCCAGGTCAAATCAGTTTTGTAGTTGAAAAATCATTTTAAAAATATAATTATGAGAACTCTATCTTTCAACTTTAAACCAATCATGGTGTCAATAACAATGATGCTATTCTGTATGTCTTTAATGAATTCATTTTCCCAGAAAGAATCGAAACAGGAACGCAAGGCCAGGGAGGCACAAGAACAGGAAGTGCAGTACAATGTTGCAAAAAAGGCAATGTACGACACAGCATTTCTAATCCCTGCCCAAACCATTCAATTTAAAAACAGCAGTTTAATCCCTGTGTTAGGTACCATCAACTACCTGCAACTTGATGGGAATAATTCGGTGTTACAAATTGGATCGGAAATAGGCTCTGAGCCCGGGCTGAATAAGCTGGGTGGTATTACACTGAAAGGTAATGTGAGTAATTTAAAGATTTCGGAGAAAAAGAATAGAATATTCCTAACGTACACACTTACCGGCCTTATCGGGACAGCCCGGATTGCAGTAAGCCTTACGGGATCCAATATAGTAAATATTGATATCGATGGTATGTTTTCGGGTAGGGCATTCACAATGCGGGGCATGCTGGTTAATTTGGGGGAATCAAAAACTTTTGAAGGAACGGAATTTTAAAATTAGTAGGTTTTGGATACAGGTTGCTTCGCTACGCTCGCAATTTACCCGTTTATTAAAATACCTTGTCAGGTAAAATATTTGTATTGAAAATGGACTTTGCGACCGCGTGTCGCCTTAGCGTTAGCGGTGGCGCAGGAGCGAAGCGACAAAGCCAGCCTTGCCGGCTAGGTAGGCAAACTGCCTCAACAATGTCAAACTTTGATTAAAAAACACAAAACACGAAAACTATGATCCGCTGCAAATGGGCATCAGGAAATGCTGATTTTTTCAATTATCACGATAAAGAGTGGGGGGTGCCTGTGCACGACGACCGCAAGCATTTTGAATTTATGCTACTGGATGCTTTTCAGGCTGGATTGAGTTGGCTCACCATTCTTCGAAAAAGAGATAGTTTTAGATTGGCATTCGATGATTTCGATTTTGAAAAAATTGCCAATTATGATGAGGATAAAATCAACGAACTTCTTAAAAATGCTGGTATCATCAGAAACAAACTGAAGATAAATGCAAGCATAAAAAACGCAAAAGCTTTTATAAAAATCAGGGAAGAGTTTGGCTCGTTCGATAGGTACATCTGGGGATTTAGCGGAGGCAAAACTATCCAAAACCATTTTAGCAAATGGGAGGGTGTCCCTGCTACAACTATATTATCGGACCGCATTAGCAAGGATTTAAAAAAGCGAGGATTTACCTTTGTTGGCTCAACCATCATTTATGCTTACTTGCAGGCAATGGGAATGGTCAACGACCATACCACTGATTGTTTCCGTTATAAGGAATTGGTTAATCCTAAATAGTTGTTTGAACAAGCATTTGCCTTGCTTGTTGGGTGTACGACAAATTGCATTATGCGGTTTTCATAGGTTTGATACCTGTCGAAGGCCTGATTTAATCCATCCCTTACGTAGGGCTGTTCATTTCAAAATATATTAGTAAATATTGAATTGCTGTGTTACGAGAGATACTGTCCCGTTAGGGACAAAATATTTCTAAAAACAGGAAATAAACATATAACAATTAATTGTTTTTTTTGCCTTAAGGCCAGCCTCGCCGGCTAGGCGGGGAATTAAAGGGTCAATGAAAAATTGAAATTTTTGAACTTGTGCAATTTGTCGTGCACCCTGCTTATTTACCTTTCGTAATGAAATATTACCTTTGTATTAACTGCAAAACGGAAATCTCATGAAAAAACTTTTTTTAGTACTAATATGTTGTACGATTTTTAGTGTAGCATCTTTTGCGCAAGTTGAAGGGCCTGCACAAACAAAAGATACGACAAAAGTTGAGGAGGTGGCCCAACCTACGCAGCCGCAGCAACAAACCAACCCCTACGTAAAAAAGGATAAAAGATCAGGTATGGATAAATGGTATTTTGGTGGAAGCTTTACCTTTACCTTTGGTAGCTATACGTCCATAGGAATTTGGCCACTTGTAGGTTATAAAGTAACCCCAAAGTTATCATTCGGACTTCAGCCAGGGTACGAATACATCAAATACAATTATTCTAATTCCCCGGATTATGAGACCAGTAATTACGGGCTCAGGCTTTTCGGTAGGTTCAGGGTAATCCCCCAGGCTTATGTCCATGCTGAATTTGCCGAAATTAATTATGGTACAGCAAGTTCAGATGAATCAAGATTTTGGGTCCCTTTCTTGTTTTTAGGTGCCGGATTTTCACAAAACATTGGAGGCAACGTATATGCTTACGTCCAGGTTTTGTTTGATGTTTTACAAAACGAAAACTCACCGTATCGTAGTGGAGAGCCCTTTTGGACGGTTGGTGTTTCGGCTGGGTTTTAATCTGAATTAAAAAAAATGTTTCAAATAATGCGGTTCACACCAATAGGGTGATGAACTGTTTTTCTATTTTTGCACGTCTATTCCATAAACTACAATTTCAAAAGGATGAAAAAACTACTTTTTTTACTATGTATTGCCTTGTTTGCCAAAGCAGGCATCGCCCAATTACATGACGGCTACTTGCCCCGAAATTATCAGAAAGCCTATAACAACGAGACCCGTTCGATGGATGGGAAACCCGGTAAGGCGTATTGGTCAAATCATTCAGACTACACAATTGATGTTCGGGTTAATCCTGAAAGTGGCCTCATTGATGGTAGCGAAACCATCAAATACTACAACAACAGTCCTGATACTTTAAACAGAATTGTCATTAGGCTCTACCAGAATATTTATAAAAAAGGAAACGCCCGGCAGTGGAGTATCGGCAACAGCGACCTGACTGATGGTATGCAAATATCAAAATTGGAAATTGATGGGAATGAATATGATCCCAGCTCAAAGGATGTATATCATAGCGCAACAAACATGTCGGTCATACTTAAAAATCCTTTGCTGCCCGGTGGAGTTTCAGAAGTAGGGATTGACTGGGAATTTACGCTTCCGCAAAAACGCTGGATTAGATATGGACAGTACAACGAAGGGCATTTGCTTGCTGGCTACTGGTACCCGCAAATTGCAGTTTACGATGATATTGATGGTTGGGACATGATTGATTATGTGGGCATGGTCGAGTATTACAACGACATCAACAACTTTAATGTAAATGTTAAAGTGTCGTCAGGTATTGTGGTGTGGGCGACAGGTGAGTTACAAAATCCTGAAAAAGTGTTTCAAAAAGAGATTGCCAAAAAATACGAGCAAGCCCTGATATCTACAGAAGTTGTTAATATTATTACCCAAAAGGACTACGAAAATGAAACTGTTACAAAGCCCCGTGAAATGAATACCTGGCAATTCAGGGCAGAAAACGTTCCTGATTTTGCTTTTGCTGCAAGCAACAATGCAAACTGGGATGCGGTGAGTGTGGTGGTTGACCCCAAGGGAAGGCGGGTGTTAACATCATCAGTTTATCCTGAAGGTGCTGCCCACTACGAAGATGTGGCAATGATTGCCCGAAATGCTGTTGAATATATGTCGTTTGAACTGCCCGGTTGGCCATTTCCATATCCTCAAGTTACTGTGTTTGCCAATGGGCGCAAAACTGGTGGCATGGAGTTCCCAATGATGGCCAACGATGGTGCCCCCGATGATTATGCTGACCTGCAGGGATTGACATTTCATGAAATCTTCCACAATTATTTCCCGTTTTACATGGGCACCAACGAACGGAAATATGCTTTTATGGATGAGGGCTGGGCAAGATACTTTCCTACTGGTTTTCTCAAGAAATACGCACCAGGGGATGAGTATCTTCAGCGCACAATATCCTCTTATGAAAACTTTGCCGGTAGCGAAAATGAATTGCCACCCATGATCCCTACCTACATTTTCAACGATAATCAAACCCATCGGATGGCTGCTTATACCAGACCGGCAGTGGCTTATCACTTTTTGAGGGAAACGCTTGGTGAGGAATTATTCAAGGTAGCTTTACTTGAGTATATGGAAAGATGGAACGGCAAACATCCAACACCCTATGATTTCTTCAACACCTTTAGTGAAGTAAGCAGTGAAGATCTTTCCTGGTTTTGGAATCCTTGGTTTTTTGAATCAGGCTATCCCGATTTGGCCGTAAAGGATGTTACTGATGATAATATTGTGTTGATCGAAAAAATTGGGAATATCCCTGTTCCTATCGAATTAATTGTAACATATACGGACGGTTCAGAAGAAAAAATCACCCGTAATGCCAGGGTATGGAAGGATGGGGCGAAAGTAGTTTCAGTTCAGCTTTTTGCTGATAAAGAGGTGAAAGAGGTCCGTTTGGGGAGTGAGCTGGTTCCGGATAGTTTTAGGGATAATAATTTGTGGATGGATTAAACCTGACAGGTTTTGGAAACCTGTCAGGTTTGGTTGATACTGGTATTCGTCAGCAGATTTTCTTCTCAACTTGACGCTGTCAGGTTCGACTGCGTCGAACTCTGACAGATCTTTTCCATGTTGACCTGACAGCGTCGAAGACCTGTCAGGGTCAACATAATATGATCACCCTACTCCACCATCAATTTCTTCATCGAAAAAGCATCCTGCTTAAATACAAATAATCAGGCTTTTCAACCCACTGCCTATTCATTATTTCATTCATCCAATATTTCAATTTTCAAACTTTTCACTGTACATTTCAAAGCTATTATTATATTTGCACTTCCAACGTAAAAGCATTTAATCATGACCGAAGAAAGCCAATTTGTACTTGACGAAGCCAAAGAATCAATGGGAAATGCCATTGTTCACTTAGAACACGAATTTCAGAAAATCAGGGCTGGCAAGGCTACACCTGATATTTTGGATGATGTTAAGATTGATTATTATGGCGCAATGACGCCACTAAACCAGGCTGCCAACATTAACACACCTGATGCACGCCAGATTGTTGTCCAACCTTTCGACAAGAGCACCTTGTCTATTATGGAAAAAGCCATCATGGCAGCCAATTTGGGTTTTAACCCCCGAAACGATGGAGAAGTTTTGCGGATCCAGGTACCGCCACTTACCGAGGAAAGAAGAATCGCCCTGGTAAAACAGGCTAAAAATGAAGCTGAGAATTCCAAAGTATCCATCCGCAATATCCGCCGTAGCGCCAACGACGAAGCAAAACAGCTAAAAAAAGATGGTATTCCTGAGGATGAAATAAAGAAGTTGGAAGATGACATCCAAAAACTTACCGATAAGTACATTAGGCAAGTTGATGTTGTAAGCGAAGCAAAGGAAAAGGATATGATGGCTGTTTAAACAGGTTAAAATATTGTATTGAAAAGCAATCTCATTTAGAGCTTGCTTTTTTTGTTTCCAACCTTTCCCGGTAAGATATTTTTCCGCCAAAGAAGATGAATGGTTTAAATGGAGTGGCTAAGAAATAGAAAACAAATCTGTGCTTTTTAGCGCAATCCGCGTCCGGAAAAATATGACGCGGATTAAGTGGATAATACGGATAAGAATGCTGAGCGGCAAGACAGGGTTGGGGCCGTAAGAGTTTTGCAACGAATGCAACCACCTAAATAATTTCAATTGTGTCATTTATCCGCCAGCCGTCGGATGTCATTAATTGTCATTTGCGCTTCGCGCGTCATTTATTAAAAAAAATGACTATAAATGACCATTAATGACTATAAATGACTTTCAATTGGAAAAAGGTTTTCGTTTTAACAAATCTCTCAACCACCTAAACAATTACCAATTTTTTATATAAATTTATTTGGTCAGTAAAAAAATGTGTTATACTTTTGACCAGTTGGTTAAATCACATGGTTAAACCAATTAATTAAACTCATCATGTATGGATGAAATTGCATCAAGTACTGAGCAGGTAATATTGGAGGCGGCAAAGAAAATATTTGTCGATAAGGGAAAAGAAGGTGCCCGCATGCAGGAAATCGCCAACGAAGCCGGCATAAATAAAGCATTGCTGCACTACTATTTCAGGAGTAAGCAGAAACTGTTTGAAGCTGTTTTTTTGGAGGCGTTTGATAAATTTCTGCCAAAGATCAATTTGCTGTTGGCGTCCGAAAAAACTTTTCTTGAAATAATAGAGATATTCATCGAAAATTACATCGACTTGATTTTAGGGAACCCACATATCCCTTCTTTTGTTTTGCACGAGCTAAATCAGAATCCCGAAAACCTCGCCCAATTTATGGACAATAAGATCCCGCATATGCCCATGCTTTTCGATAAAATTAACCTGGAGATTGCTGCCGGTAATATCAAAACCATCAATCCAAAACAACTCATGGTAAATATTATCGGCTTATGTATTTTCCCCTTTGTTGCCAGCCCCATCATTCAGAAGCTGTTTTTTGAAGGTGATGAATCGGCATATCAGCAATTTTTGATCGATAGAAAAACCGAAGTTTACAACTTTGTCCTAAATTCAATAAAGGTATGAACACACAAAAAAAACTTTCCATTCAACTTTGGTTGATCTTGTTTTTTGTTTTGACATTTGTTGCAACATCAGCGCAGGTCCCTGAAATATTAAGCCTTGATTTTTGCCACCAAAGGGCCGTTGAAGTCTATCCACTGGTAAAGCAACGATTGTTGAATACTGATGCCTCGACCCTACGAAATGAAAATTTCGACAAGAACTACTTGCCACAATTTGGCATTAATGGACGGGCAAGCTACCAATCGGACGTCACAAAAGTTGAAGTTTCAATTCCGGGAGTTTCAATTCCTTTTCCTGATAAAGATATGTACGACCTTTATCTTGGCCTCGATCAATTGATTTGGGATGGTGGCATTACCCGTGAGCAAAAAAACCTTGAAGCTGCAGGGCTTGGGATAAGTCAGCAGCAAATCGAGGTTGAGCTGTACCACCTGAAAGAACGCATTAATGGATTGTACTTTAAAACGTTGTTGCTCCGCAAAAACAAAGAGCAACTGCTTACCAACCGAAAAGTTGTGACGGAGAAGATGGAAGAACTCGAATCGGGTATTAGAAACGGCATGGTGTTGCAATCTGCTGGCGATGTTTTGATGGCTCAAATCCTGGAAATAGATCAGGGTATTACCGGCTTCGATAGCGACATGGAAGCTACTTTGGGCATGCTTGGTGAGTTAATGGATATGTCGTTGTCAAAAGATATTGAACTGGAACTGCCCAACCCGGCCATTGATACCCAACCATTTATCAATCTCAGGCCAGAGTACCTCTTACTCGACTTGCAAAAGGATAAATTGGAAAGCAGCAAGGAAATGATAACTGCTTCGTATATGCCAAAATTTTCGGGCTTTGGAAAATTTGGAGTAGGAAAGCCGGGGCTTAATATGTTGTCCAACACATTCGAACCATACTATTACGTAGGCGTAGGCTTAAAATGGAATATCATAAACTGGAACCGTCAGAAAAATCAGAAAAAAATACTTGATGTTCAGCAAGGTATTGTTGAGGTTCAAAAAGAGACATTTGACAAAAACACGAAAACCCAGTTGCTGGATAATTTGGCACAGATGGACAAATACAGCGCATTGATGAAGAGCGACCAGCAAATTATCGACCTACGGGAAAAGATTGCCAAAACAGCATCATCTCAACTGGATAACGGAATGATAACTTCAACCCAATACCTGGATGAACTCAACAAAGCCACTCGTGCCAAACTCGATATGGAAGTTCACCGCATTCAGCTTTCAATGGCAAAAATCAATTATTTAAAAACCATCGGAAAACTTTAGTAAGTATGAAAACGCATAGAAAAATGGAAAGCCAAGGGAATATGAATATCCTAGGAAGTTTTGGGTTACAGGCTTGTCTGCCGAAAAGGAGTGAAGGCATGGTTACAAGTTCCAGGTTACAAAAGTATCTGCAAATGGCTTCATTGGTTATTTTGGTATGTTTTACAATGAATTCATGTACCGATGGAGAACAAAAGTCGGACGCGTACGGAAATTTTGAAGCTACCGAGCTTGTGATTTCTGCCCAGGCAAATGGGGAACTTTTGCAATTCGATATCGAAGAAGGGGATTACATCATAGCAGGTAGCTTTATCGGGTATGTTGATACCATCAACCTGGTTTTGAAAAAGCAACAACTCCGTTCACAGATACAGGCTGTTCGGTCTAAATTTCCCAATCTCGACGCCCAGGTGGCGGTTTTTGAGCAACAAAGAAAAAATGTATTACGAGATATGGAACGGATCCAAAAAATGTTTGAAGATGGTGCAGCCACGCAAAAGCAAGTGGATGATGTGCAGGGGCAGGTTGATGTGATCGATAAACAAATCAAATCAGTTGAAACACAAAGGCAGGCTGTTATTGCTGAGCAGAACGTAATCAAAAAACAAATTGACCAGGTTGATGAATCAATAGTTAAATCAATAATTATTAATCCACTCGACGGGGTGGTATTGGTAAAATATGTAAATGCTTTTGAAGTAGTGGGGATGGGAAAATCATTGTATAAAATGGCCGATTTGCAGAAAATGAAATTAAAAGTTTACGTAAGCGGTGCACAATTACCTGGTCTTAAAATCGGACAAGAGGTTGAGGTATTGGTGGATAAAAATGAAACCGAAGACAACAGTTATAGTGGCACCATCAGTTGGATAAGTGAATCGGCAGAATTTACACCAAAGATTATCCAAACCAAAGAAGAGCGCGTTAACCTGGTTTACGCTGTAAAGGTTCTGGTTCAAAATGATGGCAGCCTCAAAATCGGTATGCCGGGGGAGGTGAATTTTTAACAGAGACAAGGCATGCCTTGTCTCAACCAGATACAGAAAAACAATTGAATTAAACGAAAATGATCCCAATACAAATCCAGAATATTTCAAAATCCTTTGGTAATACCAAAGCCCTCTCTAATATTTCATTCGATGTAAATGAAAGTGAGATTTTTGGTTTGATAGGCCCGGATGGTGCCGGCAAAACCACTTTGTTCAGGATATTGGTAACATTACTGTTGGCAGATGAGGGTAGCGCAAAAGTTGTGGATTTGGATGTGGTAAAAGGGTTTAAAGAAATAAGAAGGCGTGTTGGATACATGCCGGGAAGATTTTCGTTGTATCAGGATCTTTCGGTAGAAGAAAATCTGAATTTTTTCGCAACAATTTTCAACACTACGATCGAAGAAAACTATGATTTGATCAAGGAAATTTACCAACAGATAGAACCATTTAAAACCCGTCCTGCTGGAAAATTGTCAGGTGGTATGAAGCAGAAACTGGCACTGTGTTGTGCATTGATCCATAAACCTGAAGTGCTTTTCCTGGACGAACCCACAACCGGTGTAGATGCTGTGTCGCGAAAAGAGTTTTGGGATATGCTAAAGCGGATACAGGGGCAAGGGATTACAATTATGGTTTCGACACCATACATGGATGAAGCAGAATTGTGCGATAGGGTGGGGCTGATAGATGGTGGGAATCTGTTGAGCATTAATACGCCAGTAAATATTGTCGGTCAGTTTCCGCATCACCTTTTTGCAGTTCGCTCAACTGATACTTACAAACTGATTAAGGACCTCAAAGATTTTGAAAAAGCAAATTCGGTGTTCCCTTTCGGGGATTTTGTCCACTTTACTTCTTCAGATAAACAATTGAATGCATCCGATCTTCGACAATATCTTGAAAGGAAATCGCATCACGAACTAATTATTAAAGATACAAACCCAACTATTGAAGATTGCTTTATGGAGTTGATGACGGGGAAGGACCCCATCCCCAACCCTTCCCCTCGAGGGGAAGGGAGTGCCGGCGCACAAGACAATTAGCAGCCGGTGGTAATTCTCCCTGCCAGCTAGGCAGCTTAGAGGAGGTCTTTATTAGAATTCAGAGTAACAACAACAACAGAAAGCGATAAAAAGATTAATTCTGTTTGGACAAGATAGGTGTTAGATAGAAAATTTTGTAATACGAAAGTCATTGATGGTCATTGACAGTCATTGGTAGTCATTGATTGCTTTTATTAATGACGTGCGAAGTACAAATGACAACTTAATGACAGCGTAGCCAAATGACGCGAAGCTAATGACTACTAAATGACAGCGAAGCCAAATGACAATGAATGTGCGTAAGGGATGCCCGCCTTGCCGGCGAGGCAGGCAAGCCCCGACTAACCAGCCTTCACTTCGTTTCGGTTGGCAGAGAGAGGGGATGGCGACCCTGATTCGGATGTGTTCGTTGATTGCTTTCAATAATGACGCAAGCCAACTAAGTTGAAACTTCGGTGGTAGGTCAAGCACAAATGACAACTTAATGACAGCGAAGCCAAATGACGCGAAGCAAATGACCATTTAATGACAGCGTAGCAAATGACAATGAATGACAGCGAAGCTAAAGTCACATAGTGAAAAACATAATAATAGAACGGGATAAATCGACAAATGGGTAACCAGGAAAACATAATCGAAGTTGAAGGATTGTGGAAAAAGTTTGGAAGCTTTACCGCTAACAAAGATTTGAACTTTGAGGTGAGAAAGGGGGAGATATTCGGTTTCCTTGGTGCCAATGGAGCCGGTAAAACCACAGCCATGAAAATACTGATTGGCCTTTGGAAACCAACTGAAGGCAAAGTAATGGTTTCGGGCTACGATGTTTATACTCAAACCGAAAATATCAAGAAAAATATTGGCTACATGAGCCAGAAGTTTTCACTTTACGAAGACCTGACACCGGTTGAGAATATTAGTTTTTATGGTGGGATTTATGGCTTAACTAAAAAGCAAATTAAGGAGCGGTCAAATATAGCAATGCTTAACCTTGGGATGGAGAGAGTAGCCAACAAGCCTGTACAATCGCTACCCTTAGGTTGGAAACAAAAACTAGCTTTTACAGTTGCCATGGTCCATCAGCCGAAAATAGTTTTCCTTGATGAGCCAACCGGTGGTGTGGATCCTGTAACCAGAAGGCAATTCTGGAATATGATTTATGAAGCAGCAAGCAGGGGCGTTACAATTTTTGTAACCACACACTATATGGACGAAGCAGAATATTGCGATCGGGTTTCGATTATGGTAGATGGCGAAATCAAGGCGCTCGATACACCCGATAAATTGAAATTACAATTTAAAGCAAATACGATGAATGATGTGTTTTTGAAATTGGCGAGGGGGGAATAGGCAGTCCACAGTAGGCAGTCCACAGTCCACAGTCCACAGTAGGCAGTACACAGTAGGCAGTCCACAGTCCACAGTAGGCTGATATAGACTGAAGGCTGGAGACTGAAGACTGAAGACTGAGAACTGAAGACTGAGAACTGAAGACTGAGAATTGAAGACTGCTGACTGAAGACTGAAGACTGAGAACTGAGGACTGTTGACTGTTGACTGAAGACTTTAAGAAGACAAATCTATAAACTTAATACTTGACATCATGAGTAAAGGATTTAACGAATTATTAGCTTATCAAAAAGGGTTTGCTTTGGCAATGGAAATCTTTGAAATGTCAAAATTATTTCCAAAGGAAGAGAAATACAGTTTAACTGATCAGATAAGGAGGTCATCCCGCTCTGTTTGCGCAAATATTGGTGAAGGATATCGAAAGCGTCAGTACCCGGCTCATTTCATTAGTAAAATGTCAGATTCTGATATGGAAAATACCGAAACCCAAGTGTGGTTGGAATTCTCATTAGCCTGTGGTTATTTGGCTGAAGAATCATTTAAAGATTTAACAGTTAAATCCGAAGAAGTTGGGAAGTTATTATTTCATATGATTAAATATCCGGAAAAATTCAAGTAGGCAGTCCACAGTATGCAGTAGGCAGTCCACAGTATGCAGTACGCAGTACGCAGTCTACAGTAGGCAGTGCACAGCCTATTAACAAAACTAACTGCCGACTGAAGACTGAGAACTGAAGACTGAGGACTGAGAACTGAGAACTGAAGACTGAGAACTGAAGACTGAGAACTGAAGACTGAGAACTTTAAATAATTAACTAAAAAAACGTGAAACAATTCCTCGGCTTCGTACGTAAAGAATTCTACCACATCTTCCGCGATTACCGGACACTGATGATAATGTTTGGGATCCCGGTGGTGCAGCTACTGCTTTTTGGTTATGCCCTGACCAATGATATAAAAAATGCACCCATCTCAATACTTGACCATTCAAAAGATGAAATGTCGAGACAACTCACCCAGAAAATTCTTTCATCGGGTTATTTTGTATTGGTTGAAAACCTGGAAGATGACAAATCAATAGAGCTGTCCTTCAAAAGCGGAAACATTAAACAGGTGATTATTTTTGAGCAGGATTTTGCTGCAAAAATCAAACGGGATGGATCTGCTTCCATTCAGGTTTTGTCCGATGCATCTGACCCAAATACAGCACGCATACTTACAAATTATATCACTGGGATCGTTGGGAATTTCCAGAATGAACTGATGCGCGACACCAAATTGCCGATAGAAATTATTCCCGAAATAAAGATGATGTACAATGATGAGATGAAGAGTGTATTCATGTTTGTCCCGGGTGTAATAACTATTTTGCTCCTGCTTATTTCGGCCATGATGACCTCCATCTCCATTGCCCGCGAAAAAGAAATGGGGACGATGGAAGTGCTTTTGGTTTCGCCACTTCGTCCCATACAGATCATACTTGGTAAAGTACTTCCTTACGTCCTTCTTGCGTTTAGCCTGGCCATAGTGATACTGGTTTTGGGATATTTTGTATTTGATGTCCCGGTGCGTGGAAGCCTCGTATTGTTGTTGTTTTACAGTATCGTTTACATTGTACTTTCACTGTCGCTTGGGATATTTATCTCGTCCATTGTTGATAGTCAGCAAAGTGCTATGCTTATTTCAATGATAGCATTGTTGCTTCCAACCATCATGCTCTCAGGATTTATTTTCCCCATCGAAAATATGCCATGGCCTCTGCAATGGTTCTCTAATATCATCCCGGCAAAGTGGTTCATTATTGTCATTAGGGGAGTGATGCTAAAGGCCATTGGTATTGGAATACTCTGGAAAGAGACATTGATTTTGTTTTTGATGATTGCATTTTTTATTGGGTTAAGTGTGAAGAAATTTAAGATCAGGTTAGAATAATAGAACGGTGTAGAGAAGGACGGCCGTCCTTCTCAATTGAAGACAACCAATTTGAATTAGGCATGGAATTTTAAAAAATATGAGAACAATATTATTCATATTACGAAAAGAGTTTTTGCAGATTTTCCGCAACAAAACCATGTTGCCTATGATCTTTTTACTCCCTGTTATTCAACTATTGATCCTGGCCAATGCGGCCACTTTTGAGATGAAAAACATCAGGACTTGTATTGTTGATATGGACAACTCCACTGCATCCCGCGAGTTGATCAGCAAGTTTAAAGGGTCACCGTTTTATACCATCGTCGATTATTCTTTCAATTATTCAGATGCAGAAGAAAGTATCAGGGAAGGGGTTTCTGACCTGATTATTGAAATTCCTACCGGCTTCGAAAGAGATCTTCATATCGACAAAACCGCACAGCTTGGTTTGGTTGCAGATGCCATCAACAGCACAACCGCAAGTTTGGCTTATGCTTACTCATCAGCAATCATTAAAGATTACAACCTGGAAATAGTTACCAAAGTAATCGGAAAAGAAGTAAAGCAGCCTATCGATGTCAGGTACTCGTATTGGTACAATCCTGAGTTGGATTATATCACCTACATGGTTCCGGGGATATTGGTTTTATTGGTATCGATGATCGGTATTTTCCTCTCTTCGATGAATGTTGTACGCGAAAAGGAGATTGGTACCATCGAACAGCTTAATGTTACACCCATCAAAAAATACCAGTTCATTGCCGGCAAGCTTCTCCCCTTTTGGATCATTGCCATGTTTGAATTGGCCTTTGGCCTGGTTATCGCAAAAATGTTTTTCAGTATCCCGATTGTTGGTAGCCTTGGATTGATATTTGGCATTGCTGCAATATACATGGTTGTGGTTTTGAGTTTGGGACTCATCGTTTCCACCATTTCCGACACGATGCAACAATCGATGTTTGTATCCTTCTTTTTCATGATCATCTTTATCCTGATGAGTGGATTATTTACCGCTATTGAAAGTATGCCCCTTTGGGCCCAGAAAATCAATATCATTAATCCTATTGCCTATTTTATCAAGATTATTCGGATGGTGATGCTTAAGGGTTCGGGGTTTCAGGATGTTCTGCAGCCCTTTCTTGCACTGGTGGTTTATAGTATTGTTGCTTTATCGTTTGCAGTGTGGAGGTATAGGAAGGTGGCTTAGGGGAGGGGGAAGGTATAGGGGCAAAAAGGTATAAGGTATATGTGGGTCAAGTTCATGTCATTTCTAAATTGACATCTATATGATGATATGTCAATTTGAAATTGACAAAATATACTATCTTTGTCAAAAATCAAATGACAAATGGATATACTAAAACAAATAATCCTTGAAAACCAGGATTACATAGCTTTAAAAAAACTAATTTCCCGTAAGGTAAATATCCCCAAAACCGATAATATTATCATCTTTACAGGAATACGGCGGTCAGGTAAAACTAGTTTCTTGTATTTAGAAGCTCAAAAATACCCAATTGAAAAAGTATTGTATCTTGATTTTGAAGATGAAAGGCTTACATTTGTAAATTCGCTACCAAATTATGAACCTATCCTCGATAGCTTTACAGAACTTTATCCTGATTCCCAGCCCATACTTTTTCTTGATGAGGTACAGAGTCTTAAAAACTGGCATCTATTTGTTAAAAGGCTTCATGCCAAAGGATACAAAATATTTTTATCCGGTAGTAATGCTGATCTACTAAGCAGGGATGTAGCAACATATGTTTCTGGGCGGGGGATTGAAATTTACGTGCATCCTTTTTCTTTTAGCGAATTCCTCAATTTTAAAAATATAGATCATTCCCCAAAAAGCAAACTTACCAAAAAAGCTTCCCTAAAGGCGGCATTTAACGAGTATTTAACATTTGGCGGATTTCCGGAAGTAATCAAGGCTGAGCAAGACGATAAAAGAATAATTATTAAAAATATTTTCTCGCTTATTTTTTACAAAGACCTTATTGCAAAGCAAAACCGGAATGAAACTCTGATGAGGCTGGTCATTCAAAAAATCAACGAGAATATTGGTAAAGCATTTTCCTTGTCGAACATGGCCAATAAAATCAACCCCGTTTTTTCTACCAACCGGCAAACGGTTCACGAATATTATCAGTTGCTTCACCTTCCTTACCTAATTGATGATATTGTTCAATATCGAAAATCGCTATTGAAACGGGAAAGCGAACGAAAAGCCTATTTTGCCGACAATGCCCTTATATTTAATTTATCGGTTGCACAAGATTACGGGAAGCAACTTGAAAACCTGGTGTATAACTCACTGTTTCAAAACAATGAAAAGGTACATTCCTATAAAACATCCAATTCGCTTGAGGTAGATTTTTTAACCGAAAATTCGGGCGGCATAGAATTATTTCAGGTTTCATACGATATATCCAACTCATCAACATTAGAACGGGAAACCAAAGCTTTGCAAAAGGCAATGGTTGAAAGGGGCTTAACAAAATCCACTTTGATAACTGCCGATCAAAAGCAAACCATCAAAACCAATGGCAATACAATAAACATCATCCCATGTTGGGAATGGTTGCTTGGGGGTGAATGAAAATTCTATGACCTGCATTACAAAAATCAGTAACTTTAGTGCCTGAAAAAATCTTCTTGATGCAAAGTATTGGAAAAATACTTCTAAATCCTTTTTTTATTGGCCTGCCCATAAGCATATTGGTGATTTTACTTTTGCCGCGGTTTTTTGATAAATACAAAACCGAGCTTATCGACAAAAAATACTTTTACCATCATGCCTCAAAAGTGTATTACACGGACTTGAACAACGATGCGTCTAGCGAGTTTGTTTATTTGCATTATAGCATGTATCGATCGCCCAACGATAGTATTACTGATGCACCTGCAGTACAAATTGATACCGACTGCTCTGCAAAAGACCGGTCAAATATAATTGACCAGTACAATCTCCACAAAAAATGGATTGAAAAACAAAACTTGTATTTTGGCGATTTTGACAACGATAGAAACAAAGAAATATATTTTTACACTTACAGCAAAGATTCATTGTTTTTGAACGGGCTGGATGCATTTAACAGAAATGGCATCTTTCTCGAAAAGTTTATTTGCAGATTTAACTATCACAACGAATCACCGGATATTCTTTTTGGCAAATCAATCATCAATTGCGATTTGAATGGCGATGGATATAATGAGTTTCTTGGATCTGTAATTGGAGCTTATAGTGCCACACCGCGCTTTGTCTTTGCTTACGATATAATAAACGACACCCTTTGGCAAAGTAAAACCCCGGCAATTAACTTTTCTATTCGTGGTATATTATCAAGAAAAAGTAAAGATGTTTTAATTTATGGTGCTAATTCTGCACCGGGAAATGTTAAAGATTCTATTTTGTACTGGGTCGATTTTACTGACCACAGTTCCTGGCTACTTGTTTTAGATAAAAACCTGGACTTCGTTTTTCCACCCATCGAAAATCCGGGATTTACTTCATCAGTCGCAACTTTAGTACGAAAGGAAAAGGGTGAAATATTTATTTATGCTTTATTCAAGGCAGGCCAAAACGAAAAATTTAATAAACTAAAAAAGTACAACCTCGAAGGGATTGAAATAGCCTCGAAGGAATTGTTGAATTCATATCATGTGGGTATTTACCAAAAACAGGAAGCTAATAAACAGGTTTTGTATTTAAGGCAGGGGCAAACATTTTACCTGATTGATGGGAAGTTGGATTTCCATGGGGCCGATGAAATCAAGTTTCGTTATTTTGAATTTTTCGATGTGGATTTTGATGGCTCGGACGAAATATTTAACTGGCAGGAAGGAGAAGAGTTTGCATACGTTTACACCTCAGATTTCAAACATCCTTCAAAGGTGGAAATTAAAGATATGTTTGGTGGCTATATTTTATCCCCTTGCAGCTTTCAGGACAACTCGGCCAATTTTACCATACACAATGGCGATTTTGTTTATTATTTCAAATACTACGAAAACCCCTATTATTACCTGCAATTTCCGTTTTACTTCGCGATATTTTTAACGATTTCCTTTCTGTTTTACATCGTCATGTATTTCCAGAGAAAAGCTTTGAAAAACAAATTCGAGCAGGAAAAAAAAGTTACCCAACTGGAACTGCTCACCATCAAAAACCAGATCGATCCACATTTTATCATTAATGCCGTTAATAGCCTGGGGGCAGTGATTTTTAAAAGTGATGCAGAGCGAAAGCAATCATACAAATTCCTGATCAACCTCACTTCATTAATCCGCGACACCCTGCAGAATTCCCAGAAGGTTACGGTTAGTTTAAAAGCCGAACTTGATTTTGTTGAGAATTATTTGCAGCTTCAAAAATTCAGGTTCCGCGATAGTTTTGAATTTGAGATTCTAAATCAAATTGATAGTCCGGGGGAAACGGAAATTCCAAAAATGATTATCCAGACTTTTGCTGAAAATGCTGTAAAGCATGGCCTGGCACACAAAACCAATGGAAAAGGGAAAATTGTAATTGAGGTTTTAAAAAATAATGGCTCAATCCAGATTACAATACAGGACAATGGTATTGGCCGCAAGAAGGCCGAAGAAGTTTCCACGGGCTCAACAGGCAAGGGAATGGAAATTATCGATCAAATCATCGATTTATACAACCGGCTGAAGAAAACCAATGTCAGTTTTGAAGTGATTGATTTGTTTGATGGCGGGCAGCCTGCCGGGACGAGGGTTGTAATAAAGTCACCCGGTGAATTCGGCCTGGAGAAGAAAGTGAAATCCTGAGCTCCGTGACATACTCAGGGGCAATTCACCGGGTGACTAAACCAGGTGATGAAAAAATATCATAAAACATGGCTCATATTTTATG
>Ga0208900_1000493_pt1 | contig 24662 bp, 25 predicted proteins | sample AntAceMetag02UKK_FD_184763 | JGI IMG/M metagenome (GOLD analysis project Ga0208900, IMG submission 184763) | Saline lake microbial communities from Ace Lake, Antarctica - Antarctic Ace Lake Metagenome 02UKK (SPAdes) (version 2) | ecosystem: Environmental > Aquatic > Non-marine Saline and... | reverse complement strand
GGATTTATCACGGCGGTCACCCGCCACCCCCGGGAATCTTTAAACAGCACCGCTTTGATGCAATGGCCCCATTGCCGCAGTTGCCAGGCAAGGTTCGGCACCAGATGGGGTGGAAAATACACCTGCGAATCCTTTCGGCAGAGATTCCCCTGTTCCAGGGAGTGTACCAGGGCCGCCTGAACCCGCTCCACATCGGCGGTATTGTTTCCCAGTTTGGGTTCTGTCACCTGTACCGTGCGGACAAATCCGTTGATATTTTCCACCGCTGCCATCAGGATACCTGCCTTGCCTGGGCCCTTTCCTTAAGCCGTTTATGAAGGCGGGGAAAATAGTTCAGTTCCGTGTGGGGCAAAAACAGGGCTCCCACATAATGATCCATATAAGAGGGGGTTTCAGCCAACTCAAAATTGGTCATCATTTCAACCACAGACACCACGTCCCGGCGGAGTACATTGGTCAAAGAACTCATGCGGGCCCCCAGAAGGGAGCTGTTACCCAGATAGATCACCTGTTCTGGATCAACCTCGGGCAACAGCCCGATGGTCATGGCTTTGTGCAGATCTACATAACTACCGAATCCACCGGCAAGGATAATGACCTCTATGTCCTGGATGGTGAGTCCCACCTCCTCCAGAAGGGTCAATGCACCACTGTACATGGCCCCCTTGGCCCGGATAAGATTGTCAATGTCAGGCTCAGTGATGACAATATCCCTGTCTATTTGTGTGGCATCCTTCCACACCAGTACATACTCCCAGATATCTTCCCGCTGGCGAATGCGGTCGGTGTTCAGGGTGCGATTATATTTACCCCGGTTATCAATGACACCATTTTCAAACAGCTGGGCCACAATGGTGATCAAGCCGGATCCACAGATCCCCTTGGGTCTTACGTTTCCCTTGGTCACAATCATGGGCTCATAGGCAATCGGATCAATGGAAAAATCCTCAATGGCACCTTTGGCGGCCCGCATGCCAAAGGTGATCCCGCCGCCTTCAAAGGCAGGCCCTGCAGAACAGGCCGTACAGGCCATCCAGTCTTTGTTACCAATGACAATCTCAGCATTGGTGCCGATATCCATGAAAAGGGTCAATTTTTCTGATGTATATATGCCAGCCCCCATGACCCCTGCCACAATATCACCGCCCACATAGCTTGACACACCCGGATAAATAAGGGCCTGGGCATGGGGTGCCAGATCAAGGCCAAGTTCCCGGGCACATAAGGGCGGATACATAATGGCAGCCGGCACATAGGGGGCTCTTCTGATATACCGGGGATTAATCCCCAGAAGTAGCTGGGTCATGGTGGTATTGCCTGCCAGGGTAATGGTGGTAATACATCCGCGTTCAACTTTTCCCCGCTTAAAAATACGATCCAGCACCGTGTTAATAGTTTCCACCACCCGTTTCTGGAGGGTCTTCAAACCATCTGCTTTTTCAGCAAACATGATCCGGGAAATCACATCTTCTCCATAGCTGATCTGGCCGTTAAAATCCCCATATTCCGAGACCACCTCTCCGGTATTCAGATTTAAGAGTTGACCATATATAGTGGTGGTACCAATATCCATGGCCACAGAGTAATTACAGGCGGTGGTATCACCGGCTTCTATATTGACAATTTGATTTTTACCATCCTTCCTCACCGGGCGAACAATGGTTACGGTGACCTCAAAATTCTTTTCCCGGAAAATATCGGGCACCCTTCTAATGACATCTAAATCCACCCCCAGGCGATGCTCATCATACTGTACTTTAAGATGCTGGATCAAACGGGTGACATCAGCAATATTATCCTGGGCAGAGGGTTCAGGCAGTTTGAGGTATTTCTTTTCCACCGGGGGAAGCAACAGCCCTTTTTCCTTGAGGTCCTCAAAACTGAAGCTCTTTACCCGGGCGGTGTGACGGGGGGTGGTGTGTATATTAAGGACACTGGCATCCACTTCAGATTCCACAGGAACCCTTATCACCACATCAGATTTCACATGGGAAAGACAGGCCAGGCGATAGCCGTTTTCCCTGTCTTCGGTGGAGAGTTTATCCAGGCCACCGCCTTCAAGCTCTCCCGATTCCACCAATATTCGACATTTACCACACACCCCTTCCCCACCGCAGGAGGCATTAATATGAACTCCCGCTTCCATGGCCGCCCGGAGTAAATTCTCACCATCGGCAACTGAAATTTCTTTTCCATGGGGTTGAAATATAATTTTATGGGTTTTCAGACTCATACATTCTCCTGATTTTTCAACAACAGTCTGCGGCGTCACACAGTCTGTGGTCTGTTTAAAAGGTCTATTTCCGGCAAATTCTCAATGCGCTTACTTATGGGGTACAAATTTTTAAATCTGTCCCCACCTCCGAAATGAAAAAATTATTTTGGACTCACTCCTAAAAGGGGTAGACAGGCTTTTATCTGAAAATGTAGTGTCCAAGTAGTCTCATCAGAGCCCCCCCCCAATGGGTAATAGGAACCGGTCAATTGGGCCGTCTACGGTTCCGGGCCGGGACCATTGCCCGTCGGGGGGGGGCGGCATAATGCCATTTTCAATATTCGTTGTGTCCAGCAGGACATGCCCGTTATATGAAAAAGTAGGCGTGCCTAACATTCTTTCATACTTCGTTATGGGCAGGCCAGGGCCAAAATAAGGTCTGCCCGTGGCAGTTATTGAGAAATTACCATTTCCACATAAAAGTTGGATATAATATGTCTATCCCGGTGATCTCCTCGGTTTTCCCCACCCCATGTGTATAATCTCTTCCCCAAATAATATCCAGTCTTTTTAACTCAATTTTCATACCGGGGAGCATCCACACCATGTCCACAAATGTATCCAATCACTTTATAGCCATACAGATTCAGAACGTCCTTTATTTACTGTATTTTATTCATTACAATTATCATAAAACCCTTGCTTTTACAAGTTTATGCTCATATAGTAATTAGAACATTGTTTACTGTTGACGTATTTTATTTTTATGCCTATGAATTATAACTATTAGATCACCCATTGGAATGTCAACGTAGCAAGTCGAATATATTACTAATTTTCGGCATTGATAGATTTACATGGAATCAGGGTAATATAATTACTCTTTTTGTCAATCCATCGCTATTTTTTTGATAAAAAATGCAAAAAAACACCTTGATCCATCCACCAGAATTTGATTCCGAAAATTTAATATATCAACTGATGCTTTCATAATTATCTAAGTTTAAGAAGGAAAATACAGATGAACACTCTAAATGTTTCCATACTGAAAGGCATTGTGGGAGAAAACAATGTAAAGGATGACCCGGCAGATCTCATGGTGTATGGATCAGACAGCTCCGTGCATGCGGCCAGACCCTGGGCTGTGGTTCGACCTGAAAATGTTGAACAAGTTCAAGAAATCATGAAATATGCCCATGAAAATAAAATCCCCATCATCACCCGGGGGGCAGGATCTGGGATGTGTGGTCAAACGGTTCCCATCAACGGCGGCATTTCCCTTGACATGAAAAAAATGAACCGGATTTTGGAAATCAACCCCTCGGACGTCTACTGCAGGGTGGAACCGGGGGTTGTGGATGATGATCTCAATGCCGCACTCAAACCCCATGGGGTATTTTATCCCCCCACCCCGGCATCCAGCCGCATCGCCACCATCGGGGGTGAAATCGGTAACAACGCAAGTGGCGTAAGGTCTGTAAAATATGGTGCCACCCGGGATTCCGTACTGGGCCTTAAAGTAGTGCTGCCCGGAGGGAAACTCGTGACAATGGGTGCCAGAACCCGTGTGGAGGCCACCGGTTACCAGCTACACAAACTCATTGTGGGATCAGAAGGCACATTGGGTGTGGTGGTAGAAGCCACCTTAAGCTTTGTTCCCATACCAAAATTTAGATGCCTGGGCATGGCCAATTTTGATCGACTGGAAGATGCCGGACATGCCATTGCCGATATCATGGCAGGCGGGGTGATTCCTTCCATGCTGGAACTTGTGGACAAGGTGGCCATACAGGCCGTAAACAAAACCATGGATCTGGGATTGCCGGAAGTGGAGGCGGTGCTGTTGTACGAAGCCGATGGCATGGTTAAAGAGGCTGTGGATTATGAAATTGACACCATGAAGGCCCTGTGTAAAAAGAACAATGGAAAGGGATTAACCAGCAGCTTTGATCCCAAGGAACGGGCCAAAATATTCATGGGCAGAAAAAAACTTTTCCCAGCCCTGTCCAAGTTCAGTGAAGTCCTGTCCAGCACCGCCCTTGCCGATGACATGGCCGTACCTTACTCAAAAATGGCGGAAATGGCCCGGACAATCCATGAAGTTGCCGCCAATAATAATCTGATCATGACCGCATATGGCCACTGTGGTTCCGGATGCATGCACACCAAAATTCTCATGGAACCGAGTCATCAAGATCAATGGGAATCTGCCAGAAAAGCTGTATCCCAGATCTATGAATATGTTCGTTCGGTCAATGGCACCACTTCAGCGGAACACGGCATCGGCATCTCCAAGGCAGCGGCCTTTAAAAAAGAAAAAGCCGACTCGCTTGATCTCATGTCCCAAATCAAAAAAGCCTTTGATCCCCATGGCATACTCAACCCGGGCAAACTCATGGATGCCCCAGATGACTGGGTAACAGCCACAGATTTAAGGTACATGGTTGCCTGATATACCCCTTTTCTGCTTTAAAACTTAGGTCAACCTCTAAGCTAAACTCAGGAATTTTCTTACCGGTTTTTTATAAAAAAATTGAATTTTCTACAAACAATACAAAGAGGAAAATTGGTGAATCAAGGGCTGAAACCCGACGAACTTGATGTCCCCAGTATCCAATTGACCCTTTTTCATAAAAATACGGAATAAAACACATGGAAACCATAACTAAAGTTCGAGAATTCAAACCCACCCACCTGGAAAAATGGAAAAACAATCTGGATAGCTGCATCCGCTGTGGCTATTGCTATGAGCATTGCCCTGTCTTTAAATATGACCGATGGGAATCAGACGCCCCCCGGGCAAAAATGATCATGATATTCGGTCTTTTGTCTGGACAGTTAGAGCCATCAACCTACATTGCCGACAAAATTGCCTCCTGCTTTCATTGCGGACGCTGTGTGGCCGCCTGCTCCAGTGGCGTTCCCCTGCTGGACATCTTCACCGATGCCAAGCGCGATTTTGCCGGCACACAATGGGAAAGCCCCGGTACCACCACACTCACCGGACCGGAATGTGCCGCCTGTCTGGCCTGTGTTCGGGCCTGCCCCCATGAGGCAAGAAGTTTTGTGGACGGTAAAATTGTCACCGATATTGTTAAATGTCAAAGCTGCGGTGCCTGCATAGATGCCTGTCCCAACAAGGCGGTGTTTACCAACTTAGCCCTTGGCACGGATCAACAGGCATTGAACCGTGAAATCGGCCAGTTTCTTGCAAAGGATAAGGCCAAGGCCATTGTATTTGGATGCAACTGGTCCTATTATCCCGATCTCCAGTCCTCCAGCATGGAAAGTATGGTGCCAGAGGAGTATAAGATACTCATCAACATGTGCGGTGGCAGGCTGGAAAAACCCTTGCTGCTGGAACCTTTCCTTAAAAATGGCTGGGGGGTCTTGGTGGCCTGCTGTCCAGACGGGGATTGTGAGCATGATGGAAACGTCAAAGCCAAAATCCAAGTGGCATCCCTTAAAGAATTCCTGGCCCAGATTAATATTGAACCGGAACGCATTGAACTGGTTCAGATTGCCCATGGAGACAAGGAAGGATTCCAGTCTGCCATTGATGGATTCATGGAAAAGATCAATAAGCTTGGCCCCATTAAAAGATAAAAGAACCACGCCCACAAATGGAGAGAAAAATATGAAAATAAGCGTTCCCTACGGAAAAAAGGGAGAACTCACCGCTGTGATCAGTGACAGTATTGCCCCGGTATTTCTGGAAGCCAATGATGTAAAGATAGGTGACACCAACCTTTTGATTAAAGGGGCCATGTCTTCCCCGAATGCGAGCAAAAACCTGACAGAGTTTCTGGGGGATGCAACGGATCTTTTGATCATTGTCAATGATGCCACCCGTCCCACTCCCACCAAAACCGTATTGGATGCCATCTGGGATGATATTAAAGCCATTCCGGTTAAATTTATCATTGCAACAGGAGCACACAGGGGGCCCACCGAAGAGGAATTTATCCAGATATTTGGTTCCCACTACGAAAATATTAAGGATAATATCCTGGTTCATGATGCGTTAAAAGATGAAGAAATGGTCTTTCTTGGCACCTCTTCCAACGGCACGGAAATGTCCGTGCATGAGGCCGGTGTCAATGCCCATAAGATCATCATCATCGGATCTGTGGAACCTCATTATTTTGCTGGATACACCGGGGGCCGTAAATCCTTTCTTCCCGGGATTGCCTCCTATAAAACCATTGAACAAAACCACAAGCTGGCCTTGGGACCTGAGGCGTGTGCCCTGGCCCTTGAGGGCAACCCCGTGCATGAAGATATGATTGATGCCTTGAAGGTGGTAAAAAAAGAGATCTTTGCCATCATGACGGTGCTGGACAAAAATCACAAGGTTTACGCTGTCACTACCGGGGATATTTATGCCTCCTTTGACGCTGCCATTGAGCGGGCCAACGAGGTGTTTTGTGCCCCCATTGAAAAAAAGGCGGACATTGTGGTGTCTGTGGTGAAATTTCCTGCGGACATTGATCTGTACCAAGCCCAAAAGGGCATTGACAATGCCAAACTGGCCCTGAAAGAAAATGGCATTCTCATTCTGGTGGCCAAATGCCGTTGCGGCATCGGCGGCAAGGCTTTTGCCGATCTTCTGGGTAGTTGTGATACCCCCCAAGAGGTGTTGGACACCATTGAAAAGGGCTATAAGCTGGGATATCACAAGGCCGCTAAAATGGCGGAGATTGGACGTTGGGCAGAGATGTGGGGGGTCACCGATGTACCCGATGAAGAACTCTCACAACTGTTTATTAAGCCCTTTAAAAGTCTCCAGGAAGCCCTTGATAAAGCCCTGGAGCAAAAGGGTACAGATGCCGATGTTATGTTCCTCATGGATGGCAGTCTCACCGTTCCAATGCTCCAGGCTCAATAACGGCCATGTTAGCCCACCGGCATAACGAATAATACCATGGCATAATGCCACCCCCGACGAGGGCTCTGCTGTCGGTACTTTGCTGCTGGATTTTCGTATAACGGGCATGTCCTGCCGAACACAACGAATCATGAAAAAGCTATCATGCCGCCCCCCCGACGGGCAATGGGCCACGGCTCAATTGGCCGGTTCCTATTGCCCATCGGGGGGGGCTCTGCTGAGGGTACTTGGACATTTCATTTTCATATAAACACCCATGCCCTGCTGGACACAACGAATATAGGGTCGTAGACGCGGAGCCAAATGGCTGTATGCCGCCCCCGGGGAGGGGTAATGGAAGCGACCCGGAACTGTTAGACAGCCCAATTGGTCTGTTCCATTACCCCTCCCCGGGGGCTCTGCTGAGGTAACCTTGGAGGCTACTTTTTCATATAAAACATACATGGCTGTAAGCACCAGCCACAACGAAAAATGAAACTCTCATAATTCCAGCATTTTGGACTGAGTTTTATATAAAAAAAGACCGTTAGGAAAGAAATAATCCTTCCTAACGGTCTTTTTCATTTTTATTCCCGAGGCCACCTTTGAACAGCTTTCAGAGGCTAACTGGGCTCTATCTTAACCTGCGATTAGAGGACAAATTTTCAAATCTGTCCCCGCCATTAAAAACATCACAGTTCTATGTGTTTACAATTTTTCAGCAAACTCATTAACCTTACAGGCAAATTCCCGGGCCATATTGGATGCAATGGTGGTAAACACCACCCGATCCTTATTGAGTCCCATATTTTCCAGTCTCTGGCGAATCTCTTCCACACGCCATCCAGCGTAAATATTACCCCGTTCGGCCTTGCAGTTTCCTTCATGACAGGCGGCAACCATGACGCCATCAGCCCCTGCCACAAGGGCATTCATGATGAAATCCACATCCACCTTACCGGCACAGGGAACCTTAACCATGCGGAACCCGGCGGGCATTTCATAACCAAACTGAGCTGCGGCTTCTCCGGCTTCCAGGGCAGAGTTCTTGCAGCAAAAGGCTACAATGGTGGGAGTTGCATCAGCAGCAGAGGCCACAGCCTCTTTAACACCGCTCTTTAAATCCGCATCGGTAAAATCACCCAGCTGAATGGCATCCATGGGACACTCACTGGCACAGATACCACATCCCTGGCAAGCTGCCGGAGAGATAACGGCTGCTCCGTCCTTCCAGAAAATGGCACCATGGGGACAACAGCGATAGCAGGTGAGACAAATAACGCACTTGGTGTCATCCACCACGGCAATGTCTTCGGTGAGGGTACGAACCCCATCACCAATAAGGGCTTTCACCTGCAATGCCACATTGGCAGCATCCACATCGTTCTGGGCAACATAGATGCCCTCTCTATTGGATTTCACCGGAAAGCGATGCACATTGTTACTGGGCAGGAACCCATCCACATCGGTATCAATGCCGAGGGTTTCAGCAATGCCAAGATTGTTGGAACCCACCACAAGCCCTTCTTCCACCACCACATAATCAGGTTCCAGCTCAATGTCAGACCGAACCACGGGGTCGGTGATGACAATTTTAAGCTTGTCCTGATCCTGCTCAATGGTGGGCATGGCTTGGGGTTTAAAACACACCACCCCTTCATTTCGACCCTGGGTAAACAACCGCTCCAGTCCTTTACCACCCACTTTCACATTACCCGCATAGATGTAGGATCGGCAGTTTTCCAGTTTCTGAACTTCCAGGGCAGACTCAAGCACCCTGCCCGTTGCGACGGGGTCACCTTCCTGGGCAAATCCGGATAAAAAGGCCACAGTGCTACCGCTGCCGTTGAGCAATTTTGCCTTTCCGGCATCATCTGCCAACAGCGCTTCCAACTGAGTCTGGCTGATCACCTTGTCATTGAGGGGAAGACCATAGGCACTGTTTAAAGGCACACTGGTGTACTGGGGGGCTACCACCACAGCACCGAAAGTGAGTTCACATGTTTCTTCACCCTTGCCAAGGGTGACTCGAAAATCACCGGCCACACCGGCAATGGCAACCAGAGAAGTCCCTTCCTGGATTTCCACAAGCCCGGCAGTCTGCATCTCTTTACTGCATCCGGCACCACAGGCACAGGCGGTTTTATTCCCAATCACCACAGCCTTATAACCCTGGGCAGCAATTTGAGCGGCGGCAGTAAGGCCAGCTTTACCAGCCCCCACCACCAGGACATCTTTATTAATCTGAACCTCAATTGTTTTACTGTTTTTTTCTGCTATCATTTGCTTCCCCCCAGATAATTCATGGTCGCCAGGGCGACATTTCCAGCACCTGCAATGGTGGCGGCAATACTTCCAGGGCCTCCGGCCGTTCCGGCAACAAACACACCTGAATCCCCAGTGGCTGTGTCAAGAAAACCATCCTGGTTCACGGGGATATTTAAAATTTCAGAAATCTTTGCCGTGTCCATGCCGGGCATGAGTCCCACAGAGAGCACCACAAGATCAAATTGTTCTGATGAGGGCGTTCCCTGGTCTTCGGCCATGTGGCGAAGTTCAAGGCTATCGCCTTCCAGGGGATAGATGTCCACGGGGATGGTTCTGACAAATCGAACATTTTCTTTTGTTCGCTCATAAAACACCGGGAATTCCTTGCCGCTGTTCTGGATATCAATGTAGAACATGGAAATCTGGGCTTCAGGATCGGCATGTTTTGCCACCCCTGCCATGCGCATGGCATAGGGACAACACACCTCAGAACACCAGAGGTTGCCCAGACGCTCATCCCGGGAACCCACACACTGGATAAAGGCAATGCGTTTGGGTTTTTCTCCATCAGAGGGACGTACCAAAGACCCATTTTCCCGAATGATATTTTCAAGATCAAGGCCGGTGATCACATTGTCCCATTTATCATATCCATAGGTGGATTTGATATTGGGGTCAAAGGGGGTGTATCCTGTGGCAACCACAACAGCATCAACCGCCACTGCACCTTCAGTGCCAAGTGAGTCAATATTCACTGCGCCTTCCGGTGCATCCGTTGCTCCGTCCACCACCACGTACAGGGGTGAATTATGATGGGAAAATCCCTTGAGGACAGCCTGGGGAGCCACCTCTTCCACTACACTTTTGGCAAGGGATACGCTAAAGCCCTCTTTTTTCTCAAGACCGCTGACTTGGGTTCTCAGATGTACGTTGATCAAGGGCTCATTCACCACGTTGGCCAGCATCTCTTCCACACTACAGGCCCCGCACTGCTTGCAGGTATCTGTGGCCTTGCAGGTAAATCCAATGCTGTGTCCACCCAAAAAGCAGGTTTTTTCAACCAACTCCACATTGATATTCTGCCTGGAAAGCTCCCAGGCAGCAGTGAGACCGGCAATACCGCCACCAATGACCATCACTTTTCCGGTTTTACTATTCAATTTGGAAACTCCTTCTCTTGGGTTTAAACTTCAGGCCTTGGCAGTACTCCGGCTCTTTCAGCAATTTCAGGAACCTTGTGTTCCCACTCGATGGCCATGAGATGAACGCCGGCCACACCCTTTGTCTCCTTGAACTCTTCAATCTGCTCACAGGCAATCTTGATGCCCTCGTCGGCCACCTTTTTCTTATCAACGCCCTGGAGTCGTTTGATCAACTCTTCGGGTACGTCCATGCCAGGTACTTTTTTCTGCATGTACCGGGCCATACCAATACTCTTCATGGGGGTGACACCGGCAAGGATGTACACCTTGTCCGTCAATCCCATCTCATTGGCCTGGCGTACCCATTCTCTCATCTTGGGCATGTTGTAGATACACTGGGTCTGAACATAATCGGCACCGGCGGCAATTTTTTTGGCCAAACGGTGAACCCGCCACTCAAAGGGCTCGGCAAAGGGGTTAGCCGCAGCTCCAATGAACATTTGGGGGGGGACATCAATGTCTGCACCACCCAGAAATTTTCCTTCGTCACGCATTTTTTTCACCATGCTGATCAACTGCATGGAATCAATATCAAAAACACCCTTGGCCTGGGGATGATCCCCAAAGGTCTGGTGATCCCCGGAAAGGCAGAGCATGTTGCGAAGTCCATGGGCATAGGCACCCAGGATATCCGCCTGCATGGCCAGACGGTTTCTGTCACGGCATACCATCTGAAAATTGGGCTCTACGCCCTCTTCCAGACAGATCATGGAGGCAGCCCAGCTAGACATTCTGACCATGGCAGTCTGGTTGTCGGTGACGTTGGCCATGTCCACCATGCCCTTCAAGGGTCTGATTTTCTCACGCAACGCCTCCACATTCGCACCCCGTGGGGGTCCCACTTCCCCGGTAAAGGCAAAATGACCCGCCTCAAGCGTTCTTTCCAGTTTACTTCCTGATTTCATATTCTTTTCTCCCTGAATTTATTAAATATGATGATCCCTGAGAAGTTGATTCCAGATTTTCACATAGTATCATCTTGCATCAACCATGTTGCATAAAAACAAATTCAAATAACAACATGATATGCCAAAAAAATTAAGAATCAGCCCGTTTACGAGACCATCAAATATGTTGCATCACCGGATCTGTTTAACCAAGGGCTTTAACGCGCGCTTCGTAGCCTGGCTGAATCACTTTTCGAGGTTTCTGATTACTCCAGTCATTGGGAGGAGACAGTTTAATAATCTGATCCAGACGTCCCTGGGCCGCCAGTCGCTCGTAAATCTGAAACCATGCACAGGGCTGATCGGGATCAATTTCACAGGATCCCTGGTTGGTGCCGCCGCAAGGACCATTGAAAAGACCTTTGGCACACATGGTCACAGGACAGATACCACCGGTCATATCCAGCACACAATTACCGCAGGCACGGCATTTTTCCTCGTACCAGCCCACATCCAGATTCACACCAATAAAGCTGGTATTCACTGCCGGGAGTACGGGTTTATCGGGAAAGCGCTGGGCCAGAAACTGGATACCTGCACCGCACGCCATGGAAAGCAAGGCATCATACTCCCCTGCTTTGGATTCCAGCTCATCAAGAAACTCCATATCACACTGGCGCTCCAATGTCGCTGCACCCAACTCAACACCGCCCTTGCCAAATGCCAGATTTAACTCGGCATTCAAGGTTTCCACTTCCTTGGACCCTCCAGCCAGACATACGGCGACACAGGTTCCACAGCCCACGGTGAGAACCTTTTTATACCTTGACACCATATCTTTGATCTCATCAAAGGGTTTTCTCTCTGCTACAATCATGAATCCTCCTGTTATACAGACAACATATAATTTTATCCCTGAAATCTATAACTCAACCTTTAAAACGGGTGTTTTTACGAACGGGCTCCGTGAAGGGTTTATCGCATTTTTATCAAAAATGTCCCTTTCAGACAAAAAGACAATAAACCATGCACCTTCCTGTGCAAATTTACCCATTTCAGATAGCTGGGCCTACAAATAATAATAAAGCAATAATTTAAATATCTTAGTTGCTTGTCCATGCATTTTTCCATGGCGTATATAACCCCTGAAATTCTTGGACTCCATTCCAAGCAGTCCCTATATATATGCAGAACATGGCCACATTTCCAGATTCAAGTAAAAAAGTCAAGTATATTGAGTTATTATTCAAAAAAACAAAACATACAAAATAAACGATGTTCATTTCTTTATTTTCAATCAATGATTGACTTGACACGCAAAATAAGATGTCCTATAACATGAATCAAACAAGGCTGACCCCTCCGTGAAATTTTCTCCCAATTCTTTCGGCCTGATTTAATTATAAAACGGCTATATACTGGCCATCTCCACAAATAATGTCAACGATCCCTAAGCTAAAGGGTCAGCGATTTTCCAGGGTGGCACTTTTATAATCAACTCCGGGGAATGACCAAAACTACACCACAAATGCATCTTAGGTTAATGTCATGGATAATAGATTGAAATCGCAAAAGAATGACCTCAATATAGCCCTTGAAGCAATCAAAAAACAAATCATCATTATCTCTCCGGCCTACAAACTTGTTGCCATCAATGGAGAAATGGATGAAATACATGCGTCCCCCATGCCAGACGACGCACCCTGCTGCCATGAGTTGCTTTTCAGCAACCCCACGCCCTGCATAAATTGTCCGGCCACCGAAGTGCTGCGAACCGGCAAACCGGCACTGAGACATATTTCCCTGAAAGATACCCAAAATACCTGCTCCTGCCTTTATGCCTTTCCCATTGATCAGAGCAACTCCCTGGAAAAAGCCATTGTCATCCTGGATTTTGATCTCCCTCCCCTGGCTAAATTTGACGAAAAAAGACTCACTTCCAATATTTTCCTGCGAAATCTCATTGATAATGCCGTGGACGGTGTCATTGCGGCTGACATGACGGGAAATATATTCATATTCAACAAAGCGGCCACAAAAATAACCAGTTATTCCAAAAAAGACGCCATGGAGAATTTGAATATTCGGGAAATTTACCCGGCGGGTGACGCACAAAAAATCATGAAAAAAATGAGAAGTCATGAGAAAGGGGGGAAGGGTATCGTAAAATCCCTTGAGCAGATGACCATACGAAAAGATGGCACCTCAACCCCCATTCGTCTCAATGCCTCCATTGTTTACGAAGACGGAAATGAAGTGGCCAGTATCGGTTTTTTCCACGATCTCACCGAAAGCAAACGAATGGAAGCCGAACTTGAAAGAACTCAGATTCAACTGCTCCAGGCCGAGAAAATGTCCTCTTTGGGCAAGCTTGCCGCAGGCGTGGCCCATCAATTGAACAACCCCCTGGGGGGCATCACCCTGTTCACCCAACTCATGCTGGAAGAGCATGAACTCTCCCAGGATGCCACCAATGATTTGTTGAGAATCCAACGCGATGCCCAGCGATGCAGTGACATCGTCAAGGAACTGCTGGAATTTGCCCGTCAGACCCAGCGGGAAGTCAGACCCCATAACGTCAATAAAATCATCGCCCGCACCCTTTTTTTACTACGGAACCAGTCAATTTTTCAAAACATTATCATCGTTGAAGACTATGATAAATCCATCCCTGACATTCCTGCGGACATTCAGCAACTTAACCATGTATTCATGAATATCATACTAAATGCCGCCGATGCCATGGAGGGAAAGGGACGTCTGGTGGTAAAGACCTTCATGGAGGCAGATGAGGAGATGCTTCAAATCACCATAACAGATACCGGCCCTGGCATCCCGGAAGCGGTGTTATCCAGTATTTTTGAACCCTTTTTCACCACAAAGGAGGAGGGCAAAGGCACGGGGCTGGGCCTGAGCATGGCCTACGGCATTGTTGAAAGTCACCATGGTAAAATCATGGCTGAAAACCTGACGAAATCCGGTGCACGGTTTCACATCAAACTCCCCCTGAGAAGTCTGGAAACGTAGACGATATCTTTTACTAAGTTTTTGGTTGACATGACGAACTGCTGCCTATATAAATTAATTATGGATTATTTTTTAAATTCCATTTAGACCATCAAATCAAAAAAAATGTCACACCTTTCACCCCTTTTTACTTGATGAACGATTTTTTTGAACAAGGTATTGAAAAAAGGGTTTCTGGCTTGTAATCCAGAACGGTTACCTGCATAAAAAACGACACATATATCTCAATACAAATCAGATCCCATGATACCCTTAAAAGAGAAAGAATCATCAAGCTCTATTAATCATTTACAGGGAGATCACTTATGAGCGACAAGAAAAGAATACTGGTTGTTGACGATGAACCCGATTTTGCATCAATTGTTCAATCCAATCTTGCCCGGGAGGGATTTGAAGTAGAGGTGGCCTACGATGGCGTGGAAGCCATGGAAAAAATAAAGGCCAATCCGCCAGATGCAATTGTCCTGGACGTAATGATGCCGGAAAAAGACGGATATGAGGTCTGCTCTGAACTTAAGGGAGATGAAAAAACCCGCGATATCCCCATCATCCTGCTCACCGCCGTGGCAGATCATGTGGGATCCACCCGGTATTCCCATGCCGATGGCATGAGCATGGAAGCGGACGATTATCTTCCCAAACCCGCCTCTGCAGAAGAGATTACAGCAAGCGTCAAGGCGCTGGTTTCATGAGTTAGCCCCATGAGATATTGCACACCGGGGATTGATCATAAGGAGTGTGTCGATTTGCAAGGTTGATTTCAATCCTTTGTTAAACATTGGCCATCCATTATAACTTGTGAGCCAACATAAGTCTGAGGCTCATCAAATGGCTGGTGTTGCTATCAATCCCCATCCCGCAATGTTGCCTGGCTTTATTATCATGTGGGTCACCTGCCATAACAGGTGGATGCGTTGTTATTCTCCCCGGGGGGACAGCAGATATGTATTGTAAAGCTGTCCACCGGGTTTTTTCGTAAAATCTGGCAAAATTTTGCCTTGAGAAAGGGCCTCCCATCATACAATGAAAATTTTTTGCATACTCAGCGATGAAAGGGCATTCCGATCAAAGTCACCGGCCCTGTACAATGCTATTTTTAAAAAAATCGGCATTAGTGCAGCCTACGTACCACTAAAGGTGATGCCCGACCAGATAGGTTCTGCCATGCTGGCTCTCAGGGCATTGAACTTCAGTGGTGCCAATGTCACCATTCCTTATAAATCATTGGTGATTCCCCACATGAGCATTCTATCTGAAGGGGCCAATATCATTGGTGCTGTCAACACCATTATTCGTAATGGGGATGAACTCAAGGGGTATAACACCAATGCCATCGGGTTTATGGATACCCTGGAGGAGGTTGGATTTGATGTAACCGGCAAAAAAGCCCTTATTTTTGGTTCTGGAGGGGAGGCCAGGGCCGTCATTTTTATCCTGAACTGGTTGCGGGCCGATGCCATTGACATTGCCGGTCGCACGGCAACAAGGGTGGAAGATATCGTCACTAAAATCGGTGGCACCCCCACGAACCTTGAACGCCTTGATGAAAACCCCAGCCAGGCCCAGATTATTATTAATACCACCCCCATCTCGGCCCCGGAGGATTCCCCCCCATTTTATGAATTTATCCGACGTCAGTCTTTTAAGAACTGCCAGTTAATCATTGATCTTAACTATGGAAGAGAAAACAACTTTTGGGAGCAAAAAGCCCGGGAGCTGGACATTCGGTTCGTTGATGGGCTGATCCCCCTGGCCCATTCTGCCCGGCGGACTTTGATATTATGGACCCGGGTGGATGTCCCCCCGGCTGAATTCATGAAAGCGTTAGGGGAAATTTAAGATAGAGAAATTTAAGATGAGGAGAATTCGCCATGAATACGTTGGACCCCGGCAAAATTCTGGTTATTGATGACGAACAAAGTCTCAGAGAGGGTGCCCAGCGTATCCTTACCCGCATGAATTTTGAAGTATTCATGGCATCCCGGGGAGATGAGGGACTTGCCCTTTTAGAGGAACAGCCCGTGGGCATTGTGCTTCTGGACATGAAAATGCCCGGCATGGATGGCATGGAGGTTCTGAAACGGATCATGGCCATGGATCGGGGAATCATTGTCATTGTCATCACCGGTTATGCCACGGTGGAAACCGCCATTGAAGCCATGCAGCTGGGGGCTTACAATTTTATTCCTAAACCCTACCAGCCCGAACAACTCAGGATCACCGTATCCAGGGCCAGGGAAAAAATTGAACTGGCCCTGGAGGCGGAAAAACTTGCCCGGGACAAAAAAAGAACCCTGGCAGATCTGCACACAGAACAGAGCCGAACCCACACCATCATTGAATCCCTTCCCGATGGGGTGCTGGTCACCAACCCCGAGGGTAATGTGGTGCTCATCAACCCGGCATGTTACCATCATCTGGACATTGACACGGATAAAAAACCGGGATTACCCATTGAAGATTTCATTGACGATCCTGACCTTTGCCAATTGATCATTGACATTTCCCGGGGAAGATACATTGATTACACCGACATCCCAGCCCATGAAATTGACATCAACAATGGAAAATTTTTCCTGGCCCGGTGTCGGCCGGTGCTGGGAGAACAAAGAGAGTGTCTGGGAGCAGTGGTGAACATCATGGACATCTCCGCCATGAAGGCTCTGGATCTGTTAAAATCAGAATTTGTGGCCAAGGTGACCCATGAACTCAGATCCCCGCTTTCCACCATCCATGAACAATTAAAAATAGTGATGAACGAAAAAGACGGGGACTCCAGCAAAGAAGATCAATACATGTTGTCCCGGGCAAAGGAAAAGACCGCAGGCTTGATCTCCACCATTGGGGATCTTTTGGATCTGTCCCGCATTGAAGCGGGTATTTCATCGGCCCGGGAATCCACCCCAGTAAAGGTTGATGAACTGCTCAAAGGCATTGGTGAATTTTTAAATGCCAGAGCCCTGGCAAAGACCCAGACCCTCAAGGTAACCCCACCAGCATCCCCCATCCCCCCCATCACCGCAGATTTCATGGCCCTGGAAAGTCTGTTTGGCAATCTTATCTCCAATGCCATCAACTACACCCAGGAAGGGGGAGAGATCAATGTTAGCTGTGATGTCACCGGAAACAATATCCGGGTTCGGGTCATGGACAATGGGTTTGGGATTGATGCCAAATACATGGATAAAATATTTGACCGCTTTTACCGGGTAAAAAATGACAAAACCCGTTTCATCACTGGCACCGGCCTGGGATTGCCTATTGTCAAGGGCATTGTGGATAAACTGGGGGGATACATCAACGTGGAGAGCGAAGTAAATAAGGGAACCACCTTCACCGTGCTTTTACCCCAGAAAAAACACATTGGGCAGGACACCACCCTGGGTCTTATGTAGTGCCTGAACGAAAATCTGGCAATTATCTCCAGTACAAGGTGGCACTATGCAAAAAACCTGAAACTGAACGGTTCCCTGGCGACGGGGTGGATTTCAGTTCCAGTTTTTTATACCTTCTGGATATCTGTTCGACCACACGATTACGACCGGGGGGTAAATACAATTACAAGAATTTTTGCAATGCCCCCCACCCCTCGGACAGCATGGGGAATGCTGGAATCAAAATAAATGGCATCCCCCTTGTCCAGCACATGGGTCTGTTTTACCGTGCGAAACTCCAACTGCCCCTCCAAAAGAAACATAAACTCTTCCCCCACATGATTATTGTAAAGCAGCTCGTCATCCCGGCGGCTCTCAATTTCTGCAATAAAGGGTTCCATCTGTTTGTCTGCCATGGGATAGGCCAGGGACTCGTATCGATATCCAATGTCTGAACTATAGTTGTGGTGGGACAGCTTTCTGACCCCATACCGCTGGTCTTTTCTCACCACGGCGATGCGGGTGTGATCCATGGAGTGATCCTGGAAAAAATGACTGATCTTCACCCCCAATGCCGTGGAAATTTTGATGAGTGTGGCAATGGGAGGGGCTGCTATGTTGTTCTCAATCTGGGAGAGTAACGGCTTGGACAAACCAGTCAAATCAGACACGGCCTGGAGGGTAAAGCCCCTCATGGTCCGGAGTTTTTTTATTTTTTTACCAAGATTCAGAGCTGCAACTTCATCTTTGATATTAATGTCCATGGCATTGGGCATGTTGATGTTTTATTCCTCAGTTTCAATGATTAAAGTGGTTGGAATCTAACATGGATGGCCTGCCCCATCAAGGAAAGACTCTATTTCTCTTTGGAATCACCTGCCCCGGTTCCCCGAAGTGAGCTTAAAAACAACCCCAGCCCCCCAAAGGCCAGCACAAGAATGGTTATCAAATCAAAAGCACTCATGGTGCGGAACCCCATCCTCAACGTTGAAATCACACCAAAAATCAATGACCCCAACGCCCCCAGGGACACAAGCCAGCCAATCATATTACGGGCATTATAAAAAATCATCCCCACCCCCAGTATCAGGGGAATGAAAATCATGCCGCTGGTAACATTGAATTGTCCCCCCATCATGGAAAAACCATAGATGCCAAGCCCCATATGAAAACCAGATCTGATGGTAATGGCGCTCAAAAGCATATAAAAGCCCGCGCACATCATTATAAACCCCAAAAAAAACCGTCCTGCTCCGCCTTCTGTTCCACCTGCGCCCATGAATTTGTTCTCCTGTTTATACAAGTTTAATACTCCCCCCTAAAAAACGGTTAAGAGGTACCGAGTTTGGGGTTTAATGGGAATCCTCCCCAAATGGTACTTCCATAAAGCATTTTCACGATGTGTTGTGCCGGTGGTTTGACTTGGCAGTTATTGGGGGGGGGGGGCGATTCTAAACATTGCCACTTCAAATTTTCGCCAAGGAGTCCCCTTCTGAATCTCTGATTCAGGAGGGGTAGTTGACAAGGCCTTGATATCAAAACCGCCATATCTTAAGCTGATTTCAATGAATTTTCAACACCCTCACCGTATTTATATATACGCCATATAACCGCATAAAAAACATTGCAGTCTATTTTAACCCGATTAAATCAAGAACCCGGTATCTTAAAGGAAAAGATTCTTTGCAATATAAATCATGCAGTGCAAGATTATCAATGCGCTCAATTACAAACAAAATAAAGATATACGGCATCCTTCAAAAGTATTTTACACTTTTTTGGAGCATTTTATAAGAAAGTCTCACCAACACGCTGGAATTAAAAGACTTTCATTTTTCGTTGTGGCAGTGGTGACTGCCATGTATGTTATATGAAAATGAAGTATCCAAGTAGCCTCAGCAGAGCCCCCCCCCCGATGGGTAATAGGAACCGGCCAATTGGGCCGTCTAACGGTTCCGGCCGGGCCCATTGCCCGTCGGGGGGGGGGCGGCATGATATCATTTTCAATATTCGTTGTGTCCAGCAGGACATGCCCGTTTATATGAAAATCCAGCAGCAAAGTACCGACACCTGAACCCCCGTCGGGGGAGGCATGGCACCATTTCCATTATTTTTTAAAGACAACACAGGGGCTGTCAGTGGCTACTATCATAAAAATTCCGCACCAGCTATGCCGACACTGGAACCCCCCGGCAGCATAGTAACATTATTATATTTTATGGTATTGTTATTGCATACATGAATTAAAAATATTTTCCGGCACCAGCAGCGGAGCGAATTAATTCTTTTGGAGGCTATGAATGAGTAAATACTATCTGTTCCAGGATGAAAAACAATGTATTGGATGCCGCACCTGTGAAATCCAATGCAAAACAAATAAAAACCTGCCCACAGGTCCCCGCCCATGCCAGATCATCCAGGTGGGTCCCCAACTCATTGGCGGGCTTCCCAGAACATCCTATATTTTCATGCCCTGTTTCCATTGTGAAACCCCTTGGTGTGTGGCGGCCTGCCCCACGGGTGCCATGCAGAAAAGAAGCAAGGATGGTATTGTTTTCATTGATCCTGATCTTTGTGTGGGGTGCAAAACCTGCGTATCTGCCTGCCCCTGGGGCGCCCCCCAGTGGAATCAGGAGACAGGCAAGGTAGTGAAGTGTGACTATTGCATGGATCGTATTGATGAAGGTCTGGATCCGGCCTGCGTCACCACCTGCATCAGTGGATGCCTGAAATTTGGCAAAGTGGAAGACATGACCCAGATTCGACGGGAACGACATGCAAAACTGGTGGCTGCCCTTGATAACTCTGTGTCATAATCCCATGTTGGAAGGACTCGCTGCGCTCGCCTTCCAACCAAAAGTTGCAACAGACATGCTTCGCATGCTGATGAACTTTTGGGTATCCCAGGCAATCTTCAATGGAAAAAGGAGTTCACATGGCTGAAAATGTCTGTCCGGTTCATGGCACCATCCTTCATTTATCCCGGCAACTGGATTCAGGTGCGCTGACAGAACCCAGAACCATACGGATTTCAGAAGAAATCTTAAAATTACTGGAAGAGATCTCCAACGGTCATGCTGGCAAAGACCATCTGAGCGGCGTCAATGACAGGGTGGCAGAATTTTTCAAAAATCCGGGGAATCCCCAGGGACTTAAAACCGGTACCTATTTAAAAAAGGTTCTGGAAAAACACACACCGGTGTTTGAAAGTCACATTGAAACAGGCAACTGCGCATTCATGGACTGCATCCGCCTGGCCCCCTCTCCCTGTCAGATGGCATGCCCGGCAGGCATTGATGTGCCCACCTATCTGTCCCTCATTGCCGAAGGCAAAGATGCCGAAGCCATTGAGGTGATCCGCCATGACAACCCCCTTCCCTGGGTGTGTGGTCTGGTATGTACCCGGCCCTGTGAAATGATGTGCGTCCGGGCCCGCATCGACACCCCGGTGTCCATCAAATTTTTAAAAGCCTTTGCCGCAGAGCGGGCCATGTCCCATGGGTTGTACACAAATCCCCCCCAAAAACCGCTGAACGGTAAAAAAGTATGTGTGGTGGGGGCGGGTCCTGCCGGGCTTTCTGCTGCCTATTACCTGGCCCTCATGGGCTATGGGGTTCGGATACTCGAATCCCTTCCCGTACCTGGCGGCATGCTCATGGTGGGTATTCCCAGATATCGCCTTCCCCGGGAGATCATTGACCGGGAAGTGGCCATGATCACGGCCCTGGGTGTGGAAATCTGCTACAACACTGTTTTTGGCAAAGATGTCACCCGGGACTCACTGGAAAAAGAGGGCTTTGGCGCATTTTTTCTGGCCATTGGTGCCCATAAATCCTACCAGTTGGGCCTGGAGGGTGAAGAAGCGTACAAGGACAAAGGGGTTGTTGACTCCGTAATGTTCCTTAAAAATGTGGCTCTGGGGCAACGCACCGTTCCCGGGGATCGGGTGGTGGTCATCGGCGGTGGCAATGTGGCCATTGATGCGGCCCGAACCAGCCTGAGACTGGGGGCCAAAGAGGTGACCATTGCCTATCGAAGAACCCGATCCGAAATGCCTGCGGATGTGGAAGAGGTGGAACATGCCGAAGAAGAAGGCATTAAATTTGCCTTTCTCACCATCCCCACTGCCATTGTGGGAAATGAAGAAAAGGTCACCGGACTTAACTGCCTGCAGGGAGAACTTGTTAAGAAAGAGGACAGCGACCGCCTCTATCCCATGCCCGTTGAGGGCAGCGATTATGTCATGGAAGCCGATGCCGTGATCAGTGCCATTGGCCAGTTTGTGGACACCGATGGCATGGATCAATTCCAGGAAGTTCAATGGACCCGCAGGGGAACCATTGAAGTGGCCCGGGCCTCCATGGAAACCTCCCAGCACGGGGTCTTTGCCGCCGGAGATGCCGTCACCGGCCCTGCCACAGTAATTGAAGCCATTGGCGGTGGCAAACGGGCAGCAGAAGCCATTGATCGCTATTTCAACGGCATGCCCCAGCCCAGAAGCCCCAAGGTACCCGTACGGTATCGACGGGAAAAGCACATAGAAATGCCCGCCAGTACCAAGATGGTATTAAAACGGCCGGAAATGCCCATGCTCAATATTGATCGACGCAGAACCATGTTTCAACAGGCAGAGCTTGGCTATACTGAAAACATGGTCAGAGAAGAGGCCAGACGCTGTCTGCGCTGTGATATCTGTAGACGCTGTGGCAAATGCGTGGAGGTGTGCCGGGATAAAATGGGCATTGATGCCCTTAAGTTTGGTTACATGGATTTTGATAACCCCGGTGAAACAGATTTTCGCAAAACCGCAGAAAACTGCATTGCCTGCGGGGCCTGTGTGGCCATTTGCCCCAATGATGCAATCACCATGGAAGATCGAAACGGCGAGCGGCTTTTAATGTTATGTGGTACCGTAATCAACCGCCAAAAGCTGGTTCATTGCGAATCTTGTGGAGCCATCATGGGACCGCAAAAATATCTGGATTACGTCAACAAAAAGACCCAGGGCATCAGACCCGTCACCCAGAAAGCCCTATTGTGCAATAGCTGCTCAAGGGAACAAAGTGCTGTTTTTAATGTTGCCACCCATCCTGTGACACCCAACTTAAAAAAGGAGGAAGCATGCAATTTCGAAGGGGTCAAAAAATAGAAGTATACCAGCCATCCAAAGATGAGGCATGGGAATCCTACATGGGCGACTTCATCGGTTGCCATGGCATCATCACCGATCCGGATACCGCCATTAATGATCCGGATGCACTTATTGAGGTAAGCCTCCAGGGCATGGGAACCCACCGGTTACCCCAGGATTGCCTCCGGCCCCTTGAATCACATACATAAAAAGGATGACATATGCAGGTAAAACAATTATTGGAAAAAGAAAAAAGGCCTTTCCATACCATTGATCAAGAAGAAACAGTGGCAGCAGCCCTGAAGCTCATGTCCGGCTATTCCATCTCCGCCCTCCTGATCATGGATGATCAGCGAATTGCCGGTATTTTCACAGAAAGAGATTTACTACGCTGTCATGTGATGTTTCCGGAAAAAACCACCGCAGACATAAAGATCCGGGAGGTGATGACCCACAACCTTATAGTGGCAGAACCAGGTGATGAAATAAAAGATGCCATGGGCATGATGATCAAGGCAAAAATCCGCCATCTGCCGGTGATTGAAGATGCTGCCATCAAAGGCATCCTGGGATTGGAAGATCTGGTGAAATACCATGTAGGTGCATTGACCCAGGAACTTCATTACCTCCAGGACTATGTAACAGATCTCCAGGAAGCAGCCCAGGATTAAGGAGGAACAGATTCCATGGTTGACATTACCATAGATGGACAAGCCATATCCGCAAAAAAGGGTGAAACCGTCATTCAGGTGGCAAAAAAAAATGGCATTAAGATTCCTCACCTCTGCTATCATCCGGCATTAAAGCCATCGGGAGCCTGCAAACTATGCGGTGTGGAAGTGATGTCGCACTCGGGAAAACCCGTTGTTATGCTCTCCTGTATTATCAAGGTTAAACAAGGTCTTAATGTAAAAACTGACACACCCCTTGTTCAAAAGGCACGAACCAAGGCGTTTAACAAACTGCTTCAAATGGCCCCGGACGCCGAAAGAATCCGAACCATTGCCCGGGAATTTAATGTGGAGGTCACCCCTCCCCCGGATGGCTGTATCCAATGCCGACTGTGCATTCGGGTATGCAATGATATTGTCAAGGCCAAGGCCCTTAAAATGATATCTGATGAATCCGGGAAAAGAGTGGTGGCAGACCCCTCCCTTTGCATTGGTTGCGGTACCTGCGCCAACATTTGTCCCACCCATGTGATCACGGCCACGGACAAAGATTCCATGAGATCCATTGCCATAAAAGGTGAGGTGTTTTGTCAACTGCCCCTGGAAAGATGCGAAGGCTGCGGCAGACGGTATGCCACCACCCGATTTCTTCACCATGTGGAAGATGTCACGATATCCCAGCCCCATGTAAAGGAACATCATAATTATTGTCCCAACTGTGTAAAGATGCTGTCTGACAAAGCACTTACAGAACGGGCACACATGACAAAAAGAGTTAGGTAGCAATGTGTATTTCGGCCGTGATCATCGTTTGGTTCCCAAAAGTTGTATTTAAATGTCTCTATGAAAAAATCAAATACAATCAGAGGGTTGTGGATCTCTATATTTTATATGAAAATGAAGTGTCCAAGTAGCCTCAGCAGAGCCCCCCCCCGATGGGTAATAGGAACCGGCCAATTGGGCCGTCTAACGGTTCCGGCCGGGCCCATTACCCGTCGGGGGGGGGCGGCATGATATCAT
>Ga0208900_1000491_pt1 | contig 24716 bp, 32 predicted proteins | sample AntAceMetag02UKK_FD_184763 | JGI IMG/M metagenome (GOLD analysis project Ga0208900, IMG submission 184763) | Saline lake microbial communities from Ace Lake, Antarctica - Antarctic Ace Lake Metagenome 02UKK (SPAdes) (version 2) | ecosystem: Environmental > Aquatic > Non-marine Saline and... | reverse complement strand
ATACTCTGTAACGACCTTCAATTTGAATTCGTCCGTGTAACGGTTTACTTTTTTCTTCATAATCCTGAAATGTGTTTAGTTTTAGTGTAAACTTATTTCAGGACAAGACAGTTCTCCGAACGTTTCAAAGTCTCTCCATCACTCCACCACTCCAATACTCCCATCACTCCAACACTCCATCACTTCCCTTTTATTTTTCCCCAAATTTTCCTGGAGTCCTCTTTAATAATATTCAAAGGCACCGGCGAAACCATCCAAAACACTAGCCCTACAATTCCGCCCCAAACAAAAAAGGTGAGGAACTGGAGCAGCGAAAAACTAATGGCAATTTCGGGGTTGATGGCGTAAAATGAAAGCAAAAACACCAGTCCGGCTTCCCGGGTTCCAAATCCGGCCACCGAAACCGGAAGCAATAAAATTAACCCGATAAGGCTGATGATAAATCCTGTTTCCAGGAAATTGATGGGGATATCGAGCGCGAGGAAAAGTATTTTAATTCCTGCAAAGTAGATGACGTAGGCAATTGCAGTGGCCAGCCATGCTTTAAGATTTTTAAATGTCAACATTTTGGAGGTGCAACTTTGGAGAAATTGCAAGGCTGTGTTCGTCTTAAAATATTTTTCCCTGATAGTTTTTAAGATGAGGTTTCCAAGAAGCAATCCGGCGAAAGCCAACACAAATGAAATGAACAGGGCCGTAGTCGCCATAATATCCCCCAAAGGTTTAAAGTAAAATATTACTCCGGCCAGGGCGAACCACACCAAAAAAAACATATCGAATAAGCGGTCTAAAACCACCGTTCGAAATGCCATGACCACGTCAATACCGGGCTGGTCTTTGCGGAGGTTATACACTTTTAAGAGTTCGCCAAGTCGCCCGGGCGTAACCACTCCAAGGCTGTAAGAGGCAAGGTAAGCACTGAACGATTTAAAGTGGCTGTAAGCATAGCCTTCGGCTGAAATGATAGCCTGCCAGCGGAGGCTTTTAATTCCCAAAACAACAATTACCACGGGCAACGAAAGCAAGAGCCAGGTGATGTTGATGGACTCCAAAACTTCGGTAAATTCTTCACCACTAAAATTGATATTCGCGAAAAGCAAATACAGGATCAATGCCGTTGAAAGAATTTTAAAGATTGTTGAAAAGTACTTTTTCATTATGAACCCAGCTTATCGCGTTTGATTTTTTTTGTGGAATTTTTCCAGGCCGTCCTGGCTTTTTCAAACAGCTTTCCGATAAATCCGGGGGGGAATTGTTCCACCGTCCAACGTGCCAAACCCGTGCTCATCAACACAAACATCGAGCTGATGATAATCTCCATGATGTACCTGCTTGCACCAAATCCACTAATCTGGTAACCATAATCAGGAATACTTTTGCCAGTAAGTTTCCTGAATTTTATACGGATAAAACTTCCCCGTTTTTTGAAGTCGTAGCCGTGGCTGTGCATTTGTATAGCTTCTTCTTCGGTAATAGCATCGGCAGAAAGCCAGCCATCTTTTATCATGCCATCCAAAATTTGCTGCCCTTGCTTTGTGCGCGTGAGGATCATCGAGAATCCTTTGCCCCGGTCTTCGTAAACCGGGGCCCAGGCATCGCCGCCGCTGATGTCGGTAAACTCGTTGGTGAAATCGGTGCAATACAGGCTGTTTTTTAACACGTGAAATGGGATGAGGTAGTTGGCGTGGAATTTTTTTAATTCGATCACCCGCCCCGATTTCATTTCAATGCGCATATTTCCCGGCCATTCGCCGTAGCGGAAATAGAGTTTCGTGATTTTGGTGTAATCCTTTTCGCCGTAGGTTTTTAAAAAACTCCTTACCGATGAAAAATAAAGTGTGTTTCCGTAAAATGGCCCGAAGATGTATTTGATATTTTTTACCGAGGGATCGCTGTTTTTTTGAAGCTTTCGGATAGACTGCACCTGCGGTGGGATGCCGACAAAAGCTAAAGCGCCATCAAACTTTTCCACTTCGGGAAGTATTTCGTTCACCGAGCTGATGGTATATTTGCTTTGCGCAGCTTCCATAATTTCGGCCTTGGTGGTAGCAATAAATGGCTCGCTTAGCCAGGGTTTTTGGTGCGACATCCGCAAAGTAACTACCCCGTGAATTTTACCTTTTTCAAGTAAATAAATTAATATTGCCGAGATAATCCCGCCACTGGCCGAGTTGCGCCTTACCTCCTCATCGTTGGCATGGCCGATGTAAATATTTTGGTACGAGCCGGTGTATTCATGAAAATGTGTAGCCTCCTTGTAAAAATGAGCATTGTATTCGGGGAAAGAAAAATCCTTGCCGGTGCAGGCATTCCAAAGCCTGTCGGCGTTAAGGTCGTCAACCTCCGCGATCATTTTTGGGAGGTATTTGCCTTCGCGATCATCGAAAATAATCTTACCATCCGATAAACCCACGCAGGAGCCACAGCGGTTGCACAGCTCCGAGCGCATCACTTTTTTTAATTTATCAATACTTTTCGCAGACATAAAATTGACGAATTCCGAGTTCTGAAATAAATGTGTTTTGAAATTTTGTGATGATCCGCTCACCCCAATCCTGAAAAGTTTTTGGTCCTACCGGGAAAAGAACGGTTCCTTTATGGTGCAATAATTTCCAGCCGGTTTTTTTGAACATAATTTTTACTTCTTTGGATGATGGAAACCGGTGTGGGCCTTCACCATGACCACCAAAAAGCGCGGTAAAAATCTGGTAGGGTATTTCGCTTGTGGCCGGCGGACAACTTAATACCAATATTGCTTCACGGTTAGAAACGCGGTTAAGTTCTATTAAAAATTGAATGGGATCGGCAACATGTTCAAGGGTTTCGAGCGAAACAACACGGTCGAACATTCCGGTTTCGAAGGGAAGCTCCGAATAAGTTTCGATTTTTATTTGCGTAACATTTGGCCTTACCTTTTTGGCTTCCCTCATCAGCCCGCCCGAAATTTCAGCGTTGATAACTTCGGCATCGGGCATGGCTTTTTTTATGTAATCGTCGGCTTCACAATCGCGGCTGGTAATGTTCAGAATTTTTAAACCGGCGATCGGTAAAAGGTTTTTCACCGTTTCGCGAAAGCGTTGATCGTGGGCACCTTTAACTTTATTGTTTTCACTAATGTAAATTGATGAAACCCGATCCCAGTGCGCCTCCACATCTTTATCCTGCCATTTCTGGTGGTGATTATTTAGCTCCCAACGCTTCATAACTATCTTTTCACGCGGTTGAGCATGGCAATCTGGTCGGCAAGCAGCCCGATAAAAAACATCATCATACCAAAAACCAAAATTATAATGGCACTATTTGGAAAACGACCGGCGATAAAGAAACCCGCTACACCCCAACCGAAACCAAGAAAACCAAAAGCTACACTTAAGGGGAAAAATATTTTCAAGGGGTTGAAAAGCATAATAATCCTAAAAAGGAGCAACATGGCCTTTGAGCCGTCTTTTACCATTTTCACGTTGCTCTTGCGGCCCATGCGTTCCTCAACTTTTATAGGAAAGGTTCCTATGGAGTATCCCTCCTTTAAAAAAGCAAGTGTGGAAGTTGTGGAAAGTGAGAAGCCGTTGGGCATCAAATGCAGCATTTCCCTCACCAGTTCCCGGTCGAAGCCCCTGAATCCCGAGTTATAATCCGGGAGTTTTTGCTCCACGAGGTACTCGCCCACGCGCCTGATTAGGTTTTTGCCAGCCTGCCGCCGCTTAACCTGGAACGATTCATCATCGCGTTCGCCAATCACCATGTCGTAATCGTCAAGCATCCCGACTAACTGTTCGATGTATTTGGGGTCGTGCTGCCCATCGCTGTCGAGGATGATTACCTTGTCGCCGCTTGCTTTGCGGATACCGGTTTTCAGCGCGGCACCGTAGCCTTTGTTTACATTGTGGTTGTAGAGTTTTACCGGGTACTCACGAATGATTTCCTCCGTTTTGTCGCTGGAGCCATCGTTGATATAGATGAGCTCATACTTTTCGTGGTAGCCGAGTTCAATAAACTTTTCCAGTCCAAATCTGATGGCATCTTCTTCGTTGTAGGCCGGAACAATAATAGAAATATTCATTTAAAATATGGTGTGAATTTGGCGGCGAAAGTAAGAAAATTTGAGCTTATGTGTTTCACCAGATCATTAAGCTGGAAAAGCAATATCTAAAAGATTAATATTTTCCCATGAATCCGCAAGCGGATTCTTTATCATCATCGGATTGAACGGATTGAACGGATTTTAGGTTTTCAAAGATGTGGCTTCATTGATAAAAAATTAGAAATTTGCAAAAATTAATGAATTTATAAAAATGAATTATTCCAACCATAAAAACGGGCAAGGTCTGAAAATTACTAACCTCAATAACCTCAATAATCTCAATAACCATGAAAGTCTAAAGGGCTTCTATCGAGAAACAACATTCAATATCATCCGTGCATCGGTGGCTAATTTTATGCAGGTGAAAAAGTACTTTCCCATATTCGCAATATTTATAATGCTGGCAGCATGTTCAGGTAAGGACAATAAGGATGAGATTATATGCAGTGATGAATTCAGGATTGTTGGTGTTACCGTTACTGGAGGAGAACTACAGGATTTTTATACTGTTCGGTCATCAACAAACGATACCATCCGCTACAGCGATAACCAAGATTATCCCATGGGGCGTTGGTATCCTGTGTTGGATGATAGCTACCAGATTTTACTTGAGGGAATTGAAGATGATTTTTATTTTGTAGGAATATTAGATGGTGTAAAAGTTATTAATCAGCATTTCATCATTGGGGCAGACCGATGCCATATTTATAAATTGAGTGGGCCAAGAGAAATTATTTTATAGCTGGAACATTTTCTCTTTTTGTCTGTTAAACATTCTTATTCAATATATTTTAAATTCGATACAACAGAAAATAATGATTAGAATTCGGCATAACATAAGAGAGGATTATTTTCATGTTAAATATGAAGATGAGATTGATGCGCAGCAAATTCTTGACTATTTGGCGGGTTTGTTTGATGATGAAACCCTACCTGATGATTTAAAAATATTGACCGATGCCAGGGAATCGAAATACGCATTTACCATGAAGGGCAAGAAAGCCATTGATAAATATCTGAGTGAAAACCTAAAAAGGTTTCGTTCGGTTCGTAATGCGTTTATTCATGCTTCGCCCCGCGAAACTGCTTTATCGGTGATGCTGGAAAATACTGCTATCTCAAAAAAATTCGCTCACCGGGTTTTTTCGACTGAAAAGGGTGCCTTAGATTGGTTGTTGCAAAAGTAAAGTCCACCGCATTGAGCTTGCACGGATTTTAAGCAATTCCCATCACTTCAACCTCTTCCTTCACCCATCTTACCTCTCCCTTCTATACTCCCCAGGCAAAAGCCGTGGGGCAATTCACTCTCCCGCAGTGGCGGGATTTCCCCGAAGAATCGGGATTCCGCAAGTGCGGGACTTCGCTCAACATCACTCCAATCCTCCATCAATCCAGACGCACGGCCGTGCGCCTCTCCATCCCAACTCCAACACTCCAATACTCCAACACTCCAATACTCCAACACTCCTAGGTTTTTCTCTTTTTCTTTTTCGCCGCCGGAAATAGTACATTATTGAGGATGAGCCTGTAGCCCGGGGAATTGGGGTGTAGGTTAAGATCGGTGGGAGGATCACCCACGAGGTGGCGATAATCTTCGGGGTCGTGGCCACCCAGAAAGGTAAAGGTGCCAAAGCCGTAATCACCATGAATGTACCTGGCTTCGTTGGCGGTTTTATATTCACCCATCACAAGCACATTGGGTTTGATCTGGTTTTTGTTGAATGCTGTTGTTTGCCCCATAAAACCTTTAATCACTTGCAGATGATCTTGACAAAGCATGGTAGGAACGGGATCCCATTTTGCAGAGAAATCAAACAAAGTGAAGAAATCATTTTTTTCGTTGATGGTTCGGGGTCGGGATGCGGTTACATCAATGCTCGATATTTCATATTCGTAAGGATTTGAAACAATTTGAAAATCCTTGAAAGCAAAACAATTGTCGTAGTTCAATTTTTGTTGTCCGTTGGGGTCAGCAGGGTCGCCATCGAACATCACATCAACAATGTCAACACCTTCAGCAGCAAGTGCCACATCAAAACTGTCGGGTGCCGAGCACATCGAAAAAAGATATCCGCCACCCGAAACAAAATCCCTGATTTTCTTAGCCACAGTAAGTTTTAGTTGCGAAACTTTATCGAAGCCAAGCATTTTGGCATTTTCTTCGTTTATACGCACATCTTCCTGATACCAGGCAACATTTTTAAATGAGCGCCAAAATTTGCCATATTGCCCGGTAAAATCTTCGTGATGGAGGTGAAGCCAGTCGTAGAGCGGCAACGACCCTGAGATAATCTCATTGTCGTAAACTACATCATAGGGGATTTCGGCATAGGTAAGTGCCAGTGTAACGGCATCGTCCCAGGGCTGCCGGTTTTTTGGTGAATACACCGCTATCTTCGGGGCCTGATGCAGTTTAACCTCATCCATATTAATTTCAGGGCTACTGATTTCATTAATAATTTGAGCAGCCTGAACATCAGCAATGATCTCGTAGGATACACCCCTTATCACAATTTCATTTTCGATTTTCTGACTGTATGGTATCATAAAACTCCCACCACGATAATTAAGCAGCCAGCTGATTTCAATCTCATTTTCCAAAATCCAAAATGCAATGCCATAAGACTTTAAATGATTTTTTTGGGTGTTGTCCATCGGGATGAGCAGGTAGGCCGATTGCGCTTGAAAAAAGGATAATAGCAAGAGAATGATTACAAAGTATTTCTTCATTATAAATATGTTATTTCTGAACGTTAGTATTATTGCACAAATAATAATGATCAAAAGATATTATTATTGTATCGCATTTTTTAGAAAACCCCACAAATTTGATTATCATCATAAATGATTTTCTTGCAAGCACAATTTAGTGCCTGCCTTTTTAGTAATGTTTCCCGCTGATTTCGCTGATAAGCGCAGATTAAATCTGCGCTTATCAGCGAAATCAGCGGGAAATTCTTTGGCCACGGATCGAAATAATCGACTTTATGGACTGACATTATTAAAGATCAAATGTTGGTTCTTTGCTTAGCCCGTCTGGTGATAATCCATCATCCTCAGGGTCGCGGTTAAATTCAGTTAAATCATTGTTATCACTCTCTGTTTCGCTAGTCGAATTAATCTTCGACTGCATGGTTATGCTATTCTGGCCAAATTCAGTGTTTGGGCTCATCCCATCATTTCCATTGGTATTGAACTGGTCGTAATCAGCAAATTGTGCAAACTGGGCTATAAATCGTAGTTTAATCTCTGCAAGTGCCCCGTTTCTGTGCTTGGCAATAATGAGTTCGGCCATGCCTGCCGAGGGCGTATTATCCTCGAAAGCTTCGAGTTTGTAGTATTCAGGCCTGTAAATAAAAGCAACCATGTCGGCATCCTGCTCAATAGCCCCCGATTCGCGCAGGTCGGAGAGTAATGGTTTTTTTACGCCGCCCCGGGTTTCAACGGAGCGGTTAAGCTGCGAAAGTGCAATAATCGGCACGTTCAATTCCTTGGCCAGGCTTTTCATGCTTCGCGAAATGTTACTGATTTCCTGTTCGCGGTTACCCCCTTTTTCACCCGATCCCGACTGCATCAATTGGATGTAGTCGATGATGATTAGCTGTATGTCGTATTGCTGTTTCATACGCCTTGCTTTGGCGCGAAGTTCAAAAATGGAAAGCGCAGGTGTGTCGTCGATGTAGAGTGGGGCATCCATGAGGTTGGTAATGCGCGAATGGAGTTGCTGCCACTCGTGATCTTTCAATTCGCCTTTTTTTAGCTTGTCGGCAGATAGTTGGGTTTCGCTGGCTATCAAACGGGTTACGAGTTGTACGCCTGTCATCTCCAACGAAAAAACCACCACAGGACGCTTGTAGTCAACCGAAATATTTCTGGCCATCGAAAGCACAAAAGCTGTTTTTCCCATACCGGGCCGGGCTGCCAGCACGATAAGATCAGACTTTTGCCAGCCTGCTGTTATGCGGTCAACCTCGGCAAATCCCGAGGGAACTCCCTGGTAGGAGCCATCGTGTTTTGATGCTTTCTCGATATTTTCCAGGGCCTCCTTTACCAGTGTTTGCATGTCGGAATGTTCGCGGCGCAGGTTATTTTCGCTAATCGCGAAAAGCTTTTGTTCGGCTTTGTCAAGCAGATCGAATACATCGGCAGAATCTTCAAATGCCTCAGTAGAAATCTCGGCAGATATTTCGATCAGCTTTCGTTGGATAAACTTTTGCAGGATGATGCGGGCGTGGTATTCGACATTTGCCGCCGAACCCACACGGCGTGTCAGCTGCGCAATGTAGTAGGCTCCCCCAACTATTTCGAGCTCCCCCGATTTTTTGAGGGCATTTACTACGGTGAGCATGTCGATGGGGTCGGTGGAAGAAAATATTTCCCTAATTACACGGTAGATGCGTTGATGGGCATCGGTGTAAAACATCTCCGGTTGCAGAAAATCGATAATATCCGATTGTACCTTCTGGTCTAAAAGCAGGGCTCCAAGCACTGCTTCCTCCAGATCCAGGGCATGAGGGGGTACCTTACCATATTCAAAATAATTTTGGGTGTGCGTACGTTGCGCTTTTTTACGGCTTTCAATTTCAGTGTTTTGCACTTTATTTGGAGTAAAATTTTCATTATTTGCCATGCTGCAAAATTATCAACCTAAGCTTTCCAAACCTTAATTTCATTCAATTAAACTTATTAACATAATGCGTAGCTCGATAAATCCGATGACACACATGAAGATAAAGGTTGGCTCAAAAAAAGTTTATCATCTAATTACGCAGATTACACGGATAAAGAAATTAGTAAATCCGATTAATCCGCTAAATCCGATGATAAAATAATTAATGGTGGTCGGCTCAAAGAAAGGGTATCATCTAATTACGCGGATTACACGGATAAAGAAATTAGTAAATCCGATAAATCAGTTTAATCCGATGATGAAATAATTAATGGAGGTCGGCTCAAAGAAAGGTTATCATCTAATTACGCGGATTACACGGATAAAGAAATTAGTAAATCCGATAAATCAGTTTAATCCGATGATAAATTAATTGATGGAGGTCGGCTCAAAGAAAGGGTATCATCTAATTACGCGGATTACACGGATAAAGAAATTAGTAAATCCGATAAATCAGTTTAATCCGATGATGAAATAATTAATGGAGGTCGGCTCAAAGAAAGGGTATCATCTAATTACACGGATTACACGGATAAAGAAATTAGTAAATCCGATAAATCCGGTAAATCCGATGATGAAATAATTAATGGAGGTCGGCTCAAAGAAAGGTTATCATCTAATTACGCGGATTACACGGATAAAAAATTAGTAAATCCGATAAATCCGGTAAATCCGATGATAAAATAATTCGTAGAAGTTTGCCTGGAAGCCTGTTATCATCTAATTCCGCGGATTACACGGTGAAGAAAATTTGTTAAATTTATTTAATTCGATGAAAAATAATTTAGATTTTATTTGCAATTAATGTTTGGATGAGTAGTTTTGCTACTCAATTTTAAAAAACAGATGATTGACGCATTAATCACTTCTAAAACCCGTATCAAACTGCTTTCCAGGCTATTTTTTAATAGCAATTCATCTGCATATTTGCGGGGGTTGACAACAGAATTTGGTGAGTCATCTAATGCTATTCGTTTGGAATTGAATCGTTTTGAAAAGGCCGGGCTGCTTAAAGCAAACCAGGATGGGATGAAGAAAGTTTTTCAGGCCAACACCAGCCACCCCTTATATGATGACATCCGCAGCATACTTTTTAAACATCTCGGTTTTGATGAGATAATTCAAAAAGTGATTGACGGACTTGGCGACATAAGCAAAGTATATGTAACCGGCGATTATGCCCAGGGCAGCGATAGTGGTTCAATTGATATGATTTTTGTTGGCAATGCCATCGACAAAAAGTATCTTAACAATATTGTAAAAAAAGCCGAAGTACTCATAAAGCGAGTAATCAGCTATTTTATCTATACTGAGGAAGAAGAAGGGGATTTCCTGTCAAAGGCTGATGAAACGGCTTATTTACTTTTGTGGCAAAAAGATCAAAATTAGCGATTTGCCCGCAGAAGATTAGAGTAAAATTGGCGAAAATAAATTGCTTCGGCAAAAGTGCATAAGTAACAAAATAACAGTAGGTTACAGAATTTGAGCTGTAACTGACCGGGCGAAGCTGTGGAGAGAGGGAAAAGTTGATCGCCTGCCTCGCCGACAAAGCGGGTTATTGGTTAATTGTAACAACGAACAACAAATCGCACTACCTGCATTGTAATATTGGATTGCAAATCATCAATAGGTTAATTAACTTTACGATATAAATTTTTGTGTAATATTTGTTTGCCTGAAATTCTTAGAAAATTCGGTTTTGTAAATCAAATGGCATGAAATACATGGGAGCTGCACTAATTGTTAAGGCGTTGAAAGTCTGGTAAGAAAATGATAAAATACGCATCTTGATGTCTGATGACCAAGAGATCAGATTTCCGGCCTCTTTAAATCAAATATTAAGAATAGCTCCTGTTGAAAAATTTTCTAACATTGAGCTAATATGCAATGGATCGGGTTTACACTGGCTCGATCTGGACGAAGATTTATCAATCCGCGGAATAATTGAAGGACGATATGGGGAAGCTTAAGCCCATGAACAATTAGAACCAATGGAGAAGCCTCTGTGATGATGACTGGCCTGAATTCGGAGTGGAGGGATTTGTATTATGTGTTGGGTGAGTAGCATGAGATTGCCACATAGCTTCGATCCTCGCAACGGCCATAAGATATGGCTGAAATTAGAAGCCGGCGTGTAATTAATTCTGAAACCATTACCATTAAGGAGCTGAATGAGTTTTTTGGCAAGGAAGTAGATATTCTGGTTACTACCCATAGGAAAGCGATAAGGAGAAGGCAAATTGCAGGTAGAAAACCTGCTGCTGCTTTACTTGGGAAGTACAAAAATAAACAGCTCATCGACAAAGAATCCGATATTTGGACTTTGGTAATTAAAGAGAAATATGCAAATCGTTGATGCAAATGTTATTTTAAGGTACTTGTTAAACGACTACACGGAACTATTTAATTCTGCTGTTCAAATTATTGAAAACAATGATGTTTTTGTTCCTTTTGAAGTGGCTGCCGAAGTCGTTTATGTGCTTGAAAAAGTCTATCATGTGCCGCGACCGGAAATTAGCGAGTCTTTAAGTACAATAACACCGATGAAGAAATAGCACTGTTTTATCCATCTAAACTTGTCCGACCATAGGCGGATTCGTGTTCTGTCTTAAAGAACACAGATAAGCCCGCAAAAAGTTGGCCAGGCACAGATCAAGTACTTGTCCACCATGGTGATGGATATAGAGTGGCAGGCTGGGATAATCAAATTTAATAACATCATTCCTGCTAATTAATTTTTATAACTTTGTTAGAAATTTATTAACTATAGATATTATTCAAATTGAAATACGAAATAGAAATGCTTTAGCCATTCTCAGGGGGATGGAAAAGGCACAAATTATTCGGCTACTGAAAGGACAGAATAACAAGGAAGACAAAGTAAGCTTCAAAAAAGGCATTTTCTCAAAGGAAAGGGCTTTAGAATTGGCCGGGAAAATTGATAAATCCAGGGAAGAATGGGAAACCAGAACTATTTGATTGACACAAATATTCCCATCTATTATTTAGTCTTGTACTTTCCAGGGATTCAGTAATATTTTTGGGCGAAATATTCAAAAAAGCATACCATATTTCTGTCATTAACCGGATAGAATTACTGGGATGTTAGGGGCTTAATCAAAATGAATATGATGCCTTGGAAACCTTTACTGACAGGGCTATTGTTTTTGAACTTGAAGAAGCAATCATCCGGGAAACCATCAGGATTCGGCGGCATTTTAAAATCAAGTTACCTGATGCCATCATTGCTGCGACATGCCTAATTAATAATTGTTGTCTGATTACTAATAATATAAAGGATTTCATCAAAATAGAAGGACTTCAGACCCATACATTGGAGTTAGTCTGAAAAGAGGTTCGACTGTGTAATTAAATATCCGGGCTAAACTTATCCTACAACCGGCGCATTAGTGTTCAATTTTAAAGAGTGCAGACTTGGGGGCATGAGACTGCTTCGCTTCGCTCGCAGTAGGCTATTCTCCGTATGGAGTGTAAATATTATTTTCCCCACGGAGCAGGCTTCTGCGAGGCTCGCAGTGCCAAGGCAGACTGTTCCAAACTAACACCACCAGCCTGCCTTGTGAATGTGTAAGGGAGTAATAACTCTCTAAACTATAAACCTGCTCAACCCAGTGAACTTACTCAACGATAAACACAATCTCTTATAAAAATTTAATATTTCTATTACCTTTAAGAATTAAAAAAAAATAATCGATATGAAAACCATTAAATACATAGTCTATCGGGAAGGGAAATATTTTGTTTCGCAAAGTCTGAATGTGGAGGTTTCAAGTTTTGGCAGCACCATCGATGAGGCTACCAAAAACCTGAAAGAGGCACTCGATCTTTTTTTTGAGGATGAACCGGAAAGAAATGAATATCATCAAATTCAGGAAACACTTTTAGGAGAACTATATATTAATGCCTGATGACCAAACTACCTTCATCTGTTAAGGTCATCAAAGTATTATCAAAACACGGCTTTTATTTTAAGAGCCAAAAAGGAAGTCATCAAAAATATACTGATGGTGTTCATACTGTAATTGTTTCTGCACCACGAAAAGAAATACCTCTTGGAACTGTAAAATCGATTAGCAGGCAGTCAGGGATTAGTTATAATGAGTTTATTAATCTGTGATTGGGCTTTATGTTTGGCCATGCTCCAAGATTGCTTCGTAGCTTCACTTATCGTAGTAGGCTATTCTCCGTATGGAAAATAAGGAATATTGCCCCCACGAAGCAGGCTTCTGCGAGGCACGTAGTGCCGTGGCAGACTGACCCAAACTAACACACACGCTCGTTACAGCGCCATGCCCAAAAAAGGCTTTACATACATTACCACAAACGATAACCACACTGTTTTACACAGGGGCGACCAGCACCCTGAAAGACCGAATAGACCGACACAGGAAAAAAAAGTATAAAAATGCCTTCACCGGCAGGTACAATGTTTACAAGCTGGTATGGTTTCAGGAATTTGAATGGATTGGTGATGCGCTGGCGAGGGAGAAACAGATTAAGGCTGGCTCAAGAAAAAAGAAAATCGAATTGATAAATGGCATGAACCCAGGGTGGCGGGATTTGTATGAGGGTTTGGAGTATTAGATTGAGACTGCTTCGCTACGCTCGCAGTAGGCCATGCGTTGCAAGAGAGTACTGTGGCGCGTTGCTCCTCGCAATGGCCATGTTCCGAAGGAAGTACATTTATTACTTCCCCCACAACGCAAGTCTCTGCGAGCGCAGCGATGCAGACTGACCCAAGTTAACACACGCACCCGACGCAGATGCCCCCAAGCTAACACACATTCTCATTTACGAAAGCCTCGGCTCTATCCATCGAGTGGTTTGTAAAACCGGAGAACTTAAAGAAGTACAAGGCAAGGATTTATAATGTTTAGTTCATAAACATATTAGCGGAAGAATACGTTTGTAATAATAAACAGTAACAATGGAAACATTAATAATTGAAGCAAAATATTATTCCGAAAAGTCTAAAATATTCGGTCAAGTTGCTTGGGATTATAAAATATCTCCTGAAGAGCTTGAAGCTGTTTTGCTTGATAATAAAGAAGAAGCCGGACATTATTCAAGGGCGGATATCTTTAAAAAACTTGTGGAATCATATCCCTGGTTTACAATAATAAATGTACTGTCGGTAGAATCTGTTCAACAGTTGCTCAGTGACGAACTCATACAAAAATTGCGATCTGCCTCATTAAGGAGCAAATACACTTATGTTAAATCAAGATTACAAAGTATTATACCTGCTGCAGGATAAATTTCTTGCCTGGTGGAAATCCATGGAGATGCCATTCTATCTCACAGGTGGAACGGCTCTCGGCAGATATTACCTTAATCATAGCTACAGTGAAGACCTTGATTTTTTCACCAACGCCAATTTGGAATATCCTGTTTTCATCAAAAAAATTCGGGATAACATGACGAAACACTTTAATGTTGACATCCGAAATGCACTATTCACCGATGATTTTACTCGTTTGTTTATTACCTGCAATCAACAAAGCTTAAAAGTTGAGTTCGTAAATGATGTAAGCTATTATGCCAGTAAACCATTGAAATGTGATTTTGGCTGGCTTGATACACCACTCAACATATTGTCGAATAAATTATCAGCTCTGGTTGGGAGAGGTGAGCCGAAGGACATTTACGACATTGTTCACATCGCGCTTAATTATTCATTTAGTTGGGTCAAAGTGTTTTTTGATGCAAAGGAAAAATGTATTATAAATGAAATTGATGTTGAAAAGTGGCTCACTTCATTCCCGATCCAATTACTCGAAAATATAAACTGGCTTGATAATAAGATTGATATGCAAAAATTTTCATCGCTCAAAAAACAGATTGCCGATGATTTTCTATTGGGAGGCAGCAATTCATTGGGCATGGGAAAAATTCCTATAGAAAAAGCAAAACCTATTGAGTTTTAATCGGAAGAAAATCGAATTAGTAAATGCCATGAATCCCGAATGGAGGGATTTGCATGGGGACTTGGATGAGTAGATTGAGACTGCTTCTCCGCCAGCTGGTGGATCGCAGTAGGCCAGGGGTTGAAAGAGTGTACTGTGGCGCTATGCTCCTCGCAATGGCCATGCTTCGATGGGGGTACAATATATGTTGTTACAGTTCTTGCTTTTACTATCTTTGCACCTAAGGCAATAAAAAGCCATGAGAAAGAAAGTTAAGGAAATAATTGAAATCATCGAAGCAGATGGATGGTTTTTTAGCCGACAAAAAGGAAGCCATAAGCAATACAAACACGAAAATAAAACCGGGACTGTTACAGTACCCGATCATGGCAAGAACGATGAACTGGAGCATTTTTTAGTCAATTCAATTTTGAAACAAGCAGGGTTGAAATAGTAAAACTTCAAAAAGCAAGGCAATGGAAAAAGTAGTTGTAGATATTTATTATACAGGGAACAATTATTGCGCCCATTCCCCAATTTTATTGGGTTGTGTAAGTACTGCCACCACACTGTCTGACATAAAAACGAAAATTAGAGAGGCTATTGAATTTCATATTGAAAGCAGCCTGAAGGATGGTGACACAATCCCCGAAGTATTTAGGGGAGAATATGAACTGGAGTTTAAACTATCAATTGAGGCCTTGTTAAACGCATATAGCGATGTATTTACAAAAGCAGCATTGTCGCGCATAACCGGAATAAACCAACGCCAATTATGGCATTATGCATCCGGCCTCAGAAAACCACGCCCCATACAGCGCAAGCGGATAGAAGATGGTTTGCACCGGTTGGGAACTGAATTGTTAAACATCGGAGTATGATTTGGCTATGAAGAACCATTTGACTACTTCCTGGTAATGTTGCAGTAAGCCATGATTTTGTATGGAATACAAATATTATTTCCTCCACGGAGCAGGATTCTGCGATCTCGCCGCAGGCGGAGAAGCACACTGCTCCAAGCTAACACCAACAGCCTGTAGTATCCACGCCCAGAAAAAAAAAGTAAATTTAAAGGAATTGGGATACCCGAGCGGGAGACTGCTCCAAACAAACACCAACAGCCTGCCCGGAGTTTACCTTTGCGAAATGCAAACAACTAAACACTTAAAATTTTAAACCTACTCAACTTCTCAACTTTCTAAACTCTTTTAACCTCTCAACCTTTCAACCTCTCAACCATTAAACAGCAAACGCCAATTAAATTATGCCTTACAAACTAATTCTAAATTTGCCTGAAAATGCATTTTCAGTAATGCGAAAAAAACCGGAGGAATTCGGACAGGAATTATTGGAAGCAGCACTCAGTATGTGGTATGAAAAAGGTAGGATATCGCAATCTAAAGCGGCAGAAATAGCTGGAGTATCACGTTTTGAGTTTCTTGAAATACTCAAAAAACAGCAGGTTTCGCCGTTCCAATATACTGCTGAGGATTTGAGCCATGAAATAAAAATTTGAGTGCAATGAAATTGATCATTAATGCGAGTCCCATAATTTTCTTGGCAAAAATAGACTTGATACATTATCTTCCTTATTTGTTTGAAGATATTATTATACCAACAGGTGTGTTTAATGAAGTTCTCGCACATGAAGACGAAGCATCGCATTGGATTAAAAATCATGGAAAGCAATATATTAGTGTGTTGGATCTCATACCCCCCGACATTTATGCTTGGGATTTGGGAAGGGGTGAAACCGAAGTTATTGCAGCTGCTTTGAATTTGAAGGATTGTGCAGTTGGATTAGACGATCAGGCCGCCCGTAATTGTGCATTAAGTTATCAACTGAAAACTATTGGCACAATCGGACTAATTTTGCGTGCCCAAAAAAAGGAAGTCATTAAAGATGGAGAGCCCTACCTTAATAAACTGATTGAAAGTGGCTACAGAATCAGTGAAAGTTTATTGCAGCACGCGTTGCTTTTGATGCGAAAGCAATAGTAATATCCCAAAAAAAGGGAAAAGCAAATTATAGAAACAATGAATACCGAGGGGGAGGCTGCTTCGCTATGCTTGCAGTAGGCCATTATCCGTAAGGAGTACAAATATTGTAGCTCCTACGAAGCAAGTTTCTGCGAGGAGTGCAGCGACGCGGCAGACTGTTCCAGGCTAACACCAACAGCCTGCCCGGAGTTTCCCTTTATGAAATGCAAACAACTCAACTCTTAAACTTTTAAACCTACTCAACTTTCTAAATCACCTCAACTTTCTCAACCAGGCCAAATTAATTGGTGAAATGGTGAGAGTAATTAAAACAAGATCATTCATTTAGATGCACATAACCACTGTATTAACCCTGCAAGAAGGTCGTCGATTGGAGTTTAAAGAGAAATTCCCAACCCGATCTGATTTGGCAAAAACTATCGTTGCCTTTGCTAATGATGCCGGAGGGGATATCTACCTTGGTGTTAGTGATAAACCAAGAGCAGTGAGTGGTTTACCTGAAGATAATCTTGTAGAATTGGAAGAACATATCAGCAATATGATTTACACGCGATGTTATCCCTCGATTCTTCCTGATATTTCATTTATTGCCCACGAAGACAAACACCTGATTAAAATAACCATATACAGGGGTAGTATGCCACCGTATTATTTAAAAGAGAGCGGTAAGATTGAAGGAACCTTTATTAGGGTTGGTTCAACCAATCGAAAGGCTGACCAGTCTATTATCGATGAATTGGAGCGAAAAAGAAGAAACGTGTCGTTTGATGGTGAAATCATTTGGGACAAGCAAGGCAGGGATTTGGCAATAGACTCGTTCAAAATGATGTATCAGGAAAAGGTGGGGAATGTTTTAGATGATGCGACGCTTAAGAAGCTGGAGCTTATTAAAAATGATCGCGGGCTTGATTACCCTACCAATGCATTGATCCTATTTTCTGATGATGTTTTGAGAAATCAATATTTTCACTTTGCAAAAGTTGAGTGTGCCAGGTTCAAGGGAACTGGTAGTGATGAATTTATTGATCAAAAAAGTATTCTGGATAACATAAGCAGACAGCCAGAAGAAGCATACAACTTCGTGCTTAGGCACATCAACAAGGGGGCTTTTGTTAAAGGTGTTTATACGCAAACGCGGTATGAATATCCTGTAAAAGCAATTCGCGAAGTGATACGCAACGCAGTGGCACATCGTGATTACTCGTTGTCAGGCAGAGCTTAAAAACAGGCAAGAGCTGGGGCAAGAGCTGGGGCAAGAGTTAGGGCAAGAGCAAAACGAAAAGACCCTGTTTACGCAGATTTTAGGAGAACTTCAAACGCAGCCAGGTTCAAGGAAAGAGTTAATGGCAGCATTAGGGATGAAAACAGCATCAGGGTATTTAAACCGTACCTTAAAAAAACTTCAAACACTTGCCTTGATTGAACAAACAATCCCGGATAATCCTAACCATCCCCATCAAAAATTCAGAATTACCGGCAGAGGATTGCATTTTTTCCGCTTGGTTGAACAAGACAAACAGTAGACCTCTCAACTTTCTCAACCATAAACCCCCTCAACCCTTTAATAGAAACTTCCGCCCTGTTGCTGACTCCATGCCTAATGTTTCGGAGTAGGTAGTGAGGATAATATTAAGCTATACCGATTATATTAAACGAACGGATTGGAGTAATTAGTAGGAAGCAGGTTTGAGCGTTTGAGACTGCGGCGCTACGCTCGCAGTAAGCCATGCTCCGCACGGAACAAATAAAAGCAGATTCTACGAAGCAGGCTTCTGCGAGGAGCGCAGCGACGCGGCAGACTGTCCCAAACTAACATACACTCCACCAGAGCAATGATTTTATCCGTGCAAAACTTGTCAGACAACCGGCGGATACGTGTGCTAAGAAAAAACTAACTTTGTGTCTTTAACATTAATACATCATGCCAAACTATATTTACACAGCCGATATTACTAACTCCAGCGCAAAGGTGGCTGTTAATCTATTTTTGATTCATTTTCAGGACGAAAACAAGGTGCATTTTATTTTTTCGCCCCACTTGGATATCACAGGCTATGGTTACACGCTGAGAGAAGCAAAAAAATCTTTCAATATCGTACTGGACGATTTTATTAGCTACACTATTAACAAAAAAACGCTGATGAAAGTACTTGCTAATTTGGGATGGAAAACTAAGGGAACTTCAAAAAGGCCTATTAGACTTCTTGCCCCAAGCATCACCTCTGTGATTGCAAAAAACAAACATGTTTCTGAGATTTTCGATAATCATCCAGTGCAAACCTTTCATCAGGAAGTTGAAATACCAGTTCTGGGATAAATTAACGGTATGTCAACAAGGAAACTCTCAAACATCTCCTTAAATGATTTCAGAGGTTTCTTGGCCAAACAAGGTCTTAAAATTATAAATACGGCAAAAGGCAGAGGAGGGCATGAAAAATGGGCACGAGTCGATCTTGACAGGCCAATTACATTTCAGACCCACGTTGACCCTGTACCTGAATTCATTGTAAAGCAAGTACTCAGGCATTTAAATATGACCCGCGAACAGTTTTTTGAAAAATTGTAGATAGAACACACATTCTCGTTGCAGCGCCACGCCCAAAAAAGAGAAAAGTAGATATACGGGAATTGGGATGCCCGAGCTGGTGACTGCTTCGCTTCGCTCGCATTGGCCTATTCTTCGTATGGAAAATAAGGATTATTTCCCCCACAGCGCAGGATTCTGCGAGGAGCGCAGCGACGTGGCAGACTGTCCCAAACTAACACCAACAGCCTGTTCTGAGCTGGTTTCGACGAGTTTAACCACAGTCGAAGGAAATAATTAAAGCCCAAACCCAATAATGAACTCAACGATTGTACAAATAGGAAAAAAAATGAAACCAGTTCTGATGAAGTATGGAATAGCTTCAGCATCGGTTTCCGGATCGTATGCCACAGGGCAGCAGACTAATAGGAGTGATATTGATCTTATTGTTGAATTTGATTTGCCTGTTGGTTTACTAACATTTTCAAGAATTAAACGAGAGTTGGAAGAAGCACTTGGAAGAAAAGTTGACCTCATGGAACGGTCAGCGATAAAACCCAGGATTAGAAAGTACTTACTAAGAGATGAGATTCCAATCGTGCTATGACGAAAAAGCGTGACTTATTAGTGTACCTTGAGGATATTGTTGAATCTGCTGAAATAATTGAATCTTACCTTGAAAATATTTCTGAAGGTGAATTCTACAATTTAGTGGAAAAACAAGATGCCACCTTAAGGCGAATTCAAATAATAGGTGAGGCTGCAAAGCATATCCCATCCTGGTTTAGGTTAAAGTGGAATAAAATTCCATGGAAGGATATTGCCGGGATGCGTGATATAAATGTTCATGAATATTTTGGTATTACCTTAGGGATGATTTGGAAAACTGCTGTTGAGGATATACCCGTTTTAAAAGTACAAGTCCAGGAAATTATTGAACAAATTGCTGATGTTCATTGAATAAATGAGTTTCCTGGGACGGACTATCGATTGGGAGACTGCTTCTCCGCCAGCTGGCGGATTGCAGTAAGCTATTCTCCGTATGGAAAATAAATAATATTTCCCCCGCAGCGCAAGTTTCTGCGAGGAGCGTAGCGACGAAGCAGACTGACCCAAGCTAACACCAACTGCTTTTAGTAGCCATGCCCAAAAAGGGAAAAGTTGATTAATAGAAACTATGAATACCGGGTGGGAGACTGCTTCTCCGCATGCTGGCGGATCGCAGTAGACCAGACTCCGCATGGAATGCATAAAAGTGGATTCCACAGCGCAAGTTTCTGCGAGGAGCGTAGCGATGAAGCAGACTGTCCCAAACTTAACACCAACAGCCTTTCGTAGCCACGCCTAAAAAAGGGAAAAGAAATTAAAGAGGAGTTGGATACCCGAGCGGGAGATTGCCGCGTCGCGTTGCTCCTCGGAATGTCCATGCTCCGAAGGGAATGCAAGTATTATTGCCCCCACGGAGCAAGTCTCTGCGAGGCACGAAGTGCCGCGGCAGACTGTTCCAAACTAACACACACACTCTTTCAACCATAAACCTTCTCAACCATAAACCCTCTCAACTTCTCAACCTGCTAATCCACAACAGTGGCCTTACATATTTACCGGGAGCGATACCACAGGTGAAAAAGATAAGGAGGAATTTTTTACCGATAAGGAGATACTGGATTTAGAAAGGTTCCAAAATCTTGGAGTTATGAAGAATGCCCCAGGTTACGATATAGATAAAATCCAATATTTTGAATCTGAAATTAATAAAATTAAAGCTATTGGGATTTGGGAAAGAAGTAAGATTGTTGAACTCTTCTTTAAAATGATTCCTGATTTTGGGTGTTTGGAGAAGGGGAAATATTTGGATGGGAAGATGTAATACGTGTGAAAACAATTTACCCCAAAATCATCCACTTCAGGCGTAAGCATTACAATTGTCAGTAAATGTATAAAAAGATTCAACATCTTATTGATCAGGGTGAAGGCCTCACAATCGAGTTTAAACGGGCTACAGCTCAGTTGCCCTCTAACTTATTTGAAACCGTATGTGCATTTCTCAATCGGGCCGGAGGCAATATTTTATTGGGCGTAAATGATGATAAAACCATAGAGGGGGTAAATCCTGATAAAGCTGAAGCTATTTGCAAAAATTTTGTAAACTTAAGCAACAATCCCCAAAAATTATTTCCGACCTTTCTATTGGATGCAGAAACAATAGCGTTTGAAGGAAAAACCATCATTCATATTTTCGTTCCCATCTCTTCACAAGTCCATAAATGCAGCAATAAAATTTTTGACCGCAGTGCGGATGGGGATTTTGAACTGAAAAGCGATGAACAGATAAAACAACTTTACAATCGAAAATCCATACTCTATACTGAGAATAAAATTTATCCTTTTTTAAAAGAAGTTCATTTTGTAAAAGGCATCGTTGATCGAACAAGAAGGATCATTAAAAACAACCGGCCCGATCATCCGTGGAACGACCTCAGCAATCATGATTTTTACATTACCACCGGCCTGTATCGTACAGATTTAATAACCGGGCTGGAAGGATTTACAATGTCGGCGCTTTTGCTATTTGCCAGGGATGAAGTTATCCAGAGTGCAATTCCGCATTATAAAGTTGATGCCCTTCTGCGTATTGAAAACATGGATAGATATGATGACAGGGAAAACATCCGATGTAATTTAATTGAAGCTTATGACAGATTAATGACTTTTGTTGCCAAACATTTACCGGATCCCTTCTATCTTGAAGGAGATCAACGAATCTCCCTGCGTGAAAAAATATTTAGGGAGATCGTGGCAAATATGCTCATCCATCGCGAATATAGTAATGCTTTCCCTTCCTCCTTTACCATTTATAAAAACAGGGTGGAGTCCAAAAATGCAAATAAGCCCATTTTTATAGGACAACTATTTCCCGGTAAATTCGAGCCTTTCCCCAAAAACCCTAATATTGCTCAGATATTTACACAGATGGGCCGCTCCGAAGAATTAGGTACAGGGGTTAAAAATGTCTTTAAATACACTAAGGCGTATTCAGGTAGTGATGAAATTATTTTTCAGGAAGATGATGTGTTTGTTACAAAGGTGCCAATACACAACATAAATGACCCTGTAAATGCAACTGTAAATGCAACTGTAAATGCAACTGTAAATGCAACTGTAAATGATAGGCAAAAAAGATTATTGATAGAAGCTAAGGTGAATAAAAATATTACCATAGTACAACTGGCCGATAAACTGAGTGTTAGTCGCGATACGATATTGCGAGACATGAAGAAATTAAAAAAACTAAATCTAATAAAGCGTGAAGGCTCCGACAAACTGGGTTATTGGGATGTTATTGAATAATCACTAATCACCAACCATTCATTTCTGACCCGTAGCCGACTGACCAAAATTAACACACAAACCCTTTCAACGCTTTAACCTTCTAAACCTACTCAACAATAAACCATCTCAACCCCCTCAACCATAAACCCTCTCAACTTTCTAAACTCTCTCAACCACTCAACCTCTCAACCTGCTAATCCACAACAGTGGCCTTGCATATTTACCGGAAGCGATACAACCGGTGAAAAAAATATCGAGGAATTTTTTACTGATAAGGAAACCCTGGATATGGAAAGATTCCAAAACCTTGGCGTTATAAAAAATGCGCCTGATTACGATATAGATAAAATCCAATACTTTGAATCTGAAATCCAAAAAATGAAAGCAGATGGGATTTGGGAAAGAAGTCAGATTGTTGAAATCTTCTTTAAAATGATCCCTGATTTTGGGTATTTGGAGAAGGGGAAATATTTGGATGGGAAGATGTAAAAAATGGAAACATCAATCCTTCAAGCAAAATATAAATCAGAACTGGCCTTTTTTCTCGAAATGGTCAAAAGGTTTGGCGTTGTAGCAAAAACCATAGATGGCCAATATTGCATTTTCTGTTCATAATATCCCAATCAGACTAACTGATGAACGTTGGAGGCACATATCTGTTGGTCATCCCGAAATGGCAGGTTACATTGATCAAATCTTGGACTGTGTTGAAAACCCTGAAATAGTTTATCATGGAAACAACAGAAATAATTGCACTTAGAAGTATGGTGCCCTATTTTATGAAGCACAAAAATTTGTGGATTGATTACGATGAGGATGCCGATGTACTTTATGTGCATTTTAAAAAACCAAATCGGGCTGATAATACTGTAATGGAAGATGATAATTTGCTGGTCAGGTACGAAAATGATAAAATGGTGGGCTTAACTCTTTTACATGCAAGTAAAAGGATGGGTACAGATAGATAATGCTTATCAAATGTCTGCCCGCAATTTGAATGGATTGGTGATACCTTGGCGAGGGAGAAACAGCTTAAAGCTGGTTCACGAAAAAAGAAGATTGAGTTAATAGAAAACATGAACCCGGAGTGGCGGGATTTGTATGAGGGGTTGGATGAGACTGCTTCTCCGCCAGCTGGCGGAGTGGCAGACTGATTCAAACTAATATACACTCTTTCAACGCTTCAAACCCCTTAGACCCTCTTAGCCTTCCAAATCAACAAATGAACGAGTCCCAAAACATAGAATTTAAGGAAATCTGGAAAGATGATTACCTGAAAGTACTTGCAGCTTTTGCCAATACAAATGGAGGTTCTCTATTTATTGGAATTAGAGATGATGGGCAAGCTGTAGGTATTCATAATTACAAAAAATTATTGGAAAATATCCCCAATAAAGTTGTTCAATTTTTAGGTATTACCGTTGACCTTGAGCATTTGAAACGAGATGATAAAGATGTTCTTAAACTAACTGTTACGACAAGTTCTGTACCTATTTCCTTTCAAGGCAAATATTTCATCCGCAGTGGAAGCACGGTTCAAGAACTGCATGGACACGAGCTACGTGATTTTATTCTAAAGAAAGATAATATCACATGGGATGAAATTACGATTCCTATGGCGCAAATTGAGGATCTTGATGAAAAGCTGATACGTCGTTTTGTAGCAAAATCTGTTAATGAAAACAGGTTGTATTTAGAGGCTTTACATGATGATTTAAGGGTGGTACTTGGAAATCTGGACTTGATAAGCGAGAATGGACAGCTAACCAGGGCAGCAGTTTAGCTTTTCGGTAAGCGACCTAAAAAACATATTAAAACTGCATGTGTAAAAATAGGCAGGTTTGGAAAGTCTGACACCGATCTGATTAGCCAGAATATTATTGAAGGAAGTATCTTGGAAATGCCCGATAAGATTATCGATATCCTAAGAACAAAATACCTTCATGCCCCTATTTTTTATGAAGGCATTGAACGCAAAGAACGACTTGAATATCCTGAAAAAGCACTTAGAGAAGCAATACTAAACGCAGTTGTCCATAGAGATTATGCCGAGTAAACCGATATTACAATTCGGGTGTATGATGATAGGATCGTTTTCTGGAATAGTGGAACGCTTATGGCTCCTTTGAGCTTAGAAATGTTGAAGCAGAAACACCCAAGTAAAAGAAGAAATGCACTTGT
>Ga0208900_1000489_pt1 | contig 24817 bp, 30 predicted proteins | sample AntAceMetag02UKK_FD_184763 | JGI IMG/M metagenome (GOLD analysis project Ga0208900, IMG submission 184763) | Saline lake microbial communities from Ace Lake, Antarctica - Antarctic Ace Lake Metagenome 02UKK (SPAdes) (version 2) | ecosystem: Environmental > Aquatic > Non-marine Saline and... | reverse complement strand
ACTTTTTCCAGAGAAATATTTCCGCCTTTTGTTAGTGATATGGCCATTTGAGCTCCTTTTTTATGTACATTTAATTAAATATTATTGCAGAACATCCATGAGGATAGAACAAAATTAATCAACCAATGAAATAAAAGGGAGATGTTGCCATTTGTTGAAAATCACGCGACCTAATCACAGAGAGGCTACTGCAGCGGGCATAAGATCCTGCAAGGTCCGCCCATTGGCAGGTTCACCTATCGCATGCATTTTCCACTCACCTTTATAATGGTAAATTTTAGCCATAATCTGAGCATTATGACTGCCGCCGCCGCTTGATGAGTATTTGACGAGTTCACCATTGCCAAACGAATCCACCAGTCGGCAATAGGCATTTTCGACCTTGTTAAAGGTCTGCCCCTGGAAACTGTTCACCGTAAAAACCAAGGATTTCACTGTTGCAGGAACCCGGGCCAGATCGACCAGGATCTGCTCATCATCCCCATTTCTCGTACGATTATGACCGGTGTGGACGATACTGCCATCCTTACTCTTGAGTTGTTTGAACCAGATAATATCCACAACATTTTTATTCTCATCAAACATGGCGCAGGAAGCGGCAAACTTAATGGTTTCTTTAAAAGCAAAACCAAAGAATCCTTTTTTCTTTACTGCATCCCAACCCAGCCCAATACCTACCTTGCTCAGCCCGGTACCGAACCTTTTTTTAAGGGATATCTTCTGACCTTTCCCCAAATTTATTGCCAATTGCTACCTCCGTAAGCCTTTGCTAATTTATGATCACCATGACAATCTGAGAAAATTGCCCTGGATACTGTTTTAAAAACTCTTTAGTATTATTGTGTCTCATTTTGTCCTTGCTTTTAAGGTAGATATAATAGATAAATGGTTTGGTCAAACAGATAAAAGCACTGCAATGGTTCGAAAAAAACGAAGGCAGCCTTATGGAATGGCTCAACTATCACCACCTCTATTATTTTTGGACAATCATGCGTGAAGGCACCATCACCGCTGCCTCCACCAAACTGAGCCTTGCTCAGTCGACTGTCAGCGCACAGCTTAGCAAACTGGAACACACCCTCGGTGGAAAACTATTTTTGCGCCAGGGCAGAAACCTGGAGCCCACAGACCTGGGCCGAATGGTATTCCGCTATGCCGACCAGATCTTTTCCCTTGGCCTGGAACTCATGGACCAGGTTCATGGTCGACCGGTTGCAGGACCGATCTCTCTCAGGGTTGGCATTATCGATGTGGTCCCCAAACTGATGGTCCGCAAACTTCTGGAACCAGCCCTGAAGCTTCCTGATAAGGTTCACTTGGTGTGTCATGAGGGAAAGATGGACAAGCTGCTTGCTGAACTTGCCCTGCATAATCTGGATGTGATTCTCACCGATGCCCCCATACCGACGGGTTTGAGCATCAAAGCGTATAATCATCTTCTTGGTGAGTGCGACGTCACTTTTTTTGCCGAAGCAAAGCTTGCCCAAACCCTGTCAGCAGATTTTCCCAGGTGCCTTGATGGTTTTTCCATGCTGCTCCCCATGAAGATGACCACCTTGAGGGGATTACTCGATCAATGGTTCGAAAGCAATGCCATTAAACCACTGGTCACTGGAGAATTTGATGACAATGCATTGTTGCAAGTATTCGGACAGGAAGGTGACGGCGTTTTCGCCGCACCGACGGTCATTGAATCAGAGATAAAAAGACAATACCAAGTGGAGATTGTGGGCCGAAGTAACGCAATCAGAGAAAAATTCTATGCCATTTCCGTGGACCGGATACTGAAACACCCAGCAGTGGTCGCCATCTCCGATGCCCGCCATTCTGTTTTCTGGCTACCCACTTAAACCTGGATATTTTCAAAGATTTTGATGTGGACAATTAGCTTTTGACCTCTAAAGTCCAGGCTGTTAAGAAGCTTTATTTTAAAGGCTATCCTGCCTTAAGTTGGTAACCAACATGTTTGAATGGCTTGTTGAAAATATGGGGCTTGATCATAGCATCGGTCACCTTGTGATGGATTTTTAACAGCTAAGATTAAATTCTGTAATTACAAGCGCTTGTGATGGGTTGAGTTCTGTTTTTTGTATAGTGGCCTATCTTATGATCAACCCCCAAATTTATAAACAGCCTTTGAATTCTACTTGATTCGGTTCTTCCACTTGGACTTTGCCAGTGCACGCATATCTTTATTCACATCCAGCTCGTCTATTATCTCCATGCCAAGTAAGGTCTCTACGACATCCTCAAGGGTCACGATACCGGAAGTTCCGCCATACTGGTCGCTGACAAGGGTGAGATGTTCCCTTTTATTGAGCAGGAAATCATACAGGGCCGGAAGCGGCATGGCTTCATAAACCGGGTGGATTTCTCTTTTCAACTCTGAAAGCATTCTTCCATGTTCGTCCCGGGCAGATGCTTCCAGTATTTCATCTTTCATGACATATCCGGTGATCTTGTCAATTACTTCCTTATATAACGGAATTCTTGAAAATATCATATCCGGATGCTGCTCAAGCACTTCATGGATTTTCATATTTTCCTTTAATGCAAAGACAACGGTTCTCGGCGTCATGATATCTTTTACACGAAGGGAATTAAAACTGAACAGGCTTTTTAAAATCCGGGCCTCCTGATCCTTAATCCCACCTGATTTTGCTCCCAGCTCCGCCATTGCCGTAAACTCTTCCTTGCAAAACGGGTCGTCACTTTTTTTGGGTGAAATCAACACGGTAATATACCTGGACATCCACACAAACGGGAACATAATCAGAATCAGATAATACAGACAAACAGAGACCGGTTTGGTCAGTTGCCGCCAATACGAGGCTCCCAAAGACTTTGGAATGATCTCGGAAACAATCAGGATCAGCAGTGTCAGCACAGCTGAAATAACACCGACATACTTATTTCCAAACAGGGCTGTTGCCTGGGCTCCTGCACCTGCCGCACCCACGGTATGAGCAATGGTGTTTAAGCTGAGAATGGCTGATAAGGACTTGTCCACATCCGTTTTAAGGCGGTGAAGCAATTGTCCGTCCTTTTTATTTTTTTTTTTGACCAGAAAAATATAAGAATATGGAATACTAAGAAAAACCGCCTCCATCAGGGAACATAAAAATGAAAAGAAAAGGGCTAAAAAAACATAAAAAAAGAGAAGGGTCATTGATCCTCATTGATTGATTTTTGTAAAGGCTTCATACATATGATTTTGTAATCTATTTTTTTAAAAAAGAGTCCAAATATAACCATGATCTCAGCCGTTGATAGCGGCTGCGCAACGATTTATTGAAGAATCATGGTTTGATTGACGAATTTATTTCATCCGATTTATGGTTGTTTTGTTTTTTGCGGAGATGCTATGTTAATCATCGGCAGGCCTCCGATTTCAAGGTTGATGGCATTGTGTTGACAAGCTTTACTGCAGGCGAAACATGAGATACATTCCATATCATCGGGTGACTCATCAAAACGCACACCCATAGGGCAAACGGTATGGCAGGCTGCACAATGGGTGCATCTTTTGGAATCGAGATTCAGCTTGACCAGTTTTATTTTACTAAACAGCGCATAAAAGGCCCCGAGGGGGCATGCTGTCCGACAAAACGGTCGGCTTGCCAAAATAGACCACCCAAGAAACAAAATGAGGATCGACAATTTAAGCAGGAAGAGCATGCCCAAATTTGCACGAAGGGCAGGCTGAAGGAGCAGCATGGGAAGCCCGGCCTCCAACGTGCCAGCCGGGCAAACATACTTGCAAAACCACGGGCTTCCAAAACCATATCCATCGATGGCAAACAGGGGCAGAAGGATCACCATGAAAACCAGAAGGCCGTATTTCACATACCTCAAACCTGGCCAGACACTAAACTTGGGTGAAGGTATCTTATGGAGAAGTTCCTGCAACAGCCCAAACGGGCAGGCCCAGCCACAAATCATTCGACCCACAAAGCCGCCCATGACACCCATGAACCCAACCACATAAAAACCGACATAAAATTGTCCGGTCTCAAGGGACATCCTAATTCCTGCCAGGAGTTGTTGCAGGGAACCTATGGGGCAATAGGTGGTCGCAGCCGGGCAGGAATAGCAATTCAGACCCGGTGAGCAAATGACTTTCAACGGTCCCTGGTATATTGTTTTTGTTACCGGAAAACTCCAGTTGCCATTTGCAATAAGGAAGAAAAGGGCTTGAACCCATTTTCGAATGAGGTCCATAATCAACCTATCCCTATACAAGACAAACAAATTTGCGTTGCCTGGTCAAGAACCCGTGAAGGCTCTCCCATGCTGATCCCAATGGCCATAAGGCCAAGAAAAAAAAATAAAATCACAAATGTGGTGACCCGGATTTTTTGTTTGACCGGCTTATTCTTTTTCATATCCATCACTGGTTAATATAGGTCATCAGCATCTTTATATTATCAGGAGAATCCCACGCAGCAGAGCCTATGAATTTTTCACGGAGAACGCCCTGTTTATCAATGATAAAGGTCTCAGGCAATCCGGTCAGACCGTATTTTGGACCGATTTTATTATCCCCATCATTAAGAATCGGCATGGTGAGGCCAAGTTTTGCAGCAAACGTATCGGCCAGTGTGGGATCATCTTTGCTCAATATTGCCAGCATTTTAAATTTATCCTTTGGAAGCATCGAATGAAGCTTCTGCATGGAGGGCATCTCCTCGCGACAGGGTGGGCACCAGGTTGCCCAGAAATTTACAAACACCACCTGCCCCTTGAGTTCAGAAAGTGTCCAGGAGTTACCTTCTCTGTCCACAAGGGTAAAGTCCGGGGCAGGTTTTCCGATTTCGGCCACCTGTTGCCCTACACAGGCAAAAACAAACAAGGGCAGGCAAAAAGCCAGAACTAAAAGGACTCGTTTTCTCATCATCATTTGTATCCTCCAGATTTCGATTGTCTAACGTATAAGCTTTCAAGCATAAAAAATCGATCCCATGGTTTATTCATCGGGATAATTTGCCTTGATCTCCGATTCAATCAGGCTTTGTAACTGGCGGTAACCGAAATTCTGGAGAGGTTTCCCATTGGCAAAAAAACCGGGTGTTTTTTGGACTTGAAGGGTTTTGGCATCGGCAAGATCCTGCTTAATGAGTTTTTCAAGTGCAGGGTCTTTCATATCTTCTTTGAGTTGCTCAATATCGAGTCCTGCCTTTGGTAGAAAATCCCAGATTCTTTGAGGTTGCGGGTTGCTGTGACTCGCCCACTGGGGTTGTGACTTAAACATGACATCCAGTGTCTCCCAATATCTCCCTTGCTTTTTGGAGGCTTCAAGCATCTTGACAAATTCATCCGCACCATCATGAAAAGGGGCATAACGAAGAACCAGTTTAATTTTACCGGGATAATAAGCCATCATTTTCTTCACAAATGGAGAGAATGCAGCACAGGTTTCACAGGCAGGATCCATAAACTCCACAAGCTGAACCTTGGCATCATCACTGCCAAGAGATTGTGAATAATCTCTTTCAAATACGGATCCATTCTCCTGGGAGATGGCACCAAATTTTTCAGTCTGTTGCCCTTTGTAGTAGTAACCGGCAAATACGAAGAGAGACAACAGTATGACGCTGGTAATTCCAAATATTTTATATTTCATTATAACGATCTCCTTTTTACGATAATTAACAGAACGATGATAGCTGAAAATGACATTAAAGAAAGCATGGGGATTGTGATAAAGCCAAACAGCTCTATGTATTTCTCAGTACAGGAAACTCCCTGACTGCAAGGTTTAATGCTTTCCGGGATGATTTTCGAATAGAGTAAGGTATGATAAAATGCCGTCAACCAGCCTGCAATGGCTAACGGAAGAGCATATTTCACAACACGTTTGTCAAATGGAAAAAGCCCTGCTGTTAAAATAAAGACCAGAGGAAACAAACAGATTCTCTGATACCAACATAAAACACAGGGGGCAAACCCCATGACGTGACTAAAAAACAAACTCCCAAGGGTTGATACCGTGACCAAAACCCAGGCTAAAAAAAGAATCGCCCAGTTCGAATCGAACGGTTGTTCTGATTGATTCAGCATATAACAATCTCTTTACAAACGAATTAACGAGTTGAAATAGATCAGGTATTTGATAAAAAGAAACCCTGATCAATATCACCCAAACAGTACGGGTGATACACCAATCTTATAAATTGTCGTTCAAAAAGACAGGCTGCGCTAACACAAAAATGATTGTATGAGGATGTATATCGGTGTGGATTGTGAGATGTGATAAGGATTAAATGGAAAATCCGGTGTTTTGACCTTATGGGTTGATACCAGGTCATTAGTTTCAAAAGCAATGAAATACTTTTGAATTTTAGAACACTGATTTCCACACGTAATGTCCCATTTGTAATCGCATGCTTTTTCTTTGCAACATAAACCGTCTTTGGTTGCATCAACAGAAAGAGGAGCTGAATAGCAGAATTTATCGGCGCAGGTTGAAACAGATGCTTCTCCGGTTGAATTCAGCGAGTTTGCCTGGAGACAACGATTGGAAAGCAGGCCGCTACAATACGGTTGAACCGAAAAAAAACCCATTGATAAAATCACCAACAAAAGGCTTAAGTTCACAATTTTTTTAAATTTATCGGTCATCGCCTATTCGCCTATTCTCTATATTATAAGAACTGTTTAATAACTTAATCCTTGGTATCTTGTCAATCCATAAAATCTTCACCATGAATTCAACCCTTTCAAATAATGCTGAATTTAGATTCCGGAATATCTTGAAGTCGGGGACAGGCTCTTTTGGAGCCTGAAGAGTCTTCTGGATGGTAAATATTCGGCCAGCACCCCATATTCGCCTATTTTAGCCTGCTCACATAGCATTAGTATGCTACGCAGTCCCAAATACGCGAATATGGGGCACTGGTCAAACATTTACATTACCAACCCGAATATTTACTCTGGATGGACTATAGTCCTTATGGATAGAGCCAGAAGTTTCTCAGCTTCTTTGTTTCTGGAAGAGGCTTCAACTTCAAGCCTTAACCTGCGGATACTGAAAAGAGCCAGGTTTATCCCCGAAAACATGGCCGACTGATTGATGTAAAAGCAGATTCCCAGCCAGGTCATCTCTGTAATAACCGAATCTGTCATCGGATAGATCCCTGTCTATATTTAGTTGATAACAATAAGGGAGACCGAAAATAATAATCGTCCAAAATTTTTGTGGCACCGCAGAGCGGCGTAACGAGTACCGCCAGGCTGAACAATTATTTATTTCCATCTCCTTAATGTTGATTATTGCTTTGCATATAGATATACATGAGTATGGATAGGGTTGTCTATTTGTTTTATGCCGTCCCTGGTCTCCGGAATACTGAGGAGTTTAATTAAACAAATTCATTTTTAATAGAGCGAATGGGGATATACATGCTTGAATTTGATTATTGGAAACTGCTGGCTGGCCTGGGCGTATTCCTTTTTGAAATGCAGCTTCTTGAAACTTCGGTCAAAGACCTGTCTGGAAAAGCCTTTAGGAGAATTATCCGAGATTACACCAACACCCGTTTAAAGGCCATTGCAAACGGCACGCTGGTTACCGCTCTTTTACAGAGCAGTTCTGCTGTTTCTCTCATGGTTCTTGCCTTTGTCGGTGCCGGCATCATGAGTATGGAAAACGCCTGGTTGTCCTGTATCATGAAATAAATGACGTGATTTCTCTAAATGATGCCCAATTACAGTATGATACCATCATCAAGGCTTTTGCCAATGTTGAACAGGAAGACAATCGGTTCATTCAAAGCATCGTCCAGACATCCTGCAACAACCAGAACGAGCACCTGGATCTGTCCACCCTGTTTCTGGTAAACCGTCTTTTTACTCAGGCCTGCAGAATGATAATTTTCAGCATCAAAGATTTGAAACTCACACAGGAAAAGGCCGGTCATTTTGATAAAGCAATTGAGCCTGGATTTGAACCACGACCGGCAGAGATAGCTGATAGCCGTAAGTTTGAATGATGCCAAACTGCTCATGGCGGCGATGACAAAGCTGAACTCTCCGATTTGCGCAAGCAGGGCATCCGCACAAATGCTGTTTTTTCAGGTTTCTCCAAGGGCCTTCAGGGTAAGAATGACGGCACACGGCAAGATTGCCTGGTGGCGGCCAAGGAGGAAAACGGTAATTGGACGGTTCTGACCATTGATGAGGAAACAAAGGAATATCCCGTGGTTTGATCCAATAGCCTGGCCCTTAAGAGAAGGGAGCTTATAAAGGCAAACAAAAAAAATGAAACAATTAAAGGACCATCTCATGAAAAAAAATAGTAAATATCCTTGCGGGCCTGGCTTGGGCCTGTTGGCCGCGAGTATCTTTCTGATCGCCGCCCATGTGACGGCAACTCCTGCCAAAAAATTTGATTTAGACCGGTTTATTGCACCGGACACCTGCGGCGGATGCCATTGGGAAATTCAGGAGCAATGGACCAATTCCATGCACAATCTTTCCCACAAGGACCCTGTATACAACCGAGTGGCCAAGTTTTTGCGCCGGGGACTTGTTGTGGCCGGGGAGATTGAGGAAGCCGAGTCCTGCGTCAAATGTCACACGCCGGTGGGGGTGATTACCGGATTTCCTGAAAAACTTTCCGATGATCTATCCAAAACTCCAGATATTGCCACCCAGGGTATCCAATGCGATTATTGCCATTCCGCCGTGGACACCAGCCGGATGTACAACAACGGACTGGTCCTCGAGCCCGGCCACGGGGAAGATGACCCCGGTGTGAAACAAGGTCCCTTTGATGATTCTGAACCGGATTTCCACGAAGCCGCCTTTTCAAAACTTCACCAAAGTTCCAGGATTTGCGGTACCTGTCACAATGTCAAACATGTTGCCTTTGGGACAGATCTTGAAACCACCTATACAGAATGGAAAAACAGTCCCTACAATGATCCGGACCTTGAAAAACAAGTCACCTGCCAGGGCTGCCACATGTATCAACGGCCCGGCATTCCGGCCACAGGGTCCACGGATCGGCCGAAAAATCCAGGGTCTGCCGCCGAGGACAGTGTGGAAAGACCCCATATCTTTACCCATTATTTTGTGGGGGCAAATACGGGGGTGACCGGTGCCAAAGACAAACAAAAAATGGCCGAGGAGCGTCTCCAAAATGCCGCCCGGATTTCCCTTAACACTCAACTGCTGGCAAAAAAGCAATTTGATGTGATGGTGTTAAATTCTGGTGCCGGCCATTCAATTCCCACGGGGGTGGGGGATTTAAGACAAGTATGGCTTGAAGTCAGTATCCGGGATGCACGTCAGAAGCTTGTGTTCCAATCGGGTTTTCTGGATGCAAAAAAAGAATTGTCCAATGATACCATCATCTTCAGGACTATCCTCGGGGACGGCCGTGGCAATCCCGTGGTGAATCTGGCAAAGGCAAAGCAGGTTCTTTCCGATACCAGAATTCCTGCCAAACAGAAGGTGACCCAAACCATTACCCTTGATTTCATACCCGAAAAAGGATCTGTGATAATTGCCCGGCTTCTGTACCGGGGGATGCCCCAGAAAATTTTAAATATGATCCCGGGAGACCCCATTGCCCCCTTACCCGTGGTGGAAATGGCAAGGGTGTCTCAAACCATTTAACTGTTACCTTTTTTGGGGTTTGTTCGTGCACTTGCTTGTTAGTGTATTTGTTTATCAGGATCTATTTGGGGTTTAAAAGGGCCAACTATTATCTTCCCAAAATCCTTGCCATGAGTGATTCCTGGGTGTCCACCAGCTTTTTCTGGATTAAGTCAATGATTGAAAGAGTTCCTTATGATATTAAAAAAAATTTGCAAAAAGCATCTCTCCTGCATGAGAGGGCAGTTTCCGACTATGCTCTATGTATGGAATTTAACAAATCAATGTCTGATATATTGACAATGTTTGAGAATATTCGTTGTTTTAATATAGCTGATAAAATGAGATTATTTCTTCTTGTTTGTAATCCCAAACTTGACGTTTACTGTGACAAGTCGACCGTTGTTGCACAACTAACAAAAACATTTAATCACTTTAGGATCCCTCTTAAAAATTAAGTTTGAGGTGAAGCATACAGAGTGAAGTATATAGTTGACACACGTCTTTTTAACATGTATTTTGCACTCTATGTTTAAACGGATTTTGACATTATTTATTTTGGGATCATTTATGTTCCCAGTGTTTGCTTCATTAGGAAGCCATGACTTCAAACATGCCATTCATGTTGCTTACGAAGCACATCATCCAGAAAAAAATCATGAACATACAACACATGACCATTCTAATCTAGAAAATCAAGCACAGCACCACCCAATAGATGTAAATCGGGTTTCGTACTTTAAAGATTATTTGCATGTGGATTTGCAAATTTCTTCACAAAAAGCAAAACGGCTCAACAAAAAAGCACAAAAAATACTGGATAACAGCTATGTCACTTTCCTTAGTGAAGCCTATCCAGAAATCATGCTGCTATTAAAACAAGAGCAACCTATTGCTCTTGCTCGAAATGATTTATATCTAAGGACGCAGAGACTGCGTATCGATGTTTAAGTCTCAATATCCCCAACCAACTTAATTTTAGTACCTTTGCTATACCAAAATGAAGTCTAAGTAACAGGCATTTGTTCTGGACTCCATTTGTTGCAGCAATTTTCGGCAAAATTCAAGGATTTGTTATCATACATGATAAATTTTGGAGCGTACGTGTAATTTACCGAATTTTGCTGTATTTATTGAAATAATGAAATGAGGTTTATAAATGATTCAATGTTTATATACGCATAGACGAGTGTTCATGTTTGCTCTCTTTGCCATGATGACCATGCTTAGCGGTTTTGTCCCTGATGTGATTGCACACGGTGTAACCACAGGGGATAAAGGATACATTCAAGAAGTTTCTGGTGCATTACCCATTCCATTCATCTACCTTGGCGCAAAACATATGATGACAGGATATGACCACCTGCTGTTCCTTTTTAGTGTGATCTTCTTTTTGTATCGCCTTAAGGATATCGGTATATACGTAACGCTCTTTGCCGTAGGTCATGTAATCACACTGCTTTCCGGCGTGTGGATGGAAATCAGTATCAGCGCTTATCTTATTGACACTATTATCGGTTTCTCAGTTGTCTATAAAGCGTTAGATAATATGAGCGCTTTCCAACGATGGTTTGGATTCCAACCCAATACGAAAGTTGCAACCCTGATATTTGGTCTGTTCCATGGGCTTGGTCTTGCAACAAAGGTTTTAGACTATAAACTCTCCCCCGCCGGCCTGTTACCAAATCTTATTTCCTTCAACATTGGTGTGGAAATTGGTCAAATTCTGGCACTTTCCATGATTTTGATAGTAATTACATACTGGCGTAAATCAGGTTCTTTTATACGCCATGCCTATTCTGCCAATGCATTTATTATGATGCTCGGTTTTATGCTTATGGGTTATCAAATGACAGGTTATTTCACATCTTAAAAGAATAGTTCGAAAAATATAAAAGGAAAATAAATGTATAATTCAAATATTCCAACCGGTAAAGATAGCCCTTCTAACCAGAAGCTTATCAAATCAACTATTTTTGCAGCGGTTGTGGCTGCTGTTCTTTTGATAACCACTGTGTTGCCAGCTGAATATGGAATTGATCCAACCGGCATTGGTAATGCTATCGGTTTAAAGAAAATGGGAGAAATTAAAGTTTCTCTTGCAAAAGAAGTTGCCGCAGATAAAATCGAAGATGCACAACTGCTTGATCAGAATCCAGAGGTACAAGAACAGCAGGTTGCGATAGCACCTGCTGTTGTAAAGCAAGCCATACCAGAGCCTGAAAAAACAATGATGCAAGATACAATCAGTGTAACCCTCAAACCGGATCAAGGGGCTGAAGTCAAAACCAAAATGCGTAAAGGTGAAACTTTAAAGTATAAATGGTCAACAGACGGAGGTCGTGCCAATTTTGATGTGCATGCAGATTCTAAGAAGCTAAAAATCAATTACCACAACTACGAAAAAGGTTCTCAAAAAACAAAGGAAGGCTCTATTACAGCCGCTTTTGATGGAAGCCATGGTTGGTTCTGGCGTAATCGGACCTCTGAAACATTGACTGTCTCTCTGCAAGTTTCAGGTGAGTACGACAAACTTGAGCGTATGTAATAAAGGAAGAAAATATGAAGAAATATCTCAACAAAACGAATCTTATTATTGCAGGCATTATCCTCGTCTCAGTTATTGCATTCGGATTTGGTAATAATGGAAACATTTTTTCCTTTTCTGTGCCTGCCATAAACAATAATTCTGAAGATCATGGTCACTCTCATTAATATCTCCAAATGACAGAAATATGGTTTTGACCCTTTAGAAGAGGCAATAGAGTCAACCGTAATTGTTTTTGCATAAGTGACTTTTAGGTAAAAAAAACGAGCTGGTAGGGTTCATTAAAGCCCTATCACTCGTTTCATTTTAGCAATTGCTTTTTAACATTTAATATCAAGAACAAATAATGACAACAGTAGAATGGCTTAAAATTTTACAGCCGATAGCCCATTACAGTTTACATTTAGGGGGTTGATCATAAGATAGGCCATTACCACTAACCCGCCATTTTCATTCTACTTCTTGGTCTTACATGTAAAGGCATATTTTTAACAAGCCATTCAAACATGTTGATCTGTTTGTTTTCGAAAAAACGTTCTGCCGCGGTGGTCCCGTCAGGCCTTTTTAAATAGAAGTTATGAATTACCGTCAAGCCCTTCATTTTTCGATTACTCAGGCGGTGCATTCCATGGTGATGCAAAGATAGTTGAGCATTTCGTCCTTCTACACACGAACTTGATCTTTGAAAAAGTCCAGCACACTCCTTGGCAGTTCTTACCATGGAGTCGATTTCACAATCATCAGATCCGGAAAGAGGCCCGGTTTTATCCTTCAAGACTGAAAGCAACTTCTGTGATCTTTGTCTGATTTTCTCCCTTTGTTCGGGATCCTTTCCCCTCATCGCTGGTACTCTGGATAACCTTGACGGGAAGATTACCAATCGCCTCGGTAACTGCCTGGTTCCAGGTAGCTCCCGAGCGGTTCTTTTCATATTTTTCAAGAATAATATAGTTGGCCTCAGGTTCAATAGCCACAAGGCAGGTCTGAGGATGAAAGGTCTCATCTTCACATAAGGTGATTAGTTTCTCAGGCAGCAGCATTGAAAGTCGAGCTTTTTCCATATCACCAAACTGGCCTATAATTATATCCATTTGATCCTAAATCTTTTGATGGGTGCCGTAGGATGCTGCCACAAAGCTTGATAATTGGGTTAACTCCATGAAATTGCATATATTCCGAATACTGGCACAACCGACCTTCGTGAATTCAAAATGGAGAGCCTGAATCAGAATATGTAAAAATTTTACACCTGCTGGACTCTCAAAAAAGGAGACCATGGACGGATCTGCATCAATTCGGTTCATCCTGTTCAGCCAATTTTGAAGCGTCGTACGGGGAACACTGTTATCTTTGGCAAACTCCCGCTGGCTGACTTTCTCTTTGTGGCTTTGAAAATCAATAATTTTCTTGGAGACGTCATCTCTGGCCCACTTATTTTTCAGATTTTATTTTTGAGAAGATTCAGAGTATGTAGTTGTCATGCCAGGTCTGTTGTTCCTTTCTTTAGAATAGTTTTTGTTGGCGCAATATCTATTCTCAGACCGGGTTATTTTTGCCTACCTGATTTTCTCACAAATTTCATTTTTTCAATTTTTTTTTACTACCTCGTGGCCGATCTTATGATCAACCCCGATTTTTACAACCATGAACGACCTCACCCGAGTTTTAATGGGCAAACCCCAGCCGAACTCTATTATGGAAAAAATCAGTTGAGGTTGGTGGGATGATAAAGATATTTCCAAACCCGCTCCGGCAAAAGTCAACTCCTCCGACGTGAATAGTTGGGGGACCATTCTCGGACCTGACTTCTACCTCCGCTAGCGTGAGTCGTAAATCAGCAATTGTTGTAAGAACCGGATTAAATTTTCACGGAATTCTAATCCGAATTTGACGCTTCAATTGAGCAAAAAACTCTCTTGACATTGGAGTCCACTATAATATACGATACAGACTATCGTAACTTTGCAAAAAAAATATTGGAGTAAAGTAATGAAATTTAAGAATAAAACGTGGCTGATAGTTTTCGTGGTGGCCCTGCTGATACAAGGAATCTTCCCTATTCAAGGAAATGCTTCTTCAGACATCATTTTGCTAAAGGGACAGAGTGTTTATGTTCCGGTTTATTCACACATTTACCATGGAGACCGCGATAAGCCAAAGCCATTCGATTTGACTGTGACACTCAGTATTCGCAATACAGATCCGAAACAGGAGATAGTTATCCTTTCCGTTGATTATTTTGATTCTGAAGGAAACCTCCTAAAACACTATTTGGAAAAACCTAAAAATTTAAAAAATCTTGGTACAATTCGATATGTCATTAAAAAAAGGGATAAAACCGGAGGATCTGGAGCAAAATTTATTGTGAGGTGGAAATCCAAAGAGTTTGTGAACGCTCCATTAATAGAGGCAATTATGATCAGCACAGAAAGTTCTCAAGGAATTTCTTTTATTTCAAGAGGTCAAGCTATCCAGGAATAATCTTCACGGGTTTTGCAGCTTCATATAACATACCTGGCACTATCCACCTGCCACAACGAAATAATGAAACTCTCATTATTGCAGTAATTTAGACGGAGTTTTATATGAATTGAAAAAGGGATAGGACCTTTTACAATAAATTGAGAAAAAAAATGATTATAAGAATAATTCTTAAAAAAATAAAAAGTGCTTTTACAGATCTGCTGCCCATTATTCTTGTGATCGCTTTTTTTCAGATTATTGTCCTGAAACAGCCATTACCGCAAATGGGAGAAGTCCTTTTTGGTGGGCTTCTTGTTGTGACCGGCCTTGCCTTATTTGTTCAGGGGCTTGAAATGGGGCTCTTCCCGATCGGAGAGTCAATGGCTCATGCACTGGCGAGAAAGGGCAGTATCTTCTGGCTGCTTTGTTTTGCTTTTGCTCTTGGATTTTCCACAACGGTAGCAGAACCTGCTCTTATAGCAGTGGCCTGGGAAGCAGCAGAAATAGCTGGCCAGGGCGGTCTAATAGATGCAACTCAGGAATCCTTAGGAAATTATGCTTTTGGACTCCGCATGTCGGTTGCATTTTCTGTGGGGCTTGCCATTCTTATTGGTGTTTTGCGTATCCTCCGTGGTTGGCCTATTCACTATTTGATTATCAGCGGCTATGTTATTGTCATGCTGATGACCTTCATTGCTCCAGAAGAAATTATCGGAATCGCCTATGATGCAGGCGGTGTCACAACCTCCACTATCACAGTACCCTTGGTCGCAGCTCTTGGAGTGGGTCTGGCCTCATCCATCAAAGGACGAAGCCCTCTTGTGGATGGGTTTGGCCTGATCGCTTTTGCGTCTCTTCTTCCCATGATTTTTGTCATGGGGTATGGACTTATTATTTTTTAATGATAAAGGGGTTATTTAGTGGAATTTGTATATGAGTTAGGTAAAATATTGATAGCCACCTGTAGAGATGTTCTGCCGATCATTATTCTTATCGTCGGCTTTCAGCTTCTGGTTCTGCGTCAGCCAATTCCCCATCTGCGTCGTCTCATAGTCGGTGGCATTTATGTTGTCATCGGCCTTGCCCTGTTCCTGGCCGGGCTTGAAAAGGCCCTTTTCCCTTTGGGAAATATCATGGCGAGTCAATTGTCTGATCCTGTTTTTATATATGGTGCAGAAGAAGTTGTTACCCAGGCAGACTGGAAAGCATATGGTTGGGTATATCTTTTTGCTGCAATGATCGGTTTTGCTACCACTATTGCCGAACCTTCTCTAATTGCCGTTGCATTTAAAGCCAATGAGGTCTCAGCCGGGACAATCAAGCAATGGGGGTTAAGAATCACTGTTGCCATAGGCGTTGCTTTTGGAATCAGCCTTGGAACGTTTCGAATTGTAACGGGCACTCCACTTTATCTATACATTCTTGTGGGCTATATGATTGTTATTGTGCAGACTATATTTGCCCCTAAAAATATTATAGCCCTTGCGTATGATTCTGGTGGGGTGACGACATCAACAGTTACGGTACCGTTGGTGGCAGCGCTTGGCCTTGGACTGTCCTCCAGCGTACCCGGACGAAATCCTGCTTTGGACGGATTTGGCCTGATCGCTTTTGCCAGTCTATTCCCAATCATTACCGTTATGGGGTATGCTCAGTTGATGCAATGGTATAATCAGCGAAAAAAAAATCATGGAGAAAAAAATGCGATTTAAACTCATCTTGGCTTCCGTAAAAACGGATATCACTGACCGTATTGTTGATGCGGCAAAAGAATCAGGGGCAACCGGGGCCACAATCATACCAGCCAGAGGAACAGGTATCCATGAGGCAAAAACCTTTTTTGGCCTCACACTGGAGGCTCAGACCGATATTATCATGTTTCTTATTGAAGAACACCTTGTTTTAAAAATATTGGAATCTATAAAAAATTCAGGAGAATTTCACAAACCGGGAACAGGTATTGCGTTTGTGCTGCCGGTTGAACATGTCGTGGGCCTGGACAGTCAGATGGAAAAATTTAAAGAAGATGTTCGTAAAAGCTATTTTTAGTCGATATACTTTTATTTAAGGAAAAACCTATGGAAGTTAATAAAAAATTAATTATTCGTGCAAAAGATGTGATGCAAAAGACCATAGTAACCATTGACGGAATGGCGACAGCAAAAGAGGCTGCCGCAAAAATGAAAGCAGAAAAAGCATTTTGTCTGCTTGTAAACAAACGGCATTCGGATGATGCCTGGGGAATTGTTGTTATCCAGGATCTGGTCAAAGGTGTCATTGTAGCCGGCCGATCACCAGAAGATGTTCATGTTTATGAAATCATGACAAAACCCATCATCGCTGTTCCGGCAGACATGGATATCCGTTATGTGGCCCGCTTGATTTACCGCGCAGGAATTCGACGGGCACCAGTTGAAAAAAATGGGGATATTGTGGGTCTTCTTTCACTATCTTCGCTGGTTTTGGAAAATGACCTTTTTTAAATTTTTTGATCACTGGGTAACGTTTTTAATCTTATCGTTCTGACTTCTGTATCAAAGGAGGAATTGGTGCCGAACGAGCCTCAGATTTTTTCAAATGGATAGGAATGGTATCTTTGTGAAAATATTTTTAGTTCCGTAACAGCCTGTCGAGTGGACTTTAGAAAGGGTTGGGTCATTACCAATGCCACGAGAACGTAGAAAAAGCTCTGTTTTTAGCCCATTGAATTTACAGAACTGTCCCGCCTTAAGTGGGTAGCCCAATTCTTATGCGGATCTCCAAAGACTTGACCCGACTCCTTTTTATTTTAACTTTTTAAAAGACTTCTCAATCCCGCTTCCTTTTTGCCGTTATCACCACCTGCTTTAAAGCTTCCCTGTTTTTGGCCCGCATCCATTTATTCTCAAAATGTGGGGATAGGACAATCTGGGCAATGGCAGACAACGCTCTTAAATGAAAGTTTCTTTATATAAAAAAAACAACGACCATGCCCCAGGACATGGTCGCAGTTGTGTTGCAAAACACTTGAATCAATGGATGAGAATGGGCATACCCATGAGGGGCCAGATAACCGCCACGGCAAGGCCCACCAGAAGCATGAGGATAATACTGGCCGGTATGCCGTATTTAAAGAATTCACCGGTGGTGAACTGTTTGGAATCATAGGCAATGGCATTGGGAGCGGCTCCCACCAGAAGAAGGAAGGGCATGCCCGCCACGACCAGAGATGCGAACACAATCACCTCGGGTGAAACCCCGAGATAGGGGGCAATGACCAGGGCCACGGGCAGTGAGATGGCAATGGCGGCAACGTTCATGATAAAGTTGGTCATGATCATGACAAAAAATGCAATACTCATGACAAAGACAAACCAATGGGAGTGCTGGAACATGGTGAGCCAGTTGATGGCCAACCACTCAGCCGCGCCGGTTTCCCAGAGACAAAACCCAATACTCATGGCACCGCCAAAGAGCAGAATAATATTCCAGGGAATGGATTCAAGGTCTTTAAGATCAAGGATGCCCAGAACAAAAAATAAAATGGTTGAAACCAGAATGATGGCGGTTTTATCGACGGGTTTGAGCATGGGGATAAAAGAGCGAAGGGACATGACGGCAATGCAGGAGAAAATAATAACAGCGGCCAGAATTTCATTTTTCGTCAACGACCCCATCTCTGAACTCAGACGCTTGGCTTTTTCTTTAAGGCCGGGGATAGTTTTCTTTTCCGGTTTAAAGAAAATCATGAAAAATCCCCAGAGAACAAACACCATGGCCCAGCCAATGGGAAACATATAAAAACTAAGCTCAAAAAAAGAAATCTCTCTTCCCACGATATCCTGATAAAAACCCAGTGCAACGGCCCCCCGGGCCGCCCCTAACAGAGTAATAATGGAACCCGCCCCCGCCACATAAGCCATACCGATGAAAAGACCTTTACCAAACCTTGTGGGGGTATCATCATCGGCATACATATGATAAATGGTGAGCAATAATGGATACATGGTGGCGGCCACGGCGGTGTGGGCCATGATCTGGGTGAGGGCTGCGGTCACCACAAAGCACCCCAGATAAATCATGGAGGTTTTTTCCCCCACAATGGAGAGCATTTTATAGGCCAGGCGTTTTGTCAATCCGGTCTTGGTAAACACCATGCCAATGACCAGGGAGGCAAAAATAAAGAGCACCGATGGGTCCATGAAATCCTTGAATGCTTTATTTGCCGGACGAACCATGAACAACACTTGTAAAACCCCGATGGTGAGACTGGTAACCCCAATGGGCACCACTTCAAAAACCCACCAGATACCCGCCAGAAGGAAAACCGCAAGGGCTCCCTTGGCCTGGGAAGAAAGAACAAAATGTTTGCCTGTGGGGTCAACGGCATCGGGCCAGGCCGGACTGAAATTAACGCCAAAAAACAGAATCAGCCCCAGGATGAGAAACAACCATCGTTTCCAATCTATATTTGAGTCACTGTGGACCAAGGTTTGTGTTGTCATTATCTTCACCAGCCCCGCTGTTTAATAATATTATCAATTTCTGCCTTTCGAATACGGTCCTCGTGTCTCATTTTGATACTATGAGCCTCTTTGATCTTTTCCTCCAGCAAATCGGTGTCCGCAGGTTTCAACAGAAAGTCAAAAGCCCCCAGTTTCATGCCCTTGATGGCGTTGTTCACTGTGGCCTGCCCGGTGAGCATGATCACCTCGGTAAGGGGAAGGAATTTTCGAATCTTCTCAAGGATCTCAAGCCCGTCAATCTCCGGCATCTGCACATCCAGCACCACCACATCAAAATCAATCTCCTCAACAATTTCCAAGGCCGCTTTTCCAGAAAACACAGGCGTTACAGAGAACTCTCTCAGCTCCAGTCGCTGGGCCAAGGTGTTGGCAAAATCAACTTCATCATCCACAATCAATACTTTTATTTTCATTTTTTTCTCCATTGAATTTATGGCAACCTTCATTTGCCAGCTTACACTTGCCGGGATGAGTCTCCCATTTTTCGGGACTCATCCCTCCAAAGGTGTATATTAATTTTTGGGATATGAAGGATGTCGAATTTATGGTTAGGGACTTGAGCGATAATAAACTACCAAATAAAATTTTTTTATTATGCAATATCAACACATTAAACTGGCCATGGTGGTAGTTTATACTCGGGTAAGTCCCTTATTACTTACTGGTCGTATCTTCATTGGCATCAATACTGGCCAGTCGTTTTTTAAGATTTATTTTTTCGTAGGCCTGCTTCATGGTTTCGGCCAGCAGATCAATGTCAGCAGGTTTCTGGAGATAGGCAAAGGCACCAAGATCCATGCAGGTCTCTTTGTCTTTTTCTGTGCCATGCCCGGTGAGAATGATCACCTCAATTTCGGGTTTGGTTTTTTTGATCTCCCGAAGCACCTGGAATCCGTCAATACCGGGCATTTTAAGATCAAGCACCATCACCTCAGCTCCATCGCGATTAACAGTTTCCAGGGCCTCTTCACCGCTGTAAACCACATCGCTGTTAATTTGACGAATCTGGAGTCGCTGGGAAAGGGTCTGCACAAACTCTTTTTCATCGTCCACCAGCAGCACATGAAGCGGAGTTTCAAATTCAAGATTATAGGTGCTGTCTGATTTATAATAATTCCTACCGATCTTTGTTTCAACGGATGTGACACCATCCACTTTTTTGGTCAAGCCGATGATCTTTTGTTTGAATTTGGAAAGCAACAGTACATTTTTATCAATGGTCACAACAACTTCACCATTATTGACAAATACCATAAGTCCGTCACCGGTGGTGGCCAGGGCCACTTCCACTTCTGCTGCCAGGACAAAATCCCGGGCTTCTTTTTTCACAAACTCATCGGACATGGATGCCAGGGTGGCATGGTGCTTTGAGATCAAGGCAACGGTATCAGACACGGTCAGTTTGTCCGAAGGGGCAACAATGTCATACAAGGAGTCGTCCCAGGCCTTCTTCCCAGTGATCCCGTTGACCCAGAGAATGGCCTGTTTATCTGCCAGGTTAACGGCCTGACTCACCTCTTTTTCAGATTGGTTCAAAAGGGAGATGCCGTTGAGTATGCGGGCATCTTTGTCTGTAACAATCAGAACCCGAAGCACATGGGTGGCCCATCTGGGAATGAGATGCCCGAAAATCCCATGGAAAATAACATCTTCCTGCAGGATATGACCGGAGAGGGTCTTTTTCAAACCCGCAATAATTTTTTCTTTTTCATGGGTAAAATCATTAAAGGGAATTTGCTTTGAATCCAACACCTTTTGAATATTTTCCAGATTAAATTTCTGGTTTTGGGCCGTCTCTTCCATAATGTTCTCATCTGTGAGCACCTTGTACCCCAGTGCGGATGAAAGCGCTTCAACTGTCTGATCGGAATGGGTAAACAATGCACCGGTTATTGAGATAATCGCCATGATATCCTCCTCATTATTTTTTATATTAAACACAAGTTTTAATTTCACGGTGAAGAGCACCGGGTACCGACTACCTGCTGCCGGGTTGCAACACACATTTTCTCTTTTTTTACCATGGCAGTCCAAGGTGCCATGAGATTTATATATTCACACCATTTCAATTTATTTCTTTCCTGTTATTTATATACATAGCAAAACCCATGCCACAAAAGATAACACAATAAAATCAAAGCTTTGAGTTATAAACAAAATAGCACACAAAACCTATTGAAACATAATAAAACAAATAGGGATTTTTATCTTGAGACTTTATGAAACATAATAAAACAAAATCTCGAAATCTTTGATGAATAAATTTTTTATATTCACAAATATCTGGGAGGGGAGAAGCTTACACTACAGCAAAACTTGATTATCCAAGGAGGCATGCCTTTCAAAATTTAGGATAAAGCAGGAAGGAAGGAAGGAAATGCGTAGTCCTCGGAGGCGGTATAATACCATTTTCAATCTTTGTTGTGCCTGCGGGGAAACTGAGTATTTTTAAAAACTGGGGACAGTGAGAAGGAAGGAGGGGGAGAATCAAGTGGCACTATCGCCATGCTCCATAAACAATACCACTCCAGTTTCATTGACCTCAGGGCGAACCTGTATGACCTGCCCGACTTTCTGGAGCGCCTCCCAGGACTTACCCTGGCAAATAACCTGGGACAAATCATGGGGAATGGGCTGATCCGGATGGCTTGCAGACAATGTCACAGCGGACAGCGATGACGTGCCTTGAAGGGTAAGAATAATGAGGGATCGGGCCGGAAGTGCCAGAAAAAGAGATTCCAGGGCATAGTAAAGGCAGACCTGGAGCTGAACCTCATCGGTATTCAGGTAGAGGGTCGGCTGCTCCCCTTCAAACGCCAGCTCCACGCCCGTACTTGCTGCCAGACGTCGACTCAATGAAACCAGCCGTTTCACCAGCACCTCCACATCCACCTTTTGCCGGGCATGGTCCGTGGAGTGGGCAAACCCATTCAAGCAGGAGACCAGAGCCACCCCTCTTGCCACCTGTTTTTTCATGGTGGCAAGGGGCATCCCCAGGCGCTGTTCCAGAAGCTCGGCATTTTCCATGGGGGTCAGGGTGAGCACATCTTCCATGAGTCCGGCGCTCTCTTTTATGATGGCCAAAATATTCTGGAACTCATGGGTGGCCGAGGCCGTCAACTTACCAAACAACTGGGTTTTTAAAAAATCTTGTTCACTCATTTTCTTTTCCATCCGATGCGCCCACTGCGCTGAGAATTTTCAGGGTTAAATCCTTGATATCAAGGGGTTTCATAAGATAATCAAAGGCACCCAGACGCATGCCCTCCATGCCTTCCCTGGTGGAGCCATGGCCCGTGAGCAGCACCACCGGCATATCCGGTATATTTGATTTAATGCGACGGAGGGTCTCAAGCCCGCTCATGCCGGGCATCATGAGATCCAGAACGGCAATATCAAATGTTTCTCCGGCCAGAAGGTTCAGCCCATCTTCACCACACACAGCCGTTCGGGTTTCATATCCCCTGAGCTCCAGCCGCTCTGCCAGGGTGCTTGCAAACTCTTCTTCATCATCAATCAGCAGTATTTTAATCTTGGTCTTGCTCATGCTCGTCCTCCGGTGAATGTTCGGGCGTTTTGGGAAGGGTAATGACAAAATCACTGCCCTGCCCCACTTTACTGGAAACATTTATGGTACCACCCAGCTTGTCAATAATGCCGTAGGAAATGGAGAGGCCAAGGCCGGTACCCTTTTCTTTTTTGGTGGAAAAAAACGGATCAAAAATATGTTGAATAATATCATCTGGGATACCGCTTCCATTATCACTCACCGTAATTCTGACCCCGCTCACCCTGAAGTTTTCCGTCAAAATGCGAATAATCCCGCCATCCTCCACGGCGGCAAAGGCATTGGTCAAAAGGTTCAACAACACCTGTTGAATCTGCCCCTTGTCTGAGTCTATGGTGTTGAGTTCTTCAAACAATTTCAGCCGAATATCTATTTTTCGGTACAGGGCCTCCCGTTCCAGAAATCCCAGGACCTCCTTGACAACGGAGTTGGTCTCCATGCGCTCAATTTTCAGGTCTATGCGCTTGGCAAATCCCAGAAGTCTGTGGGTGATGGTGCGACACCGGTCAACGGATTGAAGAATGGATGAAACCAAGAGTCGAAATTTTGCCTGGTTACTGAAAGCCTCAGAGTAATCCAGAAGATCATTGACCAGGCCTGCCTTTTCATTAATGATGGCAAGGGGATTGTTTATTTCATGGGCCACACCGGCCGCCAGTCGACCAATGGATGATAATTTTTGGCTGTGTTGCAGCTCATCCATGACATTTTCGCGTTTTTCATCGGATTCTTTGAGACGCCGCACCAGACTGTTGGTGATCTGGATAATGGTCAAAAGAATCAGGGCGAACCCAATGACAAAAACCACAAACAATTCTGTTTTCAGGGCATACCAAGATTGAAGCACCACGGACCGGGGCTTGACCAGCACCAGGGTATAATTGGCGGTACTGAATCCTGCACTGGCAATGAGGACCTTTTGGCCGTCGGGGGCCTCGGTTTCAAATATATGGGACTCAAACCGATTGCTGGGAATATCAAAGGGACATTTTTCCAGGGTGTTGCCATACAATTTTGAATTGGTTTGAAGCACCCCCTGGTTATCCACCAGGAATGCATCACTTTGGGATTCAAGGCCCATGCTGTGAATGAGGGTATCAAACTGATCGGTGTCTATGGTGGCCCTTAAAATCCAGGTTTGTCCATCATCGGTGAAGTGCTGCACCGCCACTACAATGTGGGGAAATTTTCGATGTCCCAGAAACACATTGCTAACATATTTTCCTTTGATCTGGGTCTCCTGGAAGGAGGTCTGTTCGGCATAATTTTTACCCAGCAAGGGATACGGACCGGCATAGCTCTCCAGAATACCATTGGAAGCGATGAGGCCCAGATCCACAAATCCCCCGAACTCATTTTTCAAAACCGACAAAATTCGTTTGATATTCTGGGCGTCTTTGAGCTCCTCATAGGTGTAAGCCGTGGCAATGAACCGAACGGTGGACAAACGGGCCTCCAGCAAAAGCTCAAAGGAGTGCTTTGTTTTATTAGCCATGGTGATAATGGGGCTGAGAAGTTCATTTCTCAGATGGCTCCGGTATTGGAAATGGTTGACCATGATCATTATGGCCAGGGGAAGGGTGGTCAGGATCATCATGGTGATAATAATCATTCTGCGAAGCACAATATAATACTCTGGTGACCCTTTTTTAGAATTGTAGATCCGATCCAGAAAAATGCCTATTTTAAATTTTTTTAACATGCTTTCCCTCAACCATTCGAGTATAGAGAATGTCTCCCGGTGCCAATCTGTCTTCCAGGAAACCATCAAACGCATCCTGCCAGGTGGCAATGACGGCATCAAATACGATGACCTGTTTCCATCGAAGAAATTGATAGAACTCATCTTCAATGGCCCCGCAGATCACCACATGGATATGTTCCGTTAAAATTAAATGACATAATTTTTCAGCAGAGGCCCGGGGAAGTACAATGGTCCGCTCCTCCTCAACTTCGTTGCTTTTTGATGAAACAGTAATAATAAGAACCTCTGTGGCAAGATCAAACCGGGGGGCCACATCATCGGTCGCAATGGGTATGAGGATTTTTTTAATCATGGCAATGGCCTTTATCTTTTCATTTCCGGCAAGTATATCGCCGGTCTAAAAACATGTCAAATAGTTTCAACACGCC
>Ga0208900_1000488_pt1 | contig 24828 bp, 18 predicted proteins | sample AntAceMetag02UKK_FD_184763 | JGI IMG/M metagenome (GOLD analysis project Ga0208900, IMG submission 184763) | Saline lake microbial communities from Ace Lake, Antarctica - Antarctic Ace Lake Metagenome 02UKK (SPAdes) (version 2) | ecosystem: Environmental > Aquatic > Non-marine Saline and... | reverse complement strand
AATTTTTGATTGTTCCCACCGACGAAACTTGCTCGTGCAACGATTGCCCCTACATGAAAATGAACACCATGCAAAAGCTCTATGATTGCATTAAAAATGAAACTCCCGAGATTATTTTACCTGAGGATGTGATTAGGGAAGGAAGAAAACCCATCGACAGGATGCTTGAAATTTCGCGGAAGATGGGGTTGATTTAATTAGGGTTAATATTTACAAAAATCTTTGGAAAAATATAAGATTTCAGATGTGCGATTTTAGATTTAAGATGTTGGTGGGGGTGTTTGGACGAGGCTCAGCCTCGTCTGCTTTATTAATGCAGGCTCTGCCTGCTGAAAACTGGCTTTAAAAAAGCAGGCAAAGCCTGCGGAAATATATACAGCTTAGGTAGCGGTGGTTGAGTTTGTCGAAACCAGCCTAAGCTGAACATAGCGGAATTTTATTGATTTGAAATAGTTTTGTATCATATTTTTTTTCAAAAAAGCTAACTTTGCTTTCCGCCAGAAAAAGCCTATTGTTTAATTCTGAAAAGCGAACTGCCACACCGTGGCTTATTACAGCTATTTTTTCATCTTGTGATAATAAAGAAAATTTATTTTCAATGTTCTTGTCAATATTTATTGATTGTTCCATATTCATCAATTGTAAATAATTCATTGTAACGCAAATGTAATAAAATTGCTTGTGCAACGATTGCCCTAATATGAAACTTTATTTTCTTGTCTTTAAACCCTGACAGTCCCGCACGTGAGGGATTAAACTCTGTCAGGGTTTTTACGCACCGCACGTTGGAGAAGTGGAAGAATAGAGTATTAAAAATCTATAGTTTGAAGAAGTTGCATGCAGCTAAAGCCATATTATTAAGCAAACATTTTCATAAATAAATAAAAATATTGCGCTTATTCAAATTAAATAGTTTTCTTTGCAGAGTGAATATTCACTAACATATTATGATTTTTGAAAATGACCGAGGAATTATCAGACAGACAAAAGCAAATTATTGATGTATCGCTAGAACTAATTGCCGAAAACGGAATACAGGGATTGACTATTAAAAACCTTGCAAAAAAAATTGGTTTTTCCGAATCGGCAATATATCGCCACTACGAAAATAAAATCCAAATTTTGGTAGCCATCTTAAATTACTTCAAAAAGAATACAGAGAATCTTTTTAATTCCGGGTTGAATGTTGAAGGTGATGCACTTTCAAAAATTAATCATATACTCTATAATCAGTTTAGAATATTTTCGGCTTCACCCTCGTTTGTTGCCGTTATTTTTTCGGAAGAACTTTTTCGGAATGAGGCAATTTTGGTGGAGAAAGTAAGAGAAATAATGAATAACAATTTCAGTGCAATAAACAGCATTATTAGCACAGGGCAGTTAAATGGAGAACTGAGGAATGATATTGAAGCAGCGCATTTGTCGGTGGTTGTTATGGGTACACTACGCTTGTTTGTAAAACAATGGCAAATGTCGAACTACGCCTTCGACCTTGTTCAAAAAGGCGATGAACTTTCAAACTCAATAAAATTATTAATCATTAAATAAATACAAGCAAAATGGAAATTATTAAAGTTAGCGAAAGCAAAGTTGTAGAAACGCTACACAAGGTGGATGTTCGTAAATTGTACGAAAAAGATTCAGCCCAGGCCATGCACATCACACTGCAGCCTGGCGAAGCACTAAAACCGCACATTACCCCGGTAGATGTATTTTTCTTTGTTTTGGAGGGAACTCCAGAAATTCTTGTTGGTAAAGAGAAAATCCAGGTGGAAGCCGACACGCTAGTAGAAAGTCCGAAAGATATTGCCCATTGCTTGTACAACAACTCGGAAACTGTTGCACGAATCCTGGTTGTAAAAGCACCAAAACCAACAGCAAATGCAAGGCTGTTGTAAAGCATACATAAAAAAAGCTCATTAGTTAAATATGAGTTTTTTTTGGCTTATTAGTGTGTGTGAATATTAACTAACTTAGTAATCAAATTTATTATAGAATCATGAATAATCAATCGGACAGACCAAACGAAATTCATCAAGCGGCTCTTGATAGGATTGATAAAAAAGAAATGAAGTGTAAAGTACGAAATAAAATACTTAGGTATCTTCTGCTGGCAAGCATAGCCATATTTGGATTAATCACCGTATTTTTAAGTGGTTCGTTGCTGTTCGATTTATTTGATGTCCGCGAAACGCAGGGCATTTTTGTACCCTTTATTGTAATTGCAAATCTTGTCGCAGGCATCCTGTATCTGCTATCCGCCTATTATTTCTTAAGAAATATGCCCTTCTCATTAAAGCTACTTTTTTATTCATTGATGGTTCTGATTGTTGCCTTCGCCATCTTGCTGGTGTATATCGATCTTGGAGGCATTTACCAAAGTAAAACAATCGGGGCAATGATTTTCAGGATTATAATTAGCCTCGCCTTCCTCCTCGGAGCAAGCTATTTTATTTCGAAAAAAAACATTAAAAAATTAAGATAAAATGAAAGTCAAAAAATATTTAAACACATTGTTAGTGAATATTCACAAATCAAAACGAATATTCCTTTTCATGTTTGCTATCACAGTTTTTTATTCGGTAAATGCGCAAACCTGGTCTTTACAGCAATGTATCGACACAGCGCAGGTTCAAAATAAGAATCTGCAAATGAGCCGAAACAACATGGAAATTGGTGCAGAAAGACGAAAAGAGGCAAAGGCCAATTTAATTCCGAAAATAAACCTGAACGGCGATTACAAGTATTTTACCGAGCTGCCTTACCAGATTATGCCACAATCGGCATTTGGCGGACCCGAGGGGCAGTTTAAAGAAATTCAAATGGGAGTGCCTCACAACTTGGGGGCAAATATTCAACTTGCCATGCCTTTGTACAATTCGCAGGTTTATGGAGCCATCCAAACCACCAAAATCGCGGCTGAAATTAGCGAACTTCAATACCAAAAAACCGAAGAACAGGTGTTTTTTGAAATATCGAACCTTTATTATAATGTCCAGATTTTGATGCATCAAAAAGCATTTATCGACAGTAATTTGGTGAATACCGGCAAGCTTCTCGAAAATTTAAAGCTGCTTCATTCGCAGCAAATGATTAAGAAAAGTGATGTTACAAAAGTAGAATTGCAATATGAGCAGTTAAAAACACAGCACGCACTTGTGGCAAGTAATTATGACGAGGTAATGAATGCCCTGAAATTTTCGATGGGAATTTCATTCCAACAAAATATTGGAATTGATCAGGAAATTGCCAACAAATCTTTGATGGATTATTCCCCTTCCCCATCGGTAGATTTAAAGATGGCCTATTCGCAAAATAAACTCCTTACCGGCGAATTGAAAACGCTGAAAAACTCGCGCATTCCCACCGTTTCCTTATTCGGAAGCTATGGGAAAACGGGCTTTGGCTACGATAAAAAGCCCGATGACTTTCTAATATTTCATCCTGTAAGTTTTGCCGGATTACAAATTTCGATGCCCCTTTTTAACGGGACCGTTACCAAGCGTAAGATCAATCAGAAAAAACTGGAAATACAAAATATGCAATTGCAAATTGATTTGGTAAGTGATCAAAACCAAATGCTTATCGAAAACGCAACGCAAAAAAGACTGGTAACCCGGCAAACCATCCAAAATACCACGCAGCAAATAGTGCTGGCAAGTACCGTTTACGATGAAATGCTTTTGCAACAAAAACAAGGAACGGGTACCCTCACCGAGGTTTTGCTGGCCGACAATGCAGTTCGCGAAGCCCAACAAAGTTACCTAAGCGCAGTAGTTGACTTTTTGAAAGCCGACTTGGAATTGAAAAAATTAACAGGAAATATTTCATTAAAAAATTAAACAATACAATCATGTTGAAAAAAATAATTTATACCGTTGCCATTCTTGCACTCATTGCTTTTACCGTTTATAAACTGAAAAGCAACAAAGAAATCACCGACCAAAGAGTTTATCAATACGACAAAGAAAAACCAATTAGCGTCCAAGCGATGACCGTAAATTTGGAGATTGCAGATAATGAATACATTTATTCAGGCAGCTTCGAACCGAATAGAGAGAGTAAAATAAGTGCTGATTTCCAGGGAAAAGTCATGGTAGTTTTGGTTGATTTGGGAAGCCGGGTTCAAAAAGGACAAACACTTATCCAATTGGACAATTCGCTTTTGAAGCTTCAATTACAAAGCATCGAAATACAAATTGAAGGTTTGGAAACCGATGTAAAGCGTTTTTCGGTTTTGGCTGCCGCCGATGCTATCCAGGGCGTTCAGTTAGAAAAAGCTGAACTGGGTTTGAGAACGGCGAAAGTGCAAAAAGCTACGCTGCTCGAACAAATCGATAAAACCACCATCCGCGCACCATTCAATGGCATTGTTACCTTAAAATTTACCGAGGTAGGAGCTTTTGCCGCACCGGGAATGCCACTGCTCCAAATCACCGAAATTTCAACTCTTAAGTTTACGGTGAATGTGCCGGAGAACGATTTATCCAAATTTAACGAGGGGCAAATTTGTAAGGTATCTGCCGATGTTTATCCTGAACTTTTGCTCGATGGAAAAGTGGCTATGGTGGGCAGCAAGGCAAATATGGGGAATAGCTACCCGGTCCAATTCATCTTAAAAAACACGGACGACTTAAAAATTAAATCAGGGATGTTTGGAAAAGTTTCCGTAAAAAGCACCGGCACATCAAAACGGATAATTATTCCTGCATCGGCCATGGTTGGCTCAACCATTCAGCCCCAGGTTTATGTAATTGAAAACGGAAATGCCGTGTTGCAAAATATTACTGTTTCCGAACGATTGGAAGATAAAGTGGCCGTTTCACAAGGATTATCGGAAGGCGACAAGGTGGTTACCAACGGATTTATCAATCTTTTTGATGGAGCAAAAGTTACCCTTAAATAAGCTGAATTATGAATATTACAGAAATTTCGATAAAACGACCATCGCTCATCATTGTTCTTTTTAGTGTATTTACACTTTTGGGAATTATCGGTTATAAAAACCTGAGCTACGAATTGTTGCCCGACTTTAACCAGCCGGTAGTGGTGATAAAAACCATTTATCCCGGTGCCGAACCCCAGGAAGTGGAAACTTCGGTTTCGCGAAAAATTGAAGATGCGCTGTCAAATTTAGAGGGTGTTGATTATTTGGAAACAAAGTCGATGCCCAACGCCTCGGTAATTATTGCCAACCTCAAATATGGCACCAATGTGGATAATGCCATGCAGGATGCCCAAAGGTATATCGACAATATCAGCACCGATTTGCCCGCCGATATTCAGGCCCCGGTGATGAGCAAAGTGTCGCCCAACGATTTGCCTATTATTTCAATCAGTGCCATTAGCAAGCTGCCCGAAACGGAATTTTATCAAAAAATGAAAGATGATTTTCTTCCACAGATTCAGCAGTTGAAAGGTGTGGCCGAAATTACCATGCTTGGCGGCGAAGAGCGCGAAATTCAGGTTAAGGTTGACCAGGAGAAACTCAGATTGTATAAAATTTCCCTGTTGCAAGTTGTTGAAGCCATTAATATGTCGGGGTTGGATTTGCCCGCCGGAAAAGTGCAGACTAACAAAGTAAACAACTCCGTGCGCCTTACCGGGAAGTTTGCCACTGTTGACGATATTATGAATGTGCAGCTTTCCATGCCTTTCCCCGGAAGCCCGGTGTATGTAAAAGATGTGGCCAGCGTAATTGACGGGGTTAAAGAAATCGAATCGGTGAGCCGCTACAATGGTGTGAATGGAATTGGACTGCTTCTTAAAAAACAAGGCGATGCTAATGCAGTGGATGTGTCGGGGCTGGTTCACGAAAAGCTGAAAAACATTAAAGAAAAAAACACCGATGCCGGGGTAAAATTTATTATTGCCGACGATTCAACCGACAATACCATCGCCGCCGTCGATTCGGTGGTACACGATTTAATACTTGCGGTTATTCTGGTTTCGATTGTGATGCTTTTATTTTTGCGCAGCTACCGCAATTCACTCATCGTTATAATCTCAATACCAACTTCGTTGATTACTGCTTTTGCCGTGATGTGGCTGCTGGGTTACACGCTGAACCTGATGACACTGCTCGCCATGTCGTTGATTATTGGGATTTTGGTGGATGACTCCATTGTGGTACTCGAAAATATTCAGCGCCACCTCGACATGGGCAAAGAAAAACGAAGCGCCGCAATGGACGGGCGGATGGAAATTGGTTTCTCGGCACTTTCGATTACTTTGGTAGATGTAGTTGTGTTTTTGCCAATTTTGTTTTTACAGGTTTTTGTTGCCGATATGCTCAAACAATTTTCGGTGGTTGTCATCACCTCAACATTAACAAGTTTGTTGGTCGGATTTACTTTAACACCGTGGATGGCATCGCGCATCGGGAAAAAAGAAGATTTGCAGCCCACCAATTTTCTCAACCGCTTTTTGCTTTGGTTCGAGCATCAGCTCCAAATTTTTATAGCGTGGTATGGCCGACTATTAACGTGGGTATTAAGCCACAAACTAATATTTACAGGCATCGTGATTTTATTGCTGGTTTTTACTGCCGGGATGATGAAGCAGGGAATTATAGGCAAAGAGATGATGTCAACCGGCGACCAGGGAAAATTCAGGCTAAACCTCGAATACGATAAAACCATCACCGTGCAGCAAAACAATATTGTTTCGCAGCAGGTCGAAAATTACATCCTTCAGCATGATGAAGTGTCCACGCTTTTTAGCAACATTGCCGGCCCCAGCACCGGAATTGGAAGCCTCGGCGTGGGTTCGGCCAACAAATCAGAATTTACCATACAATTAAAATCCGAAGAAGAACGCGACATTAAAACAGAGGCTTTTATGAAATCCTTGCGCAACGAGTTGGAATCCGAATTTTCGGGAATCAATTTTTCGATGGCTTTTATCGGTTTGCTCCCCAAGTCGGCACCTATTAAAATTACCTTGAGTGGTGCCAACCTTCATGAGGTTATGGAAACAGCAAAATCATTGCAAGCAGAGGTTGAAAATATTCCCGGTGCCGATAACGTGCAGCTTTCGGTGGTAGAAGGAAACCCGGAGTACAAGGTTATTCCCGACAAAGATAAAATGCAGCGCCTGGGATTAAGCACGGCTTATGTTGGCATGAATTTACGAACCGCATTTACCGGAAACGAAGATGCCACCCTTACCGAAAAGGGAACAGAATATCCGGTACGCATCTGGCTCGACGATTTTAACCGCAAGAATTTTGAGGATGTGCAAAACCTCACTATCGTAAATCCGATGAACTTGCCAATAACTGTTTCGCAATTTGCCGAAGTTAAACAGGATAATTCCCCATCTCTTTTGGAAAGGCTCGACCGCCAGGCTTCGGTTACGCTCACCGCCGAATCGTTCGGGCGGCCTTCGGGAACATTGGCCGACGATGTGATTGCTTACCTGAAATCGCAGCCCCTGCCCGAAAATGTGAAATTGACCTGGGGTGCCGATATCAAAACCCAAAACGAGAGCTTTGGCGCATTGGGCTCGGTTTTGCTCATCTCGTTTATCCTCATTTATTTAATCATGGTGGCTTTGTACGATAGTTATATTTATCCTTTTGTGGCCTTGTTTGGAATTCCGGTGGCAGCCATCGGCGCTTTCCTGGCTTTGAATTTATCGGCCAACGACATCACGCTATTTGCGCTTCTTGGCTTGATTATGCTCATGGGGCTGGTAACGAAAAACGCCATTCTGATTGTGGATTTTACCAACCAGCTAAAAGCTGAAGGCAAGCATTTTAAAGAAGCACTGCTCATTGCCGGAAAGGAACGTTTGCGCCCGATTTTGATGACCACTTTGTCAATGGCCATCGGGATGATGCCCATCGCCCTGGCGCAGGGAACAGCCAGTGAATGGAAAAACGGATTGGCCTGGGTAATTATAGGCGGGCTGCTTTCATCATTAATACTTACCGTGTTTTTGGTGCCGGTGGTTTATTACGCTGTGGATTCGGTGAAGGAAAGGCTTGGTAAACGGAAAAAGAAAAATGTTCAAATTAATTTCGGATAAATTTTGATACAGTATGATAGATGTCTCACTTCGTTCGACATGACAACTCTTTGCATGAACCATATTGAGAGGATAATAGAGATTTCTCAATCCCCGAATGGTCGATATCCCGCACGTGCGGGGACATTAGGGAATAGATTTCTCCTTTCAAAACTCCCCGATGAGTCGGGGCAGGTAGCTACGCTGCGTTTTTCAGTCGAAATGACAAAGCCCCGGGATTTATTTGGGGTGGGAGAAAGTGGGCGCGAAGCGCCCACTTTCTCCCACCCCCCCTTCTCCCAAAGCCCTGTCACCTCGAAAGAGCGCAGCGATTGAGAGGTCTCTCCGGCAACCTGCACTCAAACTTCTTACACAAACATGTCATTGGTACCAAGACACACAGCGGAGCGGTGTGTTGCCGGGATAAATCTATTTCCCAATATCCCTTTCAAAGCCAAAAGGTCCTGTCATGTCGAACGAAGTGAGACAACTTTTTCATCATCACAAAAATTAAAAAGTAATGGTAATAATACAATTCCTGGTGGGTATCCTGTTATTTTCTTCCTTTCAAAACAAAGAAGAAACCAGCTATTCCTTAACGGTTACTGTAAACGATTTGCGGAACTCGAACGGGGTAGTACAATTTACTTTGTATAATAATGCCGATGCCTTTCCTGATGAACATTATGAACGCTATTTCCAAAAACTTACAACAAGGATTGTGAATGGAGTGGCGGAAGTAACATTTGAAAACCTCCCGGAAGGAAAATATGCCGTAAACATTTTGCATGATGAGGATGAAAATGGTAAGATCAAAAAGGGCTTAATCCTCCCTAAAGAAGGCATCGGCTTTTCAAACTATCAATCCATTGGTTTTTCCAACCGTCCGGTGTTCCATAAAGCTTCTTTTGATTTGTTGGGAGATAAAAATATAAGTGTCAAAATTATTTACTTATGATATGGTCGATGAAAACTGTGCTCAATATTGGGTTTCTTTTAGGTTTAGTACTCATGGTTTCGTGTGAGACTGCATTTGATTACTCACCCTATTGCATAGATTTTAGCGGTAAAGACAAGGATGTTAACTTAAAAAACATAGATAGAATAATTGATCATCCGGCAAACGACACCATCCAAATTGCTTTTACCGGCGATACACATAATTTTTTTGATGAACTGGGATTTTTTGTTGAAAAGGTGAACACAATGGATGCCGTTAATTTTGTTATCCATGTTGGAGATATTGCCGATTTTGGCTTACCCAAACAATACTTATGGGGAAACAGTTTTTTAAGCCAGCTTAAAGTACCATATCTCGTTACCATCGGAAACCACGATTTAGTAGGCAATGGAATGGAGGCTTACATGGAAATGTATGGCCCTTTGAATTTCAGCTTTATTTATCAAAGCTATAAGTTTATTTTTCTAAATACAAACAGCCTCGAATTTCAGTACAACGGATTGGTGCCGGATCTCCTTTGGCTGGAACAGCAGTTGTTGCCGTCCAATGATTTCGATAGTGTTGTGCTTGTGTTTCACCTGCCCCCGGGCATGGGTTTCGATCCCAATTTAGAAGCAGGATTTTATCAAACAATTTCCAAATTCAACAATGTAATTGTGGCTTTACATGGCCATTTGCATGGTTTTGAAATGTATTACCCAACTACCGACAGTATTCCTTATGTAGATGTATATGGTGTCGAATATAGTATGATGACTACCATTAAAATCTTTAATAGGCAAATCTATGTTGATGAAATTCCGTTTTAATGTCTTAATAATTTTTTTGTTGATGGGAACTACATCCAATGTAAGCCTGGCCCAAACCGATTTAGGAAAATGGGATTGGCTGTTACCTGATTATGCAAAATTACAATTCGCAGGAGGTATTGGTTTTCTTTCTTGTGGGGCGGGATACACTTTCGTTAACCATCGTATTGATGCTTCCGTTTTTTATGGATTTGTTCCTAAAAGCTTTTCTGTTGATGAACTACACAGCATAAGTATTCAATTTACCGCCAAGTTAATTCGTATCAGCCTGTCAGAAAACTACCAATTACTGCCGCTAAACTTTGGATGGTACCTGCATCATACTTTTGGTGATGAGTACTGGGTTAAACTTCCCCCGCATTACCCACCCGAATATTATTGGTGGTCGCCGGGCAGAAATGCCGGGGTATTTATCGGGGGCGAGTTAAAAACCAAATGGCTGGCCTCAAAAATTCCCGCATCAGGAATAGCAGTTTACGTACGCGCAGGAACACGTGGTTTATATATTGCCAGCAAGTTCGGGAACAATTCAATCCCATTTTCCGATATTATTGAATTGGGGTTTGGAATTGCCTTATACCGTTAAATGAATGGCTTATGAAAAAGTATCTGATTATAATTTTAGTTATTGCAAGTTTCATTTCGGCCTTTGGTCAAAACGAGATTGATTCGCTTCCACGGATAGCGCTAACCACCATTGCCCAGGTTAATCAGGGAAACAGCTACATAACCTTCCCAGCCGATATTGGAAACATCGAAACCCTGTGGTTTGAGGCCAACCTGATACCCAACTTTTATATTCGGCAAAGCAAAAATTCGCGTTTGATGGGTGTGCTTACGCCACAGATAATTATCAGGATGTACCAGGAAGAATCGTATCCGGTGCGCACCCCGAGTTATATGCCACAAATCACTGTTTATTACCAGCTAAGAGATTTGGAAAAAGCAAAAAGCTTAAATTTATTTGGACGGTTTGGCCACCATTCAAATGGGCAGGAGGGATCATTCTATCTGGAAGATAACAGCCTGAATTTGAAATCGGGAAGCTTTGCTACTAACTTCCTGGAACTGGGTTTGATTGTCACCAATATAAATAGTCGTTTTAATGCCTATCAGTTTTTTAAAACTTCTTTCGAAATTCATTCTGAGGGTTTTATTCAGGAAGAATTAGTGGGGATTTACAGCCGGTATCGATGGCACAGTGCATTTTCTATTTTTAAACTTAGCTCGAAAAATGAGGCGAATGATCCCAAAAAGCCAGCCTTTTCTTTAAAAGGTGAAATGACCTGGATGTTTGGCGATTACAATAATTTGGATGCCATTTCGCCCGACCGGATAAACCTGAAGCTCACTTTTTATTATCATCCAAAATTCCTGGAAGACATTGGCTTTTTTGTTCAGTATTACCACGGTTCTGATTATTACAACATGTATTTCGACCATCGCTTAGATGTGTTTCGATTTGGTTTAATGACCGAAAAATTGAGATTTTAAAATTTTTAACAAAATGAATACTTACCTATATAATTGATTATCAATATTTGTTTTTTGTTACAGAATTAATATTTACCAGTGGGTTTTTACAAACTTCCCACTTGCCCTTTTCCTGTTGTTTTCGTAGAGATTGATTAAATAGATGCCAAGGGGCAATCCGGAAATATCAATTTCCACATCATTGTCCTGGTGGTTTTGCAGAGATATTTCATTGACCTGCCGGCCGAAAACATCGTAAATGCGCAGCACCGAGTTGTGGTGGTATTGCAGGTTGTAGTAGCGGCTTGTTAGCGGACCAAGTGTTTGTTCATCTACCGTGGCACGTGGCAGCTTTACTTTTACCCGCTCGCCGGCGGGGTTAGGATAAACCACCAGTTTTTGCGCCATGCGGTATTCAATTTCATCGGGCAGGTTTGTCCACAAACCACAATCATCAATGTCTATAGTGTCCGATACAATGGGCAGGTCACCGCACATGTAATCGTAGTCGAAAGGCTGCGTGTAAATGCTGTCGTACTCCAAATCGGAATTGAATTTATGGAGTTGGATTTTGAAATGGTTACCATTCTTAAAAGAGCCTGCATACAAATCCTTGCCATCAAAAGTTTCAATTGTATTTATGAAACTATATTCGGATTGAAAGATTTGTTTTTCAAACAATACATTACCATTTGAATCGAGACGAGCAATTGTATTATATGAAGGCTGCCCCGGATAATACCATACGCCAGCAACATCAAGTGTAGAATCATTCAATAAATTAATGCAGTATGTACCTGCCTGTTCGGTGCTGTCAATAATATATTTTTCAAAAATGATGTTACCGAATTTGTCAAGTTTATGGATACCCATGTAATGGGTTTCGGGGTTATAGTCATCGAACCATCCGGTAGCATAAATATTCCCTAAAAAATCTTCAACTGCATGCTTAACCTCACCTCTTAAGTCCTGGTTTTGGGCAATTATTGCCCACCAGTTTTCTGTACTATCCGGGTTAGCAGATACAATAAATGGTTTTTTATAACCAGAGGGTACACCATATAACGTAAAACCATAAATTATTAATTCGCCATCATCATTCATAAACATGTGTTTGGGTATTTCATTCCAAGCCAGAGGATGCACCTGATCAAAGATGTTTTTCATCCAAATGACTTCACCATTATTGTTGAGTTTAAACAACCATATTCCTTGTTTTACACTGCCAGGACCTGGTTGTCCAAAATCTACGACCAAGGCTATGTAATTATCTTCACCTGGAATAGGATAAATATTTGCGCCAGAATCAAATTGAGTTGAATTGTGAAATATCCTGCACCACTGCTTTTCGCCACAAGCATTTAATTTCATAAAAAAAGTATCGCCATGCTGGTTGTCAATCATCCAATTGGAACCCGCGAGAATATAACCTCCATCTACTGTTTGATGGATATCTTCAAACCCAATTATTGTTGAGCCATCACCAATTTTTTTCCCCCACAACTTTTCACCGTTTATGTCGGTTTTTATGATCCAACTCAATGTAGGATAACCCCCAGGATATGTGTTGACAAGTAAAACATAGCCCTTATCATAGGTTTCAATTAAATCCTGGCTAATATTCGTTTCAGCACCTCCAAATACCCTAATCCAATCATCCTCCTGGGAAAAGGAAGCTAAAACTGAGCTTACAAACAAGACCATTAGAATAATCGTTTTCATAGTTATTATTCTTAAAAGACAGGACTTGGTATGCACCAAATCCTGTCTTAGATAAGATTATTTTATCGTTAATTTCTTACTATTAATAGTAGAGCCGTTTACCGAAATTGAAACCAGGTACACACCAGTTTTCCAATCCCTTGTACTGATCACCATTTGATTGCGCAATTTATCCTGAACTTCTGAAAACACAGGTTTTCCATTGAGATCAATGATACTTAATAAAACCATTCCATTTTTACCCTCAGCATTGTAATCAACTACAACATAATCGTTGGCAGGATTGGGAAATACGCTTAATATTTCCGGAGTGTCGGATGGCTTATGGTTTTCATCATCGATTATTTCCGACGACTTTAGGATTGTAGGTATCGTAATGGGCTCTTCATATTCGATGTAGCCTGTCGCAAAAAGAAGGTCGCGTGCATAAGCCCCGGGAAAATAATCATCTCGTTCGATAAGGGCTTCTAATTGCATGGCCTGAACACTATCCACTTGAAGCTCATTACCCGAAAGCTGCTCCAGAACATCAAACAATACAAGATAATCCTGATGGATGGCCTGCTGCTGTAAGGACAAATCAAAAACAGATGGAATGTTTCCCAGTACCGAATTCATATTGTTGTAGTGGTGTGCCTGATAATAAAGAAAGGCCAAACGGTACTTGGAATCGGGATAGGGATCATTTGCCAACAGAACCACAAGACTATCAGAAGCTGCCGGATCAAGGGTGTCTTTACGGAAATACTGGTAAAGGTTATTGAAATGTTCCCCTCGCTTTTGTTTCCATGTTGAAAGCTCGGCCTCCACGGCTTCTTTGGCTCCCAGCAAATTTACACCTTCCAGCACCTGGTCTTTCATCCATTGGGGCATGGGGTCGAATCGTTCGTCAATAGCATTCAATATCTCGTTGTTTTTAGCCGATTGTGGGCTGGCCACCAATACATCACGGATCATGGCATTGATAAGAACGTCTTCTTTATAGATGGCGGTTTTTAATACCGTATCACTGATAAAGGGAGCCTGGTTCATTAAGTCCTGATAAACTTCACCTGCTTCAGGCGGCGAACTCAATAGCACGTCAAAATTCAATCCCTCGGTATCGCCATCATCAACCCATGCTGCAAGTTGTGCTTCTTTCTGATAGACATTGCTTTCGGCTTCAGCCATACCATCCCTTTTATCTTCGATGTGGCCACTATTTTCAAGTTTCGAAGGACAGGATATTTCTTTATCATAAAAAGCAAGGGGGCTTTCTGCTACATCCATAGTTTGCCAAGAATAGTAGGATAGAGGTTGTAAAAGTTCAAATCCCCAATATTCACCATGAAAAGTATAAGTCAGGTAGCCCATTCCATCTGAATTATAATAATTTACTTCTGCCCCACCTGAAAATGTGTTACCTGCCGGACAGGTATCGCAAGGTAAAAAGCTGCCCTGGTAGCGAGCAATACCCTGATTTGCTAAATATGGTCTTCCGTTAACCATTATGTCGTAGCTGTTGTGTTGGTAATCGTTACACTTGAAACATAAGCCCGTTACTACGCCATCGCGGTTAATACCATAAGCAACGCTGGCATGTTGCAGGCTTTCGAAGCGGTTGTTGTAAATCTGGTTCCAGTTGGTGCCCGAGTTGTTTACATACACGCCAATACCACCTTTCTGCGATGGTGAAGGGCCAAAAAAGTCGTTGTCCTCTACGTGGTAGGCTGTAGCATTGTTGAGGTACAAGCCATACTTTTCGATATCAAAAGTATAGTATTGGGGCACATTAAATTCGTTTGAAGTTACCCTGGCCCCATCTACACCGCTTATGTAAATACCCCTTTGGCACTGGTTAAAGGTGCTGTTGCGAATATCCACGTACTTACCCGCTGCATTGTCCATGGCGTAAATGCCATACACAAGATTGTTGAAAGTGTTGTTTTCCCATTCGTTGCACGGCACGGTTTGGCTAATGCACTTTCCCTTGATGGCGATATTTGTTTTATAGCTGTAAATGCCACGGCCTTTATAGGTTGCGGATGTGTTGTTTGTAAAATCGCTGCTAATGATGCTGATACTTTTCATGTACCTGGCCTCGATAAAGTAGCCGGGCGCCTCGCTGCCCAAATAATTATCATCGTAGATAAATTCACAATCTTTGATATAATTGTAGGAGTTGTACGCGTAATTCCTAAAGTCAATGGCTTTTGTGTTATTGCGGAAAGTGGAATAAAAAGCCTTTACAATACCACCCTGGTAGCTGTCGGGTGGATCGAGTTCATTATTGTAGTGGTGGTTGCGGATGGCCACATTTGCATTTTCGATCAATGCCCCGTTTTTAATGGTCAACAATCCCTGGTCTGATGGAAAGGCAGAAGCGGGGTTTCCCCACACCTCGATGCCCTGCCACAGGCCCTTGCAGGCCTTGGTAAGTATGGCGCCATCGAGGATTAACTCTCCACCTGGTTTAATTATAATTTTAGCACCTGTAGGAAGGGCAATATTATTATAAACTGTAAGTTTTGCCTGATCCCCAATTATTAAATCTGATTGCAGAATTTTGGGCACTGTCCATTCTTCAATTGAAGATATTACCATTGATGTTGAACTTTTTGGACAGAAGTCACCGTAAACGCCACTATTATACCTGTCGTGTCGGTACTTTCCCCATTCTACTTTATCAGCATCGCCTTCGGTATCCCATACGTGTACCTCTACTCCTGCGGTGGCTATGATTTCGTTTTTACCGTCGTTATCAATATCATCAATGCAGGGTGTCGAAAAGATCCCAGGTAACCATAAAGGCCAGCCTTTCACCTTATTACCATTGATATCATAACAAAAAATGCCCTGTGTAGTAGTACCATTGGAGGCAACAATAATTTCCATTTGCTTGTCCTCATCCACATCGGCAATAAGTGGTGCAATAAATTTTGCTTCGAGACCCTGAACATAAATCGAGTCAATTAATTTTGATCCATCTTTTTCCCAAATATAGATGTGCTCATCGCTTGCAATAAGGATCTCTAAATCGAAATTGCCGTTTACATCGGCCACACTCGTAACCGGTAGCCATATCCTCCCCTCAGTCGAATTGGTTAAGGGAAATACATGGTCATCGTAGTCCCAATCTGTGATGGTATTGCCTTGGGAATTTAATATAAAAACCCTTCCTTCAGGAATTCCTGAAGTCACACGACCAGATACACAAATCAATTCCGGACAGCCTTCCAATCCTGGTTCATCTATAATATCAGCAATTGTAACCGGGCAGTCCATCCGGTCGTATGTACCGGGTGTTGGCCCGTTTTGGTAAAATAAGCCGTTTTGGCCTGTTAGAAACGATGTTGCATCGTGATTAAAAACATAAATGCCGGCATCGAAATTAGGTCCATTATCAAAACCCATGATAATTTCTTTATTGCCAAGATTATTTATGTCAGCAGCTACCGGCATTCCAAAACCTCCTGCCGAACCCAGGCTTATGGGCCAACCTGGATAATTGACAAAATTGTTATTAATGGAATAATCTCGTTCAAAAACATAAAATGGGCTTCCCCATATCCCTTTTACAATTATTTCCAGGTCACCATTGCCATCAATATCTGAAAGCACAGCACCCTTAAAATCCGGGCCGCCAATGCTGTTGCTCCATAACAGGTCAGGTGTATCACCCCCAACTGTGGAATGGACAAACACTTTGCGCCGGTCGTTTCCGGCATCATCACCTTTGGTGGTGCTTACCAGTTCAAATACATTGTTGTTATCCAGGTCTCCAATTACCGGAGTTGCCCTCGAACCGGCCATATCATACTTATAAAATCCGCTATAGCTGGTCGGATCATAATCAATATTGAATATTTCGTCCCCATCGTGGTAAAAGCCGAATATTCCCCCTTTACTGCAACCACCACCAAAACCATCGGTTATTGTAAAATATATCTCCTTATTTCCATCTGCATCAAAATCGGCTGTCATTGGCGATCCTTCTGTCCTGCTTCCGAAATCATCAACATTGATTTGTAAATTAGGCCAGTTGGCATGGTAAGGTAATGTTGTCCATGCTTCAAGAGGTGGGTCTGTTAATTCTCCTTCTGTACCTGATGTTGATACAGCGCATACCTTATAAAAATATGTTACTAACGATCCTAATCCTTCATCTGCATAACCAGAAAATCCTTCGATTACAGATAGATTTATTTTACCATAAGAACCTTCTTCAGTATCACTTCTATAAACATTATAGCCCCTTACGGGCACTGGGGGGTCAATGGGAACATCCCATGTTAAAGATATTGCATCCACAGTACTTGTAAAACCTAACCCTGTAATCATCTCAGGTTTATCCATATCAAATTCAAATTCAATTTGTTTTCCGTAGGCATCTGTTAAAATTAGTGTTAATTCGATAGTCTCACTACCTGTATAATAAGGTTCTTCCTTAACATCAAATTCAAAAGGTATTTGATTTTCCAAACTTGAATAAGCCCCTATATCTCCAAAGTCCTGATTAAAAACACTAATATTTTCAATATATTCCGACTCTGAGGTTAAGACACCATTTAATTCTTGTCCTATTCCACTTCCACTATTAAATAAATCAATTTTCAGAAAAACATGATCACCTGGATCTATAATTTTGTCAAAATCAATAAAATTATTAGTAGTTTCTATATCACTACCTATAATATCAGGCTCTGCTGCATGCAATTCTACATAAAATTCATCAGAATAAGTACCAATATCATCCTGAATATCAAGGTCAAATTTAACTTGCTCCTTGTCCGGGGCATTAACATCGACAGTAAATAAATATACAGGATCGGAAATACTTTCGCCTGAGGGAACAATATTCCCGAATCCGGACTCATCAACATTAATGGTTATATATTCCGATTCACAGCTTAAAGTAGCAAGAACATTTGTTGAACTTGTTTGACCGAAATTTTTTAAAGTTATCTCGAGTTCAGTGGTTTCACCTGCGTCAATTAATCCGTCACCGTTGCCATTACTTGGTGAGGTTGCATCATCATCCAGACTTTTTTCAAAAATATACAAATGTATTCCGGGGTTAATGGTTACAGGGATAACAGTTTCATAAGGAATATAGTTTTTAGCTGTAATTGTAACTGTAATATTTCCTTCATCGGTATCTGGAGTACAATTAAATGGCACTGTAACCGGGTTACCCGTTCCTGTTATTATTTCTACTCCATAAACTTCACTAACTTTCTGTATGCAAACTAAAGCATCTATACCGGCTGCAAGATTGTTTATTGTAACATTAATAGTATTTTCCCCAGTGTGAACTGCCAATGGATCAATAGATACTGCTAAATTTTCGGGAGTATTTGTCCATATTGGCAATGTAGGATCTCCTAAAAATGCTAACCTTTTATGGTATTCGTACCACCCTTCGTAACTATTTATTGCATAATTATAATTCATACCAATTAGATTGTACAAGTTATAAATATATAATGAATTGCAAAACTCCTTAAATCCTTTATAATCTGATGACCAACCTGTTGACGCAGCCCCGATAAAAGCAACCCCTGCACCATTTTCATTATTGAAATAATGGTCACCTATTGCATCTTTATCAAATGAATTGGGGCTGCAGCTTCCTGTGTAAAAGATATGAGAATATGGTAAGTTGTTCAGCCCGTCAACATCTGTCCTGTTCATGCTTTCATGTGCTACCTTCGTTGAAGTCCCCATCGAAGTTGCACTAGCATGATCCATGTGATAAACCAAATTATAATGGTTGCCAAACAATGAACCACCGTGGTTTAAATTATCTAATGCATTTTGCCTGTTTAATAGTTCATCCCAAGGATAATTGTATGAAGAGCTTTCATCGTCATCATCATATAATCTCCATCCGTTTATATTTGCATTATTATTTGTAATGCTATTTAAAATTGTGTTTAATTGATATGCCATAATAACATCTGGTTTGCTCGGATCAGGATCATTCAACCGTAAATATCCTGTCATAAATAATAAGTTATTATAATAGTCCAATCCAGGAACCTCTGCTTTTTCATAAGACATTGATTTATCAACGAATGTATTTAATTCATCTGGATTGTCAAAAACAGCCCTTCCTACAAAATGGTCAGGTGAACCGTCAATATGATCGCCATTTTCACCAAACTGAGCATTCCCATTTGCATTCCAGTTATAATCAGGGTTGCTTGCTTTATCTACATCGCTAAAATATAGTTCACATGGGCGCCAAAGGTTAATATGGGTATCATCGTATGCATACCTTGCGGGAATAATATCGGTATCGCCTCCGAGCAAAACAAAAAGGCTGCCCCAGTTATTATAAACATCTTTCAGATAATAAAATATCTTCTCTGCCTGGTCAACACCCAAATATTCCTGGTTAATTTGCTCTAATGTAACAATAACTGTGGAAATGCCTTTTTTGGTTTTCCAGGAAGCAAAATCCTGCAATTCCGTAGTATTGTATTCTGCTGAAGTAATTATTATATAATCTGGCACAGAGCCGTTTGCAAAGGGCAGAGGATTTAAATTCAAGGGTGGTGATGTAATATCGTATTCAACTATTTCTTTAGCTCCACCAAGAATTGAATCAGTATTCCCAGGATTGGAAACAGTACTTTTAATGAAGTCTGTAACTATTGCATTCCTGTAGCTGCTTATTTTTTCGGGTCTAATAACATTTTCGGAACCTGTGGTGTATTGCAGTTCGAATTCAATGCTTGTATAAAGCTCCAATGTTTGTGATAAAGGAATATAAGATACGGGATAGAGGTTTACGGTTACAATTTTATAGCCCATAGTTGATGCTTCCCTTCCAATTTCTATAATCTTACCGGGATAAGGCTCATCCGACTGGTATATTTCCGTTTTCGGTTCAACCCAATCGGGTGATTCACCTCCGTTTAAGGGTATAGGTGGTTGTTCGGGATAAATATTATACGCACCTGACAAGGCTTGTGTACGCGTATCGCTTACTTGTACACTTACTCCAGATGCATCAAGAGGGAGCAGGTATTTTTTCTGTACTACCGGGATTTCCGGCTCTCCAAATTTGAACTGGGTAGTAGCACTGGTTTTTGATGCAGGCTCGTAATTAGTTTCAATCCTGTGGTAAAGGCCTGTAGTTGAAAATTGTAAACTATAGAGGGAAGTTGACAAAGTCCCATCTACCTGTGCGTTTATTCCCAATACTGATAACATCAGTAAAAAAAGGAAAAATGATTTGATCATTGTTTTCATAATGTACCTCCGTTTTTAATGGTTAAGGAATCTATTGTATTAAAAGTTTTCCTGATTTGATTATTTTATTCTCACTTGATAAGGAATAGAAATATATGCCGGGAGGAAGATTGCTTCGTGATATTTCAGTTTCGTTAGTTTTGATGTTAAAAATATGTTTTACTTTTATTCCATCCAGGTTGTAAAGTGCAAAGCTAAGATGTCCAGAATTCTGTAAAATATCCGGATGAATATAAAGAGTAGATTTTTGATGAAATGGGTTGGGTATAATATTAATGTTTTTTGTACAATTGCTATTTATTTCATCAATTCCTACCGGTATACCTCCATTTACCGTTTTATATATCCTACTGTAATCAGTAACTGCATAACCCGTATCAATATTTATCATTTCAAAGTCGAAGAATGTACCGGTTATTTGTTCGTTCCATGTATAGCCTCCATCATCAGTCCTCAATATCAGGCCATCGTCAAACATAACTTCCCAGCCTGAATAGTAGCCTGTTTGTTCATTTATAAACTGTAAGCGGTTCACAGAATACCCTCCAGCGCCTCCCTGACTAAAGTCCCAGTTTTCGCCACCATCTATAGTTTTGAAACTACCTCCTTCCGGGCCATACATACCCAGACAATATCCTATTTCATCGTCAATAAATGAAATGCTCGTAACAAAGTCCATTTCGGGATTGGATAAATTCCATGTATCACCTCCATCTATCGTTTTCAGGAAACCATATTCATCACCGGCAGACCAGCTATTAATCCCAATAAACCCTTTTGAATTATTGAGCATCTCAATATCAAATAACTCATAATCTTCAGAAAAATGATAATTCCAATTTGCACCTCCGTTATAAGTCCGTAGTATCACGCCCCAATAACCACTTGCTAAACCATTTGCTATAATCCAACCTGTATCAGGGTGTAAAAATTCAGCTTTTTCTAACCTATAAATAGTGTCTGTAATAATTAATTCCCAAGTATCACCATAATCCACAGTCTTTGCTATTCTGCCGACAGCACCTACAATATACCCGGTTTTGGCAGTGGGAAAATCAATATCCTTCGCATAAATTTCAAATCCCGGGTCAATTGTTTCCCATGTTTGCCCTTTATCAAAAGTGCGTAATACTTTGCTATTATATGCGGCGGCATATACAGTATCTTCATTTATGCAATCAATCCCTATTAAACCGATCTCAGTATCTGTATAAATATTTGTCCATTGAGCATTAAGGTTAATTGTCGAGAAGATTATCAATGCTAAAGTGTAAAGTACTTTTATTTGTTTCATGATGTGTGGTTCCATAGCTTTATAATTTTTTTGGTTAAAGAATAAATTTTATAGCCTTTAATACAATTAATAAATCATTACTATTTAAAATAATTAAACTCACCCTATCACCTTCCACAGTAATCCCATACCAAGTATGCACCGGTCCGGTGAGCCAGTTGGAGTTATTGTTCCAGTTTGGACCGCCGGTGCTGTTGTAAAAGGCTACAAGGGCAAGGGAGTCTTGTTCGAGAACCTGGGCGGGGGCTGGGAGGTGGAGCAGGCAGGCAAAAAAAAGCGCAAGTGCTGTAAAGATGTTGGTAAAACCGGCGGATTTACATGGCGTTCTGTGTAGTGCTTTGGTTTTCATATTGTTTTTTGTTTTTTCAAAGTGTAAATATACAGCAAATAAATATGTTTGAGGCTAATTGAAATGAAATTTTTCCGGTTATTAGTGCTAAAGAATATCTACAAAATCCGGTTCGGGCTCTCCCGGTATTTGCCCGGGCTGTGTGGGCATAATGTTGTAGGTGTCCGTAAGCTCCTGTTGCTGAATGCTTAGAATTTGGATACTTGCCACAGCCTTGTCTTCGGGTATGGCAATGTGGAGTTGTTTTATGGGCAGGAAGGGTTTGCCTACATCTGTTTCCATATCGCATCCGGCAAGGGTGGCAATATCCCAGCCGTCGGTTTGTGTGGTGTTTACATCGGCAGGGTTGTAATTTATCTGCCCTGTGTACTGGGCGAAAAGCCCGTTCAGCATCAGCATCATGATGCTGAAAACCACCAGAAATTTAAACTTTTTCATAATTTTGTAAGGTTTTAATGTTAATTAGGGCTTGTTGAAAAATTCAAAACCTGGTTGCCCGAGGCTCCTGCCTCGTCCGGCCCGCTTCGCCGGAGCTACAGCGAGGCGGGCTTGCCTCGCAAAGCGGGCAAGGCGGGCTGCTTTCTTCGCCTTGCACCCCATTTTTTTCAGGCATCTTTTATAAATTGTAAAATTTTTATTTCCATGGTTCCGATTATTACAATATTTACTTCGGCCATCGCTTAGATGTGTTTCGATTTGGTTTAATGACCGAAAAATTGAGATTTTAAAATTTTTAACAAAATGAATACTTGTCTATTTAGTTGATTATCAACAATTGTATTTTGTTATTTTTATAACAGTAGCAAATTAATCTATTTCATTATGGAATAAAATTAGTTTTGCATATAATTGAAAATTAGCTCACTAAAGCATAGTGAAGTATGATAAAGAAAGTATTGGTTGCAAATCGCGGTGAGATAGCCGTCCGGGTAATGCGTTCGTGCAGGGAAATGGGAATTAAAACTGTAGCAGTTTTCTCAGATGCCGATCGAACTTCGATGCACGTCAGGTATGCCGATCAGGCATTTCATATTGGCCCTTCTCCCTCCTCCGAAAGCTATCTTAAAGCTGATAAAATAATTGAAGTAGCCAAAAAGGCTGGTGCAGATGCCATACATCCGGGGTATGGATTTCTGTCGGAAAATGCTTCTTTTTCGGAGCGATGCGAAAAGGAGGGCATTTTATTTATTGGCCCCGACCCTTTCGCTATAAGAAGTATGGGCGATAAAATTACAGCTCGCAAACGTATGATCAGCGCCGGGGTACCTGTTGTTCCTGGAACGGTTGAACCCATTACCGATGAAAAACTTGCTGTAGAAAAAGTGATGGAAATCGGTTTGCCCGTGATGATAAAAGCATCGGCAGGTGGCGGCGGTAAAGGCATGAGGCTGGTTAAAGATAAAAAAGAAATACTCAGTTCGATAAGAGCTGCAAAATCGGAAGCAAAAGCTTCTTTTGGCGATGATGCAGTTTATATCGAGAAATATATTGAATCGCCCCATCACATCGAATTTCAGATTTTGGCCGACAGGTTTGGAAATACTATCCACCTTTTCGAACGCGAATGTTCTGTGCAACGGCGGCATCAAAAGGTTGTAGAGGAAACACCATCTCCATTGATGAACCCTAAAATTCGTGAAGAAATGGGGAATCATGCCGTTGCTGCTGCAAAAGCTGTTAATTATTACGGAGCCGGCACCATCGAATTTATTGTTGATGATAATCTCAATTACTATTTCCTGGAAATGAATACCAGGCTTCAGGTGGAGCACCCGATTACCGAAAGAGTTGTTGGGGTTGACCTGGTAAAAGAGCAAATTAAAATTGCGCAAGGCGAAAAACTAACTTTAAAGCAGGAAGATCTTAGACAACTTGGACACGCCATCGAATGTAGGATTTATGCTGAGGATCCGGACAATAATTTCATGCCCTCGCCAGGAGTTATCAAGCATATTACCGAACCCCTCGGTTTAGGCGTTCGTCATGACGGATATGTGTATGAAGGATATGAAATCCCGATTCATTACGACCCTATGATCTCGAAATTAATTGTTTGGGCCGGCACCAGGGATGAGGCAATTAACCGGATGAAAAGAGCTTTGTATGCCTACAAAATCACAGGTATTAAAACTTCTATTCCGTTTCTTGCCAGGATTATGGACAACGATGATTTTAAAAATGGAAATTATAACACACACTTTATAGAGAAAAACAAGGAATTTCTAAAATCCAGGCAACCTTGTGGAGACCAGTGTGAGGATATTGCACTAATTGCTGCCTACATTCATTACAAAACCAAAATCGATTTAGCCTTCAATGGCAATTCCGAAAAGGGAACTTCTAATACAAATTCGTGGAGGGATTTCGGAAGAAGAAAATCGTTGATGAAACTATAGCCATAAAAAGAATAATTATGTCGCTCGAAATAAAAATTAATAATCGGATTGCTAACGTGAAATTGCTCAAACATGAGGGTAATATTTACGAAATAGAAGTTGACGAAAAAGTTTACAAGCTTGATGCCCTGATGGTTGAACGGGGCGTTTATTCGATTTTGCACAACGATGTTTCGCATAATGTTGAATTAATCGAAAAGAATGATCATCGTCATTTTAACGTCAACACCTATTATCATACTTATGATGTGGAAATTATTGATGCCGAAGCCCGGTACAAAATGAAACGGAGCGCTGAGGAGCATGATGATATCAGAAAAATTGCCAGCCCCATGCCGGGTAAGGTTGTTAAAATTCCGGTTAAAGTTGGTGATGCAGTGAAAGCAGGAGACACCGTGGTTATCGTTTCGGCCATGAAAATGGAAAGTGAATACAAAGTACAGAAAGACCGCATCATTAAACAAATTCTTGTTAAAGAAGGTGACATTGTTGACGGAAATCAAACCCTCGTAGTGGTTGAATGACTGAAACATCTGAATGAGTGAATGACTGAAACATCTGAATGAGTGAATGAC
>Ga0208900_1000486_pt1 | contig 24882 bp, 20 predicted proteins | sample AntAceMetag02UKK_FD_184763 | JGI IMG/M metagenome (GOLD analysis project Ga0208900, IMG submission 184763) | Saline lake microbial communities from Ace Lake, Antarctica - Antarctic Ace Lake Metagenome 02UKK (SPAdes) (version 2) | ecosystem: Environmental > Aquatic > Non-marine Saline and... | reverse complement strand
TGAGGCAATTATTGATGTTGAGATTGACATCGCTGAATTTGAGGGCAGATGGCATGAAGGATTCATGCCAGTATTGGGCTGCCCCGGTTGTAATAAAGAAACTATGAAATATGCGGGAACGTGAAAAGCCCGCCCAAAGGGCGCTAATTTAATGTATTTGCCATGCCCCCAAGCCTACCGAGGTTCACAGACATAAGCCTGATACCGTTGGCAGCCCATTGTGAAGGGTATGATGTTGTGATCAAGCCCAAAAAATTGAACATCGACTATGGAATGGAATACGTCAACGACCCCTGAGCTAAAGACTCAGGGGTTTTATTGCCGTTTTTTTAAAAAGAAAATATTAAATTTCAAATCCCAATAATGGATGATAATGAAATTTTTTATTTCCATCAGTTATGTCATTGGCTAACAACCCGTTACTATACCCAGACAAGGAACCTGATAAATATTTTGAATAATTCTCTTCGCTGACCTTATATCTTTTAAGCAGCTCTAATTTTGATAACGATCTTAAAAAAGCATAATCAACATTTAAAACCTGGCTTCGTTCAAGATTATTGATAAGCAAATTTTTTGTGGGAACTGTTTCATATGATTTCCTTTTGAATATCTGATCTTCTTCTTTATCTTCTGGGTTATCTATAAATATATCAACATATTGTTGACCATTACTTTTCCTGAAGTAAGTTTTTTTTACATGCTCATCAACTAATTTATATGTTGGATATTCAATATAATCAACCAAGACATATTTTTTATCATTGTGAAACAATGTGTCATAAAATTCAATATATTCCAAAGCAGTTAATGGCTGATCTTCATATTTTTCGGGTTTCAAAAGACAAAGTTTGGCGGTAATATTCGTTTGCCATTCAGTCAAATTAAATGCTTCTTCTGTTATTATGATATGTTCATCGCTTCCGATGCCCTTATTGGTGGTGATTCCACAGTTCTTTAGACTATTTTTAATCGCCTTAGATGAAGGATTACCAAGGACTTTGTATAACTTGGAAGTCTCAATGCCGGGAAAACACCATACATATTCTTGCTCACCATCAAAAGATCTTAGCGGTCTATCAAAAATTCCAACATTATATTGCCCCTTGCCCAAAATAATATTTCTATGCCTTAAAACACGACCAGGAGCCTGAACACCACTACGAGTTGATTGGGGCTCCAAAATACACCAGCTATAATCATGATCTCTGCCAGTTTCCTGAATAGATGTAGTTGAAACAATGATTACAACATCTTGTTTTTTTGTCTTATCCAGCATCGTTCTAATTTCTGGTTGTTCAAAAAATTCACTTTCATTTTTGCGGTTTAAAATTTTATTCAGACGATCTTCTATATATGCTCGTTCAACCAATAGATAATTGCTGTGATAACATACTATTTTATATTCAAAATCATTGGGTTGCCCTTGGTTATAAAGAAGTTGAGCAAATTTTCTTGCTGCTTTGATTGTGTTGAATCTCACAAAACCCATTGAGATTCTCTTGCCTGTTTTATTGTCAATCTCACAATTATCTTTATGAAAATCAAAACATGATCGAAGGAGTTCTTCTTGATGATTTTCGGTTATCTTGACTATTTTTAATCTTTGTTTTACTGGTTGCATCAAAAGCTTCTCAGCAACGATCAAAGCATATTTATCAAATTTTGTTAAATTTTTTTCATTTCCCTTAAATATTTTTGGTGGAACCACATTTGAAAATAGGCCAATTTTATATTCCGCCTTAAGACCTTCCTTCCATGAATATACATGCACCCCTTCCTGATAAGCTTTTGATAAAGCTTGAAAAACAATGGGAGACAGAGTTGCAGACATTAAAATCACTTTTTTCCCAAACAATCCATGAAGAAAAATCAGCTTACCAATGCTGACAATATCCGCAGCAGAATAGTTGTCTATCTCATCAAGAATAAGATCAGAGGTTGCAACCCGCATTAACATTTTACATTCACTACCTCTGCTCATTTCAGCACAACGAATAATCTGATCAATTGTTGTTACCATAATCGGTTTTTCTTTGAATAACAAAAAAGTATTATCAAACATTTTATTTTTACTCAAAGTTAAATCAATCTCAATCTCATCATCTTTATTATCTAAGGATTTTTTGTACAAATCTTTTGCTATTTGCGAGCCTATTTTGACTGTAACCATCTCTTTTGACAAGCCGAGATCATTCAGATAGACATCTCCAGATTGAAGGGTCAGCGTTCTCAATCCCAAAGCCAATGTAAAACGCATATCATCGGAAATAGCTTTTAAAATTCTGGGGCCACCTACAGTTTTACCTGTTCCTGTACCTGCCAGTACCACTCCCAAAAAAGGCGTGTCACTTTGTATGTCTTTGTGTTTTAAAAGGATTTGTTCCGCTTCTAATTGCCAAGCAAAATTTGATGATGGAGAGGGTCTATCAAACCACAATGAGTCAGGCTGAATGTCATCTTGATGTAAAAAATTAAGGCCAGAGGAACTGGACTCTGCTATATGCCATGTACGAAAAAAATGATCAACTTGCTTGTAAACTCTAAATAAATGTTCCTCTAACAAATCCGCTGGACACTTATTTTTTCCTGTTGAATTTGCAAAGAGTTTACCTTTTATTATTCGTTTTGCTTTAAATTCTTTATCCATTGATGCCTGGTAATCGGCATATATAAAAAGGGGCCGAACCTGATGCACCAGGGTTGCAATCCATTCCTTACCACCATCACCATACATATCAGAAACAATAGTTTCCTGTAGATCAAGAAATTTTTTAAAATTATTCATACAAGCTTTTAGAGCAGAAACCCATTGACCATTTTTTTGAAAAATTTGCGATGAAAGATCAATTTGTAGATTTTTATTCAGTTTCTCTTTATGATTTGGATTTAAACAATTATCCAATTTAAATTTAATTTTATTATTGCTGGCTTTACCTGTCACTAATTTATGATGATTCAGTATCAGCCAGACTATTGAAAATAAAATTGGGGTTTGATTCCGAGCGTTACGACTATTAAGGTAATTAGTAAGCTGGGTTTCAACGAAAGAAGTAGAGCCTTCCAATTTTTTTTTAATATTCCCAACACATTTTGGATCAAGAAGAATATTTCCATCTTTATCAAATAGGTGTGCAAACAAATTATCGTCGTTGTCTTCCAAAGATTGCATTAACGGCTCAAGCCATCCTTTTTTGTCTGATTTTATATCTTTGAGTGATTTATTACTGGCTGTTCTAATTATTTTTTCGAGCATGAGACAGGACAGCAAATCGTGTCTTATCGGTTCTGCCCCGGGCCTGCCTTCTATAATTTTTGATTGAAACAGCATAGTCATTTTGCCAATATCATGTATTAATGCTGCAAAACGGGCTATGTAACGAAACAATTTTATTATGGGGGCCATTTTTTTATATTCAATTTGATTTGAAGTTGCCGTTCGGAATGCAAAATTACCATGTTGATCAAAAAATTGTCGAGTACCAACTATCCATTGCAATTCAAATCTCTTTCTTGTCACAATTTGATGGCAAGCCACAGCAGTATGTCGTGATGCAGAAGATTTTAATTCCACATGGATATCCTCAAGTCCTTCTTTTGATATCCTGCCAATCCATGTGCGGCTCCCAATTTGATTAAAATATTTTCCTAAAATCCGACGAGAACGAACCAAGGCTTTTTTGTGACTTTCATTTATACAAATTATATTCATCTTTCCCTTACCCCGATTTTAATGATCCCAATCCGAACATGCTTTAATAATCTGCTTCAGCATAATTTCCAAAGCTTTCATGTCATCCAAAGTCTTAATGCATCTGCTCCGAAATTCACTTTCAGTCTCTTTTTTGGCTGCGGATATAAAAGCGTTAGGCATGATACATGCATCTTTAATGATATCAGCCACATCAAAAACTAAAGCTCCCCTCCGCGTCATTCCATGGGATACCGGCATTGAATGTGGAATACCCAATATCCAGAGAGCAGAAGCCCCTAAGCCATAAGCCAGATAATTACCTTGATCCAAATATCTATTTATTTCGTCTTTATCCCTGGGACTTCGTGTAAAATTTTTTATTTCAAAATGGTTTGCCAACAAAAAATAGAGTTTTTTTGCAAAATTGGCTTCATATCCCATCAATGCTTCATTATTGTCAGCTATTTTTATATGCTTGAGATATTGATTAGTACAAAGGCTTACATCAATTTTGTTCTTAAATTTTTTAGAATATAAGTCTTGAACCTGTTCACATCGTTTTACCTGAAATTGCTTTGCGATCTTTAATCGCTTCTTCTTATCAAACCAAAAGCTTACCCAGCCTTGCAGATATTCTGTTGGACGATATTCATTCTGGGAAGCAAAATATAATGGATCGCCACCGCCACCAGTAAAGCCCACCATAACACCTTCGCTTGTTAAATATTTGGCCGCCTGTTGTGTCAATGATGTTCCAGGTCCCAACAGTAGAACATTTGTATTTGCAAATGGAATTGACCAATATTTTTCAACTGCATCATTTTTTCTTAAATAAGCAAGCCGTTCATCAGAAACCACGACACGGCAATGCTCAATGTAGGTTATACCATTTTTATGGCTGGGGAGAATGCTCATTTTTTTCCTTTTTCTTATTGCAATATTAATTCTACCCTTTATAATGTATTTATAAAAGCATAATATGTTAAAACATTGCAGATAAGGCCTTTTTTTGAATTACCCTTAATTTTCAAATCAATAAAAAACGTTAAAAATTTGTTTTTAAACCTAAAAACAAGGAGTACAACAAATGCTATCGCTTCAACAGGCAAACAAAACCATTGAAGAGAAAATAAAACAAAAGCCTGGAGATGTTGATAAAAATTGGGTTCGAGATATTTTATATCAACTATCTTATCAAGACAGATTTCATTTTTTAGAAAAAATGCCAACTATTCCAGACATGAAAAAAAAAGTAATTGACGATATTTTCAGATATATCATGTCACCAGCAGGGCTACTTTGCGAGATACCTGAAGATAGTATTAATAATTGGTTAAAACACTTACTTTTCGAATCATTAACTGAGCAACTTGATGAAACTCAAACTAAAGAGTTAATTAAAAAAAAAATAACAAAATGGCCATCTGCAATAAAGGCAATATCGACACACCAAGCTAAACTTGCTGATCCAAAAAGCAGAACATCATTTTATGCGCCCGTCAAACAACGGAATAGTACGTTGCCATATGTTTGCAGTTCAACATTAAACCCCTTTGTAAAAAAAGTGTCAATAGCATCTTCAAGCAAAGCTATTTTTATTGAAACAGAATTTATTTATAAAGGCAAAGTAACAAATATTATAGACAGCCTGTTAAATGACGATCGAATTATTAAATCCAGCATGATTACCATCGGGTTCACAAAAAGTCAGGTTGATTTTTTGACAGACAATGCAAAACAAAACATTAACAATGATAATAAATTATTTGGTGATTTTCCACAAACCTGCTTCCCGATTGATGATAATTGCAAAGAGTATTTAAATATTACAAGCTTACCTGCAATTGCAGTTGTTAATCAAATAAATCTCAGACTAAAAAAACGATTCATTGAAAAAAATGATCATGTATTCACTATCACTTGCAAAATTGGTGGCACAAAACCTCAAAATTCAGGAACATATAATTTAAGCATTGGGGGGCATCAACGTCATTTACGATCAACCTTGCCCTTTAAAAGAAACAAATCAATTTTTGAGAAACAGCTTCGTCGAGCCTGTAGAACCAAAACATTGTTTAATTTTTATATATTTGATTGGTCTTTCCTCCAAAAAATACATTTAGAAGCAAAAAATGAAGTTATGAAAAAATTTTTATACAGCAAAATTTATTTAATTCTTGACAGTGTTTGTTCAACATACGAAACCTTGAGACACCATACACTGTCGGAAAACCAAACAATAAAGGTTTATGAAAAAGCAATAAATTTACTGGATATCCTTGAATTAAAATATGCTCACTCTGTTTTACCTGGCGAACCATTATTATCAAAAATTATTACAAATAAAGGTATAACGAAAATAAACGCAACGGATAAAAAAAATATAGCAAAGCATATTCAAACAAAATTAATAGAGGGTATCAAAATCGATACTGCTGCACAGCAATTTAACATCGCCGATTTATTACAAACAACAATCGAAAGATACCTGTTTAGCGGGGAGGTATTATTGTGAAGACGACTGAATATATCCATTTAAAAAATTTCAGAGTATTCGATGCAAACGCAATGGCCGGATTTTATTCGATTGGTTTTCCAGCAATGACCGGCCCTGCTGGTTTCTGTCATGTTATCCAAAGGTTTTTTAAGGATAATATGGAGTTATTTGCAGAACCAGGAGACCGTGCACCTAAGATCATGGATTTTATGTTAATAATTCATGATATGCAGCTTTTAGAAACGCATCCAAGATATGTTAATTACCAACCTGACACTCTTAGAAAGGGAGTTGTAGCAGCTACCATTGAGCGACCATTAATTCATTTTGATTTTGATTTAATTATGAGGATAGATCTGGATGATGCGCTTGACAATTCAACAAAATTTTACAACTTCATTCAAAGTGCAATCTTCAAAAACATTATTTTTACCCTTCCATTTTGTTCAGGAAGGCTTGAAAATCAAAAAAAATATTCAGCTATTCTTTTTTATGAAAATGAAGAAAAATTTTATAAAGCTCTAAGATATATCTCTCCTTACTCATTTGTAATTGAAGATGCCACTGAAGAGATGGAGGATTTGATGGCTGAATTTCCAGATAACGATCCACTTGATATTTTGTTAGACTGTATCAGTCGAAAAAAAACAATTTATGAAACTAAAAAAATCGCTAAGAAAGACGGAACATTTATACTTGAGGAAAATAAGGAAAAGCCATTACCCAAAGAGTATAAACCATTATATATTCCTCTTGCCGTTGGCTATATAGGTCTTAATGAACCATTTAATAGCCCATTCTCCCGATTTGGCCATCAACATATTATGGCTGAATCCCTTATCGGTCTGGGCCGTGCATGGAGTCTGGGCTCATATCTAAAGCACGAAGAGTTAAATACTTGGTGGGAATATAAAACTGACAAATCAAACAACCTATATCTTTTAAAAGGTATTTATTAATAATAGGAGATCAAAAAAATGAGTAAGGAAAAAAGAGAAGACAAGCACCCGTCATTGTTAGCTATCACAAGGAGTATTAATCCTTCAATATTTACAATGTCAGCTATGGATTCAAAAGCACTTGACCCAGCAGATATTCAGCCAATCCCTGTCTCAATAGATACTATTAGAGGGACAATTTCAAATCACGTCAAAGATGTTGAAGCTCAACTTGAAAAGAGTGAAAAAAGTCCAAACAATCCCAATATTCAGGCAATTGAGATAGCAAGGTTGCCGGTTGATAAAGACACCCTTGTTTTAAATGGAACAATTTCTATTTTGCCACATTTTCACGCCCCTTCTGCTTGTAATAGTGATGTTTATATGAATAGACACCATGCATTTCTGGAACAATTTATAGCAGTTGGTGGAATAGAGGTTTTGAGTGAAAAATATTTCATGAATTTTATCAACGGTTCTATTCTCTGGCGCAACCGTTATGGCAAAAACGTCAATGCGACGATTAAAGCCAATGGCATCAGCCATACATTTTTTGTTGCTGATATTGATGCAAAAAACAATCTTTCTCTGTCAAATTTCAAAAAAGATAAAGATAAAGAAATGGCTCAACGATTTGTAAAAATGTTTGCTGATCAACTAAAAAGTAAACTTGAAGATCACCGTGTATTGCATTTTGAGATTACAGCAAAATCCACCCTCGGCCGTGGGCAGGATGTTTATCCAAGCCAAGAATTTCCCAATGAGTTCGCCTCCGGAAAAACAAAAAAAATTCTTGCAAAGTTAGACCTTTCTGACAGCAACAATCAGGCATATATGCACAGCCAAAAAATAGGAAACGCGATTCGAACAATTGATAATTGGTATGCAAAAGATGCCTCCTACCCTATTGCTGTGGAACCTTATGGTGTCAATCAGTCCTTACAGAAAGCCCTCCGTGCAGACAAAACAACCAATTTTTATAACTCGCTTATGAAGCTGGAAGAAATCACTCAGGATCTTAGTTTCACAAACAGCGCATCAGATGAAAGCTTATTTGTAGCCGCATGTTTTATCCGGGGTGGAGTTTTCTCAAAGAAAAAATAATTTTAACAGAAGGTGTTGAACTCGTGGAAAAAATATCAAAAGAAATGACTGAATATTATGCAGATATTTTAATAACGGTAATACCTGATGATATCAATTTTATGCTAAACAAAATCTATCAAACACTCCACGGTATTATTTCAAATTCTGAACAAAAAATAGGGATAGGTTTTCCCGACTGGTATGATTATGAAGTGAATGTCCAAAGGAAAATAATCAAACATGGATCAATTGGTAATACTATTCGTTTGTTTGGCAGTATTAATAAACTGACTTCAATTATTAATGAGCCGTCTTTGATTCATTTTACTGACACTGGTTGCGTCAGAATCTATCCGATTCAACAAACGCCTGATACCGATTCCTACGTAAAATTTACCCGAAATCGCAAAAAAGAGAAGGCTGGAAAACACTTTGTTAAACGAAAGAAGCGTAGGGCAGAAAATCGTGGAAACATATTCTCAAAGTCTGAGAAAAGACACAATAAGACTATTCCTTCTGTGAACATTTACTATTTTAAAATGTTAAGCAATGAAAATGGGCATTCGTTTTCTCTATTTATTGAACGAAAATTTTGTGATTTTCAGGGGAATGGAAGTTTTTCAAACTATGGGCTGTGTAAAGGGACTATGAGTTTGCCACATTTTTAAAAAAACAGATGACTTTTACCTTGCTTTTCATGTTCTTTGGGAATGATATATAATTTCAGTACTTTACCATCCGCTATTCAAAAGAAAGGTTTTTTTGAAATAAAAGCTGTTTTCATAATTATTTTAGTGATATAGGAATATGATTGTGCAGTGATCCACCGTGTAGGCGGTTAAAAGAATTTTTTATTGATGTCATCAATGCCCTGACCTGTGATCCACCGTGTAGGCGGTTAAAAGAACTGAGACAGATAATGAGCTTTCATACAAACCGTGATCCGCCGTGTAGGCGGTTAAAAGAAGCCGTTGTGAACCAGGGCCAGAATTGTTGGTGTGATCCGCCGTGTAGGCGGTTAAAAGATGGCAAATGAGCCAACAGGACAGAGATTATTTTGTGATCCGCCGTGTAGGCGGTTAAAAGAAGCACAAGCAGTGGTGCTGCCAGATACATGATGTGATCCGCCGTGTAGGCGGTTAAAAGAATTAATAAAGAAGAGTATAACAGACACCTTACACTGGCCGACGTTATGATCAAGCCCGATTCATCAATATGCCCTGGAAAAATTGGTGAGGCCTGGAAAAGCATTTGACACTTCTCCACAGTGCTGATATTTTAATCGGCCAATCAGGTATCCGTCATTAATTCACGGGTAAAAAGGGAATCCGGTTAAAATCCGGAACGGGCCCACCGCTGTAAAAGGGGACGAACGTCAGAGAATGCCACTGTGAAAATTCATGGGAAGGCCTGGCAAGTAGGAAGATCCTTAAGTCAGAAGACCTGCCTGATTGATAACGATGGTAAGCCATGGTAACGGAAGCCATCAAAGATCATAAGGACAAAAAGGGAAGCCCTTGATCGATAACTCATCGGTTGGGGTTTTTTTATTTGAACGCCCCAGCCTGAACACATTTTTAATATGCATTTTTATGCAAAGGCTTTAGAGCTATTTCTGTCAGATGAGTATACTACCTTATCTGTCTTTTCATTCGTCAGCAGTGCCGGACAACCCTTGGATAAATGAACCATCTAAGCGTTGCCACACCCTGAAACCAATGGAAATGCAGCGTAACCTGGTATATACTTTTCTGGAAATAGCCTCAAGGGACAACAAAATGAAAAAAAAATTATTGTACCTGGCGGGAATTTTCCTGCTTCTTTCCATGGCCCAAACCACATTGGCCAATGAAAACACCACAGACATGGGCGAAATGGTGGTCACCGCCACCCGCACGGAAATCCCTCTGGATAAAATCGGTGGCAACAGCGTCACCGTCATCACATTCGAAGAAATCCAGGCAAAACAGCAAAATAGCATTGCAGACCTGCTCCAGGGTATTCCCGGTATTGACCTAGTGTCCAACGGTGGGCCCGGCACTGCAACATCGGTGTTCATTAGGGGGGCAGATTCCAAGAACACCCTGGTCCTCATTGATGGCATCATGTTAAATGACGTTTCCAAACCCAATAGACAGGCGGATCTTGGCAATATCAACGTGGACAATATTCAACAAATTGAGGTGATGCGCGGGGCCATGAGCGTCATGTACGGCAGCAATGCCACGGCTGGCGTCATCAATATCATCACCAAAAAAGGGAAAAAAGCCCCTTCTGCCTCGGTGAAATTTGAGGCAGGTTCCTACGGTACATGGAAAACCGGGGCCAATGCTTCGGGTGCCACAGAAAAAGTAAGTTTTGCCATGTCTGCATCAAAAACCGAAATCGACGGCTACTCCATTGCCAATGATGACAACAGCGACATCCCCCGGGGGAACAGCACCGACGAAGATGACGGATATGAGAATACCACGATTTCAGGCAATGTGGGCGTCGATATCACAGATACCTTCAACATCAGCGCCATGGCACGATACATTGATTCCGATGTAGAGATAGATGACGGATGGGGATATATCCAGGATGCGGATATGAACACCGAGTCCAATCAGACATTGGCCAAAATTAATATCCAGAACAAACTTTTCAACAATTTTCTTAATTCCAACCTGTCATGGCAAATAAGCAGACAGGATAGAGATACTTTTAAAGATGGCGAAAAAATATCCATCTATTATGGAGACACCGACACATTTTCATGGCAGGGAGATCTTGACTTTGATCTCCATGTGCTTTCCATTGGGGCCTCTTACCTTGATGAAAGCATGAAGTCAGATTACTATGGTTCAGGGTTTAAGAAAGAGAATGTTGACACTAAAAGTTACTGGGTTCAGGATCAACTCACCGGCATTGAAGATCTGGTGATCATTGCCGGAGTAAGACTGGATGACCATGAAACCTTTGGAGACAAAGCCACATGGCGTATAGCCCCTTCCTACACCATTGCCAAAACCGGAACCACACTCAAGGCAAGTTACGGCACAGGTTTCAGAGCCCCGTCTCTTTACGAGCTCTATGATCCCACCAATGGTAATGATGACCTTGATGCCGAAGAGAGTAAGGGCTGGGATGCAGGGATTGAACAACAACTTCTCAACGGTACTGCCACCGTGGGCCTGACCTATTTTGCCATGGATTATGACAACCGCATTTCTTATGAATATGATTATACCACGTACACCGGGTCTTATGCCCAGGCCGATGGTGAGACAAAAACCAAAGGGGTGGAGTTTTTTGCCGGATGGGAACCCCTGGATGCACTGGCATTCATGCTCAACTACACCTATACTGACACCGAAGATCCCGATGGAGAAACCCTTGTTCGCCGCCCGGAAAACAAAGTGTCTTTAAATACCCGCTATAGATTCCTTGAAAAAGGAGTCTTGAACCTGGATGTTCAATGGGTGGATGAACGCAAAGCCTCTCCCTATGCCAATGACAAAAACGGAAATCCCGTTGGTACCCTGGATTCCTATACACTGGTTAATCTGGCTGCCTCCTGGAACATCAATCCCCATGTCCAGGTGTTTGGCCGTGTGGATAATCTCTTTGATGAATTCTACGAAGAGGCTTTCAGCTATGCCACGGCTGGCTTATCCGCCTATGCTGGCGTTAAGCTGACCTATTAAGGACCCAGACACAATCAATTTGCCTTAAAATCTGACTTAAAAGCTGATATTGCTCAGTTTTTAAAAGGATAAATGGTAAATTAAAAATGTCTAACTTCCTTTAAAGCAGGAAAATACCACCCAGGGATGGGACCATCCCATCCCTGCAAAAGGATTTTTATGATGAAAAAGAAATTCTCCATGGCAGTGCTTAAGGCCATGGCCATAATTTTTATAATGGTCACCGGGGCAACGGCAGGTGTTGACATCACCGATACCCGGGGCAGACAAATCCATTTTGATGCCCCACCCGTGCGTGCGGTGTCCATTGTTCCCTCCACCACCGAGGTGATCTGTAACCTGGGGGCGGCAGATGCCCTTGCCGGAGTCACATACCACAGCACCCTGCCCCGGCAGAAAAATGACAAGCCCGTTGTGGGGGGATTTTCATCACCGGAGATTAATAAAATCACATCACTGAATCCCGATGTGATATTTGTATCAAGTTTCCAGCAAAAAACCATTGATCAGCTAAATACAATGGGATTAAAAATCGTCTGCCTGGACATCACCTCCTATGAACAGGGCATGAAAAACATTGAAATCCTGGCCGATATTTTTAACAAACCAGATAAAGGCAAAGAGATTCTCAGCGCCATTGAAAACGACATTGCCGTCATAGCCGCAAAGCTTAATAAGCTGAACCCCAAGGAACGAAAGCGGGTGGTCCGCCTCATGGGCAGAGATAAGATAATGACCCCTACAGCCAATGCATTTTTAAACCAGCTGGTGATCCGGGCAGGCGGCATCCCCATGGCACCGGAAGGCGATGGTCTGGTAACCGAAGTAAGCCTTGAGCAGTGGCAGGAATTTAATCCCCAGATAATCTTTGGGTGCGGCGACGATAAAAAAGCAGCAGAAAAATACTTTGACCAGGACGGCTGGAAGGATGTGGATGCCGTCAAGAATATGAAAATCATTTATTTCCCCTGTGAATACACATGCAGAATATCCTCATACACCGGCTATTTTGTCAAATGGCTGGCGTCATCCATTTATAATGAAGAGTTCTTCCAGCCAGACAACCAGGTATTTCCCGATGAGATACTTAAGACAGAACCCATTCCCATTCCTCTCAAACTGATAAAAAAGAGCCAAAGGGTCACCACTCGCCTGGCCGATTTCAAACAAAAAACCCTGGTCATTGATTTCAAGACCCCCCAGGCGGTGTTATCCACCCTGGAAGGATTTAAAACCGGCATTACCACGGTGGCCAACCATTACCTACCGCCTCCAGCCTGGAACATGGCCCATACAACGGACATGGACAAGGTGGTGGATCGCATCCTCACCACCGTTAAAAGAGATCCTGCCACATCAGCCATGCTCATGACCGGAGCAGATATGGACCATTTAACGGTGAGCGAAAAAACATATAAAGAGATGCGCGTCACAGCCGTTATAACCGCCGGGGTCTCTTCCAATGCCCAGCGGGCCTCCCGATCCACGGGATTTTATTATGATCCCGGCACCATCAATATTATTATAATGACCAACAGAAAACTCTCCCCCCGGGCCATGACCCGGGCCATGATCTGTGTCACCGAAGGCAAAAGTGCAGCCATGGCGGATCTCGATATCAGAGCCACAGACGATCCCCTGCATCTCCAGGCCACAGGCACGGGCACTGACAACATCATTGTGGTCCAGGGAGATGGCTTTCCCATTGAAGGAGCCGGAGGGCATACCAAATTGGGAGAACTCATTGCCAAGGCCGTTTATGACGGGCTGAAACAGGCGGTGTTTCTTCAAAATGGCATTGCCGCCCATCGCAATGTGTTCCAGCGCCTGGAAGAACGCCATATATCCCTTCACACCCTGGCGAGAAGTTCTGACTGTCAGTGCAGCAAGGCCAAGGACAGCACCATGGCATCGGAGCTGGAACGACTGTTGTTAATACCGAAATATGCCGGTGTGGTGGAGCAGGCCTTTGCCCTTTGTGATGCCATGGAGCGGGGTCAGGTGGAGGATATATCTGCCTTTTCCAGCCTGGTATTGGGCCTGGCCCAAAATATTGCAAAGGCCCCCATTGATGTGCTGACGGACTTTTCATCCACCAGGTTTTTACCCCAACCCCTTGAGCTGACCTTTAATGCCTTGATGACAGGTATTGCCACCCTGCATGACCTGGCCCCGGGTCCAGATGAAAAGGAAGATAACTCAAAAGACGAAGCGATCACAGCAAATGAATTAACAGATGACAAGGCCGCCGTCACAGAAGCAAATACAAAGACATCGGCAAAGGCATCAATGAAAGCAGGGGCAAAGGCGGAACAAAAAGTGTCCACAAACGCCCTGCCCCATGAATCCTCCCCCAAAACCATGCCCCAACGCATCATCTCTCTTGGGCCGGTGCTCACAAAAACCATCTACCTCTTAGGGGCCGGGGATCGACTGCTGGCCGACACGACCTATTGCGATGATCCCCCCAATACACAACCCAAGGAAAAGATAGGCTCACTTATCCAGGTGAATGTGGAAAAGATCATCAGCTTAAAGCCAGACCTGGTACTGGCCAGCCAGTTCACCAAAGAGAAACAAATCAAGGTGTTAAGGCAATTTAACATCACCGTGGTGCCCTTTAAAAATCCCAAAACCTTTGAAGAGATCTGCGCCAACACCCTACGTTTGGGGCAGCTCATCGGCGCAATTGATAAAGCGGAAAAGATCATCGCAACGGCCCGGGCCGAGGTGACAAAGGTCCAGAAGCTCATAGCGGACCTGCCCCCCAAAAGAGTGTTCATCCAGATCGGTATCAAGCCCCTTCACACGGCCAATGAAGAGACCTTTATCAATGAGTTTATCCGATTTTCCGGGGGCATTAACATTGCAGCCCATGAAAACTCCGGGGTGTACAGCCGGGAAAAGGTGGTCAAGGAGAACCCCGATGTCATTATCATCTCCACCATGGGTTCCAGCAAGTCCGCCGGTATTACGGAAAAACAGCAGTGGATGGTCTTTGGCACCATGAGGGCCGTTCAACACAATGCCATTCATCTCCTGGATTCAGAAATCATCTGCAGCCCCACCCCCCTGATCTTTGCCAGGGGTGTCAGGGAAATCACCCGGCTGCTCCATCCATCACTGGATCTTAAGGGATAATATATGGGACGCTCCCGATTCATCGCCTGGGCCTGGGTACTTGTATTTTTGCTGGTACTGCTCTTTCTGGTTTGCGCCCTGGCCCTGTGCACGGGCAGTGCCGGTATTGCCATGAAGGATATTCCCGGCATTATTTTCCACGGACGGGGAACCACTGATTACAATATTTTGTTCAAAATTCGCATGCCCCGCATTATGCTTGGCATTGCCACAGGCGGGGCCTTGAGCCTTGCCGGGGCCATCCTTCAGGGACTTTTCAGAAATCCCCTGGTGGAGCCCTACACCCTTGGCATATCCGGCGGGGCATCCCTTGGGGTGTGCCTCAACATTCTTTTTAAATGGCATCTGATCATCGGCATCATTGCCTATCCCCTGTCTGGATTTTTCGGGGCACTGGCCGTGATCACCATGGTGTACCTCATCAGCATCAAAACCGGCATGGTCAAGACCGATACCATGCTGCTCACCGGGGTGATGATCAGCTTTGTGTGCTCTTCCCTTGTGATGCTGCTCATGGCCGTATCCAAAAGTGATGAGCTGCAAACCATTGTGTTCTGGATCATGGGATCCCTGGATGAAACCAACCTGACACTGATTAAAATCTGCTGTGCCGGGTCCATTGGGGGCCTTGTTGTCTCACTTTTTTTCTGTCTGGATTTAAATGCGCTTGCCCTGGGTGAAGAGGAGGCCATGAATCTGGGAATCAACATTGAACGCTCCAAAAAGGTGCTGTTTGTCACCGCCTCCATCCTCACCGGGCTTAGCGTTTCCGTGGGGGGAATCATTATGTTTGCAGGGCTCATCGTACCCCATTTCATGCGCATGACCGTGGGCTCGGACCATCGGATTCTGCTGTTGGGGTCATTCCTGGCCGGGTCTTCTTTTCTCACCCTGTGTGATGTCATTGCCCGTACCATCATCTCTCCCCTGGAGCTTCCCGTGGGGGTGATCACTGGCATCATCGGCGGCGTGGTGTTTATTTATGTGCTGACCAGAAAGCGAGCCATATTATGAGTGAACATGCAGCCATTTTAAAGACGGACCATCTTTATTGCGGATATGGCAAAACCCCGGTGCTCAAGGATATCTGTTTTGAGGCACAAAAGGGGGAGATCATCAGCATCATCGGCCCCAATGGATCGGGGAAAACCACCCTTTTAAAAACCCTGTGCGGGGTTCTCAAACCTAAACAGGGCAATATCTTCATTAAGGGAGAGGAGATCCGCCATCTTTCGCGCGCCTCCATCGCCAGAACCGTGGCCCGGGTCTCCCAGACCATTGACATGCCCCCCATGACGGTGTCCGCCTATGTGCTCATGGGGCGGCTGCCCTATTTTAAACGGTACCAGTTTTTTGAAAGTCGGGCAGACATTGACAAGGTAAAAGAGACCCTGGCCCTGCTTGGCATCGATCACCTTGCAGAAAAATCCATGGATGCCATCAGTGGCGGGCAGCAACAACTATCAGCCATAGCCAGAGCCCTGGTGCAGGAACCGGACCTGCTGTTGCTGGATGAACCCACCTCCCATCTGGATATCACCCACCAGGCCGTTATTTTAAATCAGATCAGACGGCTGAACCAGCAATTTAGCCTGTCGGTGATCATGGTGCTCCATGATTTGAATCTGGCCAGTGAATATGCCCACCGGTTGATTTTGCTCAATGGCAAGGAGGGGGAGGTGTTCCGCAGCGGTTCTCCGGAACGTGTCATCACCAAAGAATGCATTGAAACGGTGTATAAAACACCGGTGATTGTGGATCGGCATCCCCGATCCGGTAAGCCTTTTATTTTGCTGGATGGGTGAAAAGGCCCTAATTTGTATATCTCTGGCCTTTTCCAGCCTTGGTGTGTAAGGGTTTTTGGGGAATAATGCCGCACTTGATTTTCATTGTTCACGGCAGTTAAAATGCTTCCACATTTTTAGGGTCTGTAAATAATCCAGGGATAACGTAATTTTCTTTTCAGAGAAAAGGATATCAGCTCGCTAATCATAAGGGACTTGGACTAAAATAAGCTACCAATTTAAATTTTTTTATCATGCAATATCAACATATTAAACTGGGCATGGTGGTAGTCTATACTCGGGCAAATCTCTAAGGCTTTACAGTCTTGAATTTTGTGAAAAACATCCTCATCCCTGAAATATTTACAGACCCAAAAAATGGAGACAGATAAAATGAGTGGGCAAAAAAGAGCTAATATCCGAAAGGGTATGACCGTAAAAGTAGTGAAAAAAGAACACCAACGAACCGGGCAGTTAACCCAGGGAATTGTCAAAGATCTCCTGACTAAATCAAGTACCCACCCCCACGGCATAAAGGTGCGGCTGGAATCCAGTGTGGTGGGCCGGGTCAAGGAGATAATCAGCAGCGCAGATCAAGGCAATTCTGACAAATGAAGCAATCCAGCAAGAACCGCCTGATGCCCCAACATCAATCTTTGTTTAACAAAGACACCCTGTTTGACAAAATCGCAAGAAGCGTGTGCCTGGCCGGGACCCTCCCCCGTAAAGAGTTGTATGAGGCCTGGGAAACCGCCAGACGGGTGCGGCGCAGATACAAGGGAGGCCGGGTGGTGGATCTTGCCTGTGGTCATGGGTTGCTGGCCCACATCATGCTCATCCTTGATAACACATCGGATCATGCCCTGTGCATTGACAGAAAACTGCCAGCCAATGCCCAGAAACTCTCCCAGGCCTTGGTGACCGATTGGCCTCGGCTTGGAGAAAAGATCCATTTTAAGGAGATGGACATTGAGGAGGTAATGATTTTTCCCGATGATGTGGTGGTGTCGGCCCATGCCTGCGGAGCATTAACCGATCTGGTGATTGACAAGGCCGTTAAAGGAAATGCCCGGGTGGCGGTGCTGCCCTGCTGCCATAATCTTAAAACCTGTCCCACAGGCAACCTCTACAACTGGATGGAGTCCACCCTGGCCGTGGACGCGGTGCGGGCCATAAATCTTCAGTCCCGGGGGTATCAAATCTTCACCGCAAAAATCCCCGATAGCATCACCCCAAAAAATCGTCTGCTTTTGGGGCATCCGGTGCCCCATCACCGGTAAAAACTACAAGGCTACCCACTTAAGGCGGGACAATTCTGTAAATTGTGAATACGGTGAAGCGCCGTCCGTATGGCCCCCGGAATCAACTTCAGCGCAAAGTGCATCTGCCATGGGGATTTCTTTTGCCATTTCTGCCTGTTCTTTATTTTATGCTGTCAAAAATGGCTTTATCGTTTCAAAGAAATAAGCTCCTTTGCCCTCTTCAACATCTGGATCAGCTACCATGTCTAAATAGTTAAAAAAAGCTTGTTTAACCTCATTTAAAATGATTTTTTGGAAATCTGTTGAATCTTGGTCTATGTGGGATTTTTCCAAGGCATCACAATAAGCGTCTCTTTTTTTTGCTTCACCGAGTATATTGGCTATCATGTAGCCATTTTGGATTAAGATTAAGTTCATAATTAGCCGAGCAGTTCTACCGTTGCCGTCAATAAAAGGGTGAATTCTGACTAGTTTTTCGTGCATTTTAGTTGCCAGTAAAACTGGGTGTAGCTCTTGTTTATCTTTCTGGTATTCTTCAAAATATAAAGCCATTAAAGTATCAAGCTTAAGTGGGTTTGGGGGTATATGTCTGCTTCCCGCCACAAAAACTCTTTCATGGCGGTATCTTCCAGCGTTTTGGTAATCAATACCTTGTAAAATAAAATCATGAATTCTGAGTAAATCATGCTCATTTAAGTCATATTCTAATATGGATAAAGATTTTACATATTTTAGGGCTTCTTGGTGGTTCTTGACTTCGATATGGTCTTTCAGTGGCTTTCCTTTGACAGTAATTCCTTTTTCAATCACTAATGCCGTTTCGGATAAGGTCAATGAATTACCTTCAATCTTGGTGCTTTCGTGGGTGTATTGTATATCAAAAGCATGTTCTAAATTTTTTAGTTGGGCTGGGTTTAGTGGTCGGAAGCTGTCCAAGCATTTTTTAAGGTCATCGATCTGTTCCAACAGTTCTGTTACTGTTTCTTTTTCAGGGTAAACCATTGATAAGTCTAATGCCTTAAATTCCATAGGGTTCTCCGAGTTTAGTTCGATTAAATAAATTTTAAACAAATCTCTGATTTCCTGAAATTGTTCAGGGTCAAGAGGATTGGTTTTTTCCCGCTGTAGTAACACTTTATTTTTACCTCTTTCTAAATTGTCCATGTTGAGTTGAAATAAAAATATTACATGTAGAGGTTATTTTTTATTTAATTTATCCATTTTGTGCCTTCACCTGGAAAGATTCTCAAGCCCCTGGACAACTCAGCATGGAGGCGGGTAACCGGGCACCAGATCACCGGGGACCAATGGCCAGGGTGTCATGATTATGTCGGTTTTGGATGCTGCGTTTTAGGGTCGTTTAATAAACGACATCATGGTGCCCAACATTTACTAAAATAATTTCTTTTTCTGAAACGAAAAATTCAAGCGTGATTCTATAGGATATATTTATAGAAATCGAATACAGCTCTTTTAATTTTCCTTTTAACGGATGAAGTCTCAAAGATGGGTGATTAGGATCTAACTCTAAAAGTTTAAGTGTTTTTCCATATTGAGATAATAATTCAGGATGTTTTTTAATGAATTTTGAAGCCCGTTTAATATAACTATTTGTGTAGATGAGTTTATAGGTCACTGAGTTATTCTTTTGATATGATCTTCGACATTCTCTGTGATATAGTTCCCTTCTTGATAATCAATTTTGACCTGATGGAGCGCTACGTCGAGTTCGCATTCTCTTAAATAGTTATAGTGTTTCATATCCATCACAACAAATTTTTCTTTGCCCCGAACTGTGATTACCAATTCATGATTTTCTGAAATTTTGGTTTCAATCGCTGAAACTCCCTTTGTCTTGAGCTGATTAGCGGTTATCGTATTCATAATAAACCTTTTTTTAATTTAAAAGCACTATTAATAATACTATATATAATGCTTTTAAATTTATTAATCAAGCTCGAATCTCATATTGGTTATGGATTATACCTTTTAATACCGCCAAAAACCATGTCAAAAAGGTTATTTTCGGAGTCACAAGGTTCCTTCCGAATACATAGCCATGGTGGAAATTAATCTGTTTATGAAGTGAAATAACATGTTTTTGATGGCTATCCACGTAAGCCGGGATATTCTCAAGAATTTTCATGTAGACAATTAACTTTGAAACCCTAAATTTCAAGGCTGCTAAGACGCTTGATTTTAAAGGCTGTCCCGCCTTAAGTGGGTAGCCGTCCAATGACATCCCCTGTTTGTGCAACATCCAGCAGAGCTCTCAAGATGGAACGATTTTTACAGAAAATCCGAGTTGGGCAGGTTGATCTGCATCATCCTGGAAATCTTCAAATAGCCACTCCAAGTCCAAAAATGTTTTAGTATATGCTAACAGTTTTTCAGAATCAATCGGTTTGGGAAGGAACAGCAATTCTTGACTGTGGCTCAGGCCTAATCAACCGGGCTAAGCCCCTTAGTCTTTGCTCGGGGATTGTTTGTTGCTCAAATAAAGATTGGCAACGGCCAAAAAAGAGGTGCCAAGGATCAAAAGAAAAGATACCGCATTGATCACCGGGGTGCTGCCGTCCCGTACCTGGAGATAAAGATTGATGGGCAGTGTCTGCTGGGAACCCACCAGAAATAGAGTGGTGTTGAAATTTTCAAAGGACATGAGAAAAGCCACGGCCCCTGCCCCCGCAATGGCCGGACGCAAAAACTTCAAGGTGATGAACCAAATCACCTCCAGCCGGTTGGCCCCAAGGTTTAATGCCGCCTCTTCCAATGTCCGGTCAAACTTTTTCAGCCGCGCCGACACAACCAGAACAACAAAGGTGGTAATAAATGAAAACTGTCCTAATACCACCAGCCAGAACCCCGGCCGGAACAGCCCCACATCCAGATTAAAGTTTGATTCAAAAAACATTCCCAATGTATTGGAAAAAAGAAGAATGGAAATACCAAGGATCACTCCGGGAATCACCAGGGGCAGCAGCATGAGAAAATACAGGAGCTGCTTAAATTTAAAGTCTTCCTGCTCAAATAAAAATGCCCCCAGGGTGCCCACGGCCGTTGCCAGAATAGACACAAAAAAGGCAGTCTGGACGCTGACCCAGATACTATCAAGGTTCATTCTGTCATGAAAAATACCCACCCGGGAGGGGGTGTCGGCAAAAAACCAGTCCAGGGAAAACCCGTTCCAGGGCAAGGCCGGAAACTGGGAGTCATTAAAAGCCAGAATGGATGTCACGGCAAGGGGGGCAAAGAGAAAAACAAAATACAGCACCACATAAAGGGTAAAGGTAAAGGAATAAGTCTTTGAATTGGGAAGGGTTCGTATCATTTCACCACCTTGCCAAGGCTCTGGCCCGAAAGTTTTAAGCCCACCCAGATGATCAGGGAAGACAGAATCAGCAGCAGAAACCCAAACGCACTGCCCTGGTTCCAGTTAAAGCTTGCAATGAACTGGTTGTAGATCTGCTCGGTGAACCACAGAGAGTTCTTTCCCCCCATGAGATTGGGGGTCAGATAATTACCAAGGGTGAGCATGAACACCACAATGGAGCCGGAAACAATACCGGGCATGGCATGGGGAATGATGATTCTCACAAGGACGATCCACATGTTGGCCCCCAGATCAAAGGCTGCCTCAATAAGGGCCTTGTCAAGGCTTTCCAAAACAGATATCAGTGGCACCACCATGAAAAGCATGGAGGTATAGACAAGCCCCAGGATCATGGTGGCATCATTGTACAGCATCTCCACGGGTTTATCTAAGATCCCCAATTGCACCAGAAAATGATTGATCACCCCGCTTTCTCGTAAAAGAATCATCCAGCCATAGACCCTTACAAGCTCACTGACCCAGAAGGGTAAAAGCAATAACAGCATGAGAAATCCGGAAAATTTCGGGGATACCACATGGGTGATGTAAAAAGACACCGGCAGGGCAATGACAAAGGTCAGCACCGTCACCAGGATGGAATAAATTGCGGTTCGGGCAAAGGTGGCCCAGTAAATGGGTTCCGTAAAAAAGGTCAGATAATTGCCAAGACTCCACATCATGTCTCCGGCATCGTCCTCCATCCGGAAAGACATGATCAGAAGATCAATGTGGGGGAGCACAATGAGCAGAAAGAGCCAGAGCAAAATGGGGGTAATGAAAAAGAACAGATACCATCGGCTTTGATTCTTCATGGCTGTGCCTCATTTTTGGCAAAACAGATGCCCGAGGCTTCGTGCCACCCGATTTCAAGTTTATCCAAAGGGCGCACATGGTCAAACTGTCGGTTCTGGGGAAGCCCGATGATGAGTTCTTTCGCTGAATTGATGGGGGTGGCCAGAAGGCGACTATTGGCCCCGTCAAAGAGGATGGCCTTTACAATGACCTCAAATCGGTTCAGCTGATCCATGGACGGATCTGGCTGGATCACCATGGCCTCGGGTCTTAAAAAAAGATCCACCTTGGCATCCACGGAAAAGGAGGGATCATCGGTATTGATGGTAAAGGTGTTGCCATCGGGGGTCACCAGGCTGGCCCGGGTGTCTGACATCTGAGTGATCCTGCCGGACCAGGCATTGTTATCCCCCACAAACTGTGCGGTAAAGGGGGTGGCCGGATGGTTGTAGAGATTCTGGGGGGTATCCACCTGCTCAAACCGGCCCTTGTTCATAACAGCCACATAATCGGACATCACAAGGGCTTCGGACTGATCATGGGTAATGTACACAAAGGTGGTACCCACCTTGGCCTGGAGTTTTTTAAGCTCCACCTTCATCTGATCCCGGAGCTTTAAATCCAGGGCACCCAGGGGTTCGTCCAAAAGCAGTACCGTGGGTTCCAGCACCAGACATCTTGCAATGGCCACCCGTTGCTTCTGGCCCCCGGACAGTTGGTCTATTTTTTTATCCTGGAATCCCGGAAGATCCACCCGATCCAGGATGGTCTCAATTTTTTTTTGGATCTCGGCCTTGCCACAGCCCTGTCGTTGCAGCCCAAAGGCAATGTTTTGGGCCACATTCATCATGGGGAAAAGGGCCAGGTGCTGGAAAATAAGGTTCACCGGCCTTTTATTGGGGGTGATGCCCTGCATGTTCTTCCCCCGGATGGCAATAATGCCCTGGTTGGGTTCCGTAAATCCGGCAATCATTCGCAATAGCGTTGTTTTGCCGCACCCGGATGGCCCCAGTATGGAGAAAAAACGTCCCTGCTCAACCTTAAAGGAGACGGAATCCACGGCGGTGAAGTCTTCAAATTTCTTTTTAATATTTTGTACTGAAAGGTCTATGTGCATAGCGATTTCAACTCTGTCCCCACCTTGGGTGTTAAGGAATCAGCATTTTTTGATTCACCGTTTAATCAAGGCAAAACATAGAAAAAATATGCATTTGAATTTCAAAAACGGTAAATCAATAAAATTTGATGCCCTTAATTGGAAGCCTTCACCTTATCAAGTATCATCCCCTCAATGGATTCCAGTTTAGCCGGTACCGGGGGGTACCAGTTGATGTTGTCAATATCCTTCTGGGGGAAACAACGCTCAAAATTTTCCCGCACAGCGGCATCGGTGAACTTGATGGCCCCATCTGAGGCGGTGGCGCATTTTTCAATGTTAGTGAAGATGGCCGCATTTTCAGGTTTTAACATGAAGTTAATCCATTTGTAGGCGGCGTCCAGGTTTTTCGCCTTGGCAGGAATGGCAAAGGTGTCAATCCACCCCAGGGCACCGCTGGCAGGGGCCACAAAATCAATGTCCGGATTTTCCTGGTGAAGTTTCCATCCGCCGTTGTCCCATGCCATGGCAACATAAACTTCTTCGGATCTCATGGACTGGAGCAGGGCATCCCCGTTTGCCCAGTAATTTTTCACGAGGGGCTTGGCTGCCACCAGTTTGTCCTGCACCTGGTTCATCAATGTCTTATATGCGGCAACGTCACCATATTTTGCAAAGGGATCTTCCCCAATGGAAAAGGCAGTGGCAATCAAGGTGGGCCGTTTCAGGCGGTAACTGACCCTGCCAGCGTATTGTTTATCAAAAAGGGCATTATAATCCGTGGCCTGGGGAGCATATTTTTTATTGACAATCATGCCGGAGGTTCCCCAACAAAAGGGAACCGCATGGCTTTTGCCGTCCACCAGGGTATTTTTTTTCACAGCATTGAGCATGGAGGGAATGATCTGGGAACTGTTGATTTTTGTATAATCCAAGGGCTGATAGATCTTGAACTTTGCCTGCACCGACGAAATTCGATCCTGACTGGGTTGGGCAAGGTCAAACCCTGCCCCCCGTGTGGCCCGTAGTTTGGCAATCATCTCTTCATTGTTGGTAAAGGTGGCCTTGACAGTGATACCGGTTTCTTTTTCAAACTGCTCCACCAGAACCTTGGGTGCATACCCTTTCCAGGTAAGCAGTTCAAGGGTTTCAGCTGACACCTGAGCCAACCCTGTCATCAGAAACATGAAAATCAGCGTAACAGTAAAAAATGTTTTTTTCATCTTTTTCTCCTTCTGATACTCGTTATCATTAATAAGTTAAGAACTCGTCCTACTACACCTAAAATCATAAATTCCCCATATCCTTGAGAACCGTTTTGACCTGGTTACCGTCGGCCTGCTTTCCAAAATGCTTCATGACAGATCCCATGGCCTGCATGGGGCTTTTGAATTTGGAAAGATCAATGTTGTCCTGTATCCATTGCTTAATTTCAGCGGGAGCTGCCATCTGGGGCAGATAGGTGTTTAGCAGCTCCAGATAATCCGAGGTGGCTTCTTTTTTGATCTCAAGCACCGTCTTTTCGGACTT
>Ga0208900_1000485_pt1 | contig 24892 bp, 42 predicted proteins | sample AntAceMetag02UKK_FD_184763 | JGI IMG/M metagenome (GOLD analysis project Ga0208900, IMG submission 184763) | Saline lake microbial communities from Ace Lake, Antarctica - Antarctic Ace Lake Metagenome 02UKK (SPAdes) (version 2) | ecosystem: Environmental > Aquatic > Non-marine Saline and... | reverse complement strand
TCTGGTGGAACAACGTTTTCGACAACTAACCCTAGATATTTAATTAATGAGTATGGGACGAACTTTACTTATATTAGATTACTTGGTGATATTTTTGACGTAGGGGTTACTAATGGCACTTATAAGGCAGCAAGGTCTGCAAGTGGGCTTATAAGCGCAAATGAATGGGTTCATTTGGTTGCCGTTGTAATTCCTTCGGCAAAAGCAAAACTATATATAAATGGGAGTTTAGTAAGTAATTCAACAAAGGATGATACTTTCCCGGCTACTTGGACAACAAAAACACGTGCAGATATTGGAGGCTCTGCTTATTATGGACACAGATATTTTGATGGATTACTAGACCAAACAGCGGTATGGAGTAAGGAGTTAACAACAAAGGAAATAGCTACATTAAATAATTCAAATAATGGTTTAGCGTATGTAAATTGGTAAAATTATGAAAGCAAAAATAATAAACAGCAAAATAGTAAGAGGATTGCCAAAGTATTATAAGCATTGGGCAGGGAACTTTGACGAACAAACAACAGTGATTCATGAAAGCGAAGGTTTTTATGAAATTGAAATTCCAGTAATAGATAGCGATTTGCAAAAAAAAGGAGAGTTCTTTTTTGACGAAAAAAATAAAGTATTCACACAGCCTGTTGTTGATTTGGTTATTGACCTTGAAACGGAACGCACAAAAAAGCTGAAAGAGTTTGAGCAGATTATTGAAACCGAAATGATGGATGCTTTAAAAATTGGCGTACTTGAAAAACTTGCTTTAGGTGAGCCAGTTGCACAAGAAACAAAAGACAAACTGCTTGCATTACGCAGCAGAGAAGCCGCTGTAATTCGTTTAATGAATAGCGTTTCAGACCCAAAGGCATTGCGTAAATTCGGATTCGACAGAACAGAAATAGAGGAAAATCACTTATTGAAGCTGGAAATTTAACATTTAATGTGTAAAAATATATTTTAAACTAAAGAATAGAAATCATGACAAAACGAGGAAAAGGTTATGTAAATACAGAGATGGGAGCCGGAAGGGTTCTTTCACATGGTAAGGTAACAGACCTTACAGAAGAATTTAAAGTGAATGATGGAAATACACCATTTGCGCTTTTTATCATTCCCTTGGAGCAAAGTACCGATCCTGTATTGGTGAGTTGTGAAACTTTCCAGGGTGATGGTTTTGCAGACTGTCCATTTACTCCGAATTGTTGGGACGTTCCGGCACTTCGAAGAATTGAGGTTGACGGGATTGACCTAGATGTTTACGATGTGTATTGGGGAGGCGGAGCAGATGTTGTAGATGATGATGAAAGCTAATAGCTATGAGAAATTTAATTAATCATAGAAGAATTCCACAAAGGGTTCGACTAGGGTCATTGTTGAACCAATGGTATGGTGCAGAGTGGGACATTACTGAATCATCACCAAGCGTTACCAGAATTGCCAGTTCTACGGTTGCAATGGATTTACACGCCTCGTTGCCAATTCAATCTGCGATTAAAGGTTGTTTGCTTAATGCCAATGGTACGGTGAATTACTACCTTAATGGTAATGATTGGACTAAAAAAGCAGATGACACAGCAAGCGTATTAGATGGCACAGATGGAAACGTAATGGTTGAACTACCCAAATACTATGCTAAATTTGAAAGCAATGGGAATACTCGTTCTGTAAAATTTTCTGTAAAAGCAATTGCAGGGTTTATTCAAATTCCTAAAATGTATATTTCAGCTTACGAGGCATCCTTAAATAGAACCAATAGCAAGTTGTCAAGTGTAGTTAATACTTCTGCCGATTACAGAGGTGGCAACAACAATGCTGCGTTGGATGCTGCGGCAAACTCGTTACTGGGAAAACCCGCCACTGCTATTTCAAGAACAAATTATAGAACTTATGCACGTAATAACGGTACGGGCTGGCAAATGAATTTCTATAATGCCCATAAAGCTCTATTTTGGCTGTATATTGTTGAGTTTGCCAACAGAAATAGCCAATCACCTGTTAATGCAACATTAACAGCAGAGGGCTACAAGCAAGGTGGTTTGGGTAATGGTGTTACAACTGCCAATCCAACCGAATGGGGTAATTTTTCGGGTTACTACCCATTTGTTAATTGTGGCGTATCTAACAGTCTTGGTAACAATTCGGGCGAAGTGGATACTGTTATTGCCGATTTTGGCGGTGTTGGAGTTGATAGAACATTTAAGGTAAACAGGTATCGTGGAATAGAGATGCCGTTTGGGCATATATGGAAAAATATTGACGGTATTAATATAAAAATACAAGCCGTTGCCGATGGAAATAAAAGTCAGGTGTGGACTGCTGATAATCCTTCCGATTGGAACGACAGCAATTATACCAATTACGAAAACAAAGGATTATTATCGCGTGCCAATGGTTATATGAGTGAAGCTCTATTCGGGGCTGGTGGCGAATTTTTACCGAAGGTAGCCACCGGAGACAGTGCAACATATTATTGCGACTATTTCTATACAAATTCACCAGCTAGTGGAGAGAGCCTTAGAACGCTCCTGGTTGGTGGTTACGCGATTTATAGTGCGGTTGCGGGTTTCGTTTGTTCGCGCTCGTATTACGCTCCTTCGACTGCGGCTGCGTATATCGGGTCTCGGCTTTGCTTTCTTGGGGCGTAGCCCCCGGAGGCTAATAAAAAAAACGTTAATTGAAATACTTAGGTTGTTTGTTTCCAACGCTCCTGGTTAGTGGTAACGCGAATAATAGTGCGAATGCAGGTTTCGTTTATTCGAACTCGAATAACACTCCTTCGAATGCGAATGCGAATATCAGGTCTCAGCTATGCTTTAAATTTTTACGGGAACAAAAACCCTGCCTCTTGGCAAAAAACAAACTTATTATAAAAGGTATTGGTACTGCAAAGGAAGATTCCTTATATAAAGCAAAGAAAAATAATGAAAAGAATTGGTAATTTATATGAACAGATAATCAGCATCGAAAACTTAAAGTTAGTTGACGAGAAAGCCCGTAAGGGCAAACGGCAAAGCTATGGTGTAATTATACACGACAAAAACCGTGAAGCTAATATTATTGAACTGAATAAAATTTTAAAGGAGAAAACTTTTAAAACTTCACGATATAATGTGTTTAAAGTTTATGAGCCAAAAGAGCGCGAAATTTATCAGTTGCCATATTTCCCCGACAGAATTGTTCACCATGCAGTAATGAACCTTTTAGAACCTATTTGGGTGAGTATTTTTACTGCCGATACATACAGTTGCATAAAAGGAAAAGGGATACACGCAGCGGTGAAGAAAATAAAGCACGATTTAAAAGATTTGAATGGCACGCAATATTGTTTGAAGTTAGATATTAGAAAGTTTTACCCAACAATAGACCATGTAATACTAAAGAGAATAATACGAAAGAAAATAAAAGATGCTGATTTACTGGAATTGCTCGACAAAATAATAGACAGTGCAAATGGTGTACCTATTGGTAATTACCTGAGCCAGTATTTTGCGAATTTATACATGGCTTATTTAGACCACCACATAAAAGAAGTGTTGCAAGTTAAATTTTACTACCGTTATGCCGATGATATGGTAGTTCTGTCGGGTTCGAAAGCCGAATTATGGGCGATTTTTGCAGAAATTAAAACCTTTTTAACAGATAATTTGAATATCGAGATAAAAAGTAACTACCAGATATTTCCAGTTTCTGCCCGTGGTATAGATTTTTTAGGATATGTTTTTTACCACACCCATGTATTATTGCGCAAAACGATAAAAAAGAGACTTGCAAAATCTTTTAAAAAACCGGAAAACAATTACTCGTTTGCCGCTTACTGGGGTTGGTGCAAACATTGTAATAGTATAAACCTGTTAAATAAACTATGCGCATGAAAAAATTTAGCGACTTAGGTGTAAAGCCTCCTTCTGATACAATGGTTGGAGAAAAGGTTAAAATAACAAAAGTTTTAAACCGGGAAATTACCGTATTAAACCACAGGATTGACGATAGTAAGTTTCAGAAAAATAAGTCAGGCAAATGCCTTTGTATTCAAATTCAACTGGGAGGTGAAAAGAGGGTTGTTTTTACGGGTAGTGACGTGTTAATTAATATGATAAGGCAAGTGAAAAAGGAAGATTTCCCTTTTATTTGTACAATTGTTAAAGAAGGTGAACATTTTGAATTTAAATAAAAATGAAAATATATAGTAACAGACCAATTGAAAGCCAACTTTGGAAAGGGCAACAAATGTTAATAGCAATTAATCAGAAGGAAAATCCTGTAATATCAGAAGATGATGAAGGAAAGAAATTTGAGGCTGATTTTACAATTGTTGATTCTCTTACTGCGGAAGATGCTATTTACGCATTTACGCGAATGACAAATGATGTAGAACTTGACCAGAAAGTAATTAATAACATAGAAGTTGATGGAAAGCCAGCAATTGAAACAAAGCCAGAATATGCAAAAATTGAAACTACATTTTTTGAACCCCTACCAAATTCTGGTGAATTAAAAAAAGGTGCAATATATAGTCACGACAATGGTGCGGTTATGGTTGTACAACCTCACGCCAGAACTATCTACACTCCCGAGCAAACACCTGATTTATTTTCATTTTGGCGAAACAATACAGATAATTTAAATTGGATTGAGGGTGAAAAGGTTGAAGTTGGATGGAAACGAATGTACAACGGTAAGCAATACGAAGTTGTTCAAGCTCACCAAACACAATTTACATGGAATCCTAAATTAACAATAAGCGTGCTTTGGAATGAAGTTATAGTTGTTATTCCTGACATAAAACCCCCACAATGGGTTAGTGCAAATTGGGGAAATTACACAATGGGTTATCAGGTATTTGATAGTGGCAAAGTTTGGGAAGTAATAGGATTAACACACACTTGGATTCAACCCGCGATAGATGGGAATGGTGCAATTAGTTGGAAATTTGTAAAAGATTGGATTTAGTTCACCTTTGGAACTTGTTGAACTAAAAGTTGGAGTTTTAATATCTCTGGTTATTTTGGGTATTTGTTTTTTGATGATGATAACTTAATCGATATGAAGCTGCAATAGTTTTGGCAACGGTATTTTAATTAAATGGACTATAAAATAAATGTAATGCACAGAATAGAAGGATTTATAAGTACGAAAATTTGGGAGTTTTTTACAGCTGTATTTTTAAGTGTATTAGGCTATTTCAGTCCGTTGAAAAATATAGCGCATCTGGTATTGTTTTTCTTTTTGGTGGATATAATTTACGGTTATCTGGCAGATAGAAACCGAAATGATGGATGCTTTAAAAATTGGCGTGCTGGAAAAACTTGTTTTAGGTGAACCTATTGCACAGGAAACGAAGGATAAAGTTATTGCATTACGCAGCCGGGAGGCCGCCGTAATTACTTTAATGAATAGGGTTACGGACCCCAAAGTATTACGTAAATTCGGATTTGACAGAACAGAAATAGAGGAAGATAAAAAGGTTTTGAAAACTGGGAGGAAAATATAAGAGTAAACAATACTATGGACGTAGCTAATTTTATTGAACTGGGCGTTTTATTAATCGCCGTATTGACTTTTTTAATTGTATTACGCAAAATGAACAAGGAAAGCTCGAAAGACCGGGAAGAAAATGCGATTAAAATTCAGTCTAACTACATAAAAATTGTAAGAATGGATAGAGACATTATGGCTATGAAAAAATTACACGACTTGACAGCATCAAAACTTGAAAAAGATTTTGCAGCTGGAATATCTGGGCTACATGCTGAAAACAGGGAAGACCACGGGAAACTATTTGATAAGCTAGAAACTGTGATTGTGGAGCTTACAAAAACAGCGTCTAGTTTTGAAATGTATATTAAAAATCAAGAAGCAAAAACACCATGAAAAACACAATTAAAAATGCGCTACTGGATGCTGCAATGTGGGTAGTAACAACGTCATTGAGCGTGTGGTACTTATTGATAGTTCCAATCTGTAAAAGAATATGGGCTTTGTTTAGGGGCATTTTATCAGATTTCTGGATGGTTCCACTTGCTATTTTCCTCATCAAATGGCAGGCTGAGGTTACAGCTCAATTGAACCTAATGCCGACATTGAACGACGTTAAAATTGGTAATATAGTCCCGTCTCTTGTCGTGTTCCTTCTGATGATGACTTTGGTTAGATCGTATTACTTTTTTCAATATCATGATGTTTACAACGATTCATTAATGCGAATAAAAAACGAAAAATGGCAAAATTTATCACCTTGGCAACAGTTTTTATCCTTACGCTTGGAACGGTGGATATTAATAATAGCATTTGCGATAATCTATCTAGCTCAGTTCTAAAAAAGGAAATTAGAGAAACGCAACTGCGAGCCAAAATAGTCGAATCAGCAGCACGTTGGTTAGATGTTCGTGAAATTACGGGACATAATGACCATCCGATGATTACGAAGTCTATGAAACTTTGCGGGCTGTCAGGAAACAAAGGTTATCCGTGGTGTGCATCAAGCCATTCAGAGATATTCGATCATGCTGGGCTTAATACAGTAATTTCAGCACGGGTGGTTGATTGGTTTAAATCAAATGTAGTTTGGGAAAGGGAATGGAATATTCAAATACCTAAGCAGTACTTAAAGCCGGCTATGAGCTTGGGGTTTTACTACCCAAAATTAAAAAGGTATGGGCATATTTCATTGCTAGTAATTGCTTCTGATAAAAGGTTGTATTGTTACGAAGGTAATACTTCTGATAGAGGGATATTCGACCCGACTACTTTCGAAATGATAGACATGGATGAAGATACAGAACGCGAAGGTGACGGGTTTTATCCGAAAGTACATTCATACTATGAAATAGATGTAATTGCGGATAAATGTCTACAAGGGAAAGACTTTATAAACAGATATGACAATTATCTAAAATCAGTATTATGATTAAAAATTTGCTTAAAAATTACAACCCAATTAACACAATTGAAAATCTTATTTACGTGGGACTAACTTTTTTCTTCATGAATATTTTTGTGGTAAAACCAATAGAAAAAAGGTTTGACAAATTACAGGATTCAGTTATTCAAATTGCAATGCAACCACGCTATTCAATCTCAAATGATTTTGAAAAAATGAGGACAAAAAAGAACGGGAGTATTGTTCTTGACTTTGATAATAAGTTGAATCACATTCAGCTTATGCCAATGGATTCAATAATGATAGATTCAACAACGATAACAACAACGCCAAATTTTTGGCAAAAACTATTCCACAAGGAATAATATTATTAACTTAAATTTTACAAAATGAAAAAATTATTTTTTACATTAATGTTGCTTTTTACAGCAGCTATGGTGTTCGCCCAAGGGGGTGAGCCGGTAAGTTTTGATTTGACGGCGAGCCTTGCAACTTTCTCTGCAGCTTCCGCCCTTACGCTTCTTTTGACCGGCTGGATAAAAACAGCCTTAAAAGTTACAGGTAAATATGCCAGGTGGTTAAGTTGGGCTGTGGCAATTGTTCTGGCAATAGTAGGTTGGTTCCTGAAGATTGGAATGTTCGAAGGTCTTCAGTGGTATATTGCTATTGTTTACGGGTTTGGTATTGGGTTGGTAAGTAACGGTATATTTTCATCTGATACGGTCAAACTTATTCTATCAGTTGTAGGCGCTCAGTTATCGAAAAATAAATAGTCGTCTATATTTTAATGAAAACCAATCAATCAAGTTCAATTATAATTTCATGCTATGAGAAATTTACTATTTGCATTTATTGCATTTCTCTTAGCGGTGGTTTGCTACGCAGATCCACCCCCGGAACCGGCAAACCTAATTGCCGAAGTTGACAGTTATGTAGATTGTCAAAGTTTAACCGCTATTGCCGTCCCCAATCCTTTTTTAACAGACGAATAAAATTCGTGTTGAATAAGTTTCTGTATAGACAGAGGAGCCTCCATTCTTTCCTCGTAATTTTGTACGGTTCTGGTAGTAACCCCCAACCTTTTTGCAAACTCTATCTGAGATATCCCTAAGGATGTTCTTATTTTTCGTATGTCTAACTTATTGTTATTCAAATTGTTATGCTATTGCACGAAAATAATTCGGATTTATTACATGAATAATTTGCATAAAGGCGAAATATTTTCATATATTTGTACTGAATTTATACACCACATATAAAAACATAATGTAAAATATAGTAATGAAAAACGAGGGAAACAATACCTCAATCGAGGTAAAAAACAATTTCAAAGAGGCTTACGGCATGCTTCCGCACAAATACCAAACTCCGGTTCGATTGGAGATTATGCAAAAATGCGACTGGAAATCGCAGCTTACATTTCACCTAAAAAGGAAAGGTGATACCACTATTACAATTCTTGAGGCTCCTGTTATCGAAGCCGCTTTTGAGGCTCACAATATTAATGCCTGGACCGGCGAATACATCAAACAACTGCAGGATTAAATCTACTCACCTTTTTAATAACACGCCATGTTATCACAAAATTTCGACTTCGAAAAAGCAAAAGACCTGAAAATTCGCCAGATGGGCGTTGGGGCTTATTTGCAACAATTTAAAGTTCAGATCGACCTTATGCCTTGGAGCAACGAGCAAAAGTTTGAGGAGTATTATATCGTGCGTTCCGAAACCCTTAAAAAATACGCAGCATGAGCACACAACTATTCAATTACAACGGTACTAAAATAACGTTCGCCACAACTGAGAGCAATAAGATAATGGTAAATGCCACTGAAATGGCAAAGCCTTTCGGGAAAGTTGCTAAAGATTGGATAAAAACACAATCGGCCAAGGAGTTTTTATACCTTCTAGGCGAAGGGAGAAAAATCCCATCGGTTGATTTACTGAAAGTTATAAAAGGCGGGAATGGTGATCAGGGCACCTGGATGCACGAAGATGTGGCAATTGAGTTTGCCCGTTGGTTAAACCCACGCTTTGCAATTTGGTGTAACGACCGGATTAAGGAGTTAATGAAACACGGTTTTACAGCCACACCCGCAGCATTGGAGCAAATGATGAACAACCCTGATTTTATAATCGGGATGGCCTCAAAGCTTAAAGAGGAGCGCCGCCAGAAGGAATTGGCCCAAAATCAATTGTATTTCGCAAACAAAACCATTGTAGAACAATCTCCAAAAGTAAAATACCACGACAAGGTTTTACAAAGTGTAAATACTTACACAACCACACAAATTGCCAAAGAGCTTGGGCTTAGTGGTCAGGCTTTGAACCGCCTTTTATACCAAAAGTCTATTCAGTTTAAACAAAGTGGCGTGTGGATGCTTTACTCCAAATTTCAAGGCCTTAAATATACCAAAACCCGCACTTACACTTTTGTTCGTTCCGACAGCTCAACGGGTTCTAAAACGGAAACCGTATGGACCGAAAAAGGTCGCGAGTTTATTCACAATAAAATAAAAGGGGAGGCTGCTTTTAATACGAAAAGATAAATACGAAGAGTGGAAACACTCGATAGGACTATAATACCACTTTTATTGGGGCTTTACTGCCAAGGTTAGGGGGGCAAGGGTACTACATGGCGTGTACGCCCCCCGCCTTTAAAGCAAAAAAAATTATGAAGGGAATTACAACATTCGAAATTGAGACCGACAGCACCGGGATTTTGGTAAGCCAAAAGCTCGACGGGAATCCCGTGAAAGAAACCTATGCTTTGAATAATGAGCATGCTGAATATATCCGTGAGGGGATGGTAGATATGTTTTGGGGATTTAGCAGAAATACAAGTTTAAACCAAATATGCTGCTCGTGATGACAGAAAAAGACAAAGAAAGAGTTGAGGCCGCACGCAGATTAAATCCTATAGACTGGAGTTATGCGGGTGTTTGGGCTAGAGAGGCAGATACGGAGGAGGCAAGAGAGGAGCTTGAAAGGATTGAAAAATTAAAATACCGTACGGAGGAATACGCATCCGGGTTAGGATAGGTTTAGTTGGTTTAGGTTGTAACGGGGGCGGGATATTTTAAGCGTCTGTTCAGGGTTTGTACACCCGCCCCTTTTTTGAATGAGTTCTTTAAAATATTGAAATAAATGCGGAGAGGCCACTTAATTAGTTGGATTCTCTAGGGTAAGCAAGTTGAATTAATCCATTGTCTCTCCGCTTCCTCTTTTCTGTATAAAAATAATAAACCGAGGCGTAAGGGTGTACATGGCGCACCTGAGTATAGAGCATTACACCCGTAATATTCAGGTTGTCAGTGCCTCGGTTTTTGGACAAACCATCAAAAGGAAGTGTTGGCTGCGAATGGAAAATAAGACACAAAAATAAACGCAGAGGCAATTTGGAGCCTAAGCCGTAGATGCATGGCAGTTGAAAATCCAAGTTAAGCATCCGCTTTCAGGTTGGGGAGTTAAGAACCTGAATATTGTGGGGTAGAGCAGTGGTAGCTCGGCAGACTCATAACCTGCAGGTCGGGGGTTCGAATCCCCTTCCCGCTACTAATTTCTTAAAATTAAAACCTCCCGGAGTAAACCAGTTAACCAGACTGGCTCCGGGATTAAAAAAACTTATTGACATGAGTAACAAAATTGCATTAAAAATTGATGAATTAAGCAGAATGACAGCAACCCAGCTTGTAGAAGATGAGCGGGTTGAGAATAAGTTTGTCACGCTTTATAATTCATTTCACGGCTCCGAATTAGGGGCGCAAATCTACGCAAAGGAAAAGTTCAATTTCCTGAAGCTGATTCAAGAAAGCCCGGAGCTTCAAAAATGCTCTAAGCTTAGTTTATACGGCTGCTTTATCGACGTGGCTTACAACGGCCTTTCTTTAGAGTCTGGAGCCAAGCCCCACGCATACTTATTGCCGGGGAGTATTAATATTGGTACACGGCAAAACCCAAGCTACGAGAAGCGGGCAAGCCTGAGCATTACCGGATATGGGGAATTGGTTCGAAGAATTCGCGCAGGGCAGGTAAAACATGCCGATAATCCGGTTGTAGTTTTTGCCTCCGATAAATACGAGCGAACCACAGGGAAAGAAGGTACTATCATTAGTCATACAGCTGCCCACCCGGTAACAGACAATACTATTATTGCCTGTTTTATGAGAATGGTTAAACCAGATGGAACTGTTGACTTTGCTTTTTTGGAGCAAGATGATTTTCTCCGTTTAAAGGGTTATTCTGAAAGGAAAAACAAAGGCAAAGCAAATGCCCTTTATTCATCCGGCCCCAAAGGTCAAATCGACAAAGGCTTTCTAATTGCTAAAACAATTAAACACGCTTTTGCCTCTTATCCAAAAATTAAAATTGGCGATTTCTCGAAAGTTGATGATCCCGAGCCAGAAGCAATCGATTACGGTATTGAAGATACCAAAGCCGAGGATGTAACTACTAAGGCTTTTGGGCCAGTTGAGGCCGACGTCGTCGAGCCCGAAACAATAGTAATTGAAGCCTCCCCAGAGGAGGAAGATGAGCAAGGAGCATTTTAACCTATAAAATTTATTGACATGAGCGATATAGTAAAAGCCGAGCAGTTTGTAACCATAGTTGAAACGGCACAATCGGCATTAATAAAAAACGAACAATCTGTTTCCGGTGCGGTTGACTTCGGGCAGACTATTTTAGACACCATCGAGGCCGAGGGCATGAGCAATGAGTTGGACGCCAAGTGTAACAATTATTTGGTGCGGGTTCGCGAAACAGAAACGGTTTTGAAAACGCGACGAAATCCGGTAACTCAAATTTTTGATACCATTCGGAAAGAGTTTACCGGATTGGAAAACCTTATATCAAAAACCAATAGAAAAAGCGTTCCCGCGCAAATTCAAGTGCTACGAGATGCATTTGCAACACAAAAAGCAAAAGAGCAGCGCCAGCGCGAAATTGAGGCTCAAAGGAAGTTGGATATTGAAAAGGAAAAAACACGCATTGCCGCAGAGGCCGAGGTTAAACTGAGCGAGTATTTTAATACCCATATTACCAAGTGCAAAAGTCTGCTGTATGAACTTTTCGAGAACGTTACCTTAGAAAATTTTCTGGACGTTGCCGAAACCATTGAGAACTATTCGCTGGCTTTAAATAACGAGCATTACTTCAAGTTTACACTCCGGTTTTTTGTAAACCATATTTCAACGGATGACGCTAATTTAATTATCAAACAGGCTTTAGATACCAAACATGGCTATTATGCTCAACTTTTTTCTACAGAAATTGAGGAGTACCGTGTTGAGTTATTGGATAAACTCCCATCGAAAAAAACTGAGTTGGTGGCCATTGCGGAGGCTGAAAAAGAGGATGCAGTTGAGGCTCAACGTTTGAAGGATTTACGCGAAAAACGTGAGGCAGAGGAAAAGAAACGTTTGGAAAATGAGGCCGCCGAGCGTGAGGCAAACGAGGCTGCCAATGCAGAAGCAAAAAAACAAGAATCTGACATGGACAGCATGTTCGATAATGTGGAGCAAACCGCGCGGCCAGAATCAAAAGCCCAGGTTCGCAGCGGTTATAATATTGCTGTTACTCACCCTGCAGGCTGGGTTACCATCTTCCAATTGTGGTTCGAAAAAGAGGGCAAAAACCTTGGGGTTGATGTATTGGGGCGCAAAAGCTTAAACCAGATGAAAGGCTGGGCTGAAAAACACGCCTTGAAAGATGGTGAGAAAATCACCTCGCCTTATGTGAAATACGAAGAGACTTTTAAAACCGTGGCTAAAGCGTAGAGGCATGGACCCATATTTTTCACGCCCGGAGGTTTCCAACTCCGATTTATCGAGTTTAAAGGAGTATTTATACCCACGCGAGGACAAATCAGATCCCACGGAGGCCTATAAGTTTGGAACATTAATCGATATGATGATTACGGAAAATCACAAGGTTAATTACTTCAACCTTACCTGCGATGGCGAGCAATATACAGCTGAGCAATTTGAGCAAGCCAAACAAATGAAAAAGGCTTTTATGAAAGACCCAATGTGTAAACAGATACTTGATAAATCGGATTTCCAAAAGGTAATGGCAGAGGAACTCCACATTAAACATTTGGGGTTCCCGTTCAGCCTTCAGGCACGTTGCAAATGGGATTTATACATGCCCTTATTAGGTTGGGGCGGAGATATTAAAAGTACTGCCGCCACCACGCAAAAGCAGTGTGAAGATGCCGCGAGGTTTTTCGATTACCCGCGCTCAAGGGCTTGGTATATGGATATTGCCGGGAGCGAGAAAGACATTCTATTATTCATTTCAAAAGTCAATTTCAAAATATTTAAAATTTCCATCCGCCGGGGCGATGATTTCTACAGCGAAGGAAAAAAGCAATATCAGGAGCTGGCTTTTAAATACTGGAGCATAATGCTATGATTTACAAGATTACAAAAGTTACTCTAATTAGAAGGCACGAGGGCAGACAAGATGAGTGCTACTCTTTTAAAACACAAGACGAAACCAATAACCTGAAAGAGTATAAAGGCAGCTTAATAAAAAGGTTTCAGGCAACAAGTGTTCACCTTAATTATACCGTAATATGTTAGACAATATTAACACGCCGCAGGAGCTAAAAGCCGAGGCAGAGGGTATTCATGATTTTTTGGATTTAACCATGAGCGAGGAGGCGGAGGAGGCCATTGAAAGGGGTAACGACTTATCTGTTTACATCTCTAGAACAGGTAAAATGTTAGCCGATGCCAAGTACCACAAAGATGAGCTTTTAAAAACCGAGATAATGGACGTTTTACGCGATTCGGCAAAACAGATGCTCTCGGCTTCAACTGTTAACGAGCTTGTAAAAGCCGCCTGTAAAGAGGCAAATTATCAGGTAAACTGGATTGAGCGATTAAATAAAACAGCTACCCACCAATTAGAATGGTGCCGCACCGTAGTAAGCAAGGCCAAGGCAGATCAATATGCAGCCGGGGGTGTTTCAGGAAGTCACCATGGAAATCAGCCACCATATTAACATTCACTTTTAAAATAATAATTCAAATGAACGAACAGGAATTTAAAGACAACCGGAGTTTGAAATATGTTTTCACCCGGGACGAGTTACAGGAAATCAGCACCGAGCTTGCTAACAAAACGCAGGAGCAAAGGTCGCTTGAGGATGAAAAAAAATCAATTACCTCAACCTACGGCTCTCGTATTAACGAGGCAAAAGAGCAAATTAGTCAGGCGGCCAATAAAGTAGCCTCCGGTTATGATTTAAGGCAAATTGATTGCAAGGTAGAATATCATGTTCCAAAAGAGGGGGTGAAAACCCTAACAAGATTGGATATCGATGAAAACCGCGACGGTATGCGTAAGGAGTGGACCGAAAAAATGAACTCCATGGATTACAACCTTTGGACACAGTATCAGGAGTATAACGCCGAGGTAATTGAGGGCAGGGAGGAAGAAACCACCGATCCAAACGAGAGGATTGAATCAGCTAAAAGCGATGATGTCATGGAGGTTGATTTTGAGGAAAACCCGGTTTCACAGGATGCCAAAGAGCTGGAGAGTGTAAAAGAATCTGGCTCATTTTAGCCAATCAAAGCCCGTAAAAATGGAACGTAAGAAGAAAAAATGTAAAGGTACTGGCCGCGCAATTAACAACGGTTGCGGAGTGCCCTCTTATATCCACAGATACGGGCTTTGTTTAAATTGTTTTAAAGTGTGGCTGTTTGGTACTACCGAGGGTAAGAAAGTGTTAGAATCGACACAAATACGTGCTAAAAAGCAGTCGGAGCGTGTTAGCAAAGCCGAATCCCGTAATAAAAAAGAGGAGGCACGTACAAGAAGCTATTATATAAGAAAGCTGCAGGATGAAGTAAATGCAATTGTCAGGCTAATTGACATCGAAAAAGGCTGTATTAGTTGCGACCACGGATGGGGTGGAAAAATAACCCGCCAGTTTCATGCCGGACACAGAATTTCCGTAGGCAGTAACCCTACTTTACGCTTCCATTTCTCAAACATTTTCAAACAGTGCAGTATTTGCAACAATTATAAATCGGGAAACGAAAGAGCCTACGATAAAGGATTGCTAAAACATTACGGAGCTGCTAATTTAGAAATAGTTCAAAGCCTCCCTGCAAAATTCAAATCCATTCATTTAACCATACCCGAGCTAATAGAAAAAATTACCATCGCCCGGGCTATTAAAAAAGAGATACTCTCTGGTAGCGATTTCACCCGCCGCGAGCTGAATGAAAGACTTGGTATATACCAAATTACACCAATTGAAATTACACAAGATCATTAATGAGAATTATAGAACAAAATAACTTATTCCACTTTGCTTTTCAATACAAGCCTTACATTGTAAATGCTGTAAAGGCATTACCCGGACGGCGTTTCGATTATGTAAATAAAACGTGGACGGTGCCAGTTTCAGAACGTGCCACGGTTGAGCATTTTGCGCGTAGATTTGGTTTTGCAATGGCAAGCAGCCAGCCAGTACAAACAATTGAGTATAAAATACCTCCACTGCCCGAGTTGAAAATAAATATCCCTTTAAAAATGAAATTATTTCCTTTTCAGACTGGAGGAGTGGCTTACAATCTGCAAAAAAAACGGGTAATAATTGGCGACCAGCCGGGACTTGGAAAAACGGCTCAGGCAATTGCAACAATTATTGCGGCACAGGCTTTCCCGTGTTTGGTAATTTGCCCGGCCTCGTTAAAACTCAACTGGCAGCGCGAGTGGCACATGTGGGGCGATCATAAAGCCATGCTCCTTTCCGACCGGAATAAAGGCACCTGGCACATGTTTACAAAAGCCGAGCATAATATTTTTAGAGATAAAGCCATTGCCGATATATTTATTGTGAATTATGAAAGCCTAAAAAAATACTTTGTTTCAAAAATAGACAAGCCAGAAGGTCGGCCACTGAGGTTAAATCACATTAAATTCAACACCAATATTAATGTTTTCAAATCGATTATTATCGACGAGAGCCACCGCGTAAAAGATACCCGCACACAACAAACAAAATTTACTAAAGGAATTTGTACTGGCAAAGAGTGGATTCTTGCTTTAACAGGAACCCCGGTTGTAAACAAGCCAGGCGATTTAATCAGCCAATTAGGTATAATAGACCAGCTCGGAAAGTTTGGCGGTTATAAACGTTTTGTTGACCGTTACTGCGAAGGCGGCGATGGGCACTCGAACCTTGGCGAACTTAATTATTTGCTAAATAAAGCCTGCTTTTACAGGCGCGAAAAAAAAGACGTTTTAAAAGACCTACCCGATAAAATGAGGCAAATAGTATTATGTGGTATTAATACCCGTAAAGAGTATAACGATGCTTTAAACGACCTCGAAATTTATCTCAAGAAGTACAAAGCCGCCACCGATGAACAGGTTCAAAGAAGTATGCGGGGCGAGGTAATGGTAAAAATCGGAGTACTTAAAAATATTTCCGCCCGTGGAAAACTTGCAGATGTAATAGAGTATGTAAACGATATTATTTCCTCAGGAGAAAAGTTGGTATTATTTACCCATTTACGCGAAGTTCAGAAGCATATCCACAGCCATTTTCCAAAAGCAGTTACCATATTCGGAAACGACAACGGAGCCACCCGACAAAAGAATGTCGATATATTTCAAAAAGACCCTAATGTAAAGCTAATTATCTGCTCGATAAAAGCCGCCGGGGTGGGTATTACCCTTACAGCAGCTTCGCGGGTTGCATTTGTAGAGTTACCGTGGCATGCTGCCGATACGGAGCAATGCGAGGACAGATGTCACAGAATTGGGCAAAAAGATAGTGTACAGTGCACCTACTTTCTCGGGAAAGATACCATCGACGAATGGGTGTATCAGATAATTGATGAAAAACGCAAAGTCTCGGATGAAATTACCGGGGCAAAAAACAAAGTTGAAGAGAGTGTATTGGATGGCATTATAAACCTTTTTAATAAAAAACGATGAAAGCAATTGAATTTCCAGCGGTGAACGTACGTTTTGCCGAAAACCAGGAACAGTACGAGACCCTGCCAGCACATATTACCGGAGGGAAAAAAGGAGAAGTAACCATGTGTTTTAAACTCGATAAAGATGAGTTGAAACAAATTATGGAAACCGGGCAAATATGGTTAAGTGTGCTCACTTTTAATGAGCCTTTGCAGCCTATTTTCGGGAGTTGTTTAAAGCCCGTATTTGTACAGGAAATGGCTAAAAAAGAAGATTAATTATGAAAGACCCTGCTTTCCCTTTATATGCTCAGGATTTTATTATAGGAGTAATGTTTATGGACGACTCCGATATTGGTAAATACATTAAACTTTTAGCTGTTCAATGGGATAAAGGGAAAATACCCAAAAAAAGGCTTGGGTTTATTGTAAATATTGTTTGGGATATTTTCTCAGATGAGTTAAAAGAAAAGTTTAAATCAGACGAGCAATTCATTTGGAATCAAAGGCTTGAGGACGAAAGAGTAAAAAGGAAAAAATTTAAAGAGAGACAGGCATCTAACGGGAAAAAAGGGGGAAGACCTCCAAAAATAAAAACCCAAAAAAAGCCTTTAGAAAATGAAGATGAAAATGAAGATGAAAATGAAAATGAAAAAACTCCTAAAGGGGGTGTGGGGGAAAAATTCAACTTCAAAAAATCGCTTTTAGATTTAGGTGTTGAGGAGAAGATTGCTTCTGATTGGTTAAAAGCAAGAGCTAAAAAACACGCTACCAACTCAGAAACCGCCTTTACAGCAATAGCTAATCAAATTAATATTTCAAGCTTAACTGCTAACGAGTGCATAAAATATGCCGCTGAAAATAGTTGGGCCGGATTTAAATCAGAATGGATAGATGAAAAAATTAAATCAAATAATGCCAGAAGCAGTAAAGGAGCTGAAACCGCAAAAACAGTCGAAAGCATTCTTACCAGAATTGAAGAAACGCAAGTTTGACGGGATTAAAAAAGCATGCTCAACCGGTAAATCTTTTTTAACTCAATTCAATTTCGATTTTTGCTCAAAAAGGTATGAGCCGTACTATACTGCGGAATTAGCTCTTGAAACTAAAATGGTAAAACTTCGCGAGCTGGCAGAAATATACAACAGGCAAACCCCGGTTTCTTTAATGGAAATATGGCTTGTAAACCTCTCAACTTTTATGGGGTTCGAAATAACCGACCAGCAAGCCCGCGAAACCGCTCAATATATTTTTGAGGAGGTTGGCATGCTGAATATCGCAGAAATAACCCTGCTTTTTAAGCGAATTAAAAAAGGGAAATACGGTGATTTTTACGGACGCTTTAACGGGCAATTAATACTGAAAGCCTGCCGCGAGTACCGGAAAGAGCGCGGGAATATTTTAACGAAAATGAGCACGGATAAACAGTTAAAGTTGATTTGATATGAAACAATTAATCCTTTTGCTTTTGTTTTTGTCAGGATGCACAGCATTAAAGCATCAACCAAAAGTGTACGGTTATCTGGTTACAGTTGAAGCCGGGAAACTTCACAATATTTCCGTTCATAAAGTAAAAAGCGAAGCTACTGTTGATTCGATTGTACTCCGCAATTTTGGCTATGCTATTAAAAATTTCGACTCAGATACATTATTCGATTATAGCCCATATTTCAGAATAGAAACCATTAATAAAACCATTTATGGAGAAAAAAAAGAGCTAATAATTAAAAGTGGAAAACTAAAATTTAAAAAACTAAAATAATGGCAACACTTGGATTTAGTACACAATGGCCTATGAGTATGGGCAAAGGATCAACTAATTTTATTCCAAAAATATGGAAGGGTTTGATTTTAAACAAGTATATGCACCAAAACAATATCCTGAATTTTATAATAGGGACTCCACAAAAAATACTGGATATTTTGCCCTTAACTTCTGAAGTTCTTGATTCTGTACAAAAAATTCATACAATCCGAAAAGACGAAAAGAATCTATGGAAACCAGGCAGACAAATTCACATGGTAGTTTTTAACCGAACTAAAAACCGCTTTCAGTTTGCTCCGGTAATCGAAGTTAAATCGGTTCAGAAGGTTGAAATAGGCTACTTATACATCGCCAATGGGCTTTATGAACCTTACGTGAAAGTTGACGGGAAAATATTAAAGCCCAAACAAGTTAAACTGCTTGCACAAAATGATGGGTTCGATTCGGTTAACCATTTTTTCGACTGGTTTAATAACAATTTCACAGGTAAAATAATTCACTGGACAAATTTAAAATATTAACCAATGGCAAAACTAACACTCGATCGCTTTCTAAAAGCTTGGAAAGCCGGGAACTATCTTAAAATGTACAAGTTCTCGCAGATTACATGGAAAAGTAACCACTCTAAAAATGACTTAGAGTTACGGTTTAAGGGGCTTAATTTAGACGATTATTCAATTGGCCACAGCCAGTCTGCATCGCCGTCAATATTCGCATTTAAAGTACAAGCTAAAATAAACGGAGTGTGGAAAACCGAACACGAGGTAAATGTAATTTGTGAGGAAGCTTTTTATAAACCTTCAGAAAAAGGAGTTTGGGGAGTTAACCCTGTAAGTGCCACTAAACTATTTAATTAAATAATTATGAATCCATACGTAGTTCCAGGTATAGAAGCTCATACTCCAACCGAATTGGAAATTTACAAAAAGGTTTGTGACTGTTACGGTAAATCCGTAGAAGAATCTAATGAAATGAAAAAAAGGCGAATTCGCGATTTTGTTGAGATACGACAAATTACCATGACACTTATTAGGCTTCATTATGGTAATAAGCGCTCTTTTTCAAGCATTGGTAGCTTTTTTGGGAAAGACCATGCGACCGTTTTACACGCTTTTGAGACTGTGAGAAATTTGCGGGAAACAAGCCCATCATTCAGAAAAAAAACAAATTCATTCTTTAATAATTTGGTGTGGCCGGAAAAGAGAGAATATCGATAAAGGAGGGCGAGATTAAGCCATAACGCTGAGTGTAAGCGGTCGTTTTAATGCCGTTTACACATTGTTAGGCACTTTTTAAAATACGGATTAAATGGAAGGAATAAACTTAATACACGGAGATAGCTTGCAAGCGTTAAAAGGCTATGCGGATAATCATTTTGATGTAGCAATAGTAGACCCACCTTACGGAATAGACGTTACTAAGATGACTTTAGGAAACGCAAAAAAGAAACTAAAAAGCAAAGAAAAAGATTGGGACAATGAAGTGCCTAGTGAAGCATATTTTAAAGAGTTGTTTAGGGTTTCTAAAAATCAATTAATTTGGGGTGGTAATTATTTTGACTTACCTAATTCTAGGTTTTGGATAGTTTGGGATAAAAATAATGGCGAAAGTGATTTTGCTGATGGTGAAATGTGTTGGGGTTCTTTTGATAAACCTATGAGAATAAAGCGTGTTAATTGGTGTGGTAGTGCGTGTAAACACGAAACAGGACAAAACAAAATACACCCAACACAAAAACCGATAGCACTTTATAGGTGGATTTTAGACAGATACACAAGCGAGGGCGATTTGATTTTAGATACTCACTTAGGAAGCGGAAGCATAGCCATAGCCTGTCATTATATGAAACGAAACTTAATAGGATATGAAATTGATAAGGATTACTACGATGCAGCTTGTAAGCGATTTAAAGAACAAACGATGCAGAAAGCACTATGGTAGTATTTTTTATTGTGCCTAACGTTAAGTGTATGCGTTGGTTTGTTTTTCACCGGATTTGAAAATATTAACTTAAAATTATAGATATGTATAACGAAAATGTGACAGAGCAAATGATTGATGACAAGTACATTAAACCATTGCAAAAACAGATAAAAGAATTACAGGCAGAGATGTTTAAACTGATGACAGGTAAAACATTAATTATGCACGATGTTATGCCGCAAAGCGAACAGTTAAAGGCTTTTATCCGTTGGAACAATCAACATAACGGAATAGCTTCGCCAGTACCTGAGGGCATGGCAGACCATTATATTAAAAGCCTTTGATTGTGCCTAACGAATTGTATAAGGTGCGTTTTTTCAATGCACTTTATACGTTGTTGTAAGTAGTACGGTAAATTAATAACAAAACTAAATAAATATGACAAAAGCATTAAGTATAGTAGGCAGTAGCCGAAGCAATGGCGAAAGGGAAAAGGATGATTTTTACCCTACACCAAGTTATGCAGTAGATGAACTATTGAAACGTGAGGTTTTTAATGGGAATGTTTGGGAATGTGCCTGTGGTGATGGCGCTATAAGTGAAGTCTTTTTAAAAAAAGGGTTTAAAGTAAGAAGTAGTGATTTAATAGACCGAGATTATGGAATAGTAGAAAACTTTTTTGATGCTGAATATGTAGCCGATAATATAGTTACAAACCCACCTTTTAAATATGCGCTTGAATTTGTAAATGAAGCAAAGAAAAAAAGTAATGGCAAAATAGCAATGTTCTTAAAAACCGTTTTTTTAGAAAGCGAGAAAAGAAGAACTATGTTTGAGGATAAAGAATTTCCATTAAAAACCGTTTACCAATTTAGTAAAAGAGTTTCATTATATAAAGATGGGGTAAAAATGAAAAACTCTGGAATGATAGCCTATGCTTGGTATGTATGGGAAAAAGGCTACTGCGGAAAACCTACAATAGAATGGATATAGTAGTATTACTTACAACGTTGCGTCTAAACGCAGTTTAGTTTTTGTGTAAGAATTTAAAAATTAAAATTATGGAAGAGTGTAAAAATGATATTTATTTTGAGGATGAAGATTATATATCTGCTATGTATTCGATTTATTATTGTGCTTCTTGCTTAGCTATGTTTGAGGAAGAGTGTTGTTGCGATTGCAATGAAGATGAAGAATTTTAATTTTTGAAGGCTGGGAACAAAAATGAAAGTCGAAAGGACTGGTGCGATTATTAACCACTAATATTGATTAAATGAACGAATGTAAAAAAGAAAAAAGGGGAGGGATTTGTTTTTATAACTGCGACAATATCGAGTTTATGAAAACTAAACCTGATAATTATTACGACCTTGCTATTGTTGACCCACCTTATAGTTTTGGCAAAAATACATTACGCAAAGAGACTAAGCCAAACAAAAGCAACGGATTTGCAATTATGTACAATGGGAAAAAGTGGAATAGCGAACCACCAAAGAAAGAGTATTGGGAACAATTATTTAGAGTAAGCAAAAACCAAATAGTTTGCGGTGGTAATTATTTCACGGACAATTTACCAGTGACAAGAGGCTGGATTCTTTGGGATAAGATGGGCGATAATTTAAGTGTTGTAAACGATGAATTAATATGGACAAGTTTCGATGTGCAGATTAAAAAGTTTGTAAGATGTCACGGCATGGATAAGGGATTTATGAATAAGGAAGGTAAAAACATACACCCAACACAAAAGCCAGTTCATTTATATAGATGGCTTTTGCAAAACTATGCTAAAGATGGATGGAAAATATTTGATACCCACGGGGGTTCAATGAGTATTGCGATTGCTGCTGATATGGAAGGATTTGATGTTGATATTACAGAAATAGATATAGGATACTTCCAAAACGCTATAAATAGATTTGATATGTACAAACGCCAACTTAAACTATTTTGAAAAAATAGAAGTGCGGTGGGTTTTCTTTTTGGTCAAATTAGTACACACTTGATTAAAAGAACTGAACTAAGCACTTGCATACAACGAATTGGTATAAGAAGCGGGCTTTTTCTGCCTGATTTTTATACCGTGTTACCTTGACTGGTGCGGTTAGACAGCATTGAACTTTGATAAAGCAATAAACTAATTATTAAACATTTTTTAGCGTTGGCAAATTGCTGACGATAGGAAGCAAAACATACACGATGGAACTATTTGAAAAAAGAGAAAAATTAAGAAACCAAATTAAAGGTTTTTGGAAATCTGGAATTACTTGGACTGATAAAGAAAAAGCAGTAAGTGAAGAATTAAATCAAATTCATAAACAGATAATTGAAATTGAATTGCTTGATAAAAATAAGCCAAATGAGCGGATAGGATATTCTGTTTGCGGATGGTCTGAAAAACACGGATATTTTAGGAATAAAAGGTTTTTAGCAGACAATTTGAAAGATGCTAAAAACGAATTTGAAATTGCAAAAAAAGAAAGTGATTGGGGAATACCAACAATTATAGTAAAGCATACTTGGTTGCGTTCAAATTCTCCCGCAATGACAGATTTTGAAGCCGATGCTAATGATTTGAATTTTTCAGATAATCAAGATTTAGTAGACAAACATATGTGTGGAAATAAGCAATATAGATGGAATGACTTATTACATTTCGGTGATAATTACACGTATTAAAAGCGTTGGCAAAAAATGTTTAATAATGGGTAAATACAGACAGACCTTTGAATTAAGCACAAATGTAGCACTTGCAGGTAACGGTCTGGCTAAAAATTGAAGCCGACCGAATACAGATAAATTGAAATTATAAACTTACAAAGGCTTTTGTTTTTAGCTTTTGTTCTAAACTTTTAAAATTATGGCAAAATACGAGAAAATATTTATAGCAGAAAATTGCCCTAACTGTGGCGATGCTATAATAGTAAGTACTGATTGTGCGGAGGAAAATGACACTGAATTTGAGCAATGGTTTGGAGATGGAGAAGATGCAAAGTGTGCTGCCGATTGCGGATTCATTTCGTGTGTAAGTGCAGATGAAAATGGAGCTTGGATACAAGATGGTAACATAGAGGATTTGAGCGAATAATTTTTATTGTTTATTACGCACAGGAGAAAATGAAACTAATACAACAAATAGAAGATTATGAGTAAATGCATATTGATTAATAACTGCGCAAATTCACATGAACATTATTGCGAAACTGATAAATGTCCACTTTATTATCCAAAAAAACAAGCTAAAAAAGATAAGATTAACGCCCGCAATAGTAGTGAATATCAGTTTCCTAGCGAAAAAGAGATACTTAGTGAGGCAAAACGCAGGCAGCTTGATGGTGCAGAGCCATATAGTTTTGCTGCTGGCGCTAGGTGGATTATTAACTACAAAAAGGAGTAGAATGGCAACCAAGAAAGTAACAATTAGCTTAACCCAAGAACAACAGGACAAAGCTAAAAAAGATAGTATTGAAGTATTCGGAAAGGAAAACCTTTCTGGATACATTCAGTATCTTATCCAAAACGGTTTGAAAAACAGTAAAGAGCGAGGGCAAAAATAATTATGAAAAAATTAAAGATATGAATGTAATAAGTTTATTTAACGGAATGGGAACTTTAAGACAAGCCCTAAACGACTTAAATATAAAAGTTGACAAATACTATTCAAGTGAAATAAAACCCTATGCAATCGAACTACAACAACACCACTTTCCAGATGTTATACAAGTTGGTAATATTGAAAATTGGAAAGAATGGGATATTGATTGGAAAAGTATTGATTTTATTGGAAGCGGAAGCCCTTGCCAAGACTTAAGTGCAGCTGGAAAACGTGCAGGGATTAACGGAAGTCGAAGTAGTTTGTTTTTTGTGTTTGTTGAAATATTGGAACACGTTAAAAAACTAAATTCAAATGTACTATTTCTTCAGGAAAATGTAGGAAGTGCAAGTAAAAAAGATGTTGGAGTTATGAGTAGGGCTTTAGGGCTTTATCCTGTTCGCATGAACAGCTGTTTGGTAACAGCGCAATTAAGAGATAGGTATTATTGGACTAACATTAGAACAAAGGAAACTATGTTTGATACTGTTACAGATATTCCTGAGCCAAAAGACAAAGGAATTATTTTAAATGATATTTTAACAAGTGGTAAAAGTGATGCTAAAAACCATACTTGCTTGAATACTGGTAGTGGAACTGGTGGAACGCAAAGATATTTGAAACACAGAAACGAAACAACTGGAATGATAACACTGATTGAAGATAAAGGAGAATTTAGGACTTGTAACAAAATTGAAATGTGTAGATTACAGGGGTTTCCTGACAATTATTGTGATACATTAAAACAAACAAAAGCAGGTAGTTTACTTGGTGATGGTTGGACTTTGCCA
>Ga0208900_1000483_pt1 | contig 24965 bp, 25 predicted proteins | sample AntAceMetag02UKK_FD_184763 | JGI IMG/M metagenome (GOLD analysis project Ga0208900, IMG submission 184763) | Saline lake microbial communities from Ace Lake, Antarctica - Antarctic Ace Lake Metagenome 02UKK (SPAdes) (version 2) | ecosystem: Environmental > Aquatic > Non-marine Saline and... | reverse complement strand
AAGTGCCAGCTTCAGATACGGTGCGTGGACCAAATGGCTGGCGAAGTACTTCCGGAAGCTGCCAGGGATAACCAACTACCATCATTTTTCTATGGATTCCAGTAATCCTGGAGTAGTCACCGCAAAACGCTACGTTGACTCTGAACAAGAGACCTTTGAATTGTTGAAGAAGACCGTCGATTACTCGGCTCTATTAGACAATTCTATCCTCCCTAAGGAAGTCACCCCAGCAGGACTATCTATAGAACGTCAGTGGTACCTGTATGACAAAATTCGGGAACACATACCCGATCCAGTGGACAAGGATGCGACAGCTCCTCTCCCAGCTATCGAACGTCCTAGCAAGAAGCAGAATAGCCCGTCACCAAACTAAAACAGCACTGTTAGCTGGGCTTGTTGTAGATGCTTGAGGAGAGCATATTTCCTATTCACCTTAAGGTAGGTTTTGTCAGCTCACTCCCCATATCAGTGTTATTGCTTTCCAGTTGAAATTAGAATCAAATCAATCACCCAGAATATTCAAGCTGATCTATAAATAGACCAGTGAAATAGAAAATATATGGAATTATTTTAATAATACTGTCAAAATAATTCATATAATTTTAATTAATCGCACTTCCATCTTATTCAGAAAAATCGTTTTTGAAAACAGACAAAGCCTCTATCTATTGTCAGAAAAACTAAACAGCAACAAAGCGGCCTGATTTTGTTTTTTTAACCAAGTTTGCCTTTTTAAGATGGAACATATTATTTGAAATTTGCTTGCCTGTGAAACCAGTTTCTTGTTGCAGTTTTTCAGAAGTGATGCCTCTTTTATGGTTTTTTACTTCTTGAAGAATTACAGATTTCACAACGCCTCTTTGGGCAATAGGTTTTTCGGGAGGTTCTCCTATGATTGATTCTTCTTCAGCAAGATCTTTTGCTTTCTCTACTGGATTATCAATTACATAATCAACTTTCTCAAACATCCCAATCAGATCATTGATTTGTTTTGAAAGTTTCTTAAACGGTACCTGGAATAACTCGACTGATTTTTCATCTAATTCTATGGTAATGGCAATTTTCATGTCTCTTCCTCATAATTAGTGGATACAAATATCAGTAATAAATTAAGATAAGACACATAGAATAAAAAAACAATAATTTTCTTATCAGATGTCAATTACTTTGTCCGGTCGGCGCCAATTATCTTGGCCGGTTTTTTAATCTCAATAAACACTTTTTAAGCGCATAAATTTTGCTCCTTTTTTGTCGTTATATTGAATTTTAAAAGAATGATTCTACGTCTCCATTATAATTGACGTTGGCTACACCACATTAGCCAAGGGCGGTGTCAAAAGATTTTCAGAGATAAAACTCAACACACTTGAACAGGGAGACTGTTTTGGTGAATATTCTCTTATCGATCAACAGCTCGTATCTGCCAATATAAAGGCTATCGAATCGGGTACACTCTTTCGAATATCCTGTTTTGACTTTGAAGAAATAATTGCAGCTAATGATTTGCTGGCAATATTAGTGTTTTCTTCATTGCTTATATTTCCATTTTTTTGAAAAGTTTTTTGATTTGCGATTTCTATCAAGTTGTGGCCACAGTTGTTTATCCATTAAGATATTACATTGCTTTGTGTCAAGGAAAGTTAAGAAAAAAAATATAACGATAAGAATGCTGCCCAATTCCTTGACAACTATTAGCTTGCGATTGTAGATAAGCTTAAGTTCGAGTGAGCAGACAGTAAGGATCAAGAGAGACAATTACCCCAAGCAATCCAAATAGGAGAATCAACCAAATTGACCTGTACCAAAAACACAGTCATTGAAAAAATCTCAGAAGAAATTAACCTGGGGCCCTCGGAAGCAAAAGATACACTTGAAAATCTTCTTGAAATTATGAAATCAACATTGGCATCCGGAGAAGATGTTATGATATCAGGGTTCGGAAAATTCAATGTCAATGAAAAGGCACCACGGAAAGGAAGGAATCCAGCTACTGATGAAGAAATGATGCTGAAGGGAAGACGGGTTGTTACGTTTAAGTGTGCTGGTGGGTTGCGGGATAAACTTAATGGCGAAATCAATTGAAAAAAACAGTTGATCCAAAATCATATTGTCTACCCCCCCAGAACCGTCTTATTGAAAATAGGACCTGAAAAATTTATCCTCGTTATCAACAGGAAAAACAGAATTATCATGAAAGATGCATCAATAATTTTAAAAAAAGTTGAGCAGATAAAAGGAAAAGTTCAAAATGCTTCGGTTGTCTTAGAAACAAGTGCTCCGGTTTGCAGTAAATCCATTAAATTTTTGAATGAGAAAGGTATAGATGTCGTTTCAATATGAAAACAAAAAAAGAAAAAATAAACATAAAAGTAGATCCTCCATTAACTGGTCCACATGAAGTTAAACTTGAAGAATGGGTCAGTTGCGCACCTTTTGAAGAACTCCTCGGAATAAAAATCATTGAAGCCAGTGATGGTCATGCTCATTTATCCATGCCGTTTGTTTTTAAATTAGCTCAAGGGAAAGGACTGGCACATGGAGGGGCGATTGTAACACTCGCTGATACAGCAGTTGCTATGGCCATAAAAAGTATTATTCCTCCGAACAGTCGTTTTGGAACAATTTCATTAAACTCTGAATTCCTTGCACCTGTTACAAAGGGAATCCTTGAAGCAAAAGCAACAGTTAAATTTTTAGAAAACAGAATGGTTCAAGGTGTCGCAACGGTATTTAATGAAGATAATATGGAAGTCCTGAAATTTTCATCTTTGTTCAAACTGGCTAAAGATGTCAAGATAGAAACAAAGCAGGATAAAGAAGCAAAAATTTCAAGTTTAATGGATCATGTTAGAAATGCCGCAAAGCTTGCAGAGAAGGAAGATTCATCTGATAATTTTGATGCCATGTCATGGTTGGATCTTGAGTTGGAAGATAATCCTGAATCCTTTGACAGTTTTTTTGATATACTCTGGAATGAATTGACAGGTTCTGAAAGAGAAAGAAGAAATGTTGAAATAAGGAGACTTTTGTAAAACCCTTATAAAGGATTATTAGAATATGTTTGATACATTTCATATTTCAATAATGCATTCTTGAATATCAGGTGTGATGTTGACAAAAGCCCTTCTTGCTGGAATCTCAAACCATAATTCTTTTTTATATGTTTTCATAAAATTCATTCCATATTTTGTTAATCAGTTATATGAATAAAATATATAAGAACTCAATTTTTAACCATATAGGAATACCACCCAAATTGAACTGTACCAAAATAACTCGCATTGAAAAAATCTCAAAAGAAATGAACCCATCATTTTTTGAGTATATATGAACAAAACCCAATCAAATATTGAGGATTTATCATGAAAAATTATTCAAAAATACTATTATTATTTATCATTATTTTAGGGTTTAACATTTTAGGGCTTAATTCCTCTTGTTTTGCAAATCCGTTATCAAAACTTATGTCAATCTTTCAAAGGGACTTGATAGTAAATGTATCGTACAAAAATTCTAGAAATCTTATCCCTGGCAGTGACGTCTATTTAGCCGCAGATCCAAAAAATCAGAAAATATTGATAGGGCGAGTAAAAAAAGTATCCCTGGTTGCGTCACAAATTTCGAAAATTGAAATCATTATTGATCAAAAATATAAAGAAAAAATATATGACACCACTAAATTTGTTTTAATGAGCAACATTTTTTCACAGCATTCAAATGCATACATAGTTGCGGTATCTCCTTTAGAAAAATCTAATAAAACACTTTTGAAATCAGGATCTTCAGTGAAAGGAATTACTTTTGTAGAATACAAGATTGCGATTGCCGGAGAAGCGTTAAAAAAGGTTATGAATCGTATCCAAAAACAAAATAATGACATCATGGGTCAACTTGAAGAATATCTTGATACGGTTAACACCGAAGAATTTCATAAAAAAATAGATGCGCTTATCAATCAAATTTCACAATTTTCAATTGAACAAAAAGAAACCTTTAAACGAGAAGTTTTACCAGCCCTAAAGAATATGTTTGATTCTGTAATCAAGCAGCTTGAAGAGCAAAAGAATATGGAAGAATCAAAGGATTTAGAAAAACGATTACAGGAAATTGAAAATATGGTTGATGTTTAATTTGTGAAAATCCATTCAACCAAACTCTAACCGGACACTATTGCCTCCCATGTTCTTTTACCTGGGAGACAATCATGTTTTTGGCCCTCCTATATATCGTGTCCTTCCTTTGTTTCAATCGCTGTGAAACCAGTTATAATTCATAGGGAGTCAGGCTCTCATACCCATCTTGTGTTACCAGGAGGGTCTGTTCAAACTGGGCTGACAGGGAGCCGTCATTGGTCACGGCTGTCCACTGGTCTTCCAGGACATGGAGCTCTTTTTTGCCCAGGTTGATCATGGGTTCAATGGTGATGACCATTCCCGGCACCAGGGGAAGGCCTTTTCCAGGTTTTCCAAAATGGAGAACCTGGGGCTGTTCGTGAAAATCGATTCCTACCCCGTGGCCTACAAATTCGCGCACCACAGAACACCCACAACCTTCTGCATAGCTTTGGATGGCATGGCCGATATCTCCCAGGGTGGCACCCGGGGTCAAAGCTTCCATACCCCTTTTTAGGGACTCGGCTGCCACAGCGACAATTTTTTTAGCATCGGCCCCCGGGGTTCCCACAAAAAAGGTTCTGCTGGCATCGGCATAATATCCATCGAGAATAGGGGTTAGATCCACGTTGACAATATCTCCGTCTTCAAGGACCCGTTCTCCGGGGATACCGTGGCAGATCACCTCATTGATGGAGACACAGACGCTTTTGGGAAATCCTCTATAGTTTAACGGGGCACAAATTCCACCGGCTTTGATGGTCTCTTCATGGACAAAGGTATTGATATCATCTGTTTTTAATCCAGGCTTTATCATTTTTTCAACCCGGTTCATGATGGACATCAACAGATCACCGGCTCGTTTAATGCCGGCTACCTGTTCCGGGGTTTTTAGAATAACGCCATACCGATTTTTATATTCATCCCGAATGGAAATCTCCTGTTTTTCATTCCGGCAGCAATTTTTATATTTTTTGCCACTGCCGCAGGGACAATCATCGTTTCTGCCTATTTTTACTGACTTGTTTTTCATTTTTTTTCAGCTCCCAAAGGGTAGCCCCATAATGAATGGGGATATGCATTTTCAATTTGAATTTTAATAAGGTCGCCAACGGCACAATTTTCTGAAGGAAAATGTACAATTTTATTGGAGGCACTTCTTCCGGTCATTTGTTTCATTCTATCAGAGGTTTTTATGAACCCGTCATGCTGTTTCAGGCTTTCTCCCTCCACCAGCACCTCAAGATTTTTTCCAACCAGAGCCTTGTTTTTTTTATCCGTATAGACATCTTGTAATTGCAATAATAGGTTCAGCCGACGTTTTTTTTCTTTTTCTTCAACCTGGTTGGAAAATTTTGCGGCCGGGGCCGAAGACCTGTCAGAATAAGCAAAGGCAAAAATGGAATCGAACTCAATCGCCTTGAGCAATTCCATGGTATCATTGAAATCTTCAAGGCTTTCGCTTGGAAATCCCACAATGATATCCGTTGACAGGGAAATATCAGGGCAGGCCTTTTTCAAGGCATTTATTCGTTCTATATAGGTTTCCCTTGTATAACCGCGGTTCATTTTTTTTAAAATTTTATTGGAACCCGATTGTACCGGCAGATGAAGGTGATTGCACACCTTGTCAATATCCCGGATGGCATGGATCAATTCAAGGGATAAATCCTTGGGGTGGGAGGTGGCAAAACGAATCCGGGCAATCCCTTCCACCCAACTTACGCATTCCAATAATTGGGGAAAGGAGATCCCCTCTTCCTTGACTCCATAGCTGTTGACATTTTGGCCCAGAAGGGTAATTTCCCGGATACCATTGTTAGCAAGGAGGGTAATTTCATCGACAATGGCACTGTGGCTGCGACTTCTTTCCCTTCCCCTGACATAGGGCACCACACAATAGGTGCAATAATTGTCACAGCCTTGCATGATGGTGATAAATCTTGAAATTTTGTTACCATCAAATTTGGCTTCAGAGGTAGGGATATCGGGCATGGCTTCAAAGATCATATTGGAATTTCCAATATCTACAATCTGCCGTTTGCCGGATTTCAAGCCTTCCAGGTGTTGTCCAAACCTGGAAAATGCCTGGGTGCCCAGGACCAGGTCCAGGTGAGGAACCCTGGCAAACGCCTTTTTACCTTCCTGTTGGGCCACGCAGCCTGCCATCACGGTCATTAAATTGGGTCTTTTCAACTTTTCTTTGGCAAATTTTCCTAAAAAACTAAAGGCTTTTTCCTCGGCCTTATGACGAATGGCACAGGTATTACAAACCACTATATCAGCCTTGTCCATGTCATTGGTCATTTCAAATCCATGGGATTTTAAAATATCGACAAGCTTTTCAGAATCATATACATTCATCTGACAGCCGATGGTTCTGATATAGGCATATCCTTTATAATTCATCGAATAAAAAATCCTTTTTCAGATCTTCAATGATCCTGAATGCTGATTCTGTTCTTTCTGGGGCAATGGCAAGTCTGATATGGCCAGATTTTGGATCCAGGGTGGTGGCCACGGCAATGCCGTCATGGGCTTCAAAAATAAATTTGATAAAACCGATTTTGGTTTTATCAACTCGATATTCCTTGAGTATGGTTTTCATCTATAATCCAATATAATTCTTAAAACTATTTTTATATCATTATAGACCTGTATTCCTCAAATGAATTTTTTTTTATTCCCTTTTTTTCCTGCAAAACAACCCGTTGTTGTTGAAATGATTTGTGATTTATCCCATTGTTTCATACCATTTGACTTTGCCGGATATAGCCGATATAAGCAAACCAATTGAATGAAAACCAAACTCACATATGCCCAGCCTGACCCCCATGGGATTGAAAAACTTTCACGAGAGATTGACTGTCATCTTGTTATCGCCTCTCTGCTTTATGGCCGGGGGATTCAAACCCCCGGGGCAGCACACTTTTTTTTAGACCCCACCTTTGAACGATTAAAAGATCCATTTTGTCTGATGGATATGGACAAGGCGGTTGAACGAATCCACACTGCAGTTTTCAACAAAGAAAAGATTCTCATCTTTGGGGATTTTGATGCAGACGGGGTGACAGCCACTTCACTTTTACATGATTTTTTGACCCATGTGGATGCCGATGTTACCTGGTATATTCCCCATCGGATTAAAGAAGGATACAGCCTGCATCCCCCCCACATCGACATGGCGGTTCAACTGTCGGTTGATTTGATTATCACCGTGGATTGCGGAGTAGGTTCGATTGAAGCGGTTAAAGCTGCCAGGGATGAAGATATTGATGTCATCATCACCGATCACCATGAACCAGGAAAATCTCTTCCCCAAGCACTTGCAGTGATCAATCCCAAAAGAAAGGATTGTTCTTCGGGTCTTGATTACCTTGCTGGCGTGGGCGTTGCTTTTTATCTGGTCATGGCCCTTAGAAAATATTTCAGGGACAAGGATGTTTGGAAAGAGATTGAAGAACCCAGTCTTTTAAAGTATCTGGATTTGTTTGCCATGGGTACCATCGGGGATATGGTTCCCTTGATTGATGATAATAGGGTCTTGTGCATGGCGGGGTTAAAACAAATGCAGCTGGGCAAAAGGCCGGGAATTCTCTCCCTTTCCAGGGTCTGTCGAATCGATCCTAAACACATGGATTCAGATGATATTTCCTTTAAGCTGGTGCCCAGGATAAATGCGGCCGGCAGGATATCCCATGCCAGAATTTGTGTCAGCCATTTGACGGCTGTAAACCTATATGAGGCCCAAACAACGGCCACTCTTCTGGATGAACTCAATCTTAAACGCCAGCAGATTGAACGGGAAATTGTCTTGAATATTGAACACCGTATCGCAAGGGATCCTTCTCTTCTGGATAATCATTTGCTCTTGTTATGCGATTCAAGATGGAATCCATCGGTCCTGGGCATTGCGGCATCCAGGCTTTCCCGAAAATATGTCTGCCCGGTGGTTCTGCTGTCCCATTCAAAAGAAATGGCAATGGGCTCCTGTAGAAGCATCAACACCATCAATATCCACCAGGCACTTGTGAAAAATGGGCATTTACTTGAAAGCTTTGGAGGTCATACCATGGCAGCCGGTCTGACCCTTAAACGAGAGAATCTTGAAAAGCTTAAATCGGGCATCACCGGTTATTTAAGAGACCAATACAATGAGGATGATTTTTTAAAAACCCTTACCATTGATGCTATACTTGATATTGAAGATATAACCTTTGACCTGGCACAGGCCATTAACGGACTCAGGCCCTTTGGAATGGCAAACCTGGAACCTGTTTTTATGTGCAAACACCTTCGGGTGATTTCTTCGGTCATCATTGGCAACCTTCACCGCAAAATGATATTGCAAAGTACCTCTTCCCCTTCCGGCAATTGTGTTGAGGCCCTTCACTTTAATATCGGGAACACAAAAAATATGCCGGAATATTATGCTCAAATCGTTTTTAAGCTCAAAATCAATAAATTCAAACCCGGCACCGCTCAAATAATTATCGAAGACTTTTAGATTTTAACTTGAAAAAAGGCTGGATTTTATACTATAATACCAACTTAACATTTAATGATTTTTTTTGTTTACTTTAAGGACAAATCAATGGCCAAAATTTTTTATAACGGAAACAGGGAAGCCAAGCTTCTTTCGAAAATCGAATCCTCAAAAGAACGGGAAAGAATCAAAACCATCAATACCATCCGGGACAACATTGAAACCTTCAGCTCTAAAGTTTCCATGAAACTCATTGAATCAGGCCTCATTGAAACCGTCAGCAAATCCAGTATCGAAAACCAGATTGTCCGGTGTTTAGACACCCTGTGCAAGTCCGAGGATTTTGATATCGATTATATGGTTGCTCCCTTTAGAACCCTTATCTCCAATCCCAATATCGCCAGTCTTTATTTAACCGCCTTTGTGGTGGAAAAACTCCTGAATCACAAGGATGTTGTTGATGTGTACGGCAGTGATGAAGATATCTACTTTTGTATCCAAAAGCAACTGACTGCTCTCATGGCAGACGTATAACTCTTTCTATTTATGAATATGGGGATGTTTTCCATGTTTGTGGATATGTTCATGGCGGTGGACCTGGATCTCGTCATCGGTTAAAATTTTGCCCTTATCCATTGAATAAACTTTGTCTGTCACAGCGTTGAGAAAATCAAATTCATGAGAAATTACAAAATAGGTAATGTCCAAATGGTTTAAAATATGGATTAATTTTTTTTTAACCGCCGCATCCAACCCAGCTGTGGGTTCATCCAGCAGCAAAATTGCAGGAGACATGGCCAGAACAGCCGCCAGGGCCACCAATCTTTTTTGCCCCCCGCTTAACCGATGGGTCACACTTTGTTCAAATTCTTCAATACCCAAATTTTTAAGGATTTTTCTGGAGACATCGATGGCCTGTTGCCGGGAATATCCCAGGTTCAGGGGTCCAAAAGCCACATCATCTAAAACCGTGGGACAAAATAACTGATCATCGGAATCCTGGAATAAAAGCCCCACCCTGGAACGGATACGGGTAAAATCTTTTTCGGTTTCCACGGGATTCCCCAACACCTCGATAACGCCTATTTCAGGCTTACAAAGCCCCATAATGGTGTGAAGCAGTGTTGTTTTGCCACTGCCGTTGGGTGCCATCATTCCGATCCTGTCTCCTTGCTTTATATCCAAATTGAGGCAATCCAATACCTTATTTTCGGACCCAGGATAGGCAAATGTTATATTGGTAAGCTTGATAATGCTGGCAGTATCTGCTGGGTGTTTGCTGCCAATTATAGTCGTATTGGGTTGAGTCTTCGTGGGCGTAGTCATCATTAAATCCAAATTAGTTCCATTAGGACAAGCCCTGCGGCTAACAAAAGCATTACCCATAAAAACAAATAGTTTAATCCATTGGCCGGGTAGAAGTCAAGGGTATGAAATTTTTCTTGAAACCCACGGCAACGCATGGCCTGGTAAACCCGTTTTGCCCTCAAAGAGGCCCTGACAAAGAGCATGCCCGCAAGATAGGCATAGGTTTTATAAGAATGCAAATTGGTTCCCGGTTTAAAGCCTCGAAATTTTGCCGCTCTGAGCAATCGCGTATATTCGCCTTGAATCACGGCAATATACCGATAAGTCATGAGCATTAAAAATACAAGTTTGTCCGGCACTTTGAGCTGATGAAGACCGGATCCAAGAGAGGCTATGGGCATGGTGGCAACCAACGCGGAAAACATCAGTAGGATGGCAATGGACTTGAGGGTGATTTTGGCGCTGAGCAAAATTCCCTGGGAGGAGACCTGCAGCCACCCATACTCAAACACAATGTTTCCTTCAAATGTCAGGGGAAGAAAAATCCAGATCATCAACAGAAACCAGAACAGGGGAGACAGCCTTTTTCTCAAAGCTTTTATTGGCAACCGCGCCAACCCGGTTACCCCAAGGGCAATGATAAGATAGCCAAGGGCAATGATAAGATTATCACACAATGCCGCAGCAATGGACAGAAAACAAGCGGCCAGAATCCGAATTTTAGGGTCCAGTCTGTGGATGGGGGAGTTGCCGTCTGACAGGGTATTTTCAAGCATTGTGCCCCTTTCTTTTTCTTCGTTTAATCCAGGCTGCCGAAAATGCCAATCCAAAGATCAGGGCAATTCCTGCTGCAATCCTGGCCAGGGAAGGATTTTTTTCAAGGGATTGTTTTTCTGCCATCTTTTTTTCGATATTTTCAGGGGTGGGTTCCGCACTCAACTCATCCTTTGAGATAGTCCAATGACCCAAGTGGCCGGGTCCGGCATTCATCTCAATCATCAGGTCCGAATCCAGGGTTTTGGGAAGCGCAAAGGAATACCTGCCCTGGGCATCGGTGATTCCCTGGTGAACCAGAACTTTGTTTAGACCTGTCACCTTGATACTGCAATTTTTGGCCGGTTGATGGGATCCGAAACTGCCTTCCACATGGATACGCCCCTGTTCCACCCAGGCAAATACAATAACTTTGTGGGCCAGGGCAGATGTACTGGACATCATAAGAACCAGGGCAATAACGGGTATTATTTTTTTCATTTATTTTTCCACTTTATTCGTTGGTAATATTTCAGGATACACTTTTAAGAGAAAGGAAACACAAAACCCGGTGATGATCCCCTCAATTACCATCACCGGCAGGTGGGCGGAAATGATGGCAATACAGGTTTTTAAAAAATTTTCGTCGGTAAACCACAGGGCCATCCCCAGGAGCAAACAAGAAAATACAATTGAAAAAAAACCGGCACAAAAACCAGCAATAAAGGTCCGTCGTTCAGATTTGCCCACCATGGGCAAAAACAAATAATGCACCAAAACAGCTGGCAGGGCCATGATCACGGCATTAACACCCAGGGCGGTTAATCCGCCATATTGGAAAAATAAAGACTGCAGCAACAGGGCTGTCAGGATGGCAGGAAAGGCTGCCATCCCCAACAACAGCCCCACCACGCCGTTTAAAATTAAATGCACGCTCACAGGACCGATATTGACATGGATCAATGAGGCCACAAAAAAAGCAGATGCCAGAATTGCCACGTGAACCATCTGGTCATAATCAATTTTTTTTAACCCGATGGTTGTACCGACAATAGTAATTACAGCACCGGCTGCCAATACCTGTCCGGATAAAACACCTTCAGAAATATGCATAATTTTATTTTTCCTGCCACGCTTCAAACTTTACCCAAAGAACTGCCCCAAGCTCTATATCTTTTTTTTCACCATTGTGCATCATTTTTTTATCCGATGTGTTCAAGGCTGCAAAGCCCCACCACCCACAAACAGGTGCGCAATAAGAGAAAACCCCGTTTTGGTCTGCTTTTACGGTTTGGGTGACCATATAATCTGTGGGGGCAACAGCTGTTTTATGCTCATTATAAAATTCTACTTCAACCTCGGCATATGGAACGGGTTTTCCGTCCAGCTTAACAATCCCTTGGAAAAGATTTCCTGCATACAAACCAAAGGGCTTGGACAATGGGATAATCTCTGTTTTTAACCCGAGTTCTTCATCCCAACCCGTATCTCCTCCAAAGGCTGCCACAATGGTTTTTGTGGTGTGAATGATATAACAATCTTCAGCAGGTTCCCAATAGGCTGCAGGCTCCATGACAAAGGCATAGGCCCCGGGTCTTTTAACAGAATAATCCAGTGTCCAGCCGGGTTTGTCCATAACCGTTAAGGGCGAAAGATTCCCGGTAAGATCCTGTTTTTCCCCATCCTTAACCACATAAAAAGCCCTTGGCGCCGAAAGTTCCATGCCGATCCCTTCAAAGGGGTGGGAAAAGGAAAGGGACAATTGTATGTCCCGTTTATCCTCCTGCATAATCATATTGTCCGAAGGAATCACCATCCCGTAATGGGCGAAACAATTGCCGGTAAAAAGAAATACCAGGGCAACCGTCAATACAGCCGTGTCCATCCGTTTAAATTTCATTTGTTCTCCTTTAATAAGAAAAAAACCACAAAGGTTAAGACAAAATTGTCCAGGTTAACCTTCGTGGTTTTATTGATATCTTATTTTTTGATCCAGGCCCCTTGGGCATTCTGAATGAATTCACCGGGTATCGCCCTTTCTGCAAGGGTAATGGCCCGCCGCTTTTCCACCAGATCAAGGGAGGTGTTCTGCTGTTTTGCGATATGGGTGTAGATGGTTTTTCTGTCTTTGTTTTCATCTAATACAAGGGCCTCCTGACTCGTTTGCCCTGTGACAAAGGCAAGATATCCTTGATTGTTTTCTCCCACAATCCCTTTGGTCTTTAACTCAACAATGGCGGGCAGGCGCTGTTTCATTCGTTCTTTAATCCCGCTGGCCGTAGAAGTGCCAATCGTTACCAATATCCCCAAAAGAACCAGTATATTTACAATAAGTATTTTTTTATAATTCATTTTTCCTCCTAATCTTGTTTAATCTTATCTTCAGCAGCGTCAATATCATTGAAAAAATTATCCAAAGCCCTGTCTACTTTTACATTTACATCGATGGTGATGTGAATGGGTTTAATCTCAACGGGCTTGACCTCTACCTGGTGGCTGGACTGACAGCCTGCCAAGACAAACATAACAAGAAACATCGGTGTGAACCATAATCGTCGTGTCATACCCTCTCCTTTCATTAATTGAAAATATCATTTAGTTTATTACCAAATTTTAAGACCTGGTTAAAGGGAAGTTTTAAATTCACGTTCAGTTTAATTCCCTGGAATCTTGATCCGGGACTTGTTGCATCCACCCGAACAAAGGATCCGATTTCTTGTTGATACTCAAAGGGCAGCAGTTTGGCTGGCTTTCCATCCAGTTCCAACTTCATGTCCAGGGTATCCTCAAAGGTGTTCAATTCGAGTTTGGCCCATTGATAGTCAAAATCCTTCAGGGCCTCACGTGCCAGATCCAATTGGACAAATTCCGGTGTATCCATTGGAATACCAGCGGTGAGCGTTTTTGTGTTCTCGATCACTACCCTCCCCCCCTTTCCAGGCGTGGAAAACAAAAAACCCTTGTCAAAGGAAATATTGCCATCTGAATAGACCAGGGGGATTCTTCCGCTTAACCTGCCTTCTCCCTCTGCATGGAATGCGCCCATCTGTTTTAACAGGCTTGATAATTCCAGCCTGTCACAATAAAGGATCAAAGAAAGAACATTGTCTTTGCCCGGCAGGCGGATGGACTCGGTTGAGACCAAGCCGTTGCACCAGTTAAAGCGAAGGTTTTCAATATTGACGGATTTTCCATCTTCTATGCTGAACCGCGCCTTTGCAGTATCAAATTCAAACTGGTTGACTTTAACCTTGTCAATTGTCAGCACCTGGCCGGGGATTGATTCAGGTACCATGAGATCATTAAAATTAATGCTGCCAGCAATCCCCTTGAGGGAAAGATTCATCTCCGGAAAAAAAAGGTTTCCCCCATCCATGGTGACCGAAGCTCGGGACTTCACCCCATGGTGTTTATATTCGATTGTCCCCTTTGATGACACGTTTATCGAAGAATCCTCCCCCAGGGTGGTTAGCCTTGGCATTAATGTTTTTATGTGGGCCAGCATCAGCAAGAAGGGATCGATCACAAAATCGATCCTGACAGACGGGTCCGGCCCCCAAGCGCTGCCGTCAAACGCAAGGTTAAAGCCGTCTAAACCCTTTATCGACGCCTGACCCTCCACAGTGGCGCCCAAGATCTCACTTTGGGTGATACTCCCCGCAAGAGCGGCCGTAATTTTATTGTCATAGCTGATTTCATTGATCGAGAAAGACCCGGGGGTATTCTGATTTTTAAAGGGAAACACAAGGGGAAGCCTTACGTTGATGCCCATGGCCGCTATCTTGAACTCAGAAAAATCTATTTTGGCATCGTTTATTCTAGTATCCAAATGAATCAAGGGATCCATTTGTTTTGTGAACCCGGCTCTGCCCGTTAGATTGACCCCCATGATTTGTGCCTGGCTGGCTTTCGAGAAAAGTTTAATCCCGGACAAATCCGATTGTATGTCAAGATTGATCCCATTTCCTTTGTCTGAAAAATCCCCTTTGATCTTTGAGTTGAGTGAAAATTTTTTAACCAAAACCCGGTCTTTTCCTTGGGTTCCCATGAGATTTTGACACCCCAATAAAAAGCTACCGGTCTGCCGGGCCAGATCTCCTTTTAATGAAAATAAAAGCTGGGGATGGTCAAAGATCCACTGGGGGAAAGTGACCAGGGACATAGATTTTACGGCCTTATTTTTTAGTGTCAGATCAAAGGAAAGGGGAAAATTTTCTTTTTGAGCCAGGTTAAGATCAAAGCGCATCCCTATGTCCGGCGTAAGGGGACCGGCTATATCAAAGCTGCCTGTCGCTGTTGTTTTCCCGGCCTGGTTCCCCACAGAGGCCGTTAAATTTTTGATCCTTGTACCGGGAAACTTGGGAAAATCAAGCTTCACTTGAGACAGGGACAATTGCCAGTCGGCATCCATGGTTTTTAAAATATCAATATCCAAAGGGCCTGATACCCTAAAATTGCCAACTTCTGGAAAAAAGCCAGCCAGGACCTCCGGGTGAAAGGCAGTGGATTGGATTCTCACCATCTCTATACCAGACGTTAAGTCCCCTGTAATAAGCGTTTTAATGGTTTGGCCCAGGGGATAAAACCGAGCGTTCAGAACGACCTTTTTTTTGGGGGCGTCCAGGGAAGACAGAACCTCAAAGGGGATTAAAATTTTATCATCCAACCTTGTAATAGACAAGGTTGCGTCTTTTAACACCGCCTGGCTGGGCAAAAAATTCAAAACAGAGTCCAGGTTAACCAACATGGAATCAAGCGCATCCTTGTCCTTTCGGGCACTATCATCCCCTTGGACATGATTGATGTTACCGGGGAATTTTTCCCCGTTGATACGCAATTGGTTATCAGCATCCATCTTTGCATAAAGGGTCAGTCCGGAAATTGTTATTTTTTCAAGCTCAAAACTTTTTAAACCCTTGAGGTGATATTGAAAATCCAGAAGATCTGCAGACAGCATCTGCCCGATATGGATGCGGCTGACAAGGGTATGGGTCAACCCGATTTTTTCTATTTTGAATTCTATATCCGATGGGGCAAGCCCCAGGGGAAGCGTCTTTGGTATGTGTCGTTGAATTAAGGGATCAACAAGGATGGTCTCAACGAAAACTGGCAGGACAAGAAACATTGCCTGTCCCATGAGCAAAAAAACCAGGAACGATAAACACAAATATCCCAGCAAGCCTTTAAGTCGCATTTTTAATCTGAATGGTTAAAAACAGATCCCCCTTTTTATGATCTGGAAAGGTTCTTCCCATACCGGCCAGCCGAAGTCGTGTTCCTTTTTTAACACCGGGTGGAACCGTCACCTTGTACAAGGGTTTATAAAACCCCCAGGGAATACTAACCATTTTTTTGGTACCGGTCAACGCTTCCAAATAAGAGACTTCCATCTGGCCATAAAGATCAGGACCAATATCCATGGAGCGGGTCGAGATGACCTGGAGTTTAGGAGTGGTTTTTTTTCGGGTAAATTTATGGAGCTTTTCCTGGGTGCCGGTTTTGGGCAGTAGCTGATTCAATTTCACCAGGACAATACCGGCAATAAATCCTCCAATATGAGCCCACCAGGCAATGCCTGCCCCTGATCCACTGCCGGCGGCATTTAAAAACTGCATCGAAAACCAGAACCCTAGAAAAATAAAGGCGGGTATTTCAAGAATCCAGGGAATGATAATAATGGGAATTAAGGTCAAAATTTTGGATCTGGGGTACAAGAGAAAATATGCCCCCATAACCCCGGCAATGGCGCCGCTTGCCCCAATGGTCGGCGTAAGGGAGGTGGGGTTTAAAAGAAAATGGAAGCCGCCAGAAATAACGCCGGAGAGAATATAAAAACCAATGAATCTCACAGATCCGAAATGGGCTTCAATATTGTCCCCGAATATATATAAAAACCACATATTTCCCAAAAAATGCCAGAAACCACCATGAAAAAACATATAGGACAACAAGGAAAATGCTTTATTGAACAGGGAAAAATGCCGGGATAGATCCCAAACGGTATATTTCCCCGGCACCAAACCGTAGATATAAAAAACAGCTTCATTTTTCAACCCCAGTTGAAGTTGATATAAAAACACCAAAAGAGTGACCGCCATAATGGCATAGCAGGCAATGGGGATGCTGTTGGTGGGTTGGTTGTCCCGAAGGGGAATCATTTAATAACCTTAAGGCAATAGTGGGTTTCAATAAATTGCTTCAATGATTTTACAATCTCCATCACCCCGTCTTCAATGGTAAATGTTGTGGGATCCATCCCTTGGCGTAATTGGGTGAAAAGTGCTTGGTTCCCGGAATCCAACCCCAGGAGAAGTTTTATATAATCCAGCCATCCAAAATAGAGAAACTGGATCTTCTCTTTAGGAAGCCTGGCAATAAATGTTTTTGTTTTAAGGGGGAGTTCCCGGGCAATCAGCTCGATGGCCTCTTGTTTGGTTGTGGGGAAGGCCTTTTTAACACAAATGTTTGGAACAAGGTCTCGTATGGTTTTTTCTTCCGGAGAATCCAAAAACATCATATACACTACCGCTTCAAGAATGGATTTTACATCAAAATATATCCCGGGGTCAAGACTTGCCCGGGGCCCTGCCACATTTAAAATTTCAATTTGATTTTCCAGGATAAAAGAATGCAGAATAATGGCGGCTTCAAAGGAATCACTATCGGCAAGGTCAATATGGCAGTTGGGCTTTTGCGCCACATTTGCAAATATAAGTGTTAACTCAGATCCCTTGGTAAGTCGTCCCCTTGACAAGATGACAGTGCCATGAGAGTCCTGGATATTTCGCTTTGTCCGGCTGGGGTAATCCGCGGTGTCCATTTCCCTTAGTTGATATTTTAGGGACAATGGTCCTGATTCTGTTTTTCTCCCTTTGGGAATCCAGCCGCCATGGGGAATGCCTAATTTGATGGCAAGATCAATTGCGGCGCGATCAGCTCCTGTCTGCCCACCTGAAATAATTTTCTTTAACATATAAAAATCCTAGGGTTTATTTAAAAATTCCTTTTTTATAATACCAGTAAAGGGTATAAGTTCAATACTATTTTAAGTTTAACCTGGGATATAGTGTCGATCAAATGAATATACCTTCCAAAGAGGAATGTTTCCAGCTAATCCATAGGATGGATATGATGGATCACATCATTGACCATTCCATCATGGTCAGCAATGTGGCGTTGTGTCTTTGCCGGTTCCTGGGGGAAAAATTTCCCCTTAATATTGCAGAGGTTCGTTCTGCCGCCCTTCTCCACGATATCACCAAGACAAGAAGTTTTACCACAGGCGAAGTGCATTCTGAAACCGGCGGTCTTCTCCTTACGGAGATGGGATATCCTGAAATTGGAGATATTATCCGCCAACATGTTATGCTGGATACCTGCACCCTTGAAGCCCCAGTATCGGAACCAGAAATTGTCAATTATGCCGATAAAAGGGTTTTACATGATCAGGTTGTTTCCCTGGAAAAACGCTTGGAATATATTAAAGTCAGATATGGGTCCAAACCCGAATTCAAAGATCGGATTCAACTCATGTGGACAAAAACCGTGGTGCTTGAACAAAAGCTGTTCAAACAACTCCCTTTTGAACCAGCCCAGTTATCGGATTTGGTATTGCCCGTGATTAAGAAAGATGGTTAAAACCTGGTGGCACAAGCGTCCAGTTCACTGATAATAAAGGAAATTTTATTTTTTAATTTGCGAATCTTTTCCTGCTGAGTGATTTTCTCACTTTGTTTCAAGGAAAAGAGTATTTCCATATCTTCATTTAAAGACGCGTACAAGGCAAACCGCTGATGAATTTTGTCCTTAAAATCCCTGGTGACAGCCTGGATCAGGGGCATGAAATAAAGAGTATTCAATTGATCATGATATTCGTTTATCTGGTGCTGAATGGATATAAGGCTTTCTCGTTTGATTCTTAGGGCAGCCTTGTCAAATCCAGGCGTAAAAGAAAAGCGAGACTGTTTATTCAACAAAGAGGAAATGAACTGGGCAATGGATTGAAGTCCCAAGCCTGTTAAGGCATTGGTTCGCATTTTAGTGGTATATTGTGGTGTAAACATGGTTTCAGGCAGTTCCAGCCCCAAAATTTTTTTAATTCCCTGGATATCCACCGCCTTGATGAACCCGGGATCTTTTTTTAACAATTGGTCTGACACTTGTTGGGAAAATTGGGTGGATAAAAAATCATTTTCCAGGTCCTTATTTTCCGGGTTCTGGGGATACCTTAATTTTAAAAAATCGATCTGGTAGGAATTGAGCAGAGATTGGAAATAAGCGAAGATTCTGTTCTCCTGGGCTTCAATCAATTTTTTTAGTTCCGGAACGATCTGTTCCAGGGTGAATAAATCAATTTTTTGTTTAAAGTCCTGGAACATCAGGTATAAAATTTGTTTAAAACCCGATTCTTTGATCAAGGATCGATAGGGGGTTGCATCAATGGGCGTCTGCTGTATAAAATCTCGGACCTGTTGACCGATATGAATTGAATCCCGGGCAAATACTTTTTTTAAATTTAGCTGAATCTCTTTTATCAGGCCTCCCACAGCTCCTTGGATTGAATTGTCCACAATGGACTTGAGTCGGGATGCATTTTCACTGATTTCCTTCAGGTGGCCCCTGGTTTTTTTTTCACCCTCCATGTCCGCACAAAGAACCTCAAAAACGATATCTGCCTTTTTGTTCATTTCATCTGCCATCATCCTGATTCGTTCCAAGGGATTGGACAACAGCAGATCAAAATAATTTTTTTCCAATAAATACGCCAGTTCTTGATGAAAGGAAAGGCTGTTGGCATTGCAGTAATCCATCATTTTTTTATCTTCTACCCAAAGATTTAGCCGTTTGGCATCCCTTTTGGGCAGGCGGGACCCGATGGCCTGGAAGAGGGTCAATAAAGCTGAAAATGAATACACCAAAGGTTCCGGGGTCAAAAATTCAAGCTCATGGCGAATTCTCGATTCAATATGAACCAGATCTGCAAGATTCTCGTGTTCAGTTAAATCGCAATTGTTGACAAACAATATATTTTCAATCAGCCCGAGTTGTTTTATGATTTTTAAAAACCCCATGTCCGATTGGCGAAGACCGATTCTGGAGCTGATACAATAGACAATGAGATTGGCTGATTCCATATAGTTGATAATCTGACCCAGCTGGGCCGGATCAGTTGAGTCCGCCCCCTGACAATCTGCAATTTCAACATTGGGGTCAATGGTCTTGCCAAAAACGCTCAGGCAGATATCTTTGACATAAAATGCCATGGCAGGATTGGATGTGAAGGACTTGTAGTCTTCAAATGATTTGGATGAAAATAAAATCGTCCTCCGGTCTGCACCGACAATATCCTTGCATGCCCCGTATCCGTCAAGGGCATTTCGGATCAAAAGGGTTTCAGGCCGTATGCCGGCACTTGTGATGGGAAAGCGTTTAACAAGGGTGTTATATACCCCTTCCAGATAGGCCCGGTCTTTTTTTCGTCTCAGATCAAAGGTGTCAATGATACCAAGTCCCTGCCCCTCATCTGGGAACAGATCCAATGTTTTTTTAATGGCCCTGTTTATGTCATCCCAGGATTTGAGCGTAAGGGCGGCTTCATTTTTTTTACCCTTACGGATTCGCGTGGTAATGGAGGTCACAACCCCTGCCCCTCTTTTTACCAGTTCTTTGCCGGTCAGAGAATTTATAAAGGTGCTTTTCCCGGATTTAATCACCCCGACAACGGCAATCTTGATAAGGCCTGACTGAATATGGAGGGGTATTTGTCGGCAATTTTCGCGATAGATTGCCAGAAAATCATTCTCCCCTGGGGATATTTCTTCCATCATCTCAATCACATCGAGGGTCTCTGTGATAATAGCGTCCATGGTCTGTGAATGGGGGATTTCTATTGTCATAATAGGGGTGGGGGAGTCAATAAATAAGCATCATTGCACTTTCATATTTAACATCCGGTTTGGTTGAAAACAAAAGATCCTTTGAAAGGTCACAGGTGAGCCATGCGCTGTCATGGAGTTCATTATCCAGCTGCAACGGACCCCAGCCGGCGCACCCCAGTATGATCATAAACCATTTCGGTCCTTCCTGGACGGCAATGGCTTCTAAAATATCCCTGGAATTGCTCAGATGAAGCCAGTCGTTTACCCGAAGACTTTCGTTCCAAGTGAAAGGAGGTCCATGTAGCACAAAAACACCACTGGGCTGAACAGGTCCTCCAAGATAGATATTCAATTTATCCACGCTGGCATTGCAGTCTATGTTCAGATCTTCAAACAATTCCCTGCCCGTAAGCAGGGGATGAACTTTATTGACAATAAATCCCAAAGCGCCTGAATCGTTGTGCTCGCACATGCAGGTCACTGTCTGGGAAAAATTGGGATCTGGAAGCCCCGGCATTGCCAGAAGAAACTTGCCCTTCACGCTTTCAATAAGTTCATCACTCATACGTCCGCTCCGTATTTATCCGTACATTCCAATTCCTGTACACGTATATCAGATAATTGCGTAATCTTAAATATTTTTGATTGATTTGCAATACTTTTATTCTGTAAGACAAGATTTTTGAAAGATTACACAAACCTGTGATAAATTTTTATGGCGTATCCTCTTTTCGACCATATACATCATCAAACCGGACAATATCATCTTCCCCCAGATAAGCGCCGGACTGCACCTCAATCAATTCCAGGGGAATAGTTCCGGGATTTTCCAATCGGTGAACCGTGCCAAGGGAAATATAGGTGGACTCATTTTCCAGGAGCATAATTTCCTGATCCCCCTTGGTTACAATTGCCGTACCCGAGACCACGGTCCAGTGTTCTGCACGGTGGTAATGCTTTTGCAAAGAAAGCTTTGCACCGGGCTTGACCGTGATGCGTTTCACCTGATAGCGCTGGGACTGGTCAATGGTTTCATAATTACCCCAAGGGCGGTAAACCTTTCGGTGAGTGACAGATTCTTCTCTTTGCTTGGCCTTGAGCTGAAAAACAATTTTTTTAACCTCCTGGACCCGGTCCCTGGGAGCGACCAGAACGGCATCGGAGGTTTCAACGATGACAAATTTTTCAAGGCCAACCGCAGCCACCAGCCGGCTTTCTGAATGGATATAGGAATCCTTCACATCCTGGGTTAAAATGTCCCCCTTAAGCACATTGCGCTCTGCATCTTTGCTACCTGTCTGCCACAGGGCGTCAAAGGATCCCAGATCGTTCCAGCCAGCATCCAGGGAAATCATAATCCCTTTATCTGTTTTTTCCATGATGGCATAGTCAATGGAATCCGAGTTGATCTTTTCAAAGAGTTCCCTGTTAATTCTAAAAAAATCAAGGTCCTGTGTTCCAGATGCAATCACCTGTCGGCACAGATTGAGCATGTCCGGGGCGTATCGCTCCAGTTCATCAATAATGACAGATGCCTTGAACATAAACATGCCCGAATTCCAGCAGTATTCTTTTGATGCAACATACTCTTGGGCAAGTGTGTGATCTGGCTTTTCCACAAAGCACTCAATCTCACAGGCTTTGGAAGCGCTGTCAACCCTCTTTCCCTTTTTAATATAGCCATAACCGGTTTCAGGTGATGCCGGGACAATTCCGAATGTGATTAAAAAGCCTTGTTCAGCCAAGGCTTTTCCCTGGGATATTTTTTCATGGAAATGAGGGATATTTTCAATGACGTGGTCTGCCGGCAGGACCAGCATAATCGGGTCTTCTTCTTTCTCAAGTAGTTTTACGGCTGCAAGGGCAATGGCAGGGGCGGTATTCCTTCCGATCGGTTCCAGAATAATAGAATGGGGTTCAATTTTGATCTGCTGTAATTGTTCGGCGGTCATAAACCGATGGACCTCATTGCATACCACCACAGGGGCTGCCAGCTGATCAAGGTTCTCAAGCCGCATCAGCGTATTTTGCAGCATGGTATTTTCATTATAGATATCAATCAATTGTTTGGGATACAGTTCTCTGGAAAGCGGCCATAACCGAGTACCTGATCCACCTGCCAAGATTATTGGAACAATCATAAATACTCCTTTAAAAAAATAAATGGCATTTAATATGCCCCTTAAAAATACGTACTATAATTATAGGTGTGCCTGACAAAAATCATAGCCGGACCTGTTTATTTTTCTGCGGCGTAAAGATTGATGCACAAGCCCTTTTCGACTTCATACCGTTTAAAGGAGTTCAGGGTAAACCCACAGGTCGAAAGCCAGCCGTTGATCTGTTGTTTTTCAAAGCCCAACCAGGATCCACCAATGATTTCCTTGATATTTTCCTGGTCATGTTTTTCAAAGTCTGCCAGTAAAAAAAGTCCCCCAGGTTTAAGCACCCGAAAAACTTCATGTATGGATTTTTCCGGTTCAAAAATATGGTAGAGCACCATACTCATGATCACAATATTCACCTCCTGATCCTTCATGGGAAGGTTTTCAAGCTCTCCCAAACGAAGGTCAATGGCTTTCAGGCCGGGCAATTTTATTCGGGCCTGTTCGAGCATTTCCGGAGAACTATCCACACCAATGAGCTTTTTTTTGTTCTCCGGAAAAAGACTGCCCAGCATTTCTCCGGTTCCGCAGCCCAAATCTGCAACCTTGTCCCCCAGGGCCATTTGTTTTAAAACCCCATTCAAATCAAAATTTCCCAGAACTTCCTTTTTTAACCGATCCCATTGGGGGGCCACGGTTCTAAAGAACCTTTTGGTTCTGTTTTTTCGAAGGGTAATGCTTTGTTTTGCCCGTTGAAGATCCATCACACAGACCGTCTCTTGTTCAAGGCGGGAACAGGCCAGGTTGATCAAGGATAAAGAGTCCCCGGCCTTATTGGCGGCGTAATAGATAAAACTGCCATCTTTTCGTAACACCAGTAACCCCGCTTCCAACAAAATTTTCAAATGGCGGGAAACCCCGGACTGAATCATGTCAATAATGGAAACAATCTCATTTACGTTGAGTTCATACTGATAAAGAATATTTAATAACCGGAGCCGTGTAAGGTCAGAAAGTGCTTTGAACTGTTTAATAATTTCCATAAAATTTTATTTGCCGGGGGTATGTTGGCTCCTATAATGTGATTTCCTGGCCAAAGGCCAATATTTGGCAGGCGATCCCCTTTTGCTAAACCTTTTGCTTAAAAATGCCAGGATCTGTTATTTAACGGACAAGACCGGGCATTCAGCTTGGAGTATAACGGCCTGGGCCGTTGATCCAAAAAGAAGCTTGCCCACCTTGGACCGGCTTTTTACCCCAATAATAATTTCATCAACCCCTTTTTCAATGGCAAAATTAACAAGGTCTTCTCCGGGCTCAAGCCCTCTGATCAAGAGATGCGTTTTGCAGGTGATACCGTTTTCATCAAAATGTTTTTTGGCTTTTTCCAGGTTTTCTTCAGCAGTTTGAACCTTTGACTGTTCGGACTTTCCTCCTCCAACCATTGAGGTGACAATCAGCACTTCCCCTTTAAACGCCTTTGCATGGGTCAGGGCAATCTTCAATAGATCTTTTCCAACATTAACGCCCTTGTATCCAACCAGAATTTTCATGTTTTCCCCTCTTTTTTAGTATCAATGGATATAAAATTTAAACAGACGTAATGATACATAAAAGATTTAAACGCCATTCACAAGGGGAAAAAATGCAAGTCATGAAAGATAAAATAATTTGAGTCCAAATGTATTCACCAATATCATCAGCTTGTATGCCTCCCGGAAAGACTACAAAATCGTCCTTGACAAATGTGATGCTCACCTTCAAATGGTAAAGGACAATCCTGTTGTCACCTTCATCATATTAAACCTGAAGGCCGGCTGGAAAATCGCAGTGTTGAGATCATAGTGGGCGACAAGTAAGATATTTCTCCATGGCAATTGACTTTTAAATTTCCGATCCGTATATTTTGTGCAATATTTTTGATAAAATACGCATAATCACATAAAAGGGAAACAATGAAACCTATTGGTATTTTAATAATCGGATGTATGATGTTTTTTTCCTGTGCAGGCCAACGGCCGGAAAACTTAGGGATACAAAATGATCAGCTGACAGGATGTCCGGGAAAGCCCAATTGTGTCAGCAGCCAGGATGAAGATGAAAATCACTTTCTTCAGGTCTTCAGGTACCAAGGAGAAAAAGAGGCGGCCTTCAAGAGATTAAAAGAAATCATCACCTCATTGGAAGGAATGACTCTCATTACGGAAAACGACAATTATCTGCATATTGAATGCAAATCAGCCATCATGGGGTTTGTCGATGACCTGGAGTTTTATTTTTCCAAAGAAAAGGTTATCCAGGTGCGATCAGCCTCCCGGCTTGG
>Ga0208900_1000482_pt1 | contig 24977 bp, 25 predicted proteins | sample AntAceMetag02UKK_FD_184763 | JGI IMG/M metagenome (GOLD analysis project Ga0208900, IMG submission 184763) | Saline lake microbial communities from Ace Lake, Antarctica - Antarctic Ace Lake Metagenome 02UKK (SPAdes) (version 2) | ecosystem: Environmental > Aquatic > Non-marine Saline and... | reverse complement strand
GATGATATTGCCGGGGGCAGGGTACTAAGGGATGATTTTTATTACCGTCTCAGCTCCGATGTCATTGAAATGCCTCCCTTACGAAAACGAATTCTCCAGGAACCAGAAGAATTGACGGCCCTTTTGAGATTCACCGTGGAACGAATCATGGGAACCCGGTGTGATGAACTGGTAAAGAAAGTGCTTCGCATGATTGACAGGGAGCTTGGAAACGATTACCACTGGCCGGGGAACGTCCGTGAACTTGAGCAGTGTGTCAAACAGGTCATGCTCCGGCGGGGCTACGAACAATTGCAGAAAAAAAAGAAAGATGACGTTAAGCACCGCCTGATAAAGGGGCTGGACAACGGGGATATGACGGTGTCAGAATTGACATCCGGTTACCTGCAACTGCTCTATGATAAACATGGCGCCTATGAAAAGGTGGCCCGGCGAGCTGGTATGGATCGCAGGACCGTTAAAAAATATATTGATCAACAGGGCATATTCTGAGGGCGCATTCCCATTTTACCGTTCGGAGGCTTCATTAGTCATGGGGGGTCCGGCTTGCGTTATTGGCATTATCAGTGATTTTGGAGTTTGCACAGGCTGGGTCGATAACGCCAATAACACAAGCCTGACCCCGTTTATCCGGAAATCAGCTCCATAAAATTGTATGATAATGCCGGAAAAATAGGAATGCGCCCTATCCTGAAGGGAATCATGGAATTACCCCAAAATTGAATTATGGTTACAGGAATAAATCTTATGCTTAGTTTTCTTCCCGGCCCGGTAAAGGGCACGTTGTCATTTTTATGCTACCTTATTAATACAATGGTAATGTGTACGATTATTTTCATGGTGGCACTGGTGAAGTTCACCGTGCCACTGGCCTTGTGCAGGGTTCTTTGTGATAAGTGGCTCATTGCCATCTCCACTGCCTGGATCAGCGTCAATATGTTTAATGCCCGGATTTTTACCCGCATTGAGTGGGATATCCGGGGAATGGATGCCCTGGAGATGCAGGAGTGGTATATGGTCCTTTCCAATCATCAGTCCTGGATGGACATATTGGTACTTCAAACGGTGTTCAACCGAAGGGTTCCCTTTTTAAAGTTTTTTTTAAAAAAAGAGTTGATATGGGTGCCCTTTCTGGGGCTTGCCTGGTGGGCCCTGGATTTTCCCTTCATGCGTCGCTACACCCGTCAGTTTCTGGCGAAAAATCCCCATCTAAAGGGAAAAGATCTGGAAAGTACCCGTAAAGCGTGTGAGAAGTTCAAAGCACTTCCCATTTCCGTCATGAATTTTGTGGAGGGTACCCGGTTTACCCCGGCAAAACATGACGCCCAGAATTCCCCCTACCAGCACCTGCTCAAACCCCGTGCTGGCGGCATGGCTTTTGTGCTGGGGGCCATGGGAGAAAATATCAACGCCATCGTTGATGTCACCATTGTCTATCCCCAGAGGGCGGACAACTTTTGGGGATTTATCTCCGGCAGGGTGGAAAAAATTGTCGTGGATGTGGAGACCATGCCTGTCTCAAAAGAAATGGTGGGGGATTTCTTTAATGATGCCCCCTTCAGAGACCGTTTTTGCCACTGGCTAAATGGCCTGTGGCAACAGAAGGATGCCAAAATTCAAAGCATCCTTGACCAAAGCATCCTTGATCAAGTAAATCAAGGAGAGGTTGCTGTATCCCATGAGCCATACTTAAATGAAAACGCCCATGATACCTGCCAGGATAAAATGGGCATCCACGATGAACTCAAGGTTGCTTCCCGGCAGTAGATATCCGTTTTCACACCGCACAATGAGGTTGATCAAAAGGGTGGGAAGCGTTGCCAGCAAAAAACCGATGGGGCCTGTCATGCCAAGAATGGCTGCAAAAAGAAGACCCATGGTCAGGGTGATTAAGACATTTTTAATCAACGCCAGGCTCCGGGTTTCCCCCAATATCAGGGGCAGGGTTTCCTTGCCGGTGATCCTGTCACCCTGCATTTCCAGCACGTTGAAAAAAGCGGTTCTGGCAAAGACAAGGCCTGTGGCAAAGACAAAGGAGATCCCCACGGAAAGAGGGTTGAAGTTCTCCATGGCCGGGAGAATGGAGGTCACCGTTCCCCAGGCAGCCGCAATGAGGATGGTCTTTGAGCCGGGGATGTCCTTTAACGCTTTAAATCGATTGATACCGGGCAACACGGAAAAAATGCCAAGGTTGTAGGTCAGTCCCAAAAAACTCATCACCATGAGGATCATAAACGCCATTATGCTGTGGGAAAAGGACAGCATCAGACCGGCCCCGCCACTGGCCAGGGCAAGTACCGTCATTATTTCTTTGTGGGTCTCATAAAATTGTGCCCGCTCCGGGTGGTTGTATCGATCCGATGAGATGGTTAACAGATTATTCAGGATCTGCATGGAAAGAACATACAGCGCAGCAACGGTGGCGTGGATCAATGTGCGGTCCAATTCCTGGAGGGACGCACAGGCCCAGGTGAGGCATCCGGCCCCCATGGCCAGCAGTACATTGGTTTTCAGCAGCAGGTCTCGGGCCTGGAAAAAAAAACGGTTCTTTTTCTGGCGGGCACGAATATGCTCTTCAATGGCCCGGCAGGTCTTGTTAATAATCCAGTTGGGGGTGGATGCCCCGGCGGTGATGGCCACAGAGTCGGCATGACCTATCAATTGATAATCCAGTTCCGAAATATCTTCGATGTGCATGGACGGTTTGCCAGTGCCCTTGGCAATCTGGGCCAGTCGCTGGGTGTTACCACTGTGCTTTCCCCCCACCACAATGACGGCGTCGCTTTTCCGGGCAATGTCCCTTGTTTCTGCCTGGCGCTTTTCCGTGGAATTACAGATGGTGTTATGGAGTTTGTAATGGGGATGGTTTTTGCTGATCCATTGTGTTATTTCCTGGTACAGGGAGGTGTCCTGGGTGGTCTGGGCCACCACAACGGCCTTATCAAAGGCAGGTAACGCCTTTACCTCTTTTAGGGTGGAGGCTGTAAACCCCCTGTCACCGGCATACCCCAGGAGTCCCCGGACCTCGGGATGGTCTGCATCACCGATGATAATGGCGGTGTATCCCTTTTCATTGTGTCTGCCAATGATGGTCTGGACCCGGATCACCCGGGGGCAGGTGGCATCAATGACTTTGAACCCAGCGGCTTCAAGGGCAATTTTATCCTGGGGAGGCACCCCATGGGCCCGGATGAGAATGGTACCCTGGCCCTTTTTTGGAATTTTTTTGATACTGGGAATCCCCTTTTCCCGGAGCATCTCCTGGACCTGGGGATTATGGATCAAGGGGCCGTAAGTGCAAATGGGGCCTTGGGTGCGGTTGGCGGCATCCAATACCATGTCCACGGCCCGGCGGACCCCCATGCAGAAGCCCGCTGTTTTTGCAATGGTTATTTTCATGAAATATTATCCAGAAGGTGGATGAGTTTTTGGAATTCCTGCTCATTCTTAAAGCTGATTTCCAGTTTGCCCTTGTTCCCTTTTTTCTTGATCTTTACGTTGGATTGAATTTTTTGGGTAAGATTATTACAGAGGGTTTCCAGGGCCATTGTTTCGGGGGTGGGTGAGGCTGGTTCCGGAACATCTGCTTTTTCTTTTATTCTTTTAACCAACTGTTCCGTGGCCCGAACAGATAAATCCCTTGAAATCACCGTTTCCCAGGCTTTGATTTGAAGGGCCTGGGCTCCAGCCCCCAGAAGTGCCCGGGCGTGTCCCATGGAAATCTGATTCTGGGCAAGGCTTTTACTGATGGCCCCGGGTAGTTTTCTTAATCGCAGAAAATTGGTGATGGTGGATCTGTTTTTGCCAATTTTTTTTGCCACCATTTCCTGGGTGTATTTAAATTCTGTGATGAGCCGGTGATACGCTTCAGCCTCTTCCAGGGGGTTTAAATTGGCCCGCTGGATATTTTCAATGATGGAGACCTCCAGCACCTGTTCATCGGAGAGGTTCCGGATAATGGCTGGAATGCGGTTGATATTGGCGCGTCGGGCCGCCCGTAATCGACGCTCACCAGCAATGAGTTCGTATTTGTTATTTTGCTTTCTCACAAGGACTGGTTGCAAAATACCCTGTTCAATAATGGAATCCTTGAGATGCTCCAAATCCTCTTCGGAAAAAATGGTTCGGGGTTGAAACCGGTTGGGAACAATATCTTCAATGTCACACATGAAAAAACTGCCCGATTTTTCATCCATGGGCTGGATGTCGGGAATGAGGGCAGAAATGCCTCTGCCAAGGCCGGTTTTTCTTGCTTTCTTTCCTGTCATCTGGTCAAGAGTTCCTTTGCGAGGGCCAGGTAGCTGCTGGCACCGGGGGAGCGAATGTCATAGGAGATAACCGGCATGCCATAGCTGGGGGCTTCTGCCAGCTTGATATTGCGGGGGATTTTTGTTTTAAAAATCATCTCTTTAAAATATTTTTCAGCATCTTCCACAACCTGCCGTGCCAGGTTGGTGCGCTTGTCGTACATGGTTAAAAGAATTCCTTCAATGCGAAGACTGGGGTTCAGGGACACCTTAACCCGTTTGATGGTTTCAAGCAGTTGTCCCAGCCCTTCCAGGGCGAAAAATTCACTTTGCAGGGGAATAAGCACTGAATCTGCGGCGGTGAGTGCGTTCAGGGTCAAGAGGCTCAAAGAAGGGGGGCAGTCAATGATGATGTACTGAAACTGCGGGGCCACCTTTGACAGAAGATTTCCCAATATTCGTTCCCTCCGTGGAACATTCATCATCTCCACTTCAAACCCGATGAGGTCCACATTGGATGGCAGAATTTTTAATTTTTTAATTTCGGTGTCACAGATAAGTGTGTGTGGGCTTTCATCACCGATGAGTCCGTGGTACAGGGATGCCCCAAGGGTGGGCTTGTCAATACCCGTGGCCGTGGTGGCGTTGGCCTGGGGATCACAGTCCACAAGCAGGGTCTCTTTGCCAGAGGCGGCAAGGGCCGCAGCCAGGTTCACCGCAGTGGTGGTTTTACCCACACCACCTTTTTGATTGGATATGCTGATTATTTGTGTTGTTGTCATAATGACGCACAGATACCATACTCTGGGTTTCAGGGCAAAAAAAATTTAAAATATTTGTTTTTTATTAAGAACGTGTTAAAGAGTAATAATTTAATGCAATAGATAATACAATAACGTCACGTAAGGCTATCGGGGCAAGGGTTTCTGTCTTTGAGGTTTTCATAAATTTTCATAAAAAAAAGTGATCCAAAATGAGGTAAAAATTAATCAAAATGGTGAAGAAAAACGTGGGGCCAGACATAGCTGAAACTTTGGGTAAAGTAGATTCCACCGATAAAATGGATGAAATTTTCAGACAATACATGGATGATATCCAGTATGGTCGATTAAAAACCATAAAAAATGAAACTGTGCTGAAACGCATTGCCAATGCCATTGCTGTGGGGCGACCCCGCTCGGTTTTCATTAATACCGGGTCCCAGGAAGACCGTCAATTTATTCGAGATCTTGCTCTTAAAAACAAAGAAGAAGCCCCCCTTGCCATGCCAGATCATACCATTCATTATGATTTGGCAGAGGAGCAGGCACGCATTGTTGACAGAACCTTCTATATCACTGATCCCAATGAAACGGTGAGTACCCTTGCCCATCGCATGGAACGGGACCAGGCCCTTGTGGAGATAGATACGCACATGACCGGCATCATGGAAGATAAAACCATGATTGTGGGGTTTTACATGCGGGGCCCCGTGGGGGCACCGGCTGCCAACCCTGCTCTTGAAATAACCAGTTCCGCCTATGTGTCCCACAGTGCTGAGATTCTCTATCGAAATGCCTTTCATGGATTTGACCGAGAAGTGGAAACACTGGGTCATTTTTTCACCAATATTCACAGTGAAGGGCAGAATCGAAACGAAGATCTTCCCAATGCCCGGGTCTTCATGGACAGAAGTTATCGCACCACCTACAGCTTTAACTGCACCTATGCGGGCAATACCCTGTTGCTGAAAAAGGGAAATCATCGCTTTGCCGTGGATAAGGCGGTGTATGAAAATCGGGGTAAAGAGCTGTCCGAGCACATGTTTATCACTGGCATTAAAGGACCGGGGGACCGGGTTTCCTGGTGCGCCGGTGCCGCCCCCAGTGGGTGTGGGAAAACCACCACGGCCATGGCCGGGGATTGCTTTGTGGGGGATGATCTGGCCCAGATGTGGATTGCCAAGGACGGATCCGTCCGTTCCATCAATCCGGAATGCGGTATCTTTGGCATACTTCAGGATGTGAACTGGGAGGGTGACCCCCAGCTCATGGAAAACTTGCGAAAATCTGGCACTGAAGTGATATGGACCAATGTGCTGGTGGATGAAGATAAAAAACCCCATTGGGTGGGTAATGGAGAATCTTCGCCGGAAAAGGGATTCAACTTCCAGGGAGAATGGCACAAAGGCATGACCGATGCCCATGGCAAGCCCGTGCCCATTTCCCATGCCAATTCCAGGTGTACCCTTGCTTCAACGGCATTGGATAATTATTCCCAGGAATCGGAAAATCCGGATGGGGTGGAAACCCAAATGATCACCTACAGTGGTCGGGATAGTGATACCATGCCCCCGGTGTGGGTGGCTAAAAATGAGGAACATGGTGTGGTGCTGGGGGCCTGTATTGTCTCTGCAGCCACAGCAACGGAGATAGGGGTCAGCGGCGTTAGACGGTCTCCTTGGGCCAATGCCGCCTTTATTCCCGGGGCATTGGGGGACTACATGGATGCCCAGTTTAAATTTTTTGGCAACCCTGCCATCGCAACAGAGAAAAAACCTATCATGGCAGGTCTCAATTATTTTTTGACCGAAGGGGCAAGGGGGGGGGATTCTAAAAAATTGCTGGGGGAAAAAAGAGATGTAAAGGTGTGGCTCTCCTGGCTGGAACGATATGCCCATCGAGAAGTCAAAAGAATTGAAACCCCCATTGGTCATCTGCCCCTGTACGAGGATCTGAAAGGCCTTTTCATGGAGATTCTTGGAAAGGAATACCCCCATGAGCTATACATTAAGCAGTTTTCCCTGTACGTTGATAATATCATTGAACGGTTAGAATTCCAGATTGATGCCTATTCCAAGGAAAAAAATATTCCTGACACCTTGTTTAAGGTTCTCCATGGTCAGAAGGAAGAACTTATGCTATTAAGACAGGAAAAGGGGGCGATTGTGGCTCCCGGAGAGATGGCAGGCCACTGATGTGGGCCGAGGTCGGGGCCTGATCTGATTTTTTCCACGTGGTGGTGAAAGCGATTCTGGTTCTAACTTCCAATGTTTGGAATAATAGATATATTGTGGGGATGAAACACCTGAAAAAGGGGTCTCATCCCCATCTCTTTTAACTTTAATTTTTTATATGAAACCACAGGTGATTGCAAATGGTAAGAATTGAGACAAGTATGGGTGAAATTGTTGTGGAGCTGGACACTGAAAAGGCACCTAAAAGTGCGGAAAATTTTTTATCCTACGTGAAATCCGGCCACTATGACGGTACCATCTTTCATCGGGTGATTGATGGATTCATGGTCCAGGGCGGCGGCATGACTGAAGATATGAAAGAAAAATCCACCGAGGCTCCCATTGAAAACGAAGCAGATAATGGACTTTCCAACGATGCTTACACCCTTGCCATGGCCCGGACCATGGATCCCCATAGTGCATCTGCACAATTTTTTATCAATGTAAAGAAAAATGACTTTTTGAATCATACAGCCAAAACTCCCCAGGGCTGGGGTTATGCTGTTTTTGGCAAGGTCACCAAGGGCCATGGGGTGGTAAACAAGATGAAAGGCGTGGCCACGGGTAACAAGGCAGGACAGCAGGATGTCCCCACAGAAACCATTACCATCATCAAGGCTGAGGTGGTGGACGCGTAATTCAATAAAATTGAATGGGGAATAAAATTTTACCTTGATTTTATGACTTTTATCTGGTTATGATCATTTACTAAAAACGTATGGTGCATCGTTGGGAAATTTGAAATGCAATAATGCGCTTCAGTTAATATATTGAGAAAAATTTTGATTGCAGGAGGCTTGAAAATGTTTAAAATTGTCCATCGGGAAGAGATGGCCCAAGGCACCATCGTTCTAAATGAGATTGAGGCACCCCGCATCGCTGGCAAAGCAAAACCCGGCCAGTTTGTAATTCTCCAGGTCAATGAAACCGGAGAACGGATTCCATTGACCATGGCAGATGTGGACCCTGAAAAGGGTACCATTACCATTATCTATATGATCGTTGGAAAGTCCACCACTCTTTTTGGGAACATGGACGTGGGGCAGGAATATTATGCGGTCATCGGACCTCTGGGAAAAGCCACCCACCTTGAAAAAAAAGGGAAGGTGGTGTGTGTTGGCGGCGGTACCGGCATTGCCGTGCTTCATCCCATCGCACGGGGACTCAAAGAGGTGGGTAATGAAGTAATCACTATTCTGGGTTCCCGGAACAAAGACCTGTTGATCCTGGAAGACAAGATGGCAAAGGCCTCTGACACCCTTCACATCTGCACAGATGACGGTTCCCAAGGTCATCATGGTTTTGTTACGGATGTGCTCAAGGATGTCCTGGCAAAGGAAGATATCAGCCTGGTGGTGGCCATTGGGCCCGTCCCCATGATGAAATTTGTCTCCATGATTACCAAAGAAAAAAATGTTGAAACCCTTGTCAGCCTGAACCCCATCATGGTGGATGGTACTGGCATGTGCGGTGGTTGCCGGGTAACTGTGGGCGGTGAGACCAAATTTGCATGTGTTGACGGCCCTGAGTTTGATGGCCACAACGTGGACTATGATGAGCTGTCCAAACGTCTCCAGGCATATCAGTCCGAAGAAAAATTCAGTATGGACAACTGTCAGTGTAAATAAATTCTTTGTCGAATGTATAATTTTATGCCCACCGGGCATGGGTTTTTATCTGGAGGATGTAATGGCAGAAAAGAAAGTTAAAAAAGAAAAGACACCACGGGCTATAATGCCTGAACAGGCACCCGATGTACGAAATAGAAATTTTGAAGAGGTTCCCCTGGGACTGACACCGGAAATGGCACAGTTGGAGGCCGCCCGCTGCCTGCAGTGCAAAAAACCGGCATGTGTGGAAGGGTGCCCTGTATCTGTTAATATCCCCGGCTTTATCCATAAAATTGTGGATGGTGATTTTGCCGGTGCTGCGAGCACCTTATGGGAAAAGAATGCCCTGCCAGCGGTGTGTGGCCGGGTTTGCCCCCAGGAAATCCAGTGCGAAGGCCGCTGCATTGTGGGTAAAAAAGGTCAACCCGTTGCCATTGGGCATCTTGAGCGGTTTGCAGCAGACTATGCCAGAGAAAGCGGTGAAGCCACACTTCCCGTTGTGGCGGAAAAAACCGGCAAAAAGGTGGCCGTGGTGGGATCAGGCCCTTCAGGGCTCACCGTGGCAGGAGACCTCATTCTCAAGGGACACGATGTCACCATATTTGAAGCCTTCCATAAAACCGGTGGCGTACTGGTGTATGGTATTCCCGAATTTCGGTTACCCAAGGACATCGTAGGCTCAGAAGTGTCCACCCTGGAACAACTTGGGGTGAAAATTGAGACCAACAATGTGGTGGGGACCACCGTAACCGTTGACGAATTGTTAGAAGAGGGGTATGATGCCGTTTATGTCGGCGTGGGTGCAGGACTGCCCCGTTTTATGAACCTGCCAGGCGAAAATCTCATTGGTGTTTTTTCCGCCAATGAGTATCTCACCCGGACCAATCTCATGAAGGCATACCTTTTTCCTGAGTATGATACCCCCGTTGCTAAGGGTAAAAATGTGGTGGTTCTGGGAGCAGGAAACGTTGCCATGGATTCGGCAAGAACGGCCAAGCGGCTGGGTGCGGATTCTGTGAAAATAGTTTATCGGCGATCCCGGGAAGAAATGCCTGCCAGGGCAGAAGAACTGCATCACGCAGAGGAAGAGGGGATTGAGTTTGTGCTGCTCACCAACCCTGTCCAGTTTTTTGGAAATGACAACGGACGTCTCACCGGCATGGAGTGTTTGAAAATGGAGCTGGGTGAGCCCGATGAATCGGGTCGTCGGCGTCCTCTGCCCATTAAAGGCTCAGAATATAAAGTGGATTGTGATCTTGTGGTGGTCTCTGTGGGGGCCAAGGCCAATCCCCTGTTGACCAATGCCACTCCTGAAATTGGTCTTAATCCCTGGGGCAATATCGTTGCAGATCCTGCAACGGGTAAGACCACCAAAAAAGGGGTTTGGGCCGGTGGTGACATCGTCACGGGCATGGCAACGGTTATTCTTGCCATGGGAGCCGGTCGTGAAGCGGCTGACTCCATCCATGATTATCTGACATTGGGCTGGTGATTTTATCTGAATCGTGCTATGTCTTTTAACCCCCTGAACTAAAAAGACTCAGGGGAGCTTGTATATATAAAAAAATTAAGATTTTTTTGAAAGGGAATTAAGAGCCGCAAATAGATCCTATTTGTAAGACTTGCCGTCCGGCTCTTTTCCCTTTCTGCTTTTTTGGGGTATTTATCAATGCAATTTGATAAATACCTTGTGATCCACCAGTGACAATGAGTAAATATACCCTTTAATAAATTTTTGATCCCCAAAAATACTCACCAGACGAATTCCTCCGTCTTCCGGTATGACCGTATCCACCGCCTCCATGAGCAGGCGTTGCTTCTCTTCTTCCATGAGATACGCTGTTGCTTCGCACATATTCTTGTATACTCCTTCAAATTTAGTTGGGTTGGAAATCGTTCTCATACCTGTCAATGAGATCATCAACAAGCTGGGGCAGGGGCGTGGATGACAACCCCACAATGGCCAGATTCTCCTGGGTCAGGGGCAGCAGCAGCTTTTTTGCCGGGGACTGGGCAATGGCCTCGGCCATCTCCAGTGTGAGTTCCCCCATCATGGCATGGGGCATAATGATTCCCACCGTTCCAATGATAAAGTCAGCCCCCTTCACCGTCTGAACAATGGCATTGACACCCGAAGCCCCCCGGTTGGCCCGGGATTTGAGCATCTGGGCCGTGGCAATGGCATTGGTACCCAGAGCCATCACCTCAATGCCTTCTCCAAATCGATCCTTGAGCTTGCGGATAATCGTGGAACCGATGCCGCCTCCCTGCCCGTCAATTACACATATTCTGATTAATTTGTCTGATTTCATGGTTTTTTTATTATCTTTGTCCACGCTCAATGTCAAGGTATGAAACATGAATTTTAAATTTACTCTTATGGGTTTCAAATATCTGACTTCTGCAAATTTTATCATGGATTTTTGCAGGACCTATGGGATGAAACCCAGGCACTTTTCTACAGTTCGGCCACTCCGGAAGGAATCAGACACACAAAAACCAAGGTATCCTCTCCCACTGTGCGGATCTGGTGATCCTGGTTTCCCGGTATCAGAACAGCCGTACCCGGGGAAACCCGGTTCCACTCACCCCCAAGAAAAACCTCACCCTCACCCAAATGGAAAAAAATTTCATGCTCCCACGCATGAGCATGACGGGGGGTGTGCCCTTCCTTTTCAAGTTCAAAGACCCGCATGCAAAAATTTTGTGCCCCATCGGCTTTTCCGATGACCACTCGACCCGCAACTCCCTTGGCCACGCCATTGTCAAATTGTGTGGGTTTAATGTCTTTGTAATGTGCTATTTTCATTTGTTTTTCTCCATAATTTTGGCATTGTTTGTTTTTAGAGAACATACCCCAAAAAGGGGCTTGGTCGCAACATGGGCCACTTTGGGGAGGGGTCAGGCTTGTGTTATTTGGCCTGACCCCTCGCTCCCGGGGTAGGTTTGGTATGATATACCTTGCATATCAGGATGTAAATCTGCTAATTCATTTTGCATGGATTTTAAATTTTCCACAAGCACCACCCCCCACATGTGTTTTTTGGGTGGTGGTCATAACATCGGCCACTCTGGGGAGGAATCAGGCTTAAGTCATTGGTACTTTTGCTTAAGGTTCCTTTTAAATACAAGCCCTTGTCAAAAGCATGGAGCCTGATAAAAGCCTCAGCCTCCAATAAATAACACAGGCCTGACCCCATTGCCCCGCCAATTATGATGACTGGCCGATGTTAAGTACCCACACATATGTTTTTCAGTATTCAATGAATATATATCGTTGATATATCTATGTTTTATGTTGAAGAATATATGCTCGGGTACTTATGACCACCCCCGTTTTCTTTGGCACCAATAGCTTAAAATTGGAGAGGTTGAAATCCCATGCCCCCCATGCCACTTGAAATTATTGATTCTGAAATAGATGTCCATGGCCATCGCTTGTTTGTTAAATGGTTTCGTCATGCATTGGATGTCAATGGGACGAAAAAACAAGATTCACCCTTTGTGGTCATGCTTCATGAGGGGCTTGGCTGTGTTGAAATGTTACGGGATGTACCCGAAAAGATAGCCCGGTTAACCGGTTGCAATGTCATGGCCTATGATCGCCTGGGCCATGGTTGCTCGGACAGGTTGCCCAGTAGCCATGTCCACAATGAGTATATCCTTGATGAAGCCTGGAAATTTTTTCCAGAGGTGCTGGATCAATGTGATATACCAAAGGCTTTTTTATGGGGGCACAGCGACGGGGGAACCATGGCGTTGTTATTTGCAGGACGGTTTCCACAAAGGGTGTCAGGGGTGATCACCGAGGCGGCCCATGTGTATGTGGATACCATGACGGTTCAGGGAATTAAAACCGCAGTAAAGGCATGGGAAGCAGGAAATTTGAGAGAAAAACTGACAAGATACCATGGAAAGAATGTGGATGGGATATTTCATCGCTGGTCCACCATCTGGCTGTCTGATAGCTTTGCCCAATGGAACATTGAAGCCCTTCTTAAGGATGTCACGGCTCCGGTGCTGGCTTTCCAGGGAGTTGATGATCATTATGGAGAACCCGGGCAACTGATGTCCATCTCTGAAAAAATCGGTGGAACCTCCCAACGGGTGATGATCCCCGGGTGTGGCCACATTCCCCATCTCCAGGCCTTTGACGCCGTTGCATCAAAGGCCGTGGAATTTATAAAATCTTGTTGTCAATTATCTCCTGAATCAGAGATTCAGGAGAGGGACTCTTTGAAAAAAATTGAACTTGGATAAACTACCAAATAACTTGCCATTGCGTAAAAGAGGCCTATTTTTAAATGATGTTGGCCATGATTGACTTGACCATTGGGTTATGCGGGGTTAATGCCCTGTGATCCACGAACCAAATACAAAAGCCATGAATGAAACTTTCAGATTTAAAAGGCTTTTGAAAGGAAATAAGGTGATGTTCAGACCACACATACTGAAATAAAATCAAACAATGACATCAAGGCCGGAGAAACCACCTTGGGTGACCTTGGCAATTTAAATTTTGATAATCGTTTTGTCCGGGAGTTGCCAGAGGATTCCCGCTCAGATCGCCAACCACGACAGGTGACAGCTGCCTGTTATTCCAAGGTACCCCCTGCGCAGGTGTCCAACCCCACCCTTGTGGCCCATTCTCGGGAGGCGGCCGCCCTCATTGATCTGCCCGAAGCCACCTGCCTGAACCCCCAATTTACCCGGCTGTTCGCTGGCAATGAGCTGCTTTCCGGCATGGACCCCTTTGCCATGTGCTATGGGGGGCATCAGTTTGGCAACTGGGCAGGACAGCTGGGGGATGGCAGGGCCATCAATCTGGGGGAGGTGATTAATCAACAGGGGCACCGATGGGTCCTACAGCTTAAAGGGGCAGGCCTCACCCCTTATTCCCGTACAGCAGATGGCCTGGCCGTGCTGCGATCCTCCATCCGGGAATTTTTGTGCAGTGAGGCCATGTTTCATCTGGGAGTTCCCACCACCCGGGCGTTGAGTCTTGTCACCACCGGAGAACAGGTGGTCCGGGATATGTTTTATGATGGACATCCCAAAGAGGAACCCGGGGCTGTGGTGTGCCGTATGGCACCGTCCTTTATCCGGTTCGGTAATTTCCAGATCCTGGGGGCCCGGGATGAAATGGATTTATTAAAACAATTGGTGGATTACACCATCAAAACGGATTTCCCCCACCTGGGCACCCCTTCAAAGGAAACCTATCTCCAATGGATAAAACAGGTCTGCCGAACCACCGCAGAAATGGTGATTCACTGGATGCGGGTGGGATTTGTCCACGGGGTGATGAACACCGATAACATGTCCATTCTGGGGCTTACCATTGATTATGGTCCCTATGGTTGGCTGGAAAATTATGATCCCGACTGGACCCCCAACACCACTGATGCGACTGGCCGGCGGTATTGTTTTGGTAATCAATCCGGCATTGCCCATTGGAATCTGGTTCAGCTGGCCAATGCCATCTATCCCCTCATCGGGGAGATTCCCCCCCTCCAGGAGGCCATGGAGGTCTATGCCGATGTTTACACCAGTGGGTGGCAAACCATGATGGCCCGGAAACTTGGTCTTGTCCGATATGAGAAAGAGACGGATGAATCTTTGATCTCCGACCTTTTGGAGCTATTGCCCCTGGTGGAGACAGATATGACCCTTTTTTTCCGGAACCTTGCCGCCATTGCCATGCCAGAGGACGCCGATCATCCCGGGGAGGATGAAACCCCCATGGTACCGATGATGGATGCCTATTATAATCCAGATGAACTCACCCCGGCATACCGGGAGCGGATGATTGCCTGGCTGAATCGTTATGTGAGCCGACTGTCAAAGGATGGCCTCTCCCCTGAAAAAAGACGTGATGCCATGAACCGGGTAAATCCCAAATATGTCCTTCGAAACTATCTTGCCCAGTTGGCCATTGATAAAGCAGAGGCCGGGGAGTATGCCATGGTTAAAGAACTTCTGGAGGTGATGCGTCACCCTTATGATGAACAGCCGGGCAAGGAACAGTTTGCTGAAAAAAGACCTGAATGGGCCCGGAACAGGGCAGGGTGCTCCATGCTTTCCTGTAGTTCGTAATGTAGTTCGTAAAATCTGATAATCATACTGTTTTTGGAGACACTTGTTGACCACAACCATTAAAGACCCCATCGGCCCCCAGGGCCGATTTTGTATTATTGCCTCGGCGCTTCTGGCCCTTTTCCTGGGGGCCATGGACGCCCTTATCATGTCCGCCGCCGCCCCCACCATCATTGCCGATTTGGGAGGACTGCATCTTTACTCCTGGGTTTATTCTGCCTATTTCCTGGCTCGGGCCGTGGCATTGCCGGTGTTTGGCAAGCTGTCCGATCTGTTTAACACCCGGAAGCTTTTTTTGTTTGCCATCTCTTTGTTTCTTGTGGGATCTATTTTGGCAGGGGCTTCCCAGTCCATGGCGTTCCTGGTTTTTTCCCGGGTTCTCCAGGGTATTGGTGCCGGGGCCTGCTTTGCCCTGGTTTACATTGTACTTTCCGAGGTGCCCCCCCCGGGTGCCCGGGCAAAGACCCTTTCCCTGGCAAGTTCCGTGTGGGGTATTTCCAGCATTATTGGTCCTACATTGGGGGGATTCATTGTCACTTGGTTTTCCTGGCGATGGATCTTTTACATTAATGTGCCCTTGGGCATTGTATCCCTGGTGGGCATTGGGCGATATCTCACTGAATTTCGGGAAAAGAAACAAGCAATACATCTGGATTATGCCGGTGTGGTGTGTCTTACCGGGTTTATCCTTGGATTTTTGTCTCTTTTCATGACAGGAGGAAGTACTTATGGCTGGGCTTCCTTTGAAATGGTTTTGATGGTTTGTGCCACTGTGGCCTTTGGCATTGGATTTTTCATGGCAGAAATCAGGGCAAAAGATCCCATTCTGAATTTAACTTTTTTCAAAAATTCTCGGTTTTCACTGGGCAATGGTGCCACTTTCTTTGCCAGCTGCACCATTTTTGCCCTGTTTGCCTATGCCCCACTTTTCATCCAGGGTGCCTTGAACCAGACCCCCATGCAGGTGGGGGTGGCCACCGCCTCCCACCAGTTTGCCCGGACCCTGGGAGGTACCATTGGTGTGGGCGTGTGTGGCGGTCTTGTGACATCGGGTCTTTTGGGCCGACTGGAAAAAGTGTCCGCTGGTTTCCCCCCGGCATTGCTGGATCAGTTACGCGAGGGCACCGAACATCTGTTTCGCCCTGAAGTACAGGCATTGATTCCCCCCCATGCCAGGCATGGGGTGCAGATGGCTGTGTTGGAGGGGATTCATTCGGTGTTTGTTTTTGTGGTGATTTCGGCTATGATTTCACTTGTCTGCAGTGTGTTGCTGGCCAGAGCCTTGTCCACTCGATGATAAGTTTTTGGAGTTGATGTTTGAGAAAACGGGTGAGAAAACGAGGTCAGGCTTGTCTTATGGGCGTTATTGATTCAGATCTATGCAAGGCCGGAATTCACAGAAATAATTCCAATAAGCCAAACCTGACCCCTCCCCAATAAAAAAACGAAGCTGAGCACTTCCCAGGAGAAATCCATTGTTAGAGAATGATACAATAACAACCCAGATTATTCGCTGTAAACGAATTATCACAGGAAACCCCTGCCACCCCCCCATTGATGACGGATGCATTGTCCATGATGGTCATATCATCCATGGGGTGGGTTCTTACTCTGAATTAAAAACCACCTGTTCCGGGAAGGTGACGGATCTGGGGGAAGTGACCATGGTGCCAGGCCTTGTCAATGCCCATTGCCATCTCAAATTATCAAAACTGAAGGGTAAAACCGTATCTGGTCAGGGATTCATTCCCTGGCTTTTGAGCATGATGGCCCATAACTACAGCGAAACCGATTTTGATGCCGTTGAAAAGGCGATAACTGAGGCAAAGGGACAGGGAATCTGTTGTTTTGGTGACATTTTAACCCACCAGGATGGAAAAATTATTGATATTTTAACAAAATTGGGAGTTTATCATACCTGCTTTGTTGAGGCCTTTGGTTTTTTACCCGCTACCCCTTCGACTAAGAAACTTCCCTATGGAAAAGGACCTTTGGGTGCCATTGCAGGTGCAGGTCATGCCCTGCACACCACCCGTCCCTCAATGTTACAGGAGATCAAACGCCAGGACAGCAAAAACAGGCTTCCTTTTTCCATACACATGGCTGAACATGATGATGAGGTTGGCATGCTCATGGGAGAAAAGAATAACTTTTATAAACTGTTGGAAAAAAATAATCTGCTGGGAAAATATGTGCCGCCCATGACCCCCCCCATTGAGCATGGCCGGGATCTTGGTCTGTTGGACAATACTACCCTGGCGGTGCACTGTGTCAAGGTGTCGGACCGGGATATTGAGATCCTTTCCCACACCGGTACAAATGTATGTCTGTGCCCTCGGAGCAATGATTTCATTGGTGTGGGGCGGGGCCCCTGGGAAAAGATATTGGATGCAGGCATTTGCGTCTGCCTGGGAACCGACAGCATCGCATCCAACCATGATTTGAATCTTTGGAATGAACTCTCTTACTTTCTTGAACGACTTGAGCGACCTATTTCCATTTCAGAGGCCATTTCTCTGATTACCCTTAATCCTGCCCGGGCGCTTTTGATGGATGATAGACTGGGCTCCCTTGAAAAGGGTAAGGTCTTTTGCCATGCCATCATGCCGGGAAATCTGTCCGATTGTCTGACCAATTAATTAAACATGAGGGGGAATTATAAAACTATCAATTGCCATTGGCGTCAGACTGGCCCATTGTCCCCAGATCAGAACTGTGGGATTCAAACCCAATTTTTTCGATTATTCACCCCTGGATCAGCAACACATTCTAAATTCATCCCGAATTTACTATCCCACAGCGTTTTATGCCGATCTATTTCACACCATGGGAAAAGAGACCTTCCCAAGTTTTCATACCTATAAATTTGCCCAGGATAAAATTCGCCAGACGACCATCTTCCAGATGATGGGACTCCCCCATCCCCGCACGCACACCTTTTATGGAAAACAGCAGAAGAAACAGATCACAGATTTTTTTAAATACCCTTTTGTGGCAAAAAAAGCCCGGGGATCTTCCCGGGGCCTGCACGTTTATCTGATCCGGAACCAGGAGGATCTGACACGATATCTTTCCTGCACCGGACCCGCTTATATCCAGAAGTACATCCCCATGGACAGAGACATACGGGTTGTCATTATTGGAAAGGAGGTTGCGCTTTCTTACTGGCGGGTGCTGGGAACTGATCCCTTTCGAACCAATGTGTTCCAGGGCGGGCACATCAGCTTTGACCCGGTGCCCCAAAAGGCCCAGGATCTCGCTTTGGAAACCGCTTCCCGATGTGGGTGGGATGACGTGGGGATTGATATTGTTGAAAAGGATAAACGATTTTACGTGCTGGAAGCCAACATGAAATATGGGCTCAAGGGGTTCTCAAAGGCCGGGATTAACTATAAACAACTGCTTTGTGATCTGGTCAATGCCGGTAAGATATAGAGGTTACCCACTTAAGCCGGTATATTCTTAAGGCTTTTTATTTTGTTTTCAGATAGTTTTTTAAATCTCTATAATAGTTTTCATGTGGACCAATCATTATTAATTCAAGATCATCTCTGATAAACCGATATGAAAGTAAGTATTCAATACTTTGTAATTTGAACTTATGAACAAATACGCCACGAAGTTCACCTTTTTTTTCTGTACCAATGTGTGGAGTTTTAGCGATTTCTAAAACCTGCTTATCAAGCATTTGTTTGTCTTGCTTGCCAAATTTTTTTACTTTCCGTTTAAATAAACGAGATTGAATAATTTTCATTGAGTGCTATCCAAATTCATACTCTGATGATTCACCCTGCTCCAACTCCACAAGACCGATGAGAATGTCTTTAATCATGCTGTAAGTCAAATCAGGATTTTCTTCAGCACATTTTCCAATATACGCCCAGTGTTCAATTTGTCCAGTTAACGAACGTTTGTCAATTTTGCTAAATATTTTTGCTTCTTTTGCCAAGTCATCTGTAATTCTTACTGCGGTCGTCATAATAGTTGTCTCCTCAAATATTATTTATATAACAATATAACGCAAAAAATTGCATTATGCAACACACTATTGCGTATTGTGTCAGGAATTAGAATAGACATTATCGGAAATAAAAAAACTACATGACTCTCACTGGATTTACGCTTATGTTGGAGTGACGTTTATTAAAAATAATGCTTATTTCCGATAATGTCTAATGGGTATAAATTTGTTTTCTTTATATTGGCCCATCTTATGATCAACCCCATTTAACGTCTCCTACAAGTGATAGGTGATGTGATTAAGTCACGGATAAATAGGGCTTGAGCTCACTCCTGATGAAACATGAAGGAGAGAAAAAAAGGATTGCAGGATGTCTGAACCGTTGGAATTTACGATTATGACCATGAACATGAGATTCGGCCTGGCCCGGGATGGCAAAAATGGATGGCTTAATAGAAAATATCTGGTCCAAAAGTTTTTGCATCGACATCCTGCAACGTTCATGGGATTCCAGGAGCTTAATCACTTTCAGATGGGCTTTCTCCAGCGGGAACTGAGAGCGCATCATTTCATTGGCTGGCACAATCCTGCCCTGCAGTGGTGGCAAAGTAATGGGCTCTTTTACCATCATGGTTGGGATTGCCTGGAACAAAAACACTGTTTTTTGAGCCACACCCCGGATGTGACGTCCAAACTGCCGGGAAGTCAGTGGCCAAGGCAATGTGTCATGGGGCTTTTTCAACACCAGGAGCAGCAGTTGATTATCTGTAACACCCATTTTGATTTTAAGGAATCCGTGCAAGAGGAGAGTGCCAGGCTTGTGGTTTCTTTTCTGGAGGATTTTCCTGATGATAGACCTGTGGTTATTGTGGGTGATTTTAATTGTTCACCGGGAAGTGGGGCGTACCGCCTTTTCAAGTCAGCGGGATTTTCTGAAGTGTTTGAGAACCACCATGGAACCACCTTCCATGAATTTAAAGGCATTGAAACCCAGAGGCACATTGACTGGATTCTTTATCGTGGTCCAATTCAGCTAATGCATAAAAAGGTGCTCACCGACTCTTTTGATGGAAGGTTTCCTTCTGATCATTATCCTGTTGTTGCCCGGTTTCAGATTTGAGCATACCTCTCTTTGTTGATCGACTTGTCCAGATTAGAGATGTAAAAATAATTATAGTTAGCTTTATCTGTTAGAATATGATATAAAACAAATTATAGTTAATGTTATTTTGTTTTTTAAAAAGGTGTTCATCATAAAATGTTTTCACAGGAACAAGAAGAGGCCATGGTTCAGCTGGGAAAACGCCTGAAAGCCTCAAGGCTCGAACGAGATGACACCCAAAAAGAGTTTGTCATTCGAATAGGTGTCTCTATCCCGACACTTCAAAAGATGGAACAGGGCAATCCCGCTGTTGCTCTGGGAACCTGGGTAAAAGCCCTGGATGTACTTAGCAAACTTGATGAACTGGATAAACTTTTGACTCCCAGGGAATCACTGGCACAAAGATACGCAGTCTATCAGAAAACCAAAGGCCGGCAGCGGGCCAGTAAAAAGAGGGGTGATCTCTGATGTTCAGGCTGAAGGTTTTTATTACTTTTCCTGATGGTCAGAAGGTTTTCTGTGGGGAACTCTTTACCACTCCGCCGGATAATAGAGGAAAAATTCAGGGTTCTTTTCAATATTCAAGGCAATATCTGGAACATCCCATGGCTTTTGCACTGGATCCCCAATCTCTTCCTTTGGGAACCCAGGAATATTTTACTGATCGTCCCGAAGGCGTACATGGTGTGTTTGAGGATGCCCTGCCCGATGATTGGGGAAGGGTTCTTCTGGCAAAAAAAGCCAATCTCAGCAGAAAAGACCAGACGGTTCCAAAATTACTTGAAGTCCTTGCCATTAAGGGACTTGGAGCGCTTTCTTTTGAATCAAAATCAGATAGAGTCATCAACGAATCTTCCGCAGATATTCACAGATTAGATTCCCTTGTAAAAGCCGCGATGCAATTTGATGCCGGTGAACCCATGGACAATCAAAGTTTGCAGGAATTATTTTCCTGTGGCAGTTCTCCCGGAGGCGCTCGGCCAAAAGCCTTGATCAAAAAAGGAGATAATTCTTTCTGGATTGCAAAAATCCCAAAGCTTAATGATTCTTTTGGTGTTGAATCCCTTGAGGCGGCCAGCCTTAAAATGGCGCGAAGTGCCGGGTTACCCGTTCCTGATTTTGAAATTCATAATGTTGCCGATCGAAAAATATTATTGGTAAGACGGTTTGATGTTTCAGATAAAGGTGGCAGGTACCACATGATCAGTATGAAAACATTATTGAATGCTGAAGGGTATTATTACCTTTCCTATTCTCATTTGTTCCAGGCAATTCAAAAATATAGTTCCCGGCCTTCCCGGGATATTGAGCTGTTGTTTCGACAAATGGTTTTCAATATCGCAATTGGGAACACGGATGATCATTTGAAAAATTTTTGTATATTGCATCTGGAGTCCGGGTTCTGCCTGTCACCTGTATATGACATATTGCCTGATATCCATTTCAACAGAGAACATCGATTGTCATTTCCCCAGGGTGCTGGAACCCTGCAGCCACATCGAGCCACTCTGGAGCGAACAGGCTTAATATACCATGTCCCGTCTCCTGCCCGGATAATTGATAAGGTGTTTCAGGTCGTAAGCAATTGGAAAAATGTTTTTCAAGATCATGGGGTTTCGATTTACGATATTCAAAGACTCGAAAAAAGTATCAATAAAAGATTGCAGATGCTTGATCCTCTGAAATCAAAGTAATAGGGCACTCGCTGGCGGAGACGTGCAAAAGGCCACCTGCATTTCATGCTGCTTTTATAGACCTGGAGAAATAAAAAGTATGACTAAAAAAATCGAAAAATATGCCGTTGAGCTGGATGATTATGAATGTTCTCTTATTTTAGATAATGCTATTGTGTTTGGCCAGTTAAAAGCTACTTTAACCCGTATGTCAAAAAAGGAAGGTATTCATATTATTAAAATGTCTTTGAATCAAATACAAGATCTTGCGGGTTGGATGGCCGCAGAATCAAATCATGCGAATTCTCGCAAAAAAGCCGATGAACTTGGTGAATTATGTGACTATTTTGAAGGTGTTGAATTTCAAATTAAACGGAATTTCAGGGAATTAAATTCCGACAATTCCGGGGGACAAAATACTTGATTATCCTTTCCAGGTGATGTCACGCCCGGTTCGTTTCTCGTACTTTATCAGCTCATTAAGATAATATTGCCGGGTTTGAAGATCCGAATGACTCATATCCAGCCCATTGACAAGCCCTTTTTTTCTTCCCGAGCGGTCGTAATTGAGCACCGTAAAAAGGCCATTATTAGTGACATAGGATTCTTGTGTGTCATGCAGTGAAATGGCCTTAACGGTTATCTCCACCACCAATGTGGTGTTGGCAACAAAAATCACATGGGCACACATTTCAAAGATATTTTCCAATTGAAGGGGTTTAAGGAAAAACACATCCTCCATGGCAATGGTCACCATGCGGTAGTTGCCGGTGAACTGACGGGCCGTGGCCAGGGCCAGTTCCGCCATCATTTCAACCGTGTCACCTCCGAATACATTGCCAAGGACGTTGGTATTTCGGGGAAGGAAACGTCTTCGGGTAACAAGTTCTGTGGCATCAGGTGTAAAATAAACCGTGCGGGAATAGTAATCCTTTAACCAATTTTCAGATATCTGTTCCAGGGCAAAAACAGCCTTCTTCATTCGTTGACGATTGTTAAGAAATCGCTGCCTGATTTCTGCCAATTTTTTCAACTCAAGGTCTTTGGATGTCCGGTATTCAAGCTTGGGAATATTTTTATTGGGCTTTCTGTTGGCATCAATGGCCACCATGGTAATGATATGGCTGTGACCGGGCACCAGTTCCATCTCCCCGGGGGCCTTATGAAAGCCCTCCACTTTAATCACCATGGAGGAGCGTCCCACCTGAATCACACAGGCATCATAGCGTACATAATCCCTGTGGCAGATGGGATCAAGCAGCTCAATGCGATCAAAAGACAGGGTCACAAGGGAACTTCCCGAATGCCTGGCCCCTGCGCTGGCAGCGGCAATATCCATCATATGCAGCAGTTTTCCAGCAGACATTCGCTGCCCCATGAGGCTCTCCTCACCAATAATTTCTGCAATAAAGCACTCTGAATCGGCTGGGGTTTTTATTTTTAATGTCATTTATTTCCCTTTGTTCAAGAGTCCTAAGTTCTCATAACTCATTGAAATCATAAATACCTATAAAATCAAGATTTAAGATGCTGGGTTAATAATTTCAGTTAGTTAGCCACTTTATATGCAAAACAGGCAGAGAACTTATGACTGACGAGTTCCTTTATATTTTATCTCAGATTGTGACTGAGCCTTGTCAGGGTGGTTCTGATCATGTCCGACGCATTGGTTGCGTAAACACCGGAAATCACCAGCAACCCTCCTGAAAACAGAGACGGGGTGATGGCCTCATCCAGAATAAAATAGGACAAAATGATGGCACTGACCGGCACTACATTGATAAAAACACTGGCTTTCATGGGGCCGATGATATTAATTCCTTCATAATACCAGAAAAAACCAAGCACTGTGCCGAAGAATCCCAGGTAAAACAGGTTTCCCCAGTCCGGCAGTGTATAGGTCATGATTTCATGAAATTGACCACTGATCAGGAAAGGAACTGCCAGAAGTGCGGTACCAGCCAATGAAGAGTAGCACACGGAAACAAGGGGAGACAAGCTCCCCATAATCAATTTTCCGATAAGGGAATAGCTCACCCAACTGGCAACACACCCAAAAAGCAGCAGCTCTCCCTTGCCCATGTGATATCCCACGATGCCGGTTAATTGCCCGTTGGAAATCACCACAAGGGCGCCGGTCACCGACAGGATGATTCCCAGGGCTTTGATAAAGTTAAGTTTTTCCTTGAAAAGCAGTGCAGACAAAAGGCTGATCACAATGGGGTTCATGGCAATGATCAATGCAGCCCTGCCTGCATGGATATGCCGGAGTCCCTCAAAAAAAAGAAGATTATAAAAAAAGACGCCGGTGGCCCCTGATAAAAAAATGGGGAGGATCTGTTTTCGAGAAATTGCAGGAAAGGAGCCTTCAACTTTTTTTGTAAGAATTATCAAAAAAAATGACGCAATGCTAAAGCGTAAAAAAGCCGCGTTGACCGGGGTGATATCCGGGCCAATGAATCTGCCGGCAACAAAGGTGCCTCCCCAGAAAATGGCTGTTAGGGTTAGTTTAATGTAAGTTGTCATATGACTCCAAATTCATTAAGTAATGTTCATAATATTAAAAATTTTTGTTAAAAGATATTCAAATACAGCAAATGCCTTGATTTCTCATAATAAGTTCTGATTTGTTCATCAGTTTGTTATATTTTTCTTCACCAACAAACCCAAGATAATTGCCCATAAAACCTTTGACAGTATGGAATTTATTGTTGAATTTCACTACATCTCCCATTCCAAATGGTTTTTGACTTCTTTTAGGTCTTGTTGCTGGCTTTACAATTATTTGATTGAGAATTTGTTCACCTTCTTTTTCAACCAAATCTTTTAAGCTATCAAAGGTTTGACCAGCTCGCTTGTTTCTGTTGACAGCAACTTTCTTTTTTCCAATGTAATATTTTCGATCCTCCTGTCTTTTTATGTTGGCTTTATTATGTCTTCTAAACTGTTTGAATTGAAAAGGATCAATTGAAATCTCAACAGGTTTTGAATTTCCAATACTCACAAGATAAGCATCCATCCAATGATCTTTTGGAAGATTAAACTCACGCCTTTTGTTTTTAGTTTCATACCCATAAGCTTTTGAAACTTCTTTAAAACTAACTTCAAGCCAACTATAAAACTTTGGCATGATTGAGTTCAAAATAGTTGAATGCACAAATTGTTTTTTAACACCTTCAAATAATTCAACAATTTTTGTGTTAAACTTTTGATTTTTATGAGCTTTTGAATGACATTTCTCACAAAGAGTTAGAAGATTTTCAGGTAAGTCAGAACCTCCATTGGTTCTCCAG
>Ga0208900_1000480_pt1 | contig 25007 bp, 21 predicted proteins | sample AntAceMetag02UKK_FD_184763 | JGI IMG/M metagenome (GOLD analysis project Ga0208900, IMG submission 184763) | Saline lake microbial communities from Ace Lake, Antarctica - Antarctic Ace Lake Metagenome 02UKK (SPAdes) (version 2) | ecosystem: Environmental > Aquatic > Non-marine Saline and... | reverse complement strand
CCCGGGCACCGCGCCAATGGATACCACCGAAATAAGATCTTACCTGAGGGATCATGGTGTGCCTGACGCTAATGTTTTCCTGATACCCGCCTGGACCGAAACCCTCTGGATTAGGGATTATGGCCCTTTCACGGGTTACAACCTTGAAGGTTCTCAATCAGAAAGACTGTTTCTTGATGCCGGTTATTCTAATTATAATCGCCCCAACGATGATGCCATCCCTACACAAATTGCCAGCTTAATGAATATTCAGCTTAATGATTTCCCGCTGCAATTTGAAGGAGGTAATGTATTAACTGATGGCTTGGGCCAGGGTTGGGGAAGCTCCAGGATTTTCTCTCAAAATCCAGGCATGACCCACGCTGAAGTAAAGCAAACAATGGAGGAATATCTCGGCCTGGATGAGATGATGTTTTTGGAGGCGCTCGTAAATAGTGGCGGAGGGATTTGGTGCCATGTGGATATGTTTATGAAAATTCTCGATAGCGAAACTATTCTGATTTCTGAATATCCTGATTTTGTCCCTGATTACGATTTAATCGAATCTTTTGTGGATACCCTTTCAAAAATGACCAATGCCAATGGGCGCGAATATAAAATCGTGCGCATCCCGGCACCACCAAAAGCTAACGGAACCTGGGCAAGCACCCAAGACGATGAAATGCGTACTTACACCAACTCTATCATCATCAACGATGTAATTGTAATTCCAGCTTACAATTTGCCCGAATACGACAGCGCAGCAAAGCAGGTTTATCAACTAAGTATGCCCGGCTATCGGCTCGCTTTGGTTGATGCTACCGCACTAACGCCACTTTTTGGGGCTTTGCACTGTATTTGCAAGGAAGTTACAAAACCTGAATATTTGAGGATTAACCATAAAAAAAATATTGGCCTGAGCACTTTCACCGATCCTTTCCTGATCGAAGCAGAAATATTTTCTGATTCAGGCCCCGATTCTACTTTCCTGTTTTATAAAACTTCCGATGCCTCAGAATTTGATAAACTGGAAATGAACGGCAACCTTAATGATTTCTCTGCCTCAATTTCAAACATTTCAACCACCGACACCATTCAATATTATTTAAAGGTTTTTTTTAATGCTGATGTTGTAAGCTTTCCGCCGCAAGGCCAGGGTGGGGCTTTTACTTTTTGGTTCGGTCCTTCGGTTTCGATTTCTGAAAATATAAATCATGCTGTTGATCCCCTCATATTCCCGAATCCCTGCAATGGGAATTTTGCCATTTCAATGGATAGCTTTGACGAGCCTGTGGAATTCACCATCCGGCAAATGGATGGAAAACTAGTTTATCGAGATTATTTAATTTCCGGGTTTCAGGAAATTAATTTATCAGATAAATTGACCCGGGGTGTCTATTTATTAAACTTCAGGAATAAAAATGCCACCCCGATTATCAGGAAATTATTTGTGCAATAATCTAAATACAAGCCCCAATGCTTGGGAAAATTCTTAATACTTTCGGTACAAGGGTAATTTCAGCAATTCTCAATTTGCTGATTGTAATCGCTATCTCTCAATTGCTTGGCCCCGCAGGGAAAGGGATTCAGGGAATTCTTATTGCAACCATAGCCTACATCCTGGTTTTTGCAAACCTGATGGGGGGAGGTGCCATCGTATTCCTTACACCTCGGTTTCATTATGCAATTATTATTGTGCCGGCCTACCTTTGGTCGATAATTACAGCTTCACTTTTTTTTGTGGCATTGTATTTTTTTAAATTGCTCGATCCGCAGTTTATCATACACGTTTGTTTGTTGTCAATTATCAATGCTTTTACTTCCATAAATTCATCCGTCCTTATCGGCAAAGAAAAAATTAGTGCATCCAACATAATTGCGCTCATCCAGCCCTTTGTGACAATAATCGGATTGGTGTTTTTCTTTTATGTATTGGATGAAAAAAGTATTTTTTCCTATATTTTTTCGCTGTATGTCGCTTTTGGTAGCTCATTTTTCGTGAGTTCGTATTTCCTTAAAAAGCATGCAGGTGCCTTTAGAATTGGGGGCATTTTGGAATATTTTGCCATCATAAAACAAATGCTTCATTATGGGATTCTAAATCAGCTTGCACATATTTTTCAATTGTTGAGTTTTAGGATGAGCTTTTACTGGCTCGAACAAGTTTACTCAGAAGCAGAAGTTGGGGTTTATTCTAACGGTACATCGCTGGTCGAATCGATATGGTTGATAAGTCGTAGCATCTGCATGGTGCAATATGCCCGAATTTCGAATACCAGTGATATTAAGTATGCCCAGAAACTGACAGTAAACCTCACCTTTGCAGGAATGGTGGCAAGTTTGTTTTTGGTTCTGATCATGGTTTTCCTGCCTCCCGAACTGTTTACTTTTGTTTTCGGACAGGGTTTTGCTGATGTTGGCCGTGTAATTCAAAGCCTTGCACCCGGAGTGTTGTTTTTTAATATTGCACTCATCATGGGCCATTATTTTTCAGGTATCGGAAAATACCATATCAATACCATTGCTTCCTTTGCCGGATTGATAATTTCGATTTTATTATTTGCTGTGATGATACCCCGCTTCGGTATTTTTGGTGCCGGATGGGCCACAAGTATTTCATACACTTTTACTTCCCTTGTTGTTTTGTTGTTTTTTATTAAAGAATCGAAGCTTAATAAATCTGAGATCATCCCAACGGGGAAAGATATTTATGATTTGTTCCAGGCTTTGCGAACGCATTTGAAAATTAAAAAATTAGGTGAGTAAGATAAAAATCAAATAGGGTAAGTTGTTTATTTTAAATGAAATAAAAAATAGCACTGAAGACTAAGTTTAAAAAATTGCTGACTCTAAACAATTATAATAACTTTGCTTTCGTCATCACGAAAAAATAAGATATTATGGATACAACAGATACTATTTGTGCCTTAGCCACTGCACCGGGAGTAGGCGCTATTGCTTTAATACGACTTTCGGGGCCTGAATCATTTACTATTACTGATAAATTATTTAAACCCAAAAAAGAAGGGTTTTCCATCAAACAGGCGGAATCATATACCATCCATTTTGGGACAATCGCAGTGGGGGAGGAGCTTGTTGATGAAGTTTTGGTTTATGTTTACAGGAATCCAAATTCATACACCGGTGATGATGCCATCGAAATTTCGTGCCATGGCTCACCTTATATCCAGCAAAAAATAATTGAACTTTTAATTATGCATGGGGCTCGGATGGCCAATGCCGGCGAGTTTACCATGCGTGCTTTCCTCAACGGGAAGTTTGACTTGTCGCAGGCCGAAGCTGTGGCTGACCTCATTGCTTCCAATTCAAAATATTCGCACGATCTTGCATTAGATCAGATGCGGGGAGGGTTTTCATCTAAGATCAAAGACCTCAGAATGGACCTGGTAAATTTCGCCTCACTCATTGAATTGGAACTCGATTTCTCGGAAGAAGATGTTGAGTTTGCCGATAGGAGTAAAATCAGTGAGATACTGATCAACTTGAAAACTGAAATCTCAGCTTTGTTGAAATCCTTTTCCATTGGCAATGTTTTGAAAAAAGGAATCCCGGTTGCCATTATCGGCAAGCCCAATGTTGGCAAATCCACGCTGCTCAACACCATCCTCCAGGAAGAAAAGGCCATAGTTTCTGAAATCCCGGGAACTACACGCGACAGCATCGAAGACACAATAATCATCGAAGGAGTAGCTTTCAGATTTATCGACACCGCCGGCTTAAGGATTTCTGATGACCAGATCGAGGCAATGGGCATTGAACGGACGATGGAAAAAATCAATCTTGCTAAAATCATCCTTTTTGTTTTTGATGTTACTGTTTGCGATTTCGAACAGGTGAAGGAAGTATTGGAAGAATACCGACATCTGATCGAGGATCCTGATAAGCGAATTATCCTTATCGGGAATAAAATAGATCAGCTCATCGAGATTCCAAAAGGATTTAAAGACTTTGTTGAACTTGAAACAATTTTTGTTTCAGCAAAGCGAAAAGAAAATATCAACCTGATATCCGACAGCCTGCTAAAATCTGTGAATGTTGATAAAATTTCCGACAATACTATCGTTTCCAATGCCCGCCACTACGAAGCGCTCTCAAGATCATTCGACTCGATTGTAGAAATTGAAAATGGCTTTAAAAAAGGAATTCCTTCCGATTTGATTAGCACCGATATACGTCAGGCCCTCTACCACCTGGGCACCATCACCGGCGAGATTACAACAGATGAGATACTCGGGAATATATTTGGGAAGTTTTGCATCGGAAAGTAGGGGGGAGCCGGGAAATCGAGAATCGTTAAGTTTTATCCGTTAATTGTTGAGCGAAGTGAAATCCCTATGTTTCGGGATTATCCTGTTTTTTTTGAGGAAATATCCAGTATCCATTTTTGTTACTGCCAACTATTTTGACAAATACTAATCGGAATTATGCACTTACAACTCATCCAAAATAAAATTTACGAAATAAGAGGCCAAAAGGTGATGTTAGATTTTGACCTGGCTGAACTTTATGAAGTTGAAACAAGAATTCTAAATCAAGCAGTAAAAAGGAATCTCAAACGGTTTCCAATTGATTTTATGTTCAAACTTACAAAGAGTGAATGGGAAACTATGTCATCACAATTTGTGATGACATACCCAAACAAGCGGCCAAAAGCAGCTCCACCATCTGCTTTTACTTAACAGGGTTTAGCAATGTTAAGTGGCATTTTAAAATCAGATAAAGCTATTGATGTGAATATCGCAATTATGCGGGCATTTGTTTTTATCAGGCAATATGCGCTTTCGCACAAGGACTTAACAGAGAAACTAAAGGAATTGGAAAGCAAATACGACAAGCGATTTGAAGGGGTGTATGAAGCCATTGACTATTTGCTACAAAAAGACCAAAAGGAAATCCAGCAAAAGCAACGGAAAAGGATTGGGTTTTAAAACTGATTCAATAAAAAATGGAACTATAACTCAATCAAAAGCAATCCTAAGCTATTTTGCGAATGAGTACATTTTCGACAAATTTTTTGAAAGGCCATTGAAGCCCATCGAACAACATTTATATTCATTCTCAATAAATATTTCCTAAATTTGTGAGTCTAAAAATTAAACATTAAATGAGATGATAATTCCCGAAAACATGTTAACTTTTGAAACACTCACAGGAAAACTTAGGGTGATATTGGGTTTTGATAAAAGCCGTTCTTCGCTCCTTAGTCTGCTTAAACCGAAAGAAGGCCGGCATGATGGGCTAAAGTTTGCTTTTGCGAATGTTTCGAAAATAAATTAAATGCACAAATAATTTCATTTGTTGAATAAAAATTGAATTGCCATGCTAGAAAAAATAATCGATTTTAGTGTAAAGAATAAGCTGATAGTTATACTTTTTACCCTTACTATTGCTGCTTTTGGTTTGTATGCTGTTTTAAATATTCCGGTGGGTGCAGTGCCTGATATTACAAATAATCAAATTCAGGTAATTACTACTTCAGGTAATTTATCGACCCAGGAAATCGAACAGTTTATTACAACGCCGGTTGAAATGGAGATGGCAAATTTGCCCGGTGTTGAAGAAATACGTTCTATATCGAAATTTGGCATTTCGGTGGTTACAGTGGTTTTTGCCGAAAACATGGGTACATACTTACCCCGTCAACTATTAGCGGAAAAAATTAAAACAGCATCGGCTAACATTCCTGAAGCTTATGGCTCACCGGAAATGGGACCCATAACCACTGGTTTAGGCGAAATTTACCAGTACATTGTTGATGTAAAACCTGAGTTTAGGGAGCAATACACTCCTATGGATTTAAGGACAATTCAGGACTGGATTATAAAAAGAAGATTATCGGGGATAAATGGTGTAGTAGAAATAAACAGCTGGGGTGGATATTTAAAACAATATGAGGTTTCTGTCATTCCTGCAAGAATTAAAAGCCTTGATATTAGTTTAATGGATGTTTTTAATGCGCTCGAAAACAACAATGGCATTTCGGGTGGTTCCTATATTGAAAAAACAAATCAAAGTTATTTTATCAGGGGCGACGGACAAGCAAGGACTTTAGAAGATATTGAAAACATAGTAGTTAAGAATAATGCAGGCATGCCAATCCTTATAAAAGATTTGGCGAACGTTAAATTTGGTTTTGCTACTCGTTTTGGTGCAATTACTGCTAATGGTAAGGGTGAGACAGTGCTTGGTCAGATTATGATGCTGAAAAATGCCAATTCAAATGTTGTAATAAATGACGTTAAAACCAGGGTAGCCGAAATTAATAAAAATTTACCGGAGGGTGTTTTTATCAATCCTATCCTTGAAAGAAGCGAACTTATCGCCAAAACCTCATTCACGGTAGTTGAGAATCTTATTCTTGGTGCTATCATCGTCCTGTTTATCGTTATTTTGTTTTTAGGAAACCTTCGCTCGGCATTAGTTATTTCTTCAATGATACCCTTAGCCTTATTGTTTACCATTGGCATGATGTTCATTTTTGGTATCGATGCTAACCTTATGAGTCTTGGAGCACTCGATTTTGGAATTATCATCGATGGCGCAGTAATCATTGTTGAATTTATTGCCATAAGAATGGCTTTAGAAAAAGATAAAATTTTGTCAATTCAAGGTGGTGAACGCAGAACTCTAATGGACAAAATTTCGATTTCTGGTGCTTCGAAAATGATGAAATCAGCCATTTTTGGACAAGTTATTATTCTTATCGTTTTCATCCCTATATTGTCGTTAAGCGGTGTTGAAGGTAAAATGTTTCGTCCAATGGCATTGTCATTTTCTTTTGCCATAATTGGTGCCATGATATTAGGACTTACCTGGTTACCTGTTGCTTCATCACTTTTTTTAAAACCAAATAAAACAAAAAAACGAAATGTTTCCGATTGGATTATGGAAAAAGTCCATCAATCGTACTATCCGGTAATTAAATGGTCATGCGGTCATAAACGCTTGGTACTTGGAGCGGCTATTGTTTCGCTTTTACTTACCGGAGTATTGTTTACGCGCATTGGAGGCGAGTTTGTGCCCACGCTCGATGAGGGGGACTTTGTAATACAACCGGTTTTAAAAACAGGGACATCGCTTACCAAAACGGTGGAAATGACCACTAAGATGGAGAACATATTGATAGACGGATTTCCAGACGAAGTGGATCAGATTGTTTCCCGTATTGGCGCTGCCGAAGTTCCCACCGACCCCATGTCGATGGAAGAAATTGATGTGATTATTAAACTTAAACCTAAAAAATTATGGACTGTGGCAAATAGCAAAGAAGAACTTGCTGATAAATTCAAAGAAGCACTTTCGATAATCCCGGGTGTAGAATATGAGTTTACACAACCCATTGAGATGCGTTTTAATGAATTAATAACAGGGGTGCGTTCAGATATTGCCATTAAAATATTCGGCGAAGACCTCGATTACATCAATCAAAAAGCGCTGGAAATAAAAAATATTATTGCAGATGTGCCGGGTGCAAGCGATATAATTATGGAAAAAACAGCCGGGTTACCCCAAATAAAAGTGGATTATAATAGAAGTAAAATAGCTCATTACGGGGTGGATATTAATACCTTGAACACATTTTTATCAGCAGCATTTGGCGGAAAAACAGCAGGTGTAATTTTTGAGGGCGAAAAACGGTTCGATTTGGTGATGCGGTTTGATAGTCAAAACCGAACTGATATTGACGATATTCGTCAACTTCAAGTACCTGTTTCTACGGGTCAAATGATACCTTTTAGCGAGCTTGCCGATATTCAGTACACCCAGGGGCCGGCCAAAATTTCGCACGATAATGCGCATCGCAGGGTAGTTGTAAGTGTTAATGTGCGCAACCGCGACTTACAATCGGTCATCGTTGATATTCAACAAAAAATTGATGAAAACATCAAATTGAAAGCAGGTAATTATATTGAATATGGTGGGCAATTCGAAAATTTACAAAATGCTACAAACCGTTTAATGATTGCCGTACCGGTAGCCTTATTGTTGATTTTTGTTTTTCTGCATTTTGCATTCAAATCATTAAAAGATGCCATTATGATTTTTACCGCAATACCCTTAGCCACGGTGGGTGGCGTATTTTTCCTTTGGATTAGGGGTATGCCTTTCAGTGTTTCTGCCGGCATTGGTTTTATTGCTCTATTTGGTATAGCAGTGCTAAATGGCATCGTGCTTATTGAGCATTTAAAGGAGTTACAACATCAGGGGATGACAAATATGCGTGAATTAATCCTCACCGGAACAAAAAATCGTTTACGACCGGTACTGCTCACCGCAGGAGCCGCTGCTATGGGCTTTTTACCTATGGCTGTCTCAACAGGTGCTGGAGCCGAAGTTCAACGACCACTTGCTACCGTAGTAATTGGCGGACTTATTACTTCCACCATGTTAACCATGATTGCTTTACCTTTACTTTTTGAAATCTTTTATAATGTTAAAGGAATAAAATTTTTCCCCTTGCACTTTATTCGTTCCAAAACTTTGATTACACTACTTCTAATTAGTATCCCGGCAGTTTCTACTTTTGGGCAGAATTCCGACATGAAATTAAACGAAGCCATCGATACAGCTTTGCAAAACAATAAGCAAATTGCTACTTATATGCTTAAAGTTGAAGAAAGGGAAGCATTAAAAAAGACCGCTTTTGCACCCGATAAAACCATAGTCAGCTATGGTACCGACCAAAATAATATTGCTGAAAATGGTTATCCCTTAAACATTTGGGGCGTGGAGCAAAGTTTTAGTTTCCCATCACTTTATTCCGCAGAAAGTAAATCGAGGCAAATCGAAGTTTCGATAGCTGAAGCAAATTTGAATATTGAAAAAAACGATCTTATTAAAAAGATTTCATTTTCATATTTCGATTATCAAATTCTATTGAATAAGCAAAAATTGTATCAAACCTTGGATAGCCTTTATAATGTTTTACTTACTAATTCCGAAAAAAGAGCTGAGAAAGGAGATGTTAGCCGGCTTGAAGTTTTGAATGTAAAGGCAAAAAAGAGTCAGGCTGCAATTCGATTAAATTCTTTAAAAGTTGATGTTGTAAATACATACAAGCGATTAAAAGTGCTGATGAATTACGAGAGCGACTTTACCATTCCGATAGCAATTGACCTGCTGCCTGAAATCACAGAAATACCCGATTCTTTGCCGATTTATGATTTATTGAAAAACGAGAGCAATTATTTTAATTCACTTGTTCTTGTTGAGAAAAATAAAATGCTGCCGGATTTTTCCGCGAATTACTTTTTAGGCTCCAATCAATACGAAAATGGGAAGTATTATCATGGATTCCAAATTGGTGTTGCACTACCCTTGTTTTATGGAAATAACAAAGCCAGAATAAGTGCAGCAAAAATTTCAGCTAACGCTAATAATTTATTGATGGAAAACGAACGAGCCTTAATTTATAATCAGTTAAATCAATTGTATAGTGAGCATCTTAAATATAAATCATTGCTTGATAATTTTAATTTATCAGAAGAACCTTTAATGAATGAGATAATGAAAACGGCTTTAAAATCATATCAATTGGGGGAAATAAATTTCTATCAATTTGTAAGCAGTTATGAAACTGCAGTTCAAATTCAGTTCGAGTACTTGGATAATGTATTGAAATACAATCAAAAAACTTCGGAAATATTATATTTTTCAAAATAAACAGCAAGCATTATGAAAACAAACTTAATTATAGTATTTGTTCTTAGTGTGGTATTATTATCATGCAAAAATGAAACTGAACAAACTACCAACAGCGATTCCGGCTTTATTGAAATATCAAAAGCACAATTTGAATCAGAAAAAATGGTGATGGGTGAGCCAGTATTATACCCATTTACCGATGAGGTTTATTTTACCGGTAATATTATTCCGTCCCTTAATGGGCAAGCACAAATTAGTTTACCCTTGCCTGGGATAATAGATAAAATTCATTGTAATCCGGGTCAAATCATCAGCAAGGGTTCAGTAATGTTCGAGGTGTCAGGTAACGAATTTATCGACCTACAAAAAGATTTTGCAGCATCGTCGGCTATTGTTTCGGGCTTAGAAAGTGATTATTTAAGGGCTAAGGAATTGTATAAAGAGAATATCTCAACCCAAAAAGATTTTACGTATGCCGAAAGTAATTTTTATGCCGAGAATGCAAAGAATAAGGCATTGAAACTTAAACTCGAAAGGATGGGGCTCGACGTTTCAAAAATTGAAAAGGGTGTATTTTACGTGTTTTATACTATCAAATCTCCTATCAATGGTTTTGTTTCAAGTATTAATGCGACAATTGGTCAATACATTGAGCCTCAACAAAAAATTGCAGAAATTATCGATGATAAATCTTTCCAATTAAAACTGTTTGTTTTTGAGAAAAACATTAATAGCATAAAAACCGGACAGGCTGTAGCGTTTTATTTAAACGGTTATAAATCTTTGAAACATAAAGCAACAATAAATGCTGTAGGGAAAACCATTATACCAGATTCTAAGTCGATTGAATGTTTTGCAGTAATAGATAAGCTTAAAAGCATAAATATGGTAAGCATGCAATTTGTAGAAGGCTCAGTTTATACAGCCCTTGACTCGGTTTTATCTGTTCCGGAAACAGCAATTATCTATTCCGACAATGATCCTTATTTATTAATGTATGAAAAAGAAGTAGATTCAATTTATTACTTCAAAAAAATAAAAGTAAATACAGGTCGTAAAGCCAATAATTATATTGAATTAACAGAGCAACTCCCTGCAGGCAAGATGTTGGTAAATGGAATTTATAATATTCAAATTGAATAGATTAGGGTAAAAAGTAATGATTGTAAAACCATTTCCTTTATCTGCACTATACCTGGATGATAAATCATGATCAATATGCAGCTTTCTGGCACGTGCTTCATAATTATTTGTTTCAATTGATGACCACCAATACCCCTGGTATTGAAGTTCCAGGAAACCTTCATAAGAGTCTGTTATTACTTTGCCACCCGGCAATCCTGAAAAACCAAATAAATCAAATCCGATTTAAGATTAAAGGTAGTATTTGTTCCCGTGTAAACTATAGTGTAATCGAATCTCCTGAATTTATTTCTTCGGCTTTAAACTCAAGAATCATGTAACCTTTTTGTGGATACAAACTGCTTAGTAAGCAGAAAATTAGTGTGATAATAGTAATAAAGTGTTTCATCTTTTTTAAGTTTTATTCTTATTTCTAACTTGGACAAGCCCACAAATAGTTGCACTACGGGGGTTTGTCCAAGTTAGTCGGCAAAATTTATAAATGCATATTTTGCAATTAAGAGCTTTACTATTCATCTTCCTTTCATATTAAAGACAATGCATTTTAAATTTTGCGTGAGTACTTTATCTCTAATATTTGTGTCGAACCTAAGCTAAATTATTTTAAACAATGGGAAATATTTTGTTATCTCATTGATAAACAATATTTTTGAGGTGTTAAACAAATAAATATTTACCCTGTGAAAATATAAATAATTCTCCAAACCAAAGTGTGGAATCAAAAAAAACTTCCCAAACGATACTATTCAATTTTGCTGAACTTGAGAGTAAAAATGTAGAAATAGGGTTATGAATGTTTGTTAAGATATTGTTAATTTTGTCATTATTAAAATGACAGTCTGTAACTTTGCCTGCAAGTATTTTTGAGGAAGATTTCATTTAACCTAAATTATTACATCAAATGTCAGTAAAAAAAGTTTTAGTGCCGATTGATTTTAGCGATGTTACCAAAGTAGTATTAGAAACTGCAGCTTTAATTGCCTACGAAGGAAAAATGGATATGACATTGCTTCATATCGAAAACAACAAAACTTCGGACGAGATAAAAGATAAAGCCGAGAACCTTATCGAGGAAACAAGATTAAAATGGCCGGTACAGATTGATTTTTTATTAAAAAAGGGTAATATTTTTGATGATATATCCCTTACTGCTTTTGACGATCAGTTTAAAATTATGGTTATTGGCAGCCATGGATATAAAGGGATGAGGGAGAAAGTGTTTGGTGCGGATATTCTCAAACTTTTAAAGAATGTTCCAATTCCTGTAATTTCTGTTCAAAAAGATTTTGTACTTCCTGATGATGCCTTTAAAACCATATTATTCCCGGTTGGGTCTCACAAAACTTTCATCAATCAAATTGAAGCGACAATAAATTTTGCACGTATTTTTAATTCTAAAGTTCATTTATATACTGTGGAGAAACCTGGAATGGATTGGTCGGACGAATTGAAGCATAATATTAAAACTGCTGAAGAGCAATTCCTGAAAAATAAAATACCTTATGAAAAGGTAAAAGAACAACAAAATTCATTTTCGGTAGGATTTGCAAAGCAGATAATGGACTATGCAAAAAGGCGGCAAATTGGTTTAATTACTATAATGGCCAATGCTACCAGAGAACTCTATTATGTGGCCGACTCTGACAAAGTAACTATGCTCACCAACGAAGCCCGCATCCCGATCTTGTCGAGTAACGAAAAAATATGAAATCATAGATTTCTGTCCCGAAAGCTTTTGGGATCGGCATTGGTGGTCATTAAATGTAACAAAATGACGGCGAAGCCCAATGACAGCGAAGCTAAATAAATATATATTTTTAATATTTTAATACTACAGCCAAATACTTAAATTATCTTTGAAGCGAGGATTTTGAAAAGGCAAATTTTAATAATCCGGAAATTGAAACCTACGGCTTATGAAAACCTTATGTCATAAAATAAATTTATAAATTCACTTAAATACAAGAACAATGTCAAAAGAAAAAGAAGGCAAAGAAAAGAATAACAAGAAGGCTCCGGCAAAAAATCTCAAAGAAAAAAGGGCGGCAAAAGCAGCCAAACGTGCAGATAAAAAAAGTTCAGGTAGCTTGTAGATTTTTTATTGTTGATTATTTAGTTTTAAAAAGTATCAGGTAATATTGAGGTAAAATCCTACTTCCTCAAATTGCCTCGTTAGCCTCTATGAACTTTTGGCTAAGGCGATGTGTGTTCTCAATAGAAATATTGAGCCTTTTCGAGAATGTTTTATTTTAGGTTATAATCAACTGAATACAAAACTTGTCCAAATTAAATTAAATCTTGTAACGAACCCTGGGACTTAACGATTAGCTCTTCAATGTCTTTTCTTGAAATGCCCAACTTATCCGCGATCATTTTCAGAACATCCTCCTTTGTGCCATCCCTCCAAAAAAAATCTGCTTTTGTTAATTTAGGATATTCTTTTTGAAGTATTCTTTTTATGGTGTTCCATGAGTTGGTGTCAAAATCTTTAATCATCTCTTATTTATGTTTAAATGTTGGTATTAATTTCTGAAAATCAAATTTTTGTAAAAGTAACATTTCAATATTGCTGAATCAAAATATAATTCCTCGAAATCGATAGATGCTTCTCATATTTTGATTTTGCAAAAAAAAAATCCACTTGCAATGTAAGTGGATTTTAAAATCGTATCGATCAGCTTTTATTTAACATCCACAATACCAATGGCAGCGCCACCGCCAGGTGCAAGGTTTAAATCGATAACTGACGAAGAATTTACTGTTAATTTTTCAATTTCATAAACAGTAGGGTTTTTTGCCCAATGTGCATTTTTACCATCTTTATAAATTGTGGCAGTGTAATTTTTACCCGTATCAAGAAAATCGAGTTTTACCGAAATCACCCTGGGGTTTTCGTCTGTAATAGCGCCGACAAACCAGTTCTTGCTTCCCCTGTCCTGGCGGGCAATAGTTACAAAATCACCAACTTCGCCATTTAAAACTTTTGTTTGTTCCCAGTTTACCGGAACATCCCTGATAAATTGAAATGCCGGATGGCCTTCATAATATTGCTTTAGGTCGGGGGTCATTTGTATAGGGCTGTTTATCACAACATATAAAGCCAACTGATGTGCAAGTGTTGTGTTTACCTGGTTGTTTTCTTTGTATGGATCGAGTGAAATGTGGAAAATCCCAGGTGTAAAATCAATAGGCCCGGCCAACATTCTGGTAAAGGCTACAATGGGCAAATGTTCGGGTGGGTTGCCACCATCTGCCGACCAGGCATTGAACTCCTGTCCACGCAAGCCTTCGCGGGCAATGGCATTGGGGTAGGTTCGCCTTATTCCGGTAGCTTTAATAGGCTCGTGTGCATTAATGGCAATATCATATTTTGCTGCCGTTTCCAATACTTTTCGGTAATGGTTTACCATCCATTGCCCGTGGTGGTATTCGCCTTTTGGAATTAATTTCCCCACGTATCCCGTTTTTACAGCATGAATCCCCAGCGAATGCATAAGTTTAAAGGCGGTATCAAGTTGCTGGTCGTAGGTGCGGGGTGCTCCTGAGGTTTCGTGGTGCATTATCAGTTCCACACCTTTTTCTTTGCCATAACGAACCACCTCTTTTAAATCGTAATCGGGGTAGGGGGTAACAAAATCGAAAACGCCTTCGCGGTCTTCAAAACCAATCCAATGTTCCCATCCCGTATTCCATCCCTCAACCAGTATTCCCTTGAGCCCGTTCTCCGAAGCAAAATCAATCAACTCTTTGGCATAGGCTGTTGTGGCACCATGGTTGCCGCTGGCATAATCCCAGGTTTTTGTTCCCAAGTGCATATCCCACCAAATACCAACATATTTCATCGGGGTAAACCATGGGATGTTGCCAAGTTTATTGGGCTCGTTAAGGTTAATTATTAAATCAGATTCGATAAGTCTGGCAGCATCTTCCGAAATTTGAATGGTGCGCCAGGGAGTGGAAAATGGTAAACTACGTTTCACTTTATAGCCAAGCCTGTCAGAGCCAACAAGCTCACTTTCCATCATCAGGTTTTCAGGATTAATTTTAAGGGTCATGCCTGCATAGTCGGTGAGGTTGGCTTCATGAAAACTCAGGTGGAGGCCATCTTTGGTACGCATGGTTACCGGCGTATTCACGGCATTTTCAGGGATGTAGGTTTGTGCCAGGCTTTCGTGGCCTCGTAAACTCAAAGCATCAATTTCAGAAAAACGACATGTATTATAAAGGTGTTCGTAAATATCCCAGTCGCCCGGAATCCACCAGGTGGTATGATTGCCGGTAAGCTTGAACCGGGTGTTTTCGTCCATGATAATAACTTCATCCATACCCGCCTGTTCGGGAAATTCGAACCTGAAACCCAGGCCATCATTATAAACTTTAAAAGTAATATTCCATTTTCTTCCGGGGGCTTGGGTTTCCTGGAGTTCAGCAAACAGTTGGTTGTAATTATTTTCAACAACACGTTTTTCACCCCAGGGCATTTCCCAGGTTTCACTAAAGGAGGTGTTTTTCGTGTTCATCACCTTAAATCCCGCTTTTATTGGAGGTAAATTTTGAAAGTCAAATCCAAAAAGGGAACTGTCGATTACTAATTCATTTTTAAACTTCACAAGGTATCCTGGCTGCCCGTCAGCAGTTAAAAACAATTGCGCCGAAATATTTTTCTCCGGCGATTCGATAATGCCAACTGTTTTGGGCTTGTTCGGGGTGCAGGCAACGAGCATGGTTACGGCTGCAAAAATTACAAAAAGTAGTTTGAAGTATTTCATGTTGATTTAAATTTGAATAGCCCAAAAGTAAGCATGATTAGTTTATACCCAATAAATATTGGAATCCATATAAAAATCTCTAAGCTCGTTAAGGCTAAATAATTGAATATTAATTTGCTGTAAGTGCTTTTGCATAAAAATATTATTGTAAAATATTTTCCAAATTAGAATTTAATTCATGTTTATTGGGTTTTCATCACGCTGATTTTATACATTTGCCCGCTTATTTTGAAAAGCATAGCAGATTATGTTACTACGTATTCATCCGGAGACCCCAAGCCAGCGACAAATCAACCATGTGGTTGAGTGTTTGAAAGATGGCGGAATCGTGATTTCTCCAACAGATACTGTTTATGGATTGACTTGTGATATTTTTAAAGCCAAAGCCATCGAACGGATTGCCCGCATCAAGGGAATCAAACCTGATAAGGCGAATTTTTCGTTTTTGTGCGCCGACCTCAGCGAGTTGTCGGATTACACAAAACCCATCAGTAACGACCTTTTTAAGCTGATGCGAAGATTGCTCCCCGGGCCATACACCTTTATTCTTAACGCCAACAATACTGTTCCAAAATACATACAAAACAAAAAGAAAACGGTAGGAATCAGGATTCCTGAAAATAATATTCCTATTGAAATTGTAAAAATGCTTGGACACCCAATTATGTCTTCATCAATTCACGATGAGGATGATTTAGTTGAATACACCACCGATCCTGAGTTGATTTATGAAAAGTATAAAAACCTTGTGGATATTGTGATTGACGGCGGTTTTGGCGGGAATTTGGCATCTACAGTACTTGATTGCACAAGTGGCGAAATAGAAATTATAAGAAAGGGTTTGGGGCCGGTTGACGTGTTATAAACGATTCATTTTGATTAAGATCATATTATTTTAAACTTGATTTGTAAATTTTTTTAGAAAAAAAAGCCAGTCAAATTTGGTAATTAAAAAATAGGTTGTACTTTTGCAGCCCGAATTTAAAAAAACGGATGATTCAGTAGCTCAGTTGGTAGAGCAACGGCCTTTTAAGCCGTGGGCCCTGGGTTCGAATCCCAGCTGGATCACTTTCATTAAAAGCTTTGCAGGAATTTTCTGCGAAGCTTTTTTCATTTAAGTTGTTGTTGTCCTGATTTCAGGAGAATTCATACAACAAAATCATCTATTTCGGGTTAAGAATCAATATCTTTGCGACATATTAAAATTTAATTATCAATAAATATTAAAAAGAGAAAACATGAATAAAGATTTGAAAAGTTTAAAACCGGAAGCTCTGTGGAGGCATTTTGAAACCTTAACCCAAATTCCACGTCCCTCCAAAAAAGAGGAACGCATAATTCAGATGGTTAAAGAATTTGGTGAAAAGCTTGGTCTTGAAACCATTGTTGATGGTGTTGGTAATGTAATAATTAAAAAGCCGGCTACTCCGGGCATGGAAGATCGTAAAGGTGTGGTTTTGCAAGGACACCTCGATATGGTTCCACAGGCCAATAGTGATAAGAAATTTAATTTTGAGACCGACCCGATTGAAGCATTCATTGATGGAGATTGGGTAACTGCCGATGGTACAACACTTGGTGCCGACAATGGGATGGGTGTGGCTGCTGCAATGGCTGTGCTCGAAGCGAAAGATATTGCTCATGGCTCCATCGAAGCGCTCTTTACCATTGATGAAGAAACCGGAATGACAGGCGCTTTTGGCCTCAAACCCGGAATGCTTCAAGGTGATATTTTACTCAACATGGACTCCGAAGACGAGGGTGAACTTTACATTGGATGTGCCGGTGGCATTAATGCAAATTCAAAATTAAAATACACCGAAGTTGATGCCCCACAGGATGATTTGAATTATAAAATTACCGTGGCAGGCCTTAAAGGCGGGCACTCAGGAATTGATATTCCACTTTATCGTGGCAATGCCAATAAAATCATGTTCAGGCTTTTCAGAAAAGCTGCAAAAGACTTTGGCTTAAAGATTTCGGAAGTCCAGGGTGGAAGCCTGCGTAATGCAATTCCTCGCGAAGCCCATGCACAAGTTACCGTTTCAAAAGGCAACGAGGCTGGATTCCTCAAATTTGTAAAAGAATTTGAAGCTACGCTAAAAAGTGAATATGCCACCGCTGATCCGGGATTGAAAATTACAATGGAATCAACTGGGAAAATCAGCAAAGTTATGGATGGTAAATCCCAAACAGCTTTTATTAATGCCATTATTGGCTGCCCGAATAATGTGATTAGGATGAGCAGCGATATGGAAGGATTGGTGGAAACATCGACCAACCTTGCCGTTGTTACAGTAAAAAATGGCAGTGCTGATGCCTTGAGCCTGATAAGAAGTTCAGTTGATTCGGCCAAGTACGATTTGGCTGATATGGTGGACAGTGTGTTTGCGCTTGCTGGTGGCCAAACCATCCTTGAAGGCGATTATCCGGGTTGGAAGCCAAATCCTGATTCAGCCATTTTAGAGGAGATGAAAGAAATATATAACAATAAATTTGGTAAAATTCCAGAAATTAAAGCAATCCATGCCGGCCTCGAATGTGGTTTACTTGGTGGTGTTTATCCAAATTTCGATATGATTTCGTTTGGGCCAACCATCCGCTTCCCACATTCACCAGATGAAAAAGTAAATATTAAAACTGTTGAAATGTTCTGGGACTTCCTGGTTGAAACCCTGAAGCATATTCCAAAAAAATAATATAGCTTTGATTTTTCGATAGCATTGAATAACCCTTGCCATTTTCAGGCAGGGGTTATTTTATTTATCTAATTTTGCCGAAAATCGAAATATGAAACCAGGGAACTTTACAGCACGTTTATTAAATTATTTTTTTCAGGGCTTGCTCTATATCGGACCATTGGCCATTACATTTTATGCAATTTATGTTATCTTTTTATGGATTGACGGACTGCTGGATAACACGATCGAGGAATTTTTGGGGATAGATATTCCGGGTTTAGGATTTTTGTCGGTTATAATAATTATCCTTTTTGTTGGATTTTTAGGGTCCTCATTTCTCTTTAAGCCAATAGCTAAATGGTTCGATCGACAAATTAGCAGGGCACCGTTAATCAAAATAATTTATACCTCGGTAAAAGATTTGTTAACAGCTTTCGTTGGGCAAAAACGCAGGTTTAATAAGCCGGTTCTGGTAAAGGTAAGTGCCGATGGTTCTTTGGAGAAAATTGGATTCGTTACCAACGAAGACCTTTCGGATATTGGAATTAAAGAGAAAAAAATTGCAGTTTACCTGCCGCACTCCTACGCCTGGTCGGGAAACCTGTTTATAGTACCTGCCGAAAATGTTACACCCATCGATGCTTCGGCAACAGATGTAATGAAATACATTATTTCGGCTGGTGTAACCAAAGTGTAATTCAGAAATTTAAAAAGCTATCATGAAGAAACCATTAATATTAGTTACAAACGATGACGGGGTAAATGCCCCGGGCATCAGAACTTTGATAAGGATAATGCGAAAGCTCGGAGACGTTGTTGTTGTTGCCCCCGACTCACCACGTTCGGCTCAAAGCCATGCCATTACAGTTTCAGAGCCACTACGCATAAAATTAATAGAAGAATCGGAGGGGTACCGCGAATATAGCTGTAACGGGACGCCCGTTGATTGCGTAAAACTGGGAACAAAAATCGTTATCAGGGGCAATCCCGATTTATTGGTTTCAGGAATCAATCATGGTTCCAATGCGTCCATCAATGTGGTTTATTCGGGCACTATGGCAGCAGTTATTGAAGCCGCCATCGATAAAATTCCGGCCATAGGTTTTTCATTGAACGATTATTCCCATCATGCCGAATTTCAGCATAGCGAAAAATTTATCGAAGCCATAGCTTTGGAGGTTTTAGGAAATGGCCTCCCCGGGGGTGTTTGTTTAAACGTAAATATTCCGAGGATTTCTGACGAAGAAATTAAAGGGATAAAAGTTTGCAGGCAGGCCAGGGGTTCGTGGGTTGAAGAGTTTGATGAACGCAAGGATCCCCGGGGAAGGGATTATTACTGGATAACCGGGGTATTTAGTAATCCTGACCCCCAGGAAGGAACCGATACCCTGGCAATGGATCAAAATTATATTGCCGTGGTACCCATGCAATTTGACCTAACTGCACATCAGGCCATTCAAATAATTAGTGAATTTAATTTTGTGGGAGATCATAATAATTAGCGTTCGTCTTTTTAGTCAGGTTTCCCGCAGATTACGCTGATTTTCGCAGAAAAAAATCAGCGTAATCTGCGGGAGATTCTTTGGCTTGGATAGAAATAGTTGAACTTTATGGACACACACTAATTAGAATTAGAGGCAAAAATTTGAACATCATATTTTAAATGGATTTTATTTGGAAAATACTTAATAAAGATTCTTGGGCTTTCGGGGTATTTATTTCGCTGGTATCACCTTTTTTATTGCTTTTAATCTTACAGGGCCTTTTCTATTTATTAACACACATGCTTAATATCGGGTACTTCGAAAGCGACAGGTTGTATCTTTTGTCCCTATCGGCAAATTTGCTGTTTATGAGGTATTACCTCGTAAGCTCCAAACAAGCTAAAACAGGAAAGAGCATACTTGTTGCGACTTTTATATTGATAATTTTGTTCTTTTTAACGAAACATCACTAATGAAAACTCTTAAGAATTATTAACCCCACGCCTGCCCCGACCCATCGGGGGGCATGAATAAAAATTCATTTTATTTAATCCGTGCATCAGTGGCTAATTTTTATACAGATGAAATATTACATCATTGCAGGTGAAGCATCGGGAGACCTCCATGCTTCCAACCTCATAAAAAACCTTAAAATAAAGGATAAGCAAGCACAATTCCGTTTTTGGGGGGGCGACTTAATGCAAGCACAGGGTGGCGAATTAGTGAAGCACTACCGCGACCTTGCATTCATGGGCTTTACCGAGGTTATTGTCAATTTGCCTGTTATTCTAAGGAACATTAGTTTTTGTAAAAAAGATATCGTGGAGTACGATCCCGATGTTTTAATTTTGGTGGACTACCCGGGTTTTAATCTTCGTATAGCCAAATTTGCCTTCAAAAAAAATATCCGCGTTTTCTACTACATTTCACCACAGGTGTGGGCATGGAAAAAATCGAGGGTAAAGCAGATTAAAAAATTCGTGGAACGGATGTACGTGATATTACCTTTTGAAAAGGAGTTTTATGAAAAATTCAATGTAGATGTCGATTTTGTCGGGCATCCGCTTTTGGATGTTATCGAAAATGAAAAGCGGCTGCTTTCGTCCCCAAATGATTTCAGGGAAAAGCACCAGCTCGACAAACGGTTTATTATTGCAGTATTGCCGGGAAGCCGAAAACAGGAAATTGCTAAAATGCTCCCGGTAATGCTTGCTACTGCCAAAACTTTTACCAATTACCAATTTATTGTAGCCGGTGCCCCATCAATAACATCTGAGTTTTATAATGAAATTGCAGGGAAAGTAGATTTTAAGATTATTTTTAATGCAACCCACGACTTGTTGCATAATGCTTTTGCCGGGATCATAACTTCGGGAACAGCAACACTTGAAACGGCTCTTTTGGGAGTACCTCAGGTTGTTTGCTACAAGGGAAGCAATATTTCATTCCAAATTGCAAGGCGCATTGTGGATATAAAATATATTTCACTGGTAAACCTAATTATGGATAAACCGGTGATTACTGAATTAATCCAGTCGGAGATGGACCCTAAGAATATTGGGGCTGTACTCGAAAAACTGACGAATTTATCCCACCGAACACCCGTTTTAAATGATTACAAAATGCTGCGTCAAAAGCTGGGTGGACCAGGAGCCTCTGCCCGGGCAGCAGAACTAATGGTTCAGCGATTAAATTTGCAGTCCAAGTGAACAGCCTGATTTTAAGTCCTTTCTTGAAATAACATATCTAAAAACGTGCATATTGTAATGAATAAATAAAAATACATACTTTTGCGCCCGTTAATCAATCAAACTATTTATTTATGAGACGAATATTACTATTGTTAGTAAGCATCTTTTTTGTTGCTTCTACATTTGCGGGCGGCTACCAGGTGCGCTTGCAGGGTCACAGGCAAACTGCCATGGGACTGGTTGGTGTTTCGCTGCATGGCGATGCCAGCAATCTATTTTATAATCCTGCAGGATTATCCCTGCTTAAAAACAAGTACAGTTTTATGGTAGGCGGAAGTGGAATTTTTAACAACACCGCTTTCAATCTTGAAAATTCGGTGTACACGGCTGAAACCGACAATAAGACGGGAACACCTTTCTTCTTTTATGGTGCAACACAAATCAACGAAAAGCTGGGCGTTGGGGTTGGAGTTTATACCCCTTATGGAAGTTCGGCAACATGGGACGATGACTGGGCAGGTGCCCACCTTATCCAGAATATTGCCATGAAAGTGTTTTTCATCCAACCCACGGTTTCCTACAAAATCAACGATCTTTTAAGTATTGGGGCGGGTTTGGTAATTGCCACCGGATCGGTAGAGCTAAATCGCTCGGTGCCTTACAGTAGCGCAACTACCACGGGCCAGGTAAACATGAAAGGAAATAGTTCAACAGGCTATGGTTTTAATGCCGGTATAATGCTTACTCCCAACGAACAATGGAGTATCGGTATCGATTATCGCTCCGAACTCACCATGACACTCGAAGGTGGTGATGCTACTTTTACCATTCCAACTACAGTTACAGGACTGATTCCTGCTACCAATAAATTTGATGCAGAACTACCGCTACCGGCAAACCTGGATTTAGGGGTTGCCTACCAGGCTTCGGAAAAATTATTGCTATCTGCTGAAATTAATTATGTTTTCTGGGGAACTTACGACAGCCTGAAATTTGAATTCGAACAAAAACCAGAGTTACTCAATTCAAGCAACCCACGCGAGTATTCCGATAAAATGATTTTTAGAGTTGGTGGCGAATACATCCTCAACGATTTGATTACTTTGCGGGCAGGGGCATATTACGATCCTACCCCAACCAACTCCGACTATTTTACTCCTGAAACTCCAAGTTTAGATACTTATGGCTTAAGCTGTGGGATAACCATCCGTCCTACCGAAAAACTGGCTATCGACATATCTTACCTGCATTTGGAAACACAACAAAGTACCAAAAGTTATATGGATCCCGATGGTACAAACTTTACAGGTGAGTATAAAACAAGGACGATGATACCGGGTATTGGAATCAGTTATAATTTCTAATCAATAAAAAATTGAATATTATGAAGATAAGAAATATATTGTTATTGTTTGTATTGGTATCATTTTTTGCCTGCAAACCCGAACTCGACGACTTTACGACCTCCAATGGTGGTGCAGATTTTACAAAATATGTAGCCATCGGAAATTCACTCACTGCCGGTTATACCGATGGGGATTTGTTTAAATCAGGACAGGAAAATTCATATCCTTCCATGCTGGCCTATCAGATGCAAGCCGCTGGTGGTGGTGAGTTTAAGCAACCGATGATGCTTGATGAATATGGTTTTGGAAAACGCCTTTTACTTGATGTTAGCAGGCCTGGCCCTGTGCCTGCCGATGGCACTCCCAATCAGGGAAATTATGCTTCTATTGCTGATCAGGGGCCATTTAATAATATGGGTGTTCCAGGGGCAAAAAGTTTTCACCTGATAACCCCCGGTTATGCCACACTAAATCCATATTTTGGAAGGTTTGCAACTGGTTCTATGTCAACGGTACTTGAAGATGCCGCGGCACAACAACCAACATTTTTCTCGTGTTGGATTGGTGCCAACGATGTGTTAACTTATGCCCTTGCCGGTGGCGCTGCCGATAGCGTTACTGATATTAATACATTCAGTTATTCAGTTAATCTGATACTCCAAACCATGACGGCCAACGGTGCCAAAGGCGTTGTTGCAAACATCCCCGAAATTACAAGCATACCCTATTTTACATTTATGAATACCCAGTTGCCCTATGCCGGACTTGTTTTAGATGCCGAGCAGGCAGCAACACTCAATTATGCTTACGCAAGTTTTGAGCAATATCTGGAAAGCGTGGTGGGAATAACCTGGTCTTATGGCTTTAATTTTGTTGAAGGCCCCAATGCTTTCGTAGTAGAAGATGAAACCCTTCCCTTACCCGCTCCTTTTAATGTAAGGCAAATGACCGCCGGTGAATTATTCTTACTAACACTACCCACCGATTCATTGATGAATCATGGCATGGGTTCGGTAAACCAAGCTGGTACACAACCTGTACCTTATGGTATTCCCGATAAATATTTCATTTCGATAGCTGAAAAAACCGAAATTCACGATGCTATCACTGAATACAATAAAGTATTGGATAATCTTGCAACTACTTATGGTTTAGCTTTCGTTGATATGCATTCAAAAATGAATGAAGCTGCAACTACCGGAATTGAGTGGGACGGAATTACTTTTACCTCAACATTTATTTATGGAAATGCCTTTTCGCTGGACGGTGTACACATGACCGGGAAAGGTTATGCACTGGCAACAAATTTCTTTATTAAGGAAATTAATGACACATATAAATCACAGATTAAATATGTAAACACCAACTTGTATCCGGGTCTTTACTATTACCAATAATAAGCAGAGCAGAGTAATATTTCAACCCTGTCGGATTGTTATCCGGCAGGGTTTTTTATTTTTGCAGCTATGGAAAAAAAGAAACTAATATTTGCCACCAATAACGCCCACAAACTCGATGAAGTAAAAAATGTGGAAGGACTAAACTTTGAAATTCTCAATTTAAAAGATATTGGATTTGAAGGTGAAATACCTGAGGATTTCGATACCCTCAAAGAAAACGCCATGCAAAAAGCCAGGTTTATCCACGATAAATTCGGGATGGATTGTTTTGCTGATGACACCGGTTTGGAAATTGATGCCATTGACGGCATGCCAGGTGTTTTATCTGCAAGATATGCCGGCCCACAGTGCAACTCTGAGGATAATATTCAAAAGGTTTTGGAAGAATTAAAAGGAAAGATCATTCGCAAAGGTAGGTTTAGAACAGTGATTGCCTTAATTATGGATGGCAAAGAACACTATTTTGAAGGTGTGGTGATGGGCGAGATTTTAAGCGAAAAACGTGGTGAATCAGGTTTTGGTTACGACCCGATATTTTTGCCTGCATGTTTCACCCACTCATTTGCACAAATGGATCTGGCCCTAAAAAATAAAATAAGCCACCGCGCCAAAGCCACAGGAAAGTTGATAGAGTTTTTGCAGGGGATGGAGTAGTGTCGGTCAATAAAGTAGCTTTCTTGAAATATCCGTTGCCCCGACTTTCAAGTCGGGGATTGAATTAATGGTATGAAAAGGCGGGGGCAGGAATTATCAAATCAAGTATTCCCCGGCATAACTCGCCTCGCTGCGAAGCGGGATGCCGGGGCAATGGAAAAACACTGACTTTTTGGGCAGACTCTAAATAGTGC
>Ga0208900_1000479_pt1 | contig 25019 bp, 19 predicted proteins | sample AntAceMetag02UKK_FD_184763 | JGI IMG/M metagenome (GOLD analysis project Ga0208900, IMG submission 184763) | Saline lake microbial communities from Ace Lake, Antarctica - Antarctic Ace Lake Metagenome 02UKK (SPAdes) (version 2) | ecosystem: Environmental > Aquatic > Non-marine Saline and... | reverse complement strand
AGGTATACGCGGTTGGGTTTACGTAAAATCAATATCATCGATGCGGAAGAATTAGATTCTTTACAAAATTTTGAAGATGCCTTAACCCCATATTTCACAACCCACTTAAATCAATCCATTATTGATAACTCTTTAAGGGAGGATATCCATAAACTCTTATTAAGTGATAAATTTAACAATACGGACATGGAAGTCATACTCCAATATGGGACTAGAAAGGGTTTTATAAATGAAAAAACTACTCGTAGATTTATTCTAGATATTGATTACTCAACAAAAAGCATCAAATGTGATAGTATTGTGTCTCAATTAAAAGATTTAAATCAGCGAATTTTTGATGTATTTTTTTGGGCAGTAACCGATAAATTAAAGGAGGAACTACGAAAATGATTCTAATAGCAGATGACAGTGCCATAACCTTTAACAATAAGACAGAAAAAATATCGTTTGAATTGGATGAATATGAAATAAAATCTATCAAAACAAGTATTGCATCCTCAACTGTATGCAAAACATCTAGTTTTGAATCAGGTTATACAATACCATCCTCAACGTTTATTTCATCCTTTGATGATCAGGATTTAGAAATCCTTTAAATATGGGACTAGTCGGTTTCGAAAGCTGGGAACCATATAAAGAATCATTGGATAGCATACCCATTGACAATTACTTCCCATATCAGGGAGATTTAATACAATTAATAAAACCTCCAAATGACATTTACCTTTGCATATCAGGTTGTTGCGACATCTATCGGCAGGATAAAAAGCTTGACTATCTACAACTACTGAAAGCCTATCCTTTACCAATTTTTATGAAACAATGCTTCCTAGACAAACAAGATATAAAACAAAACGTGAACGACGGATTTTCAACCCCAATTAAATCAGATTTTGATATAAACGAGTTTGATGAATTTCTTGCAGGTAAAAATAAAGGGAAAGAGCTCCTGATGAAAATCTGTAGGAATGATTATTCTCCAAGATACATCTTCCTGCCACATCAAACAGCTATATATAATGTGGATCTTGTTATTGATCTACAAGCTCTAACGTCCATAAAACTATCATCAACAACTGAGGATTTATGTATTAACGATCGGCTTCCAACAGACTCTATATTAAAATGCACTATTGCAAGATTGAATTATAGATTTCGAGATATAATTCTTCAAAGCTATGCCTTCTATACTTCTCGAATTGCGCTACCTGAAAAACACGTACCAAAACCAACAAGTGACGGAAAAGGTTTTTATTCGCAAATTTCAGAAAGAATAAAAGATTATATTCAAAAAACATAAATATAGTTTTTTTTAATTATTAATTTCTTTATTCAAAATGAACCCACACATTGGAATAAGTTTCGAATACGATTATAATTGAGAGAGAATGGAATCGTTGATAAATATTTGGCAGTATCTACCTTATAATATAAATCCAATTGCTATTGATTTTTTTGGTGTGCAAATTCGTTGGTATAGTATTATGTATCTCACGGGGATTCTAGTCGTATATTTAGCCATCGCAAGGGTTCTAAAACGAAATCCGGAAATGAACCATGAGGGTTTCTTAATGGATTTATTTAATTATTGCGTTTTTGGTATTATTCTAGGTTCGCGACTTGGATACGTACTATTTTATCAACCGCTACACTACCTAAAACACCCATTGGAAATAATCTGGCCGTTTCAAGATGGAATTTTCGTCGGTATTTCCGGTTTATCCTATCATGGCGGAGCGATTGGATTTATTATTGCACTCTTTTTAGTCTGTCGGAATTATAAAATAAATCCGTTTAAATTTTTAAACTTAATTGCCATCTATATCCCGCTGGGATATACCTTTGGTCGGATCGGAAATTTTCTAAATTTAGAGCTATATGGCAGAATTACGAGCTCTCCATTAGGGATGTATTTCCCATCTGATCCATTAAAATTTCTGAGAGTACCCTCCCAGTTGTTAGAGGCTTTTGGGGAGGGGTTATTACTCTTTATTCTGTTGTGGCAATTACAGCGTTTCTCTAAAACACAGAATATATTAATTCCCATGTACATGATCGGCTACGGCATTATTCGCTTTTTTATCGAATTCTATCGCGAACCTGATTCTTTTCAGAATTTGGTTTTTAATGTATTATCCTATGGTCAGATATTGCAGTTCCTAATGATCATCTTTGGACTAATACTAATACCTGTTTTTATTAAAAAATGCGAAAAATAATATCAATACTTCTATTTTCAGTTTTCAGCTTAGCTCAAATTAATGAACTAAATCCCATTCCTGCGTTTTATGTAAACTCTAAAGAACAGGCAGAAACTATTCTTGAGGATGCAAAAAAACATCAGTTCTATCCCATCACATACGAGACCTATATATCGGGAAAAATCGACATTCCGAAACACTATAGCCCCTATATTTTATTTATAGCAGACCATGACGCCCCGATTGAATTTGTTGATGCAGAACAAAATTTAAATCTGCCGATTTATCATATGAATTTTGATCCGGTTGAAACAATAAAAGTTTCGGCTTTATCAGAGATTAGCTTTAGCAACTGGGTCTCTTTAAATAAACAAAAGAGCATATTCGAAAGTGATGGAAAGGCAATGGTTATCTCTTGCCCGAAAGCCTATACTCCCAAACTATTTACATATGCGCCATCAAGTAAAATGTATAAAGCATCACCACGCTCACTACCATTTCTATATAAAAAACAACGTTACTACTCTAAATCTGAACGTTTGAAGAAAAAAAGATACTCAACACGAGCTTATCATTTATCCTATGGAGCGATTAATAGTATGGCGGAACTAAATGAGCATATCAAAATTATTAAAGAGCACAAACTAGATGCTGTGATAATTGATTTTAAAAGTTATTTCGATGGCATTCAAAAAAAATATTCAAGATATAAAACCTTTATGGATACCCCTAATATCGATATATATAACCGAATGGTTACATTTCAAAATATAATAAATGAATTTAAAAATGAAAACATAAAAGTATCATTACGGCTTGTTGTCGCAACAGATAAATTCTTACAAGAAAAATATCCGGATTTAATGATTTGGAATACAAGCACTGATAAGCCATGGACCGACTATTTTGGTCAAGCTTGGTTAGATTTATACTCTAGTGAAGTCCTTAAATATTACAAAAAAGTGGTCACAATCTGCACAATGCTAAATCCGGATGAATTGCAGCTAGACTACATACGATTCCCCTCTGAAGGACAGACAAAAGCCATTCAAGCTCGACATAGTAATGGCCAGCCAAGATACAAAGCGGTTGATCGGGTTTGCAAAGAACTGCTCCCAATTTTGGATTCAAATAACATTAGTTTTGCAGTTGATATTTTTGGGATCGTTGTTTGGGATAAGAAAGAAACAACGAGAAAACTTGGACAAAACATATTAACGTTTATGCGATATGCAGATGAAATTTGTCCAATGCTCTACCCCTCTCACTTCCATTCGGGATTTGAAAACATAAGATCGCCTGGGGACATGCCATACCTTCTTATGCTTAAAGGTACTAAGCGCTTTAAAGCACTAACAAAAAAGTATCCCCAGTATGAGGTAATTATGGTCCCATGGATCCAAGCCTTTAAATACCTGGCGCCGAACTATAGTCCAAGATATATTAAAGAACAGATAAAGGCGATTCAAGAAACAGGGATGGATGGGTTTTTAGCCTGGAATGCACGAAATGATTACCGTATTTTCTTAAAAGGACTATAGGCAAATTCATAATTATTCAAAATTAAGTTCTTTTGATATTCAATGATACGCAAATATTAGATACAATTAAACTATGTTCACATTTGAATTCAATATATCGGTCATATTAAGCAGCTTCCTTATTTTTATACTTTCCTATATATTATTTAATTTTATTCCTAACATTAAAAAGATAATAAAAGGCAAGCAGGACCTACCCTTAATTCAAAAAAAGCTTATTGGTGTATTTTTACTAATCTTTATTATAATTTCATTAGAATTTGCAATAAAGATTATCGTAGCTACAGTTCAAAACCCCAATATATATTATTTACAGGGCCTCATCGCATTATTCTACATATTTGCAACAGCGCTTACGATACACTTTTCGATAAAAAAAGAGAAAACACTCGTGTTCTTTGTTATCGCAGCATCACTGATATCAATCCCGCTCATTATTCTATGGGTTAATAGCAATATATTAAATGGATTTGACCCCTTTATGCCGAACTATCTGCTTCAGAAAATTACGAAAGGAGTCTGGGCATTCGCAGGGATTTCAAGCTCTCTCTTTTTAAGATCGGGAACAAAAAAATCTGATGATGATGAACAAAGCAAAGAACTTCATTTTGCTTTTGCACGCTTGTTTCTATTCTTTTATACCGCTCAACTTTTTTCAGTTCTCTTTTCCGTAAACGTTATGGACCTAGGTTATGTTATAAGCCAGGTGGTAGCAATCCCCTCTTTATTTTTAATATATATCGTCGCACACACTCCATTCCTAAGTATTGAGTTCTATAAAAAGCCCTCGTTATTCTTGCGACAACGGATTGTCTTCAGGATGATTTTATCACTTGCCATTATTATTATAATTTCACTTGAGCTTGTGAATTATGCCACTATTTATATCGTTAAAAGCGAACTAAAAGCAGCGAAACAACAATCTTTTACAGTTAAAACTTCTGAAATAAAAAGAGCCATTCATGATCAGTATGATGAAAAGAAAAAAGATTTGCAGACATATCTAGATAAATTCCCAAAAGGCAGCAATACCTACTATATTGGGCTCTCAATGTTTAATAATTTAAAGAACATCGACGGACTTCAAAAAGTCATTATGTTAAGTGTAAACGGAGAACCGCTATTAACTATCACTCCAGATAAATTGAATTTTGCATATAGCGGCAAGAAAAAAGAGATCTATAATCAGTACATGGATGGTAGTGCAGAAACTGGCTTCATGTACTCCTTTAATAACATAAAAAAACTAATGGAAGTAACTATGATTATGTATAATAAAGATAATACTGTTGGCAATTATTTTATCGCATTTTTTAAATCCGATGAGCTCTTTGATCAAGTTAAATCTTTTGCCTTTGATAAGAATGGGGAAATACAACTTTACACCACAGGTTATCGCCTTATTTACTCCACCTATTTTGTATCGTCTTTTAAAGAAGAATTGAATAAAGGCAAATACTTGGAAAAAACTACTCCGGATACTTCTACTAATATTAATATCACAATCAGGCAACCGATTGCAGATGCTTTTTCAGGTTTACAGAAAGCGCAGGAAATATCATTCTTTTTTACAACCCTCTCAATTGTATTATTCTTATTTATTGCATTTATTTACCTTCGGATTATTGAGCATCCAATTAAAACATTACAAGAAGGTGCCACGATTATCGGTAGTGGCAATTTAAACCATGAAATCGTGATAAAAGAAAAAAATGAGTTTTATGAGCTTGCTCTCGCCTTTAATTATATGGTTAAAGATTTACGGAAATTTCAGAAAGAGGAGTTAAAACAAGAACAACTTATTTCAATTACTCGAATGAGTGTTGGCCTTAATCATGAAATCAACAACCCAATTGCGTCAATTATGATGGGGGCTCAGCTCTCTATAAAGATTCTTGATTCATTTCTTGAAACTGCCAGCGATGAAGTAAAAAATAAAATCCTAACATTGCGAAATACTTCACAACAAATATTTGATGAATCAAAAAAAATCTCAAAGATTCTTAAAGATATTAATAATATTCAAGACCCAATTATTGAAGATTATGTTGACGGAACAAAAATGGTAAAGGTAAAATTTGATTAAGGTACATATATGAGCAAAACAATATTAATAATAGATGATGAATCCACTATTCGATGGATTTTAAAAGTTTCCTTAGAAGATAAAGATTTAAATATAGTCGAAGCCTCTTCCGGTGAAGAAGGTATTGAGATGGCAAAACAAATTTCTCCTGACTTGATCATTATGGACTACAAAATGCCAGACATGAATGGCTGGCAAGCTACAGCACAGATAAAAAAGTTTTTACCAAATGTAATTGTTATAGGACATACAGGATATGCCAGTGAGAAGAACCTTCAAGAAGGTCTTGACCTTGGATGCAGCCAAATCCTCCAAAAACCAGTAGATTTAGATGAATGGGATCTGACTATTTCAAAATATTTATCATAGTCTACAATTCGGAGAAAACTCCCCTCAATGAAAAAAACTATCGGAATTGCATTATTAATTGCAACGATGTCTTTCTTCATTTATTCATTTGATTATTTTTCGTCTTTAGACAATAAAATCTATGATCATCATTTCAAAACTCAACGAACACAAGCCCTAGAAAATTCTATCGTTATTTTAACTATTGATGATGAGTCACTGGAAAAAATCTCTGAATGGCCATGGTCAAGAGCTCTTTATTCAAATATAGTTGATACACTCCGAGCAGGTAATGCAAAAATAATAGCCTTTGACATAAATTTTGATACGCACACTAAATTTGATAGAAAAAACAATAAACTATTCAATCGATCAATTCAAAATCATCCTAACATTATTTTTAGTCGCAGAATAAAAATTTACAACAAAAAAACCTCATTTCTTAATTTAAGGAATCAATCGATAAACTCCAATCGTTACTCAATATTGCATCAATCTCATGATGCTGACTATTCAGTGCGTCGACATAGCTTATTGGTAAAAATTAGGGATGCAATATATCCATGTTTTGCACTCGATATTGCAGCAGCATATTTAGACTCTTCATTAACGGATGACGCAATGTCTATTCAAAATCATATCCTAAAAATTAATAATTTAAACATCCCACTAGATAAACATAATAAAATGCTCATTAATTACTCGACTAAATCCCATTCAATTCCAATAATTCCCATACTAAAAATCCTAGATCCTAACTTTTTAAAATATAACCCCAAGTTATTTACTAATAAGATTGTACTAATCGGCACAACCGCATCGGAGTTACAAGACATCTATCCGACACCTCCAGCAGCAACAATGGATGGGATTGAAATTCAAGCGCATACGATTCAAACAATTATTAATAAACAATTTATAAAAACAATTCCCCATATATATTATCTTCTAATTATCCTTATTCCCTCATTGCTTATCTCAATACTTGCGAAACGAATAAATATAATAGGAGGATTTTTATTTCTTGTTTTGTTCAACTATGCACTTTTCCTGTCAGCAAAAATATTATTTCAACATCATATCGTGCTCAATGTCTTTGCCTCTTTGTTTTCATTATTTCTAAGCTATCTGGCAAGCATCCTTTATCGTTTTTTAGTTGAAGAGAAACAAAAAAAAGAAGAACTCAGACACGCCAGGCTACTCTCAATTACACGAATGAGTGTCAGCCTAAACCATGAGATTAATAATCCGCTTGCATTTATCATGATGGGCGCCCAACTCTCTATTAAGTTAGCAAACAATCTTCTACTATCAGCAGACAAGAGCACAAAACAAGTTCTGAAAACAATACTAGATACATCAGAGAAAACATATATTGAATCAAAACATATTGCAAAGATTTTGCAAGACATTCAACATATCCAAGAACCCATTATTGAAGATTATGTTGACGGAACAAAAATGATAAAGGTAAAATTTGATTAAGGACAAACTATGAGCAAAACAATACTAATAATTGATGATGAATATATAATTCGCTGGATTTTAAAAGGTTCTCTTGGAAAAAATGATTTAACTATAATGGATGCTTCCTCTGGAGCCGAAGGAATCGAGCTTGCAAAACAACTATCTCCAGACCTGATTATTATGGATTATAAAATGCCCGATATGAATGGATGGCAAGCAACTTCAAAAATTAAAGAATTTCTTCCGAATGTTATTGTAATTGGCCATACAGGTTACGCTAATGACAAAAGCCGGGAAGAAGGCATTAAGCTTGGTTGTACCGAAATTCTTCAAAAACCGGTTGATTTGGATATATGGAACAAAATTATCTCAAAATATTTGGCCTAATTTTTTACAATTTGTAATATAATATCCATATGAGTAAACCTAACTTTGTTCATTTACACGTTCATAGCGAATATAGCTTACTTGATGGAGCTATTAAAATATCCGACCTTATCGCTAGAGCGAAAGAACTAGAGATGCCCGCTGTCGCACTTACCGATCATGGTGTTATGTATGGTGCGATTGAGTTTTATCGAAAAGCAAAAGCAGCAGGAATTAAACCGATTATTGGTTGTGAGCTATATTTGGCACCAAGAACTCGATTTGATAAGGAAGCCAAGTTTGACAAATTTGCTCGCCATCTTACGCTGTTAGCCAAAAATAAAGAAGGATACCAAAATTTGCTTATACTAGCTTCTCTTGGTCACCTAGAAGGCTTCTTTTATAAGCCACGCATTGATCGTGAGTTATTAGAGAAACACTGTGACGGGCTTGTTTGCCTTAGTGGATGTATGAGTGGGCCATTATCCAAGCATATTCTAAATTCTAACGTAGATGCCGCAATAGAAGAGGCTAAATTTTTTAAGAACTTATTCGGGGAAGATTTCTATATCGAAATACAAGATCATGGGATTGAGGGTCAAACGATGATCAATTCTAAACTTATTGAAATCAGTAAACTCTTAGATATTAAACTAATCGCGACCAATGATTCTCATTACTTAACAAAGGACCATGCGGTTATTCAAGACATATTACTTGCATTACAAACTGGAAAGACCTTAAAAGATAAAGATCGACTTCATTTTGATACAACCGAATTTTATATTAAAACGGCAGAAGAAATGCTCGAAATATTCCCCAACTATCCTGAATCGATCTCCAATTCATTGGAAATTGCAGAAAAGTGTAATGTTGAACTCATACTCGGCGCCCATTCACTTCCAAATTTTGAAGTTCCAGAAAATGAAACAAATAGCAGCTATCTCCGAAAACAAACATGGAACGGGCTGTTAAAAAGATATGACTCAATGAATGAACAAGTAAAACAACGATTTGAATATGAGCTCGGTGTTATTAATAAGATGGGATTCGATTCATATTTTCTTATCGTTGCAGACTTAATTCAGTTTGCTAAAGATAGCGGTATTAGTGTTGGTCCCGGACGTGGTAGTGCTGCTGGGTCAATTGTTGCATATGCACTTGGCATTACAAATATTGATCCATTAAAATTTGATTTACTATTTGAACGATTCTTAAATCCCGATCGTATCAGTATGCCTGATATCGATATCGATTTTTGTATTGAACAACGCCACAAAGTTATTGAGTATACAAAAGAAAAATATGGGAAAGACCATGTTGCACAAATTGTAACCTTTGGTAGGATGGCTGCTCGGATGGCTATTCGAGACGTGGGGCGAGTATTAGAAGTCCCCTTATTTGAAGTAGATAAAATTGCGAAGCTTATTCCATTCGGGTCAACGCTAAAGCAAGCGTTAGAGGACTTACCCGAAATGCAGCAGATTTATAATTCAAAAGATGAACTTAAAGAGCTCTTAGATATCGCAGTTAAAATAGAAGGGATGGCAAGGCATACCGGCATCCATGCGGCGGGTGTTGTTATTGCAAAAGGCCCCATCATCGGGAATACACCGATTATTGAAAAGGATGGGCAATGGGTCACCATGTATCCGAAAGATGATTTAGAGGATGTTGGCTTACTAAAAATGGACTTTTTAGGACTTCGAAATCTTACTATGATAGCAAAATCAATCCAGCATATAAAAGAAAATAAAGGTATTGAAATTGATATTGAGAACCTCCCGATAGATGATTTAGATACTTATAAAACCCTTAGTAACGGCAATTCAATTGGAGTCTTTCAGTTAGAGAGTACTGGCATGCAAGCACTACTAAAATCACTTCAGCCGACAGTATTTGAAGATATAATCGCACTATTAGCACTCTACCGGCCCGGTCCACTAGGAAGTGGAATGGACAAAGATTTTGTAAATCGGAAACACGGTCGAGAAAAGATTAAATACCCACTACCAGAGCTAGAAAGCATTCTCAAAGACACCTACGGCACAATTCTTTACCAAGAACAGGTTATGCACATTGCAGGTATCGTTGGCGGATTTTCAATGAGTGAAGCGGATACCCTTCGAAAAGCAATGGGTAAAAAAGCAATGGATGTCATGGACAAAATGAAACAAAAATTTGTCGATGGCGCTGTCGAAAAAGGAATCGACAAGAAAAAAGCTACGGCTATTTTTGCAACCATGGCAAAATTTGCGGAATACGGATTCAATAAGTCGCATAGTGCTGCATACGCTTTTATCACTTACCAAACAGCTTATTTAAAAACGCACTACCCGGTTGAATATATGGCCGCGCTCATATCTAGTAGTATTAACGATTCAGAAAAAGTATCCCAATATATCGCAGAAGCAAATGTTATGGGAATAGATGTGTTAGCACCGGATGTAAATGAAAGCTTTAATGATTTTTTCATTATTGGCACACAAATTCTATTTGGACTTGGTGCAATTAAAAACGTTGGGACAAATGCAATACAGTCCATAATAGATGCTCGTGAGGAAAGTGGGATATTTCATTCATTAAAAGATTTTTGTACTCGTGTTGATTTACGACTTACAAACAAGCGTGTAATTGAGAGTCTCATAAAATCTGGTGCGTTTGATTCCCTTGGAAAACGGAAATCTCTTCTCATTATGCTTGAAGACATCTTAGCCGAATCGATCAAGGCACAAAAAGCGAAAGCAAAGGGACAACTGAGTATGTTCTCAACAGAAGACACTCAGGAAATGGACCATCACACCTATAATCTTGATGAGGAATTTTCTACATTTGAGCTATTAAAATTAGAAAAAGAGATGATTGGCTTATATATATCAGGACATCCGTTACAGGAATACGCCTCGTATCTGGCAACTCAGGACTTTAGTCAATTAAATGAAACTGCAAAACTAGCACAATCAACTGATATCACAATGCTAGGAATGCTTTCAGGACTAACCAAACGATATACAAAAACAAAAAAAACAATGATGACTGGAACCATAGAAGACATGTCTGGCTCTGCACCATTTGTCGTATTTCCATTTAAATACGATGGTCTTGTTAACAAGCTTGTTGAAGACAAAGTGTACAAAATAATAGGGAAATCAGATTTTAGAAATGATCAACTACAAATTATTCTAGAAGATTTAGAAGAACCAAATTATAATCCGAACAGCCTCTCCCAGGTTATTATTCACCCAAGCGAAGAAAATATAGAAGAAATCAAAAAAATTCTTATCGATCATAAATATGGGAACATACCCGTCTACTTCGACGTTGATGGATACAAGATTCTACTTCACAGAAAATATTGGACAAACAATGGTAAGGTGGAAGAACTCAAAGAACTCGCTGGCAAAGACAATATTGTAACGGGTTAGGGGGAAATCCCGCTAGCAAATTCCTGGGATTTAATCCCAAGGAAACATGTATTGAGTTAATTTCAGCTCATCTCGCATTGTGGTCATCTCGCGTTGAACACTTTCGGGTAGTGGAATACCCGCATCTTTACGTTCCATCCACGCTATATGCTCTTTTTCTCCCGCGGTATAGATCCGTGTTTGGCCTGGTGCTTTTTTTGAAGCACGCAAATCTCTTAACAAATCACCAATATTCTTTTTAAATTCATCCAGTTCAATAAAATTTTCTACGTTCATTACTATAAAAAAATGACCTAGTTCAATAGGGCTCTTCTTGCCGTCTTTCAATCCAGTTAAGGATTTCATAAAGTTACCTGCTTGTAGTGCTGACGATAATATTTCGACTACTGTCGCATATCCATAACCTTTATATCCCGCAGTATCTTCACCGATACCTCCAAGTGGCACCAATGCCATTTTCCCATCAACCAATCCCTGTAGAATTTCACCAGAGTCTGTTGGGCTATTTCCTTCTTGATCAACAACTAAACCTTCTGGTGTTTCCATATTCTTACGATCATAATATTCAATTTTTCCACGTTGTGTCACCGACGTCGCACAATCTAAAACAAAAGGGAATGCTTCATCTGTCGGCATTGCGAATGTTAAGGGATTTGTACCTAACATATTTTCAACACCAAAAGTAGGTGCAATTGATGGTCTTGCGTTTGTTCCTGTAACCCCAATAAGGCCAGCTTCAGAGGCCATCGTGGCATAATACCCAGCAATACCATAATGGGTAGAATTGCGGACCACAACCATTCCCATTCCATATTCTTTAGCTTTATCAATAGCCAGCTGCATCGCCTTTTTAGCAATTACATGGCCCATGCCATTATTCCCATCTAGCACAGCAGTCGTTTTTGATTCTTTTACAAGCTCAATTTTAGTAGTCGGATTAAGAATCCCAGCCTTTATTCGGTCATAATAAATGGGTTTACAGCGGTTTATTCCATGAGAGTCGATACCTCGTTTATCTGATTCGATCAATACCTCAGCACATATTTCGGCATCTTTCTTTTCAATCCCAACACCGATAAATACATCCCGCATAAACTCTTCGAGATATTTTACTGGTAAAGATACCTTGTTCTTTGTCATGACTGCCCTCCAAGTGATATTATAGCATTTAATTTGCGATAATTTCTACCGTCTTCTTGTCTTCATTGCCTTTCTTCTCGCTGCTTTAACTTTAAAAATATCGATATCGACAAAATATTGTGGATTAACCGGTTTATTCCGATAACGAATTTCATAGTGTAAATGGGGCCCCGTACTTAAGCCTGTCGATCCACATAAAGCAATCAGTTGACCTTTTGTTACATAGTCGCCGGCTTTTACATTAAATTTAGATAAATGTGCATAGATTGTTTTAAACCCATTTTCATGATTAATCATAATAGTCATCCCGTAACCACCAGCCCAGAAGGCATTCATTACTTTTCCAGAGGCACCTGCCCGAATTGGGGCCCCCGTCCATCCTGGAATATCAATACCATGATGGAACTCCAAGCGACCTAATATAGGATGCTTTCGGTATCCATACTTTGCAATAATATATCCATAAATAGGCCATATCGAGGGGGTACGATCAAAATCTTTTTTTAACTTGCTAACTAAGGAATATAGGTTTGTATAGCTATTTTTTTGGGATACTGCGTATTTCTCGCTAAAACTAATAGTGTAATCTATATGATTTAGGACTTTTTCGTAGGGATCTTTTGTCTTAACTATTTTTTTTTTAAGCTAACTGATGAAAAATATTTACTATTTGGTTTTAATCCAAGTAATCGCCTAACCTCTTGGTCCTGTTCTTTTAAACTCAGTATTATTTTCTTTAAATCATCTGTCTTTGTTGAAAAATCTTCTAAGCGAGTTAATACCTTTTTATTTCGATTCTCTAGTTGAGAGTACTTAACTGTAATATTTGCAATTTTTGAGGACAAATAAATTGTCGTAGCAAATACGACAAAAAGGCCCACGACAAATAAGCCCATAAAGCTAACTGCCAATTTCCCAATGTTAAATTCCATTGGCGGCTTGCCTGATTTGTGAGGGATGATCATAAAAGTGTATCGTTTCATTTTTTAAATCCTTGGGCTCATTATAACTTAAACAACGAATAGCATAAAGCGCCGATTCTTAGGCGATACTTAAAGTCACCTCATTATAATCAACTAATTTACTGAAATTCAGAAAAATCATTTAAATCTACGGTCGTTTCTTCTGGCATGGGTATTGAATCTAGGCAAACATCTGAAACAGACAAATCCTCTTGTTCAATCTCTTTTCTTGGGTTAGCCCTCGCACGTGGTGCCGCGCTAAGCTCACTCGTAGCAATAGCCCCCCCTTCGATCAAATGATTCAACTCCCCAACAATTCCTAATAACATATCTGATTGAGCGTTCAATTCCTGCGCAGCAGCTGCAGATTGTTCTGCCGCGGACGAATTCTCCTGAGTTATCAGATTTATTTCATTAATTGCATTCGCAATGGAACCAAGACCAGTTGACTGTTCATTAGATGCGACTGCAATACTTGATATTTTACTATTTGCATCGCCAATATTGGTTGAAGCAATGCTGGATTTATCACTGATCTCTTTAATAATCTGTCCAACTTTTGTAAAGCTTTTCATGATTTTATTCATGGATTCTGTTCCTTTTTGAGCAATCCGAGATCCGGCATCTGCATTTCGGACACTTTCTTTAATTAGCTTCGAAACTTCTTTTGCTGCTGCACGACTCGTTTCAGCTAAATTACTAACCTGATCAGCAACGACAGCGAATCCCTGTCCATGTTCGCCTGCCCGAGCAGCCTCAATCGCCGCATTTACAGCCAGCATTTTGGTTTGTTGCGCAATCTCGTTAATGGTATCAATAATATCGGTAATCTTTTCACTACCATCACGAATATCATTCATTGAGTTTGCAATTTCATCAATTACACAAGCACCATTTTCGACAAGCAATTGAGATTCGGCAGAAATACCAAGGGCCTGCGACGAATTATCGGCATTTAGTTGAATAATAGAGGCCACTATTTCGACTGAATCAGCAGTCGTTTTAGCCGTTGTGGCATTCATTTCTGATTGAGACGCAATCTCTTCTAGCGTTGCGGATATTTCTTCAATAGAAGCCGCTTGTTCTTGCGCCCCCTCCGCCATTTGGTTGCTTGACGAGTCAATCTGCTGGGCCGCAGAACTAACTTGGGTTGCACCATGGGTTAAATCCTGATTAAATTTTCTTAATGGGGTAACCAGTGGCTTTGCAACAAAATATCCAAGTATAAATATTATGACCATAATCACAATACTAAGGATTACCGTCACATTTCTAATCGTTACAAGAATTGAAAATGCATCTACTTGGCTCTCCTCAGCAATACACGCCCAAATTGTCTCACCTACCAGGACAGGACTATAAACCGAAAGAACATGAATTCCTCTATGATCGGTGATAAGTTGGGATCCCGATTCTCCTTTTAAAGCACCTTCAGTCGCAATTGTATCGACACTTCCAAGTGCTGGATTAGCAAACGAGGCAAGAACAGAATGATTTTCAGGCTCTAAAAATGAATCCGATCGCATCAGCTTATCTTGACCTACGAGGTATACATCACTCCTTTCGCCCATACCATTTTTTTGATGCATTATTTTATTGATCGGATCTAATGAGATCTGCGCCACAACTACAGCCATCACTTTCCCCTCAATAATGAGCGGAGACCCAATAAACGCAGCTGGAACACCACCGATGGGATCGTAGTTCGCAAAATCCAGGAACTGGGTCTTCCCAAGAGTAACAACGTTTGCCCATAAAGATGCTAGAGGGGATTCCTTCAGACTTCCAACACTCAGATTCTGACCTAAGACCCCATTTTTCTCAACAGAAAACATAAGATGCCCATGTGCTGCACATAGTATATAAATATCCTTAAATCCATAGGTATCCATATCGTCCTCAACATATGTTATATGCTTGTTGTAGTAATTATCATATTCGACACCCAGAACAGGGAAATCATCCATTGGACCAACACTCATATCCTCATGATATTTTTTTAAATCAAGAAAAGCATCTTTCATTTCTACACTTGCTGCCAATAAACCAACATCAGCAAATCGTTTAGCAAAATAACGTTTAATCTGCTGCTGTTTTACTGTTTGAATCAAGCTTAATTGCTCAAATGCATTTTTCGACAATACTGCCTGTGTTTGTCTAAAAGAAACGATTGCGGTTAACAAAAATGGACTTAAACCAATTACGATCAGAAGCGCTCTTAGTTTAGTGCTTAGTTTTATTTTCATTTATACGACCTCCTGATTTTCACTATTACCCTTGATAATGCCATCTAGCATTTTTACAATTCTCAACAATGCCACCGACTGTCCCCGTATTTCGATTGAAACCGAAGCGGATTCTTCCGATGAAGCGGCATTTTCCTGCGTTATATGATTTATTTGACTAAATCCATTTGAAACTTCATTTAAGCCGGTGGATTGTTCTTCCGAGGAACTAAATATTCCACTTACTTGATCTCTTACATGCTCGATACAGGAAGAAGCCTCTACTGAACTGGAGTTTATTTTATTGATATTATCCGCAACTTTATCTGAACTTTCCAAAATATCTTTCATCGCTTGCAGGCCTTTTTGAGCAATGAGGGTCCCATCATCTGAACTTTTCACGCTATCACGAATTAGCTCTGCAACTTCATTTGCTGCACTTCTACTCGTTTCAGCCAAACTACTTACTTGATCGGCTACAACCGCAAAACCTTGCCCATGTTCACCCGCACGAGCAGCTTCAATTGCAGCATTTACCGCCAACATTTTGGTTTGCTGTGCAATATCATTAATCGTATCAATAATTTCGGTAATCTTTTCGCTTCCAGATCGAATATCATTCATTGAGTTTGCTATATCCCCTATTACTTTCTCGCCATCAGCTACTAAGGCTTTGGATTCCTCAGAAATCATCGAGGCCTTGCCTGTATTTTGTACATTGTCATTTAAGACAGAGAACACTTCTTCAACAGATTCAGAAGCAAACCTTGCTGCCCCGGCATTCATTTCTGCTTGAGAGCTAATTTCTTCTATTGCTGACGTTACTTCTTCTATTGAGGAGGCCTGTTTTTGTGCCCCATCAGACATTTGATGGCTTGTGGAAGAGATTTCTTCTGATGCAGAACTTACCTGATGAGCCCCTGTGTTAAGAATTGTATTAGACCGGTTTAAAGGGATAAGAATTGACCGAGTGAATAAATATCCGAGCAAACAAACCCCAATCATTGTAATTACACCCAGAATTATTGACATATTTCGAACAGAAGCTAGCGTTGCGAAGGCTTCTGCCTTGTCAATTTCTGCTATACAGGCCCATGTAGTATTCCCAACCGGCAACGGACTATATACAGAAAGAACCTGGCTATTATTATAACTTTTAATTATCTTTTCACCCTTTTTACCGGCTAAAGCGGCTGTACTTGCTTCTGTATTCATTTGACCTTTGCTGGGCTCTTTAAAAGATGCCGCAACTGAATGGGTTTTACTATCAAAGAATAGATCCGATCTCATTAATCTATCTTGACCCACGAGGTACTCTTCGCTCGTTTTTCCCATACCCTCTCGCTCTTGCATTATCTTATTTATTGCTTCGGTAGAAAGCTGTATGACTACAATTGCAACAATTTTTCTATTCACCACAATCGGGGCCCCAATAAAAGCAGCCGGGGCATTAGCTTTCGGTGAATATGATTCAAAATCCTGAAATTGTGGCTTCCCTGTACTAACAACATTGCTCCATAGAGCTGCTATATTGGAATCTTTTAGCTCACCTACACTCAAATTTTGGCCTAAATCAGACTGCTTCTCTGTCGAAAACATAACGTGACCATGCGCCGCACAAATCATGTAAATATCTTTATATTCATATGCATTTTGATAGTTTTGAAAATAAACAATATTCTTATTATAATAAGATTCATAGGTCAATCCGTTCACGGGGAAGCTCTCTGTGGAAGAAACATTCATCTCATCATGATATTTCTTCAAATCATTAAACAATGTTCTAATTGCAACACTCCTAGCTAATAAGTCAATTTCTTCGAATTTTTCATTAAAGTAAGTTTGGATCTGATCACTTTTAATAGATTGAATAAACCGTAATTGATTAAATGCTTTTTTAGATAATGCTACTTCAACCTGGCAATATGAAAATATTGCCATTACTAAGAATGGGACTAAGCCCATTATGACCATTAGGCTAAGTAACTTCGTACTCATTTTTTTACTAAATATATTTATCACTTTAGTTAATTGCATTTTCACTCCCCCTCCTTGGACTCGACAATTTCTGTTTGTATTGCATTGCTTTCTTCTGTCATTGGAATTGTAGACTCAAGTAATTCCGAAATATTTGTTAACTCACTATTATCAAGAATACTTTCAAGCTCGAGAACTATAATTACTCTATTCGCTAGCTTTACTATACCTGCAACAAAATTTGCATTAATATTATTTCCAAAATTAGGAGAATCCTCATATTCCTCTTCTTTGATTGTAATTACTCCATTTAATTGATCCACAATAATTCCGTGTGTATTGTCATTAATATTAACCACAACTATACATGTTTCTTTATTTACTTCTTGCTCCGTTAGTTCAAACTTTATTCGAAGATCAATAATGGGAATTATTCGTCCCCGGAGGTTAATTGCACCTTTCATGAAGGAGGGGGTTCTTGGTATTGGATATACATTTTGCATGCTAACAACTTCACGTGCTTGCAATATGGGGATTCCATATTCTTTGTTATCTAGATTTACTGTTAACAGTTTCCCGCCTGATTTTTTAAATATAGTATTTTCAGTTTCGATATCTTGTGTCGTCATTATTCACCCCTTATTTATTGATTGATTCATTAATATTGTTCGATTTATGTTCTTCAATAATATCTCTCGGTTCAAGAATAAGCCCGATGCTACCATCACCTAAAATTGTACCGGCCTTAATCCCACATACATTTTCATATTCTTTACTAAGACTTTTCGTCACTACTTTTTGACGGTATAAAATCTCATCCACAACAAGCCCAAATATCTCTAGATTAAACTCAATCAATAAAAGCGTTGGGGCAACTTGCATTTTGTAATCTGGGATTGAGTAAAATTCACCTAAGTCAATTAGGGGAACCGTTTTATTTTGAAAAATATGAAACGCCCCTTTATTATTATAAAGATTATTTAGCATATCTTTTTTATTTATCATAGTGTGCTTAATTTGGAGAACCGGAATAATAAATTTAAAATCGGCAACTTTTACAACAAGTCCTTCAATTATCGATGTTGATAATGGCAGATGGAATGCTACCGTGGTACCTTTTCCTAGTGTTGAGGAAAGCTTAATATCTCCAGCCAAAGACTGGATCGTTTTCTTAACGACATCCATGCCAACACCACGGCCTGAAATTTCAGATACTTTTTCAGCAGTCGAAAAACCCGGATGAAAGATAAATTCATATATTTGTTGATCAGATAAAGTGTCCTTTTTGCTTGTTAGCTTTTTTAAGTGTGCCTTTTGTAATATTTTTTCTTTGTTCAAACCGCCGCCATCATCTATGATTTCAATTACGACATTATTCCCTTGAATCGTTGTAGATAACGAAATAGTCGCAATCGCTGCTTTGTTATTTGCTAATCGTGTTTCTGCATCCTCTATTCCATGATCCATACTATTACGGATAATATGCGTTAGTGGGGCATAAATCTCATCCAAGATCACCTTATCAACCTCAGTTTCAGCTCCAAATGTTACAAATTTAACTTTTTTCCCAGATTTATTTATCAGATCCCTAATTTGCCTATTTATCTTGTCATAGATTGATTTAATCGGAAACATCCGCATCTTTAAGATATTTGCATATAACAGATCGGTTATCATGTCTATATTGTGCAATGTATCTTTGTTTTCAGCAGTTTGCTTTAGTAACGATAGCGATATTAGTAGCTCTCCTACTGCATCGGAAATAACATCTATTTTTTCAACCGGCACTCGGATTGATTCGGATTTGAGAGTCTGAACAATCTTCGGGCTTGAGTCAGGAATTGACTGACTCTTTTCTTGGACTGGTTTTAGAATCTCTTCGACTGACTGCGTCATGCTTAGTAATAATTGCAAAGAATACAAAACAGTTCGCATATCGATGAGCTGAATTTCCTGGCTAACGTTTTTTTTATTTACTATTTTAATTCGTAATTGTAGGTTGTTTAGTAATGTATGGAGCAAATCAATGACATCGAACATGACATTAACCAATTGTGAGTTAGGCGATAATTCATCATTTCTGCATTTATCTAGCAGCATCTCGGCTCCAGTGCTGAGAAGAATTATTTCTTGATAGTTCAAAAAAGAGGCAACTCCCTTAATTGTATGAATACTACGAAACGCAGAGTTAATTGACTCTTTGTTAAACGGATCTTCCTCAATTAATAAGAGATTCTGTTCCATATTTTCCAGTGAATCTAATGCTTCCGGAATGAATACATCGATTATATCTTGTTCTTCTTCCAATATTTCTGCATTTAAAAACCCGAAGGAGCCAGTTAATTCATCAAGATTATCTGGGACAACAAATATCTCAACATTTCTTTTATCTGCGTTCTTTTCTGTTGCCGCTGTCAGATTGCCTTCTTCCGGAAATGGGATATCCGTAACATCATCGGATTGCTGATTTGCTAACGCGTCTTGCATCCCTGACAAGATTTCCTTATCATCATCATTTAACTCTTTTTGAATCAACCAACAATCAAGTGTTATATCCAATACATCGTAATACCGAAGTAATGCTGGCATGGTTGCTAGGTAGTCTTTTTCCTGAAATAAAATCTTTTGAATATATGCATTTAGAAACTCAAAGCTTGCTTGAAAAAAAATCTCATCATTTTTTCCCAATATCCCTGATATCTCGCTAAAGTGTTCGCCTAATGCTATTAATAACTTTGGGTTACATGGGGTAGTAAAATCATTTGAAATCAATACGGTATTACAAGCGTCTCTTATCGGTGCAATTGCTTCGCTGATACCATCAAAAGAATTTGTCATATTTTATGCTATAATATTAAGTAAATCTCAATATTTCCCCTCTAAATTATCCTTATATTATTGTAATTGCATCTAATTCAAATTTCAATACTTCTCGATATAATATACCCACCGAAATGAGCTGTTTTACAGAAAGATTTAACGCCCGTTGTTTTGTGGATTAAATATAGTTTCTGGAATTTCTAGCAAATCTCGAACACAATCAACTGCCCCATTTGCAACGGCAGCGTTTGGCATTCCGTGCACCACGCATGTTTTCTCACTTTCAGCTATCGTAAATGCGCCTTGTCGCTTCATCTTGAGAAGCCCACCTGCTCCATCATGCCCCATCCCAGTAAGAATTATTCCCGTCGCATTTTTACCCGCAAAATCAGCTACTGATGAGAACATAACATCTACGGATGGTCGTTGATAACACACCTTCGGCCCATGTTTAACAAGAACCGTATATGCACCAATCTTTTTTGATAACAAAAGATGATAATCTCCAGGTGCAATTACTGCCAATCCATTCCGAAGTCCATCTCCATTCTGAGCCTCACGAACTTCAATATTTGGACAAAGCACGTTGAGGCTATGGGCAAATCCAGCAGTAAATTCTGCCGGCATATGTTGCGTAATTATTATTGGGGGAGAGTTTGCTGGGAAACATGGTAATATTTTTTTTAATGCTTGGACCCCTCCGGTTGAAGCCCCTATAGCGATTAAATTACTTCTTGTATTATTTTCTACACCCGATATTCCCGGCGGATGTTGACTGAGCGCTTTGCTCCCTGCCACTTTAGCTAAAGATCCTGCTAATATTTTTTTATATAGTTCTTCCTGGAAAAATGGCAACTGTTTTGATGAATCATTTTTTGGTTTTCCAACGACATCGATTGCACCAAGTTCTAACGCCTTTAAACTATTCTGACATTTACCTGTCACAAAGGAACTTACAATCACAATTGGTATGGGGTGATGCTTCATCAGAATACTAATAAATTCTAAGCCTCCCATCTTGGGCATTTCTAAATCTAGCGTTATAACATCTGGATTAGTTTTCAGAATTATTTCGCGTGCTTCATATGGATTGCTCGCTTGCCCGATAACACTAATATCTGGATATTTAGCTAATCCCTTTACTAAGAGCCGACGAAAGGTGGGTGAATCATCTACAATTAATACTTTAATTTTTGGTTTCATCATATTTATTTTTGATACACAGAGGCCGCAATCCTTTTAAATGGGTGATTAATACCTGTCATCGCCTCCGATTCCCCAACAAATAAGAGTCCACCAGGCACGAGTTGTTCATATAATCTATTCACCAATTTTCCCTGGGTTTTTGCATCAAAATATATCATAACATTAGAACAAAAAATAATATCAAATTGCCGACTGAAAGGAAACGGTTTCTTTAAATTTATATAACGAAATCGAATATCCTTCTTCAGCATCGGGCTCAAGAGGTTGCATTCACCCTTTTTTGTCACATATTTTTTGAGGATTAATCTGTCACACCGTTCAATTTGAAGATTGGAATAGACCCCTTTTTGCGCTCTATCCAGAATTTTGGTATCGATGTCTGTTGCAAGGATTATTGTCTTTTGTGCAGACATCGAGCCGAGGGATTCACAAAATGATATTGCGATTGAATATGGCTCTTCCCCTGATGAACATGCGGCACTCCAAACATAATAATGCTTATTTGTATTCGCATATTTTTTGATGTATTTATCAAGGTATTGATAATGTATTTTTGAACGGAAAAAATCCGTTTTATTAATACTCACAATATTTACTAATTCATCTATCTCTGTTTTATTACTATTCGAGTTGATTCGCTCACGATATTCCCCAATATTAGTTAATCCAAGTTGTTGCATACGTTTGTTGAGGTTAATTTTTAATACTGGGTATTTATGTTCACTAATAAATATTCCACTATGCTCATATATCAATGATTGGAAATATTTTATGTCATTCTGACTTATCTTTTTCACCGATTACTTCCCATATTTTGACTGCAATATTCTTTCCTTTCACTTTTATCTCACCTAAATACTGCGTTTCTATCTGATCTTCAACTAGTTTTTTCGTGTAATCACTAATAATAAAATGACAGATTTTACCTCGTTCCTTCGTCACCGTTCTCGTATAAGCTTCTAATCTTGCCCCTAAGTTTACAGCATCACCGATAACTGTATAATCTTTATATTTATCCGCACCAATATTTCCTGCAATAACTTCACCTGAGTTTATCCCCATCCCAATATCCAGTGGTTCTTTGCCTTCAGCTTTCCATTTTTCTTGAAGTTTTCTTAGCTCATCAAGCTGCTTTAGCGCACATTTTACTGCAAGTATCGCATGATCTGCTTGTGCTAAAGGAGTACCCCAAACTGCCATAATCTCGTCACCGACAAACTTGTCCAAGGTCCCCTTATATTCGAATATCACCTCGGTCATCGCATTTAGATACTCATTTAATTGACTAATAATTTCTTCCGGTTCATGGGTTTCACTAAAGGTCGTAAAACTGATAATATCAGAAAAAAATATACTGACTTCTCTCTTTTCACCACCTAGATTTAATTTTGTCTTATCCGTTAATAACTCATGCACAATTGATGGCGATACATACTGATTAAAAATGCTTCTTATCTCTTTTTTCTCGAACTCTTCTTGAAGGAAGCGCAATAATATTCCAGAAAGATAGGTCGCAAAGATAGCAAAAATTGGAGAAAATATATGGAATATATACAAATACTTGAATGCTATACGAGATGATACTATTAAAAGAACTGTAAATACACAGATAGAAACGAGTCCTGTAATGGCATTAAACTTCTTTGTAATAAACGTAATAATAAGTGCCGGCAACAAAATGAGTACAAAATAGAACAAATGAGGAATTGTGTGTAAATGTTTTTTACTTAATATCGTCTCGATTGCATTGGCATGAATTTCAACCCCCGGCATCTCTAAAGAAGTTGGGGTCGGATATAAGTCCTGCAAATATTTTGCTGTTGCGCCAATTAATACAATTTTACCTGAAAATAAATCGGGATTATTTTTTAAAAAATTTTCCTCGAACACTTTATAAATTGGAATTGTAGAAAAAGAACCTCGTTTCCCGATGTAATTAATTAGCATTTTATTTTTTTTATCGAGAGGGATCTTTATGTTGTTTAACAGAACTTGTGATTTAGACAATTTAACCGTCTTATGGTTAATTGGAATATCCAAATACTTTGATACAACTGCAAACGCAAAATATGGATAAATTTCACCCTTTTTTAAAGCAAGAATATTATATCTTCGAATAAAATAATCCGAATCTAAGTGCGGGTGCACAATGCCCATCAACGCATATTTTTTTAATTCTGGTATCGGGTCTAAAAAGGTTACTTGGTTATGCTTAACCTGAACTTCCCTTGCAAGCACAACGTTCCCTGCCGCTTTTATTGCTTCTCCGAATTCCATATCATGAATTTTATTGTAACTTGTGTATGAATCGAAACTAACATCAAATGCGATGGTTTTTGCCCCTTCTTTATCTAAGACTTTTATTAATCGACTATAGATACTTCGAGGCCATGGCCAAATACTAAATTTATCAATTGAATAATCATCAATAGCTAAAATAACGATCTGACTCGGCTTATTTTGATTTCTTTTGCTCTTAAATCTTTGGTCTAAATACTTATTATCAATAACAGAAAACGCATCGAAAGAGAATAAAATATAGGTTAGTACCGCAATAATCAAGCTAATTACTATTGATTTTTTCATATACTTAATATCATATCAAATATTTTGCATTCAGGTTATACTTTACTGGGTATTAATAACAGTTTTTAATTTAGCTATATTTTTACAATTTTTGTAGTAAACTATTATTGGAGGTAGTCAATGAAGAAGCTATTAACATTTAATTTCCTAATTATACTTTTTATTTTTAACACCATTTCGCTGAGTGCTACAGAAAATATAAGCACAAGCACCAACATGACTCTTACCACAACAGCAGCCATATCTGAAAACATAAACACAAGCACCAACAGTACTCTTGCCACAATAGCCGTCGTATCTAAAAACATAAATGGAGAAGAATACTCCATTGCAAGTCCCATAAGCTTAAATGGAAGAGTCCTGTTTAAACGTGCCGAGGCGACCTATTGGGACGAGGTTTTTATGGGCACGAAATTTTATCCATTAGATGTTATAAAAACAACATCAACATCTTACTGTGAGTTACTGTTAAAAGAAGGACACATAATACGAATCGATCCTAGCTCTAATTTAACTCTCACAGACCTTGATCCGAATAAACAGCCGCTTAATAAATTCAAGTTATCCTTTGGTAAAGTATGGGCAAAAGTAATTAAAGGCACAAGTTCAAGTGAAAGCTTTATGATTGAAACCCCACACGCATCAATTTCTGTTAAAGGCACATTATTT
>Ga0208900_1000478_pt1 | contig 25040 bp, 23 predicted proteins | sample AntAceMetag02UKK_FD_184763 | JGI IMG/M metagenome (GOLD analysis project Ga0208900, IMG submission 184763) | Saline lake microbial communities from Ace Lake, Antarctica - Antarctic Ace Lake Metagenome 02UKK (SPAdes) (version 2) | ecosystem: Environmental > Aquatic > Non-marine Saline and... | reverse complement strand
CCCACATGCCGGGGCCTCACATATATGTGTCGGAAAAATCCAAATTCATTGTGGCAGTGGTGGATGGATTCATCCTCCAGGTTCTGCTGGAAACAGATAAAACTTCGGTTGAAACAATTGTCAGACTTCTGCTCAAGGTGATATAATATGAAAAAACAGAGGGACGGACCACTGTTGCATCGTGGCCGTCTTTCGCGCTCCAACATCATTTTTCGTCCGTGCTTTAATTTCGTCTTTTATAAGGCGTTCCAATAATTCAACAGCAAGGTTTTTGGTTTTCATCTTGCCGACGTCTTCTAAAAACTCCTGGGATAAAAGACCGATACTGGGCTTTTCAAGCCCGGCCAATACAAATTGAAGCGCCGCCTTTTTTTGTGCCTTTTAATGGTAATTTGAAAACTGCTAACTCTCCAAATTATTTTTATCACTATTTTACTCCCGTTGATTCGATAAAAGGAGAGACGAAATAAAAAATGTGTGTGATCTTGTTTCTATCAGCGCACAGAGGATTTCCACTCAGATCTGCGTGCAAGAATACCCTCATCAACGAGACGACTGTCCATTCCATATTTTAGACTTGATAAAATTTTGATTTTCTTAGCAATATCCAGATTAAATGGGGTATTATTTATAGCTGTTTTAATGCTGAAAGGAGCGGCCGCATTGTCCTGCTGCTGCATCCGGACATAGGCATGCCAGTTAGGCAAGGCAATTATATCCTGATTTCCAAAAACAGGTTCAAATGAGGGGGCCAGGGTATTTGCGTCTTCCTGCCCCAGGCGAAAGGTTATTGTCTGACCCACATTGCCCATCAAGGCTGACAGCAGGTTATCCCTGGAATCCACACTTGACCTTGTCAACTGGGCCGCATACTGTGTGGCCAGAACCAGCCCCACATGGTATTTGCGTGCTTCGGACAACAGCTGCATGAAATTTTCAGCCGGAAGGTTATGGGCTTCATCAATATAAAAGAAAAAATCACGTCGCAGATGGGGTTTGATCTCTCCCCGTTTCATGGCAGCCAGTTTCAATCGGGATACTATCATGTTGGCAAGCAATCCGGCAGTATCTTTACCAAACCGGCCTTTCCCCAGTTTGACCAGAAATATTTTACCTTCATCCAGAATCTCTTCAAATTTAAAACTGCTGCGGGACTGCCCCAGAATACGCTTGAGAGTGACATCCTGCAGCCTTGCAAGTTTTGATGTAATATAGGGCGCTATATTCTGCATACTGGCATCCCCGGATACTTTCCTTGCCTGATTCAAAAAATCCTGAAGATGAACATCATCAACCGTATTTGCCAGGTATTTTCTAAAATTTTCATCTATAAAAAACTTCATAAAATCTAACAAGGTGGGCTCAAAGTCTGGCCGTTTTTTATCCCCCATTAAAAGCGCAAGGGCACCACGAAAATAATATTCAAACATGGGGCCACCAGTATTTTTTAAATCATAAATTTGATGAATGATCTGAAGCAATTCATCAATAATCAAATCCCGCTCCTGGATGGTGCTCCATTCAAGCATATTAAAGGCAATGGGTCTTTCAGTATCCAGAGGGTCAAACAGAATGACATCGTCAACCCGATGTTCAGGTATTCTTCCAAGGATATCATCAATCATGTCCCCATGGGGGTCTATCACAGCAACACCCCTGCCTGCCTGAATATCCTGCAGGATCATATTGCTCATCAGGGTGGACTTGCCTGTTCCGGTCTGCCCCAGTATGAAACAGTGCCTCAAACGACTTTCAATATCCAGCATCACCGGTTTTTCAGTACCCTGATGGACATTATGGGCAAGCAAAATTCCCTGACTATCCTTATCTGAGTCCGTAATCATTGACAACGCGGTTCGGAATCTTTTTACAGGAAATCCTGGAGGAATCTCGTCAAAAGGGGGGCTGGGCAGACGAAATGCACATGCCACTTCAGCAGCGGTGAACGGTTCATCCGCATCGGGAAAACAAGCGGTATTCACAGCCTTTCTAACAGATGTTTTTGAAATTCTAAATCCATTTTCCCAGACCGTAACTGCTTCTTTTTTATTTGCAACAGTGGTAATGCTGCCCCCAAGAACCTTTGCAAGGGACATGTTGGACATATTGGCTGTGAGCAAAAAAACGCCGACATTGAAACTGCTATCAATTAGGCCTTCAAGCCTTGATAGGGTCTGTTTTTTGATGTGAAGGGTTTGTTCTTTCTGGGTTATATTTTCATGACCGGCAGCCCCGAGAAACTGATCACAGTTGCGGATGGTTTTTTTTAAATTTTCCATGGATGATTCTGCTTGCCGGGCATTTTTTATCCGAACAATAATCCGGTTGGGATCCAACTGATTCAACATGACATTGATCAATTGAGACCAGTCACTGAGAGAAGGGGTCCATTGAAACAGATGTCGGACAGACTGTGTTTCTGAATCGGTTTGTTTTTCGTTGGTATCTGCTTTGGCCCCAAATCCGATTTGATGGCCGCTGAAAGGTGATTTCAGCTCAACCTCAGCCACTTTTCTCTCAATGGACAGGGCGTGTTTGAAATGGGTATTCGCTCTCATTTTTTTTAACGTATTCACATTGGAAACAGGGCTGAAATCCGCTTCGGAGAAGAGGGCACCCAGGAGCGGTGTGATATTTAAAAATGCTGAGATAATCTTCTCTTTTATTTCCGATCCAGACGTCCCCTGCCCACAAATAAACAAAACAATCTCAAGCCGGTTTTCAGAGGGATGGACAAGACTTGGAAACGCAGAGATATATAACTCCAGTGACAACGCATCATCTAATCCAGAAATCGCCAGAATAAACGCTTCCCGATTATTTTGGAGCCGACCAGGGTGCATTTTATTAAGGGCTGAAATATTACTGTCCCGCATTTGTGAATTATTAACAAGCAACTCACCCTTAAGAATGGATTCAAGTTTCAGTGCGGCAACACCCTTTACTGTTTTTTTACTTTTTTGTATCAAAATAGCTGGAAAATAATTCACCCGGTCTTCCTCCTTGTCCATAAATCATAAGCTCTCAATGCCCATATCATATGGGTATTATTGACATCTTCCTGTGCCACATCTGCATTGATAAATCAGAAAAGGTATGACTGTAAATGTCTTAAGGGGGTTATCACAACATCTGGCCGTACCTGTGGAGGGGTCAAACCTGCACCCTTGCTCCACCAAAGTATTCCAATGGCCGATGTTGTGATCCAACCCTGCCTTAAATTGTGAGATTCAACTGCCTGGCTATGGCTCCTTCAGTCAGGCCCAGTCGTTTCAACTCTTCTGCCATGGCCTGTTTCACATACAGGTTTTTTTCTTTAAGAGATTGACTCATTTTTTTGACCTCATTGAGCTTTTCCCTGCCTGACGTATTTTGATCTCTGAAATTTGCTTTTTGAAGTTCATTTTTCTGTTCAAGTAAATTTCCCATTACCAACACCCCCTATTTAAAAAAGATACTTTGGCATTGAAACCAGGCTAAGAACCTTACCCACACTGGATATTAACTGATTCAAACCAGGAAAAAACTGTCATGAATAAAGCCAGAGACAAATCCAAAAACTCCAAAACACCTCATCTGGTGTAGTATTAACAAACAAAAATATATGAGGTGCAAGCAGGGAACTCCAACCAGTACAACCTAAAAAAAGCATAATTTCAACCTCATCAATTTCATCCACCCAGACGATCATCAACAAGGCAGATATTCCGATGATAAGAAACACCAGAATCTCTTTGAAAAAATTTAAGCTGTACATCCATATGTTTGTGACGATAATAATGTACTTATGATTATATATAAATAGGTTGTGTTGACATGCTTCATCCTATATATCTTAAGAAAAAATGGATAGATCACTTATTACCAATCCCCTTACTCCCATTCTAAAGAATCCAGCCATAACTCATAGCACAAGGATTGCCACTCATGAAATAACGATTTAGTAAGACCTTCCATTGAATTTTGTGTTACCTCAAAACCTGCCGATTCAAGCTTTTTTTTCATGGGGATTGTTTGTACTGAATTCATTGAATGCATCAAAATGGGAACATCCTTTTCAATATTTTCAATGATCAGATCAATCAGGTTTGTTGAAGACAGATATCGATCACTATCGGTTATAACCTGCTCCTGTAAGTCATGATCTAATAGAATTCCGCTGTAGACCCTTCCATTTTCACAATTATTGTCCCTGGGCAATATCCCCCATGGCTTTGCCAGCACTTGAGGCAACCGTCAACAGAGCATCTTCACAAAGCCACTGTTTAAACATATTAACCCGATCAACTTTGTCTTCCATCAATAATATACGAAACCGCTCTGTCTTTTTTTTCATATAAAAACTCCTTCAAAACCTTTTATTTTAATTTTCAGGTCGCTTTTTTTTCATAAACAACCACTTTTCCTGGAACTCAAACTACGGGCCTTTATTTCTTTGGCGTTATTCTCCTGGGAGTTTTGCTGTAAACTTGTTGGGGGATAAAAATGTTTTCCCCGTTGAGATCCTTTTGCAGTACTTGCTTGACATAGTAGTATCGAAATATCCCAAAATGTGACCGTTTTTTTACTGGCCCCAAGATCCGTTTCTACGATTTTTGCAAGTTTTTACCCATTTTTCCACCACAACACCATCCGCCATGACTTTAACCTTCACCCTTTTGCATTTAAACTGGCTGAACACATCAACCCGGGCAACATATTTACTTGAGTTTTTTTTGCTTTTTGAAATATTTTTTTCTCTTTCAACGGTGCGAATATCAATTTTCTTACTCAACCCACTAATATTCATGTGATCGACAGTATCGGGTAAAAACTCTGAACAGGAATTTACTGTAGACTTTTTGCTGAATTGCTCAGAGATCAGCGCATTAATTTCTGATGGATACATTGACGTACCTGCAATGGCAAAAAGAGAAATGATCAACAAAAAGACAACGATATTTCTTTGGTTTTTTATTCTCATTTCTGCACCACCCAAGATTAATTCTATTCCGTTATTAAAAGACGTTTAAAGTCAATCTGTACCCCTTGCCTGCGAAAAGACTCGAACCAAACATTTTCCACAGCATCCATCAATCCCCTGGAATGCCTTCTTCGCTCTATGGTATGGGCATGAATTTCAACTCTGGCCTTTGTGTATACAGGATACTCCCTGATGACCTGCTCAGGCAATGGAATCACATCATAAAATCTGAACTTTGAACCATTTTCCATCAAGTCGCTTACCAGATGTATTTCCAGGTACTTGCTATAGTTTTGATCTATAAGTCCCACAATCGTTTCAAACAGTGGTGAACTGGATGATTGGCCCGGCTCGACCAATTTTTTCATAATTTCCCGAAGCGGTTGAGCAAAAGACGTTTCATATCTTTTTTTCAATTGCCGGGGATTTGTAAAAAGGCGATTGGCATTGTCACCATTACCGGGATTACACATATCAAACAATTTGACCGCTTTTGTATATGCACCTTTTTCACCGGAGACGACAACAAAAGTCAATTGGCCAAATTCTGGAATGGTGCTGTGAATATTAGAAAGTAAGCGTTCAATTATATGAATATTTTCTTGTTCCCATTCGTCGCTCTTATCTATCACAACAATCGTATGGTGATTAATTTCTCTGTTCAACGGACATAATGTTTTTTCATCCAATTTTACCTTGGCAGATTCAAGTTTATACATCAAAAAGAAACTCCCTATTGTAATGAGACCCAACACGATAAAAATCACAATCGCCTGTCGATCTTTTGGTTTCATTCTTTTTCTCATTTTTTTAGTCTCCATTGAATTCTGGGAACAACTTCAAGATATATCTTGGATTACAACATTTTGAAAAAGCATAAAAGAAGGGTTTGTCTTAACTTTTATTATTACCTAATTCTTTGCAAGTAAACACCTAACTCCACTCAAACGCAAGCAATAAAGTAACCTGTTTCAAAGGTGGTTATTTGGAAATAACGGCGTTCTGTTCCAGGTGCCGTACCCCGGCTTGTATCAAGCTAAGCAGAGAAGTCATTTCTTACATGTCGCCCATAAAAACCTCCTTTTTGTCGTAGAAATATTTCCTTTGAGTGATTTTCTTCAAGCAGTTACCCAACTGATTTATAGAGTAGTGTCGGAATACCCGTAAATGTGACATGAATAAAATTACAAATATCATTTCTTTAACCCTTCAGGTCTGCAGTCTGTTTTTCTTTCCGATCTTTGACCCGTTGAATCATGGAATCTATTGCAGCATCATCAAGAAATTTTATCTGTTCATTTTCCAGTTCTTCCAACAACACGTCCTGCTTTGCCGGAAAATTCTGGGTCATCTTTTCAAAGTCATCAATGGTGTTCAACAGCAGGCCTTCTACATCAGTCCTTGATTTAGAGAAATCAATTTTTTTCAATCCGTTTTCAGTGCGCAGCAGGGCATCCGAATAGCAGAACCGCTTGGGGTTATTATATATTTGCTGCACGGTACGTCTAAAAACAGTAAGAAGGGATACAGCACCGTTGTAGGCTTGGTCATAATGCCCGGCACATGAGGTCAACAGTGCATTTATTTTGCCCTGAATACCCTCCAACTGCTTTTTGGCACTTTTCAACTGCCCCAAGACTTCATGGCTTGCATCCACAGCATCATCATAATGCCCACTAATTTCATGCTGCAGTTTGTTTCTAAAAAAAGCCATTTCTTCATCAAGCAATTTCCAGGTACGATAGACTTTTCCATACCCTGGAAATTGATCATCAACTGTATACCCTTTCCAAATAGTAAATACAGAAATGCCGCTTCCCAATATAATTAAAATAAATGACTGCAAGTCATGCAACTCCAGGGGATGAGCCAGGATATATTTAAAAATTTCAGCTGTTTGTACCACGTCAAGCCCCTCATTTCTCAAAATCGATTCCCGGTAGTGAGCCGCACTAAGATGGAGAAATACCAGAATAACCAGACTACAAATAAAACCAACCAATCCACTGCACTTCTTGATATATGAAGAAATATTCATATTTTTTTCAACGTAATTGAACTGCCTCAGGAAGAACCCACCAGCAATAACGGAAATAATGACATTGGCAGAAGAAATAAGAATGGCCTCCATGAATCCACCCCAATAGCCGTATGCCGACCCCTTGGCGAAAAAGATGCAGTTAACAATGGACTCTACAAAAAGCATTACAATAATTAATGCAAAATGATAAAGGAGACTATCGGGATATTCTGCAGCTCTATGATTGGAAATACAGTGTTTCAGCTGGAATGCATTCATCCGATGATAGGCGTTTTTAAGGGGAAGATAAATATTGTCCACATCATATTTGAACTTTGTTAATGACTGATTCACCTTCTTTCTAAACGTAGATCTGATCTTTTTTACACCAAGATCTGCGTCCACTTCCTCAGTCAAGCCAGTTACAACATCCTGGGCTTCTCCCGTAATCTGGGTGTGCCAGTTGGACAATTGCAAGATATGATCATTAACATCGGCCACCATTTCAATCTCAGGTGAAGTCAGTCGCGTATCATCATCAACTTCAGTTCTTGAGTCTGATGTGGCAAATTCGTGGGCACGATCTTCCGGACGTAATCTTTTTTCAGCAGATTTGATGTCATAGGGGGGAAACACTTTCCATTCAAGTAAGCCTTTTTTGTTTTTCTTTTTTTGAAAAAGTTCCATAGTTATCCCCTTTAGTGAATAATTATTCCAACAAATGCATGTTCCAGCGATTCATCCAGGTTTATCTTTTCAAAATCTCAATTTCACTTTGATTGTCTTCAATCTGTATCGAATTCTTAGTGTCGTTTTTTCTGAATCTGTGACATTTTTTTTGTTTTTCATGAAAATATTATGGAACAGATATGCTTATTTTTCTCTGCCCTTCGGGTGGTGGATTCCATGAAGTCACTACTTAATTACCACTGACAATTTTTTTGATTTGTGGCGTTCTGTTCCAGGTGCCGCCTTCCCCGCCTGTGTTCATGTTAGGCTGTTCGCATATTATTATTTAGTTATTCATAAAAAACTCCAAACTCGCCTTAGGGTCAAAAGTACGGGATTTTCGGAAAAACCATATCTTTCAACAAATTACTAATGTAAATTTGTAGATAAATGGTTTATGTACAAAACTGGAGTATGGTATATTCTGTTTGATGGGCTAAAATTGCCAAATTTAAGAGGATTAGAGGCTATAAAGAGAAATAGCGCTTAGGAAATAAAACATCTCTATGATGTTTTTCATCGAAATCCTGTGAATACAATAAAAAATGGGGGTATTGCTAATGCAAAAACCAAAATATGTCGGGAACGGTTGGATTGGCGTTGATCTGGATGGCACCTTGGCCCATTATGACGGCTGGAAAGGCCCGGAGCATATCGGGGATCCCATTCCAAGAATGATGAATATTGTAAAACAGTGGGTAGAAGAAGGGATTCCGGTTAAAATTTTCACTGCAAGGGCAACTGTTCCGGAATATATTGACTATGTTCAAGACTGGCTGGAAGAGAATGGTCTTCCGGATTTAGAAGTCACCAATGTGAAGGATTTTGGTATGGTGCGTCTTTATGATGATAGATGTACGCAGGTTATTACCAATACTGGGGAAGTTGTTTCTTCTGTAAAATGATCATTATTATAAATGTGTAGCTTTGATAAGATTCAAATAGTGTAATGCTTTTTGAATATTTTATTTCATACAATATCTGGTAATAGACTGTAAAATCAATATTTTATATTTTCAGCGTAATTTGTAATAGCTTAAAAATAGTGTAACGCTAATTTTTTTCTTGTTTTTCAGCTATATTTAAGCAGTAAAAAGCAAAGGAGGTCCATGAAAAAAAATTACAGCGGGAACTTTAAAACCAGAATTGCAGTGGCCATGATCCGGGAGCAGGAAACTGTTGCTGAGTTAGCCAAAAAATATGAACTTCATCGCTCACTTCTTACCAGAATGTCAGACGTCAATTACTTTTCCCGATTTTTGCTATGAAAATTAATTAAATTAGAGCATTACCCTGTTATTTTTTCGACGTTGAATAAATACCAAATATTTTTGTTCTTTCTCAGGCAACTGTATCAGAAACGCTTCAAAAGTCATATTAATTTCATCCTTTTAGACAACACGATACTCACATTAGGGCATAAGTAGAGGAAAATGGCGAGGAATTATCAACGATAATTAAAAGGAAAAAATAGCTCAGGACACTCCACAACCAAAGTAAGGGTTTGCTCAACATCATTTACATCAATAAGTTTCCGAAAATGCTCAGGGTTGAAGTTAGATGACATCCGGATATCATCTAATACATTCATACAGGTTTCTTTCAGTTCTTGGTTCAATTGTCCGATTTTGAACATCTGGGAAAGAGGAAGCAATGCCATGGCATTGATGGTATCCTCTCCATATTGACAAAGAAGAATGCTCTTCTCAAATGTTCGGTAAGCCAGCTGCAAATCATCCATATTCAATGCCAACCTGCCAGCATTATAGATAAAAAGCTGCCAGGGATGAATCTGAGCTTTTTTTCCGATGAAAAATTCAACCTTCATTGAGTCAGCAAAGGACAACACCTTACCTGACAATCTCTCCAAATCGTCTATAGCGAACCCATCAGGCATATCAACAAGCCCCCTTACAAGTGCAAAAAGAGGAAAAGGGTTGGTCTTATCATCAATGGAAAAAAAGGGATCTTGAATCTCATTCCACGTTTCAATTTCCAGATATCTACAGAGGACAGCACGTGCTTCTTCATGAAATGAACTGCCGCAATCAAGCAGGGCAAAGAACAGATAAAAAAACTGCCTGCGCCAATCATCCCTTAGCAAGGGTTCTTTCCCTACTCCAAAGGCAATTTGTGCACGAGAAAAATAGGCTCTTGTCAGGTCAATAAAATCTGGCCCACAAAATGCGTAATTCTGTGCAACCGTACCGCACATACTTCCAATTCCGTAGTCGGAAGGAGTGCCATTTAACTTATTAATTTTGATCTGACATTCCAATACCGCCATGAATTCATCAGGCAATGAAGATCTGAAATCATACCGGTTATGCCTTTGCATTACGCCCGACCACCTGTTGATAAATTGATTAAAGATCCGCCTGCCGTTCAACCGCGTCAGGGCACGATCCTTGTATTTCATCCCCAGCTCGATCCAGTTTGCAGCACCCTCCAAATCACCATCATGATTGGCCAGACCAAGATATACCGAACACCAGAGCAAAGCCGTAACTGGATCAATTTCTGCTATCATATTAATATCGTCAGGCGTGTTGAACAATGATGCCATTGCAGCTGTTTGAGAATAATTCCCCATTGACCGGGCATAACATTTTTTCAATTTTTCACCCAGACTCTGAATCAGCTCGATATCTTTACGGATTTCCTTTAAATACGCTTGTATAAGTCGGGACTTGCTGCACCAATTAAGGGAATTTACGTCAAGGGTATCACACATGGCCACAAAAAAATTGGGACCCTGCAACGCTGCCTCAAGGGATTTCAGTTCATTAACATAACACGGGCTGTACAGGGTGGCCCACATCCAACCTGTTTCAAAATCAGCTACGGCGATGGACTTCATTTCATCAGGCAGGGTGTTTTCCAGTGCGTTGGCGTTGGGATAGAGTAAAAGAGAATAGTGGTTTTCCTTTGCTTCCTGCCATTTTGGGGAAACGCCACCTACCCTTCCTACAACAACGCTGCCCTGTTTAAGCTCCAGGTCTCCTGTAGCTATACACCCTGGACAAAGGCTTCGGTTCTCCAGTAATGATCGGGCAGTCAGGGCAAGGGGAAAAGCAAGAGAGCGGTCTTGAATAATTTTAGGAATCGGGGGAAGCAACCCCAAAAGATACCAATCGGACGATCTTCCTGATGTCCGTGCAGCAGTTTCAAAAGCATCATAAACAGCCTGTTTTGCCTTATTGTCCATACAAACCCCAAACCACTCAGGCCATACAATTGCTGAATCCGATGTTTTTTCACCCTTGTCCCCGGACCCGATAATACAGTAGTTGATTCTATTCCCCCCCTCCCCCACACTTAGCAAAGGAACAAATTTCCATTTATAATCAAATGCATTATCCAAGGAAATTCCGGAAAAAATATAATCTAAATCAAGAGTAATCCCCAGCCACTCTTTCTTATTATCTAATGTTTTATGTGTTGATAGCAGACAGCTACTGAGTATTGAAAGCTGAAGCAAATGACGTCTATGATCATTCAAGTATGGATAAATTTTTTTATAAAATCTATCAAGCTCTTCAACATCCTCCGGCCAGGCCACACCGGAAGGATCTGCAAGATACGCCTGCACTATATTCTTGGATTGATGGGATTGACCCTGTTTTGCATTAAATAAAAGATTTTGAAGCTTTCCATCCATAACAACTGCTCCTTTATAGGGATGAGTTCATTCTCATCTGTGCAACAAAACGAATCACAAAACGACCTTCCTGTCTCTCCGGCATGGAGAAAACTGCAGTAAATTGGCCAGTTTCACAGTCATGCACAAAATTATCAGGAAGTAATTGTCCACTATCCGTCTCCCAATTACATTCCCACTTTGCAAAACCTGGTACCAAGTGGCACTCGGTTTCTTCAAGATACCCGCTTATGGTCAATTCACCATCCTGATACTCATCAAAGAGGATGTGAACATTCACACGCACCCTGGAAATTTCCACGTGCTCTTTCACCCAGGACACAAATCCGCTAACCGTTTTTGACGGGGCGTCATCCGTACTGTGACACATGGGCAAAGCTTCACTGAAAGGTTCTGCAAAATCATTATAAAGCGGAAACACCTCTGGATCAAAATGCAAGGCATTCTCTTTTTGAGGAACAACAAACCGTTCGGGATGACTTTTCATCATGGATGCCAATGTCAAATCCCACATTTTCTGTGATACATACAAAGGGCTTTCCTGAACTTGTTCAGCCTCTTGCATGCTCGCTCTTATGTCTAAAACATGCTCCAGGCATACATTGCATTGATAAACATGATCCCTGATAGCAACAAGATCGCTCCGTTCAAGCCCATCATGGTGCGCATAGGCTACTATCATCTCAAAATCAGGGCAACAATCCACCGGATCTTCAACATTTTGCAACACCTTACCAAGAGCTGAGACAAGTTCTTCTCCGTCCTCGGTGTTTTCATAAATTTGCGCTTCAGGTGTATCAACCAGCCACCAGAAAGGAGCTTGGTATTCATTAATTCTGATTTTATCCCAGTGCTCGTCAAGCAATGAAAAGCAGTGAAAATTTGATTGAAAATATCGCTCCACCTGAAGAAAAAAGGAATTCCAGGTTGTATATGACTCAATTTCCTGGAAGTACTTTAAGGGTTCATGGGCAACACTATAGATCTCGGAAAATTGAAGTATCCAATCCAATCCTTGCTGTTGCAGATCTTCAAGATACACTTCATCATCAAACTTGAAACTTTGAGACCATTCAACAAACTGTTTCAACGCCGTTTCCAACTCCGTCAGTCGCTGCCATAACTCACCCTTTTCCCCGAACAGGAGCTCCAGTTCTTCTTTAAAAGAAATTGAATCAGAAAACATCAAATCAGTTTGGGAAAAAAGTTCCTGAAGCTGCTTCAGATCAATACCACCCTCGGTAATATCACATTTAAAATCCTGAGATACCATTTCATTCTGGGGCCGACTAAATGCCGCCGCCAGTTTAAAAGCACCTTCTTCTGGCTGCACCAAGAGTGCCGTGCCCCTGGCGCACCTGGCAAATTGACTGTTCAAATATATTAATCGATAACCTGGAGAAAAATTCTTATCCTGACTCTGGAACCGCTCAATGGCTTCTTTGAATTTTTCGCTATCACTATGTATTAAGTTGAGCAACCCCTCCCAATTGAAAGGTGTCGATCCATTTGACGAGCTTTTTTTTATCATTGTTCTAACTTCCTGAATAAGTACCTAAGCGAAAGTAAACCTGAACTTTTACCAAGATAACTTGTTTATATTTATAGAAAAGACAATTTTATACCAATCTAATTTAATTATATCTGGGCAATTATTAATCATGCATTCCAATCCATTAGGTTGTGCAGATGATCATGCTCCAGGTCAACGTCTCCTTTTACGGCCTCTTCTTTTCCATATATTCTTTCCGCCATCCTTATCCTTACCAAACCGCTTTTCTCCATATGGCTTCCCATGGGACTCATCTTCAATCCCCCATGTTTGTTTGCTAATCCAGTCGACTTCTCCCCGGGATTCAAATTGGATTTTTTTAATAATAAAATCCCTGATCTCGTACCATGTAATAGACACGCCTTGTTTTGGCCTATAACAGGTTTTCATGGTATAGCGGCTTCCAATGAAAGAACAAAGGGCAACTATTTTATAGTTCGCTAAGACCCAAAAATTTTCTTGGCCTGCATTATTTTGAAATCCAGCCAGCCTTGGAATTTGACAACTCGCTTCCATCAATTTGCGGCAGCAGGCTTCATAATTATTTTCAATATAAGATACGTACGGTGTGCATTGTTTCCATTTACTGCATTTTTTATTGTTAGAGCGACACGGAGGTCTGTCCAGACCTTCAGTAAAATAGGGACATCCAATATCCTTTATACCGTCAATGGAAGCCGTGATTTGATGCGTGTCAATGGAGCTTATTTTATTCCAATCTTGGATTTCCGTCAGGTTGGCAAAATGAAAAACTGCATGCCGCCGTAATAGTTCATCCCAATAAAACAATATAACTTCGAGCTCTTTACCCACCTTTGGCAGTCGGTTGCCATTAAACATACCATCAAATTTAACCAACCTCTGATGCATTTTTTTTACTCCTTGCCCGTGTTAATACATAGTGTTTAAAACGGACTCTTTGTGACCGTTTTTATTTCACAATCTTTCCCGCTTTTAATTTTTCGAGTTTAGGTATATTGTCTATCATACAAAATGAATACCCATTTTCTTTAAGTACATGGTTAAACAATAAGGAAAATCGTACATAAGAACCTGTATCTTTCCTCGTACACTGCTTTCTTAGTGCACCTTCTTGTCTATCTATATATTTTCTATCTGTCGTTGATTGACTGACACCAGCCAACAATAAAGCTATATCCCTGTATGATAAACCTTTCATGCGTAAGAAAATAAGTTTTGCATCCTTGGATTTGTTAACGGACAAACGCTCCAAAGCAGTGTTAACAAAACGCTTAATTAGTATTTGCTGACAAGCCTCATCCAAGGGACCTTCGTTTTGTACATGTGAGAGAATATCGTCTTCCTGGGGGGGCAACTCGCTACTTTTTTCATGAATACCTGAAAAATTTAAATCGTCAAAGTCTTCCCTGAGTCTCTCAGCTTTTTTGCCATAACCCATAATAAAATAATACAATACTTTTTTAAGAAAGGTTTTTAAAGAAGAACCTCTCCGGCCCTCAAACTTGCACACAACCTTCTCATCAATGATCTTCTTAAGCCAAAAATCCTGCAATACATCCTCTGCTGGTTTCACTACCTCATTCTCTTCGGAAGTCTCTGAGGTACAGAAATGTGTCATGTGCCTGAAGTATGTTTTTTTAACCATCATGTTTGCATATTTTTCGAAGTCATTCCCATATCGTTCAATTAATTCCAGGATTGCATGAGCGTTTCCCTTGTTCAACTCATTACATATTTGTTGGGCCAATGCCAGATCATTACACATTTAATTTTCCTGATCGTTTAGGTTTAATGTTAACGCCTCTTGGGCAATTTTTTACCGCATTTGTTGGCAAATAGCCAAAAAGTGGAATATAGATTACAAGCAGCTAAAGGATACTTTACTTTAAATATTTTAATACCTATAAATCGTTTGATTTATTTTAAGCGTAATTGAACGGCAAAACCATTAATGGCCCTATTCCTTCAAAAAGACTCCCCTCCATTTCTCCAATTTGTTTAATGATTCCATAACGGGTCCAGGGCTCCATTAACCGATCGCTGATAAGTATTTCCAGTTGATCCATAATATCCTTTTCAATTAACTTATTTTTTTCCCAATGAATCTGAAGAGAAAAAGTAAGGGCGATAATCTTAACAATATTCTCAGCCCATTTTTTCTGTTTTATTACTTCAGACGTGATGTTCTCATTATCTTTTAACAATATCAAATATCCTAAAATCTGTTCATAGGGATGTTTTGCTGGAAATGCATCTATAATTTTGATAAGCCGTTTTGACTTAGGTAACTCCAGGTTAAACTTGACTTTATTTTTACTCTTTGTTCGCAGCCATGCCAATTTCAACAAAGCAACGAATGCGTATAAGTTATTGGAGGGAACAGATCTGGGGTCTTCAAAAAAAGTTTTGTTTAAAACAGTTAAATCAAATTTCAAGGACAACTGTGTTTCTGCTTTATCCAGGGCAGTCTCATCACCAAGTAATATGAATCTCTGCATGTACCCATGTGCCCTGTATATATGCTGCCGTTGGATGTCAAGATTATCATCAAAAAAAATTTCTGACAATTCTGAATACACAATGGCCTCATCGAAGTTCTCTTCGAACTGCCCTCCCCTGGAATAATAGTAGGAACAATGGGAATAAAAAAAGAGAGACTGTGAATAGCTACCGAACAATCCACCGATATATCTGCCGGTAATATTGTTCGTACCAAAGGGATTATGAGTCAACTTGGAAAAATATTCTACATAGGGGAGAAGCCGCTCTGCTGCTGTTTCAAACTCAAAAATGTTCTGACAGGCAATTGCAATGTGATTGAAAAAGCCAGCCACTTCAGACCAGCAATCGCTATATTCGACGAATTCTTTTATAAATTTTTCGGCTTTTATTACGGTCTGATGTTGAGGTTTATATTCACCCAGATGATTCTGCGCGGTAAGCCATTGGCTGGTATTTCTAATATAAAGCCATTTTAATTTCTGGATATCCGCTGTTTTTAAACTAAACTCTTTTTCCAAATGAAATGTAATAAATTCTGAAAAAATGATGGAAGTGTGGAATTCTCTGTTTTCATATAGATCCTGGTAGACATCCAGCAATTTTTCTATTTCATACAACCGATCTAAAGGTGAATATTTGGATAATTTATTGTGAGCTTCATTAAAAATTCTATTTTTATTTTCTGCAAAGCGAACCTGCCGGAATCTGAGATTAAATTCATTAATAAGTCTTTCAGATACCGTTGTATCGTCATGCACAAAAACGGTTTTTCCCGGTTTATTAACAACTTTATTAACAACTTTGGTAATTATTTTTGTGGGTCTTGTGATTTTGATGATTTTGCCAATTGTTATCCGTTGAGCTATTTCCTTTGCTTTTTTGCTTGAGACAAGGGAATCCGGCTGTTTGTAATATTGCCTGTCCCAATTTTTCAATTCAGTTTGAAACAAATTTGTGCCATGGTTCAGATCCGAAAAATAGATATTGGAAAAAAGATCCGTCAGGCTTAAAAGGGCATTTTCACCTTTGGGCAAATTCAACACCCTGAGTGTTGGAACGATTATTTTTTTCTTAAGGCATTGTTCACGAATGATATCACATAAAATTTTATAATTGGAACTGACACGGTCTTCGAGATAAATTTCCAAATTAATTTTGTCGTAGATAGCGGACAAATGGCTAATGATTTCAAGGGTACTGGGGATCAAGAGGGGAAAGTAGGTGTCAAATTTTGCTTTTTTGTGTAATTGCACCGAATTCATATAGATTGACACTTTTTTTTCTGCCAATTCCTTTGCAAAATAGGTGAAGACACTTTCTTTTTTCTCTGTTCCCATTCCTGTCGCATGGATATTTCTATAACTGTTTCCGGTTTTTTCAAAACAGTCTTCAACATACTTCAATAAAGAATGATAGCTCCTTTCGTCGATGTGGCACAATGAAGCGATAAGGTGATTACCCGTCGATGAGAAATCACCGCTTTCGTCAATAAACACTCTTATGCATTGGGATTTACCTTTAATTGAAACGTTTTTTTTTAAAAATAAAGTGTTAAGAACAGGCACTTTTTTTTCTTGTTCAAGGTCCATACTGATATATTCTGTCGGCGGAATAATCTCTTCACCTTGTTTTACCCGGAATTTATAATTTGCCTTTTTTACAACACAGATTTCAACCTTCACATACCCATCTCTTTGAAGGCGTTTTTTTGAAGAAATTTTACCAAATTCACCGAAAACAGTTCCGGAGAATGAAGGATGCTCAAGAATATATCCATTATTCTGGATGCCCTGGATCTTCATTTCCCATGTTTTGCCAGTTAATTCTTTTGTGATTTCGTTTCGGTTGCTTATTTGTATTAAATCTTGAGCGCTGTATGATTTTTTCATTGCTCCCTCAAGTAAGTGCCATTAGATCTCAATTTTCTATCAAAGGACAATGCCTGTAGGTGGTTACGCTTGATTACTATAAATAATGAATTCATAAGAAAAAAACTACCCACTTTTGCGTGCAGCACTCCGGATAATCGGTGGATATCTCATTAGTGTTGGGTAAATTATTTTCTATGAAAGCCCTAAATTTATCTACTCCTTTTAAAATGTAGGGACTTTTTGTCCGTAATCAAACACCAAGCGAGGTATTAATGTGCCTGCTTCCCAACATAATTGTGAAGATGTAAAACCTCGACCCTGCCCTTTTTTATTGCAATATTGACGATAAGTTGCCAAAAAAGCTCGACCGTTCAAAGCGGTAACATTATCTTTTACAAAATGCGTAGGAGATGTGATTAAAAGATTACCCCCAGAATAATTACGGACACTCAAACTTTCATCAAGAGATGATTTGCTTTTAAGGCTTACAAGGCGGACAATCCCCCAGCCTCGTTTTCTGCCTCCCCCCAAACGACAATGACTGAAAATAGGCTCAAAAATATCCTTATCAATATTTATTGTGATCTCTTCAGAGACAGTCAAGTTATGAGGCAACTGCATTATTCCTGTAAAATAGACTGGACTAAAGCTCTTTCCATTTTTAATCAAAGGAGAAAGTATGTCAGTTTCGTGTAAACTTTTGTCAAAAGTTGCCATTCTCTTCGGATCAGTGGCATTACCGGATTGGCCTGAAATGAGCATAGACTGCATCTCTTCTTCAGATCGTTTTTTTTGAAAATTAAATTTTCCCGTCTTACAACAACACTTGACCCATGATCGTTTATTCCCTTCAAAAACGGGAAGCCACTCACTGTCACCTTTATCAAAGGATGGAAAAAAGGATGAAAAAAAAATTTCATGAGGTCCTAATGCTTCACCCACTTTAATATAATCTTCAGGCTTAGATCTTGTGATATTTTGTCGCACCAATGTTGCAGTCAATGCACCCCATAGCACTCGGCCAGGGATATACATATCGGTTTTTTCAACCATTCCAAGAGAACCAGTACCTATTTGCATGGGTGATTGGAGTTGTATCACCAACCGCCATTGTTTACGTTGTGATTTCACCATAATATTTTACCTGTCAATTGGCCTTAGCTCTATGTCTGCCATAGGTAAGGGCTTGATTAGTCATCTCCATAATAAAAAACATGATTTTTAAATTTTCAGTCAAATCAGTTCTGACAGCGTTTAAAGAAGCCGTACAATTCTTAGCATCGAAAAATGAAGTATTAAAATTCAATGGAAAGTCGTCATCCCGAAGCATCCCATCAAGCTTATACCCAATTTGATGTCGATCAGGTTTGGCATGAAGCCAAAGAAACATGGCATAAATGTGGTTCCATGAAAAGGTTTTCGGCTACCCACTTAAGGCGGGACAGCCTTTAAAATAAAGCGTCTTAGCAGCCTTAATTTTAGGGGCTGAAAGCTAATTATCCACATAAAAAGCCTTGAGAATATCCCGCCTTAAGTGGGTAGCCAAATATTCAAAGCGGTGGTTATATTGTTCTCAAGCTGCTTGACATCCCCATCCTTTATACCAACCATCATTTCCTGGCCATATTGGGCAGCCAGATAATCCAGATTCTGCATTTCATGTCCTCTTATTAAGGAATCGGTCTTAAATAACTTGACCATTTTAGAACAGCTATCGTTGAAGGATAGTGTTCCCCAATTTTTAAATGGATATATTCTTTCGGACTCATTCCTAAACATTTAATTCAGTAAAGGCAAGCCGCCCAAATCCCCTGGTGGTCATCCCACCAAGCCCGACAGTCTTTATTCCGTCCATGGCATATGCAGCAATCATATCCACAGTATTTTGGGGTTTTGGAATTATTTCTTCATTCCAATCCACTTTCTGCCATCCTTGAATAAAATCATTTTCAATTATTTCAACATAAAAAATAGCTCCACGGGCAACAGCTTCATAAGTGAATAGACCCTGGCTTGACGCAGCGCCTGTGGTAGGGTCAATTACCACAGAAGTACGCACCTCCATGTTATTATTTACCAAATAACCAAAAAGCCATTCAGAAACAACAACAAATCGTTTCCCATATTTTTCATCAATACCTGAGTTGGTAATTTCAGAAACAGTGGGACAAGCACTATGGCCCTTTTCCAGTAATGCCCAGCCAAAATTCAAATGGGTTTCCGTAAGCGGTTTCACATCAGACCCTTCAGGCATCAACCACGTTTCGTCTGAGTCATCAAGTCCATCACCAAGATTAAGGAAATCTTTCAGTCTGGATTTCGTAGTTAACCACACAGGCCCGGTTATGCTTGGCACTGGATAGGCAAGCAAAGATGCATCCGTAAACTGTAAAACCCCCTGTGCTGATTGTGGATTTGTATTTGTTACTGTTCCACTTTTAACCGGCTGAGGAGTGTATCCAAAAGCAAAACAGACGGGACATTCAGACCAGGTATGCTGCCAACTGCTCCCCTTGGTGGATGCACATATTTTCTGTTTTATATTCGCATCCCGCAACTTAAGATCAAGAAAAAACTTCATTGCCCCGGATAATGTTGTCCCAGGAATCTTTGGAATATTAGTTACTGGTTCACGCACAACCGATAAATCGACCCTGCCAAGTCGTTCTCCACCTGTGCCGATATGAACAGGGTCAAGGGCGACTGTGAAGAATTTCTTTGAAATCCAGCTCATTATTTTGTCTCCTTATTTTTTTCATAATTTACATCTTTCTGGGAATTTAGTCCTTTTAATCCCTGAAGATGTATAAAAAAGTCAATAATATCTAAAAGTAATCCATTGGCTGCGGTATTAATCAATAATGCCTTATCTGAACCCATCAATAATTCATCTCTGTTACTTTCGTCATCCAGTAACAGATATGTGCCGTCTTTTTTCTTTTTACCAAAACCATTTGGTGCCATAACAACAGATGTACAGAACTGTTTTATGACTTCGTCTGAAGGTTGCCATGCATCTCCCCATTGCATCCGTTTTTCCACCAACATATTTTCAATATGGCTAATCTGGTTTTTTTCAAGCTTTTCCAACAAAATCCTTAATTTTTGAAAAATCTGCCATACAGAGAGAGGCCAAGCAGGTCTATTGCCCAAAATATGATGATTCAACCCCTCGGATGTAATGGCAAAACGACGAACTGCTGAATCAAGGAGCAGAAAGTCAAAGCTGCCTTCTTTTGTTTGAAATTTATTATTTTCCCTTAATTTTGGAATATGAATTTGATTGTTCCCGGAATTAAAATATGAATAAAAAGAGTCTTGTTCTCCATCACTTCTACAGTTGGACACTGTCCAGTTGATTATCATAGGTAAATGGCAACAATCCATCTGTAATGAAAGATATGAGTTTTCAGGGTCTTTAGTATTTTTCACGACCTTAAACGACTTTTCCTTTGACTTAAGATGCTGCCTCATACGATTTGCGGCTTCAAGGACAACGTAGAGTGGAAATTTATGGTAAAAGACAACGACACCAACAGATAGGGGCAGATGCGTTCTGACCTTTCCGAATTGTTCCTCATATTGCTGGTAAAGAAGGCTGATAACAGCATCCATCCGGAGGGCGGAAACAACAAATTCAAGCAGAACTGGTGACAGAGTGACTGGGAAAATTCCATTTTTACAGACAGAAGCTAAAGATTTCTGAAATGTCTCAAAGAAGTCTCGTAAAGTTTCATGGGAACGTAACAGTCGCCCGGGCGATGTGTTTTTACGAACCTTTCCTTTCTTACCTATGTGAGTAGTATCAAACAGGGAGCCATCCCAGAGATTCGCAAGATCAAAAGAAATTGACAATAATACCAATTTATTCTCTTCAGTTCCGTCAAGCAGGCAACTCAGGCTGGCTGTTGTATGTTCATAATAAACATTCCTTTTGGCTGTCAGTTTTTTATCATGCCGCCGATTAAAACACTTTTTGCAAATTCTTTCCTTGTTGCCCGTTACGGTTTGCAAACCACACACCTCACACCTTTCGCCGATGCTGTTAGCACTTTCCAACACAAGCATGGCATCTGTAGACTGGCGACAAACAGCTTCCGTTGTGAGTAATTGCCTGGTCCTTGCTAAAATACGCTGACATTCAAGTTGAGATTCAAAAGAAGAGCTATCCGCAAAATCTATGCTATAAGGAAAACCATTGCAATTATGCTTTTTCAAAAGACTGATTATTTTATTATTCAGTTTTTCTCGAAGCTCTTTTTCAAAATTTTGGTGCAGATTCAGGAAGACCTCACAGTTGTCTTTATGCCAAGTTCCCAACCGCGGCAGAATAAACAATTGGCGCTGTTCATCCCGATAGGTCTCATTACCCACAAGCAGCTCATTTTCATAATATTGGCGTATTTGCTCCTGAAGGGTTTCAATCTGTTCAACCATACCAACAATATCACCTGTTTTTTGAGCCCTTCCAAGTATCCACTCTCGATCAAATGTGATTTTCAATAGTGTGAAATCCGTTGGGTTATCTGCGGGGTCAATGCTTTCAGCCTTTTCATTTTTCCTTTTAGGAAGGAGGTAAGTATCCTCTGGGGTAAATGATTTACTGCTATATTCAATCAGCACTTTGGCAATCAGTGCCTTTGATAGTGATGCCACTGAGTACGAATGAGCCCAGAGGGTTACATCGTTACAGGGGAATCTTGTTTCGCCAAGGGAATTGCTGAAAATCGGATATAAAGAATCCATCAATTTTATGCGATCAATATTGTTGAAATCAGTTTCCTTAATTACTTTAAGTGCGTTCTTTAATTCGTTCTCCCATTCTCTTGCTGGATACCCAAATGGGGTATCAATATAATAATTTGAACCTTTTTGCTCACCAATTTCCTGGGCATTTTTGTCAAGACCAGAGTCGATACCATCCGCTCCTGATCCTCCGCCATGAACGATCATCGCAAGGGTAGAAAATTCTGGACCAATAATTTCATGATGTTCCACGAATGGGCAGGAAAATTTGCCAAAGCATGTTTTATCAATTCTTACATCTTTATCTGCTATATCGATACAAGCGAGATCCAAACCCGTTATATTAATTTTCGTGTCTTTACCAATAAAATCCTGCCATCTTTTTTGTTTTTTCGTTCTAATATCAGGTTCTTTTTTCATTGAGTGAAATTTAGGGTTTTTAAGAAATTCAGGACACAGCTTATCCAAATCATGAAGCAGCGCAGCTATTTCCGCCTGAAGAATCCCTTTTTTGTTTTTTTCTAAAATTGTAATCAGGCTCATCAAAGCACCTCCATTTCATTTTCTACCATCTTGATTGCCTGTTTCAGGGTGAATTCATAATATAGGGGCCTTTTTTCTTCATGATATTTTTTTCGGGCCTCCCACTCATCCATGGCTTTGTGTTGAATAGCGATTTCTTCAGAAGATTGATTGGTCTGAGCCATAATGATTTCACTGCATTGATCCCATCGTTTTTGGGCAAAATCATTCTTCTGCCATTTTGCCTTAAAAGCCTTTTTCTGCTTGCCTAACTTTTTTATTTCATTTTTAGTAAGTTCTTTTTTGGAAATGGTAGGAAATTGAAATTCATACAATATCTTGTATGCTTCTTCTCGCAGACAAGCCATCTGTTGTTCACCATTCTTTTCCTTCCTAACCAGAGCCACTGAATCATTCTGTATATTTTTTAACTTTGGTGGCTTTTCAGGTTCAGGATCAGAGAATTCATGTCCACCAACACGCTTGTATTTTTCAGGAATTATTATATTTTCTCCAATCCTACAGGTAACTTGAACATCTTTATCTTCAACAGCGACCCCATAGCCGGAACTCCGCTTGGCAGAAAGCCCATAATCAAAAAGTAAAGCCTGAATTGCCTTGAGCAGGAAAGCAAGCTTGTCGCGCCTGTTTTCACCTGTCAGAGACGGTATCATTATTCCCCATTCAGCATTAGAGCCTGCCGGCACGATCTCAAAACCAACAGGATGATCAACAACACCGAAACGACGGTCATGGGGACAGAAGACATCATGTCCTGTTGAAGAAAATTGTACATCCCCAATGATTAAACTTCCAGTCTTACCAATTTCGTTGTGTTCTTCATTTTTTTCGCCAAACAATTCAATAGCCAGGTTCTCATCATGCATTTTTATAAGATTGGCTAACATACCTTTGGCACCGCTGGTCTTTAATATAGGATTATTACTTAAGTAATCTCTGGAAATCGGATTATCTAATGCGTCAAATTCACTTTCTGACCGCGAAAAAAAGGGAGTCTGCAATCTCCAGGAAAACTGAAGAGCTAAACCGGTGGTCAAAAATGGAGTTTCCATTCCAGGTGAGATATAAGAGAATTCTTTCCAGAAGGGTATTGAGCACCTTTGCGCCTCTTTTTTCGCCTCTTTTTTCGCTTCAGCATCTCCACTTTGCATCACCTTCAGGGCCAATTGCTTACGTCTGGCAAAAGGAGAAATGTTTTGAATCTCTATATTACTGGCTTTTGATAGCCAAGCGTACATATCATACATCATAAATCACCTCCTGTTCTCAATATATACGCATCACCATGAGTCCAAATTTCTCTTGAGGTCAACAACTCTTGAAAACGATTGATAATTCCAGTGCGAACAACATTCGCATCCCAGTTCAACCAAGTACTGATATCCTTTTGATTTTGATTATCCCAGGCCCTGTAACAGCAATCTAATGGGATACGCCCGCTTAAGCGGACATGCCAACTATCATTTTCCTTATAAAGATGAGATATCCCTACAAGTCCTGAGGTTTTGGTGTTTTCATCCAAATCATCCCGACCAAACAAAACCCTTATGTAAGGAATCGTTTCTTTCCATTTTGTTTTGCTCCATTTCCCTGGAAGTTGGTTACCCAAATCACGCCAGTCTTTCTCCCATGGTTGTGAATGTAATGCAAATATTTTTTTGAAAGGATTGTCATTTTCATAAAATTTCATATATCGGCGTAATCTGTAAGTCATTGCGAAACCCGTACAAAGATATGGTTTATCATGGGGAATTCTTCTGTTAGGCCAGATGAGTCCAAGATTCGCATTGCGAAGTGTCCATGTTGCAGCAAAACAATCGTCAGCTCGTGGCAGGATATTTTCAGGATCAGTACTGTAGTTACACACATCAATGAGTTTTCGTAACTCATCTACTCCGCTTGAATGTGCCTCCCTCATTCCTTCATTATCGTCCACGCTAAAAATTCCCCACCCTTGATTTATCTTTGCCCCAAGACCGGAGTAAGAAGCCATGAAATCCAGTAAATACTTTAATAAGAATATGAGTTTAATATCTTGGTTCTTTAAAAAACAATTCAATGGAATGATCGAAATTTCGGTCTGTCCGTTTTCCATCTGGGGCCAGGCAGGCTTGATCTGATTCATATGGGCCACCAGTTGCTGATCAGTAATATTATCTCCCATGTTTTTTACAAGCCCATTAGAAACAACGATCCATTTGGAAATCATTGACGAAAAGTTATATTCTGTACCATCATGTTTTCTGTTTCGAATCTGGGGATCTTCCAATGGTGCTGTAAAAAAAATAGGTTTAAAGTTTAACCCTATTTTAAAACCTCTCTGCAAACCGGTACAGCCAAATACTAGGCTGTCGAAAATAGATAGCTCAATAATATCAATATATTATATTAATTAAAAATATCAGCAAATCAGCAATATATTGATTTTACTTGCATCTTGCCTTGGCATGCTATTTGCTTCATAATGGAAG
>Ga0208900_1000474_pt1 | contig 25093 bp, 21 predicted proteins | sample AntAceMetag02UKK_FD_184763 | JGI IMG/M metagenome (GOLD analysis project Ga0208900, IMG submission 184763) | Saline lake microbial communities from Ace Lake, Antarctica - Antarctic Ace Lake Metagenome 02UKK (SPAdes) (version 2) | ecosystem: Environmental > Aquatic > Non-marine Saline and... | reverse complement strand
TTGGCGCTTTCCCGCAAAAAAGGACAGCTTCAGAAAATTCCTCAATTGAATTCTGGCTATACCTTTAGGATGGCAGAAAAAAAAGATGTTTTTCACATGGCAAACTTGTATGAAAAAATTTTTCCAACCTATCCTTTTCCCGTTGATGATCCAGACTATCTGGCTCAAACCATGGAAGAGAATAGCCTTTACTTCAGTATCTGGAAGGAGGATAGATTGATTTCCCTTTCTTCTGCTGAAATGGATAAAAAGGAAAAAAATGCAGAAATGACCGATTTTGGGACATTGGCCGGGCATAGAGGCCGGGGCTTTGCCCTTTTTCTTCTTGGAAAAATGGAAAAAGAAATAAAAAAAAGAGGCATAAAAACAGCTTATACCATTGCAAGAGCCTTATCTTTTGGCATGAATATCACCTTTGCCCAGGCAGGATATACCTATTCAGGTACAATGATTAATAATACCAATATCTCCGGTCAAATTGAAAGCATGAATATTTGGTATAAAACCCTGAGATAGGGCATGTTGGGATGTAAAAAGGGGAGGGCGCATTCCCATTTTTCCGGCATCATCATAGCATTCTATGGATCTGATTTTAAGGCAAACGGGATCAAGCTTGTGTTATAATTTCGGCCGTAAAACCCATGCCTTTAGGCTTGGGATATAAGGCCGAAACTATTCAAGCCCAGCCCTTTAGGGTTGGGTTATGACCCGACTCCATGTTTTGGACAACGGTTTGTATTTAAAGGAAAATTTAAGTAAAAGTGCCAATAACGCAAGGGTGACCCCTCCCCAGAGTGGCCGATGTTATGACCAACTCCGAAGAATGTTATACCGGGTGGGGTTTCAAATCAAACAATATTTTTTTCGGCAAATCAGGCTGAGTGGATTAAATTGTAAAATTTAATGTATGTATGCAAAGCATCAACCATTTTAATTATGGCGTTTAAGCAATTCCGTTGACGTGTAATTCCACTAAAATTATATTGATGGAAAAAATTATTTTTTTGTTTTTGGAACACATCCTGTTCCGAATTTGAACTCACTGCCAAAGCATCAGGCAAGGCTTGGATACAGTGTTGTCAAGCGATCTCCCAGCATCTGGGCCAGGCGTTTATAAAGAAGGCTTTCACTTGAAGGGTATTGGGCCAGTTTTTCCAGAAAACTGTCTTTTTTGACCTTAATGGTCTTTACATCACTCACGCACAGGGCCGTTGCAGAGTAAGTCTCCCTGCCCACCAGTGAGGACCATCCAATGACCATACCGGCATCCTTTGCCATGAAAACCACAGGCCCCTGGGTGCCGATGCTGAGTTTTATGCGTCCTTTGATTAATACATAGAAAAAATCTGCTGCCTGATCCTGGTTGAATATGACAGTTCCATCGTCAAAATCCACTTTTTCTGTCTGGTTCATGACCTCTTTTACAAAGTCAGCGTCCATTCCCCAGAAAAGATCTCCTTGTGTAAGATACATATATCCCTCCTTTTTCAGTCATGATTTGCCGAAAAATGTGATTTTTTTATATTGAGCATAAATATGCGATTTTTTCCACGTGTCTGGGACAAAATCAATGGGCGATGAGGCTGGGGTGGAAAGAGGTCAACTCGTATGAACAATAGAGCCTGTTTAAAAATTATCAGGATCTTAGTGACGCTGGATGAGCATCGTGGATTGCATGTTGAAAATAAAATTAATACGGAAGAAGATAAATACTGTATACCACTTATTATATAGAAATTATCATCTTAGTCAAGGGGGCATATAATTCTAAGCAGCAATCTTGAACCTCAATGATAAAGTCCCACACACCTCATCGCCAGGGTTTAGCATGCTCATCTGTGATGGATTCAAAGGTGCCCCGAGTCAACTTTTGTAAATCACCGGGGGCCAGCTCTATTTCCAGGCCCCTGCGGCCGGCACTGACATAAATGGTGGAAAAATTTTGGGCTGAGGCATCAATGATGGTGGTAAGGCGTTTTTTCTGCCCCAGGGGGCTCACCCCGCCCAGCACATATCCCGTGGAGCGCGCTACATCTGATGGTATGGCCATGGCTACTTTTTTAGCACCACTGACTTTTGCCATGCGTTTCATGTTCATCATGGCAGACACCGGAATCACCCCGACAGCAAGCTTGCCATTGTCCAGGCTCACCACCAGTGTTTTAAATACCTGTTCCCCGGGTATCCCCATTTTTTGAGCGGCTTCGGTGCCATAGGATTCACTTGCCGGGTCGTGGTCGTATTTGTGCAGGGTATATGAAATTTTGGCTTTTTTTGCTGCATTGATACCGGGTGTCATGAAAGAATTCCTTTAGCTTGTTCAATGGAAGGGATCTGAACGGTCTTGAACAAAACAGAACGATCCCTCCCGACGATGTTAATATAAAAAGCCGGATCATTGGTTTGATGCTGAAGTCAGATATCCAATGCCCCTGCCAGTCTTTTTCTACATAAACATCTCCTGGGTGATGGCTTCACCAGGGGAGATGTGAAGGAAATATTCAGGATCATGGGGACCGTAAAGCGTCTGTTTAAAAAAATTTAGATCACTTTCCACCTCTGTCAGGGTCATGTCAAAGAATGCGGCATTTTTTTTGGCCTGATATCTGACGACGTCCATATTCTTTCTGGGGGAGGTGATTAATGCAAAATGGGTGTAATGTTTCAACTCTTCCTTCATGCCCCATTCAGATGTTTTCCGGCCCATTTTTGGGATGTACTCAAGTTCCATGATGGCCAGAGGGTCCTTTTGATTTAATAGGGTCCCCGGTGTCAGGTAGTAGTGAGCCGTTCCCAATCCAATCCTTGATTTTCCTTTGCCCACAAACCCCAAAAAAAGGTCCAGACAATCATGGACCCTGGGGATGATCAGTGTGGCCCCCGGGGCACTTACGCCTACCACGCCATTGGAGCAAAGGCCATAGCCTAATACAATGGTCTCATAGGAGCCTGATATTTCATCAATCTTTGCCTGGAGCACCTCCGGAATCCTGGCAGGGGTTCGATGAAGATCCGTGTCCAGATAGTGGATATCCGGCCCCGTATCATCCGCCATCAGGGATTCAAATTCATGGCGCAGGGATCCGCAGGCAATGACGGCATGGGAAGAACTTGAGGTTCTATAAGGAGTCATTGGTTTCCAATTTCATGTTTTTTTTCGCCGGAGGAAAGCCCAGACTTGCGACAAAGCAGTCCATGAAATCCGGAGATTCTGCCAGTTGGAGATGTTCCATTTTATTCAGGGCATTTTCCAGAAAAAGGCGCTGGGCTCCCTGGGTTAACAAGATGGTGCTGCCGTCAATGGAGGCATTGCCGCAGAAGATCACTTTATCCGCCGCATTTTCAGGTAAGAGCCCAATTCTTTCCATGTTCGCGGGTTTTAAATAGTTGCCAAACCCACCAGCCACATAGATACTGTCCAGATCATCGCAGGTGATATCACAACTTTGGAGGATCAAATCAATACCGGTTCGAACGGCGCCCTTGGCCAGCTGGATTTGCCGGATATCTTTTTGGGTCAGATGGATACCTTCTCCATATTCAAATACCAGCTGGTCGCCCAGGGTAATCACATCGGCATTTTTTTTATCCTTATTTGAAAGCTTTCCCGAAGGATCCAAAATACCTGTTTCCAGAAGCGCGGCAATAAAATCCACAATACCGCTGCCGCACAGCCCTTTTACCTTGCCGTCCCCAATGGTCTGGAATTCAAGAACGCCGTTTTTGGTGACATTTACCCTTTCCACGGCACCGTCCGTGGCCCGCATGCCCGTGGAAAGCCCCATGCCTTCAAAGGCTGGCCCTGCTGCAGTGGAGGTGGTAAACCGACGGCCTTTGACGTTGAGACACATCTCTCCGTTGGTGCCCATGTCAATATATAGAATAGACTTCTCATCATTAAAGAAATCCGGACAGAGAATAAGCCCTGCCGTGATGTCTGTGCCCACAAAGGCGTGCATCACCGGCGGGAGATATACCCGGGCTGCTTTATTTACATTAAGGCCAAACATCTCTGCTGGGTGGGTGGTACCCCCCTTGATATCAAAGGTAAAGGGAACCCGCCCCAGGGGGGTGGGGTCTATTTTTGCAGCCAGTTGGAGCATGGTGGTGTTGGCACCAATGGTGACATCCACGATTTCATCGGGGTGGGTGTGGGTTTCCTCACAGGCATGGGCCAGCAGATCGTTTAATTTATTTCGCACCAGAGATGCCATTTCATCAAGACCTTCCGGAGTTTCTGCATACTGGATGCGGGTGAGGACGTCATGACCATGGACCACCTGGGGGTTTAGACTGGAGCCCGATGCCAGAATTTCGCCGGTGTTCAGAGAGACCAGGGAAATCACCATGGTGGTGGTACCAATGTCAATGGCAAGTCCCTTGGGGGTGTAATCCGGTTGCCAGGTGTCCAGCGTGATTTTATCGGTTCCCCGGTCATGGACAAGGGATATCTTATCCTTGTTTTTGATGAGTTTTATGGCAGATGCTGAACCATTTTTCCCAATTGTATTATTTTGAAGAAGAATGCGGCCCTGGTTCCGGGTTGCCTTATCGTAAACAAAATTATCTTCCAACTGGATGGTGATATCTTTTTCCGGGATGGCCTGGCAGGCCAGTCTTAAGCCCTTTTTGTCATCTTCCTGGGAAATATCTTCATGGGGTGTGGATGGAACATGGGCCGGTGTCTCCACCCACACCCTGCATTCGCCACATACCCCCTGACCACCGCAGGGGGTTTCAATACAGATACCTGCCCGTTCCAAACCATCATGCAGGGTTTCACCCTCGTTCATCTCCACCGTTACGCCAATAGGTTCCACAATTATATTTATCATAAAAAGTCGCCTTCAGGCCGTGAAACCCAAATGCTCATACTTGGGAAACACGCCTATATTCTGGCAGTGAAATCCTGCCAGTTTGTTTAAATATGGGACTTGGTTTAACGCCGTCCATTCGGGTCTGTTGGTGTGATGGCCAAGTCCAGAATATATATAGCCGATCCTTAAAATCGGGCGGCTGATTGTACTAATTAAAACACCGTAAAAATAGTGATTTAACAGAATCTGTCAATGTCTTTTAAAAGAAATTCGGGTGGGTGTTTTTGTATTGTTGGGTTTTGATCCGCAATTAGAATTGCGAGGCTTTTTTTCTGCGGTTGACACCTTGCCTGTTATTCGGCTATAATTCAAAAAAGGTGCATTAATCACATCCGAAAATTTCACCTGAATCTAAACAAATTTCGGGGTTGATCATAACGTCGGCCACCTTGTGGTGGAATTTTAGCAATGGAAATAAATCCTGTTATTACGACTATTTGCGATGGATAGGATTCTATCTCCCGCATAGTGGCCCATCTTATGATCAACCCCCAAATTTCTTTTTGATCGCTGTTCACCACATTCATCGTAATGTTGCCCGGAATCGCCATGGTTTATCCAGTCAAGACCCCCTGAGCTAAAGATTTATGAGTTTTTTGCCGGTTTTTTATAAAGCCGGTTGATTACACATCAGACCTCAATTTGTAATTATCTCCTCCCGTTACTTCAGAAGTTCCATTGGTTTGAACGTTTCATAATGACAAAGACTGAAACTCAATGTGCCTTTTTTATCTTGGCAATGTCTGGGAAGGGTCAAATTCACGTTATTGGTGCTTTTGCGGATTTTAGCTTTTACGTTAGGGGGGGTATCGTCAACAACATGGAATCCTGTTTTAAAATGCAGGATCCAATAACACATCCATACAAGTAAAAAAGTGGATTATTGGGTGAAAGGAGGCACAATGGAATCAAAACGACGAAAAATTAATCAAATTATCGAGGAGCAGGTTAAGAAATGGGAGTATGAAAAAAATCAGCTTGAAACCAAAGCAATGCCCAAGAGACCGGTGGTCAGCCTTTCCAGGGAACCGGGAAGCGGGGGACGAATCATTGCGGCACGCCTTGCCGAAAAACTTGGATTTGCCCTTTTCCACCAGGAGGTGGTCCATGAAATGGCAAAAAATGCAGATATCAGTGTCCGATTTATTGAAACCCTGGATGAACGGAGTCTCAATACCCTGGATAATTGGATTGCTTCATTGGTGGATGAGCGTTATCTCTGGCCGGATCAATATCTTCATCACCTCATGAAAGTCATTGGAACCATTGGAAAACATGGCAACAGTATTATTGTGGGACGTGGATCAAATTTTATATTGCCCCCGGAGGTAAGGATCAGTGTTAGAATAATAGCCCCCTTTGAGGTACGTTGCAGCCATGTGGCCAAGGCCTTTGATTTGACTCAAGATGAAGCCGGACGGCGGATAACCAAAACTCAATCAGCCAGGAAATCATTTATCTGGAAATATTTCAATGCTGCCATTGGTGATCCTGAAAACTATGCATTGGTTATTAATACAGGGGTGGTTTCCATGGATGAGGCGGTTGAAATTATTGAAACTGCGGTTCAACAGCGAATTAAATAGTCAACATCCCCTGAGCTAAAGACTCAGGGACTTGCAAGGTAACTTTTAAGCCCGGTTGATTTGCCGAAGTCTTAACTGGGTATGTTACATGGAATATATAGTCCAAGGTACTCCACACGCCGGGGGCGCTGAGGTCAGTGTTAGACATCTCTGAGGGTAGGAGATGTGATATTGAAAAGCCTTGTTTCATTTTGAAGCAAGGCTTTTTTTATGCACATCAAATTTCTTTTTTGTAATATTTTTAATTTAAAGTCCATTATTGTATTGTTTTTATTGAGATTGCTATATGGATTGTTAGCGGAATGCATGTCAAACAATATTTAAATCGATAATTCCAATTAAATCAAATATTTATATTTATTTATGATTTTAAATAGTTTTGTGGCATTGAAAATGCTTAATCATACTTTAACGAATCTGAGTGAGTATGTTTAGAATTTTATTGTTTACGTTGAAAGGAAACCAATACCATGAAAAAAATTGAAGCCATCATTAAGCCGTTCAAGCTGGATGAAGTAAAGGAAGCCTTAAATGTGTTGGGCATCACTGGTATGACCTTGTCTGAGGTGAAGGGATTTGGTCGCCAGAAAGGTCATACAGAGATTTATCGAGGCGCAGAATACCAGGTGGACTTTGTTCCCAAAATAAAATTGGTCATTGTTGTGGAAGCGGACATGACTGAAAAGGTGGTGGAAACCATCCTTAAAAGCGCTGGCACTGGAAAAATCGGAGACGGTAAAATTTTTGTTCTTCCCGTGGAAGAAGCCATTAGAATCCGCACCGGGGAAAAGGGTGGATCGGCCATTTAAACAGCACACCTCATCCCTCTGGGATGACAAAAACAAACCCGGACTTTTCATGGGTCCATAAAATATGATTCAAACTGGAACGGAGAAAACAATGAAACCCTTTATTATCGCAACCGGTATTACTCTTTTTATGACATTGAATGGATGGGCCGCAGATGATGTACCAACGGCATTGTCCAACAAGGCGGCCATTGATCTGGTGCAGACCCATGCCAATTATATGTGGACTCTGGTGGCAGCTTGTCTGGTATTTTTCATGCAGGCAGGTTTTGCCATGGTGGAAGCAGGATTCACCCGGGCTAAGAACGCCATTAACATTATGATGAAAAATCTCATGGATTTCTCCGTGGGAACCCTTGCATACTGGGCCGTGGGGTTCGGGCTCATGTTTGGGACCACTTCCACCGGTTTTTTTGGTAGTTCCGGTTTTTTCTTAAGTGATTTTACCCCGGATGGTGATCCCTGGGTCCTTGCATTCTGGATGTTCCAGGTTGTGTTTGCCGCCACGGCAGCCACCATTGTATCCGGTGCCATGGCCGAACGGACGAAATTTTCAGCTTATCTTGTTTACAGCTTTTTTGTTAGTGCATTGATTTACCCCATTTTCGGCAGTTGGGCCTGGGGAAGTCTGTTCCATGGCAGTGGATGGCTTGAAAAACTCGGGTTCATTGATTTTGCAGGGTCCACTGTGGTTCATTCTGTGGGGGGCTGGGTGGCCCTGGCCGGTGCCATGGTACTGGGGCCCCGTTTGGGTAAATATACCAAAGATGGCGGCATTCGTCCCATCCTTGGTCATAATATCCCCCTGGCAGCCCTGGGAGTGTTCATCCTATGGGTGGGCTGGTTTGGATTTAACCCCGGCTCCACCACCACTGCGGATACAAGCATTGCCATGATCTTTGTCAACACCAACCTGGCGGCGGCCACCGGTGCTGTGGTGGCCATGATTGTTTCCTGGATCAAACTGGGGAAACCAGAGGTGGGCATGAGCCTTAATGGTGCCCTGGCCGGTCTTGTGGGGATCACCGCCGGATGTGCCAATGTGACCCCAGGAAGTGCCATCATCATTGGTGCTGTGGCCGGTGTGTTGGTGGTTTCTTCTGTTCTGTTCTTCGATAAAATTAGAATTGATGATCCCGTGGGTGCGATTTCTGTCCATGGCGTGTGTGGTGCCTGGGGAACCCTTGCTGCAGGCCTTTTCAACATGGGCGGATGCACCATGGGTATTGTAACTACACAGCTCATCGGCATGGGTGCCTGTTTTGTATGGGCCTTTGGCCTGGGCTTTATTATGTTTAAAATCATTGCTGCCACCATGGGGTTGCGGGTGTCTGCTGAAGAGGAGATTGAAGGATTGGATTTTGTGGAACATGGCGGTAATGCATATCCTGACTTTAAGCTGTAAAAATCAACATCCGTGGTCACCACTGCGGTAGACTTTAAAAGAGATTTTCCTGGGCCTTGGCCCATTGGAAAATCTCTTTTTTTTAGTATTGACATAATGGACCATCTCGTTTAGAAGGCACCATTAATGATCCTGCTGATTTAGTACAAATTGCTGGACTATAGATACAATATACTATATTTTAGACCAGCCTATAGACCTCCCCATATGACCTGACCCTAAAGTACGAATAGTAAACGGTGATTTTAACAGATTTTGCTCAAAATAATCGTATCAAGTAATATGAGGACTACTAGTAATATGAGGACTACTATAAGGGACTTAGACGATAATAAATTACCAAATTAAATTTTTTTAGAATGCAATATCAGCATATTAAACGGGACATAGTGGTAGTCTATTTTCGGGGAAGTCCCTAATAACATGCATGCTGTGTTTTTTAAAAAAAGTGACTAAATCAACAGACTTATTAATATGGCTATGAAAAGTGCAAAACGGGAAATAAAGCATGGCGATCTATGAACCTTAATTTTTTTCCGTTTGCCCTTACAACAATGGGATGAAGTGGCAAAGAGGAGGCCTTTGTATGCGTGAAATGAACTGGATAAATGAGAAAATAAAATTAAAATGCCACATGAACCCAACCATGGCATGGGCATTTTTAATGATGGTGGGCATTTTGATCATACCCTTAACGGTGTTCGGGGCTGCCCCTGGAAAAATTGAGGTATTTGTCAGTATTGCGCCCCAGGCATATTTTGTCCAGCGCATTGGCGGAGACAGGGTGGGGGTGTCTGTTCTGGTTCCTCCGGGTAAGAGTCCTGCCACCTATGCCCCGGCATCTTCCCAGATGGTTAAACTTTCCCGGGCGTTATTGTTGTTTACCATTGGGGTTCCCTTTGAAGAGGCATTAATACCCAAAATCCGGGCCATGGCTCCGGGGCTTTCTATTGTGGACACTAGCCAAGGTATTTCACTGCGCCAGCTGGATGGGGGAAAAGAGATCCTTGATCAAACCCATGGGCATGGCAAAAAGGCGTTAAGCGTTGCAAATGGCGGTGGTGGGGAGCTGGAACATTCTGGACAAGGGGTTGAGGAGAATGACCCTCATGATCATGGGGTAAAGGGGAATGATCCACACATCTGGATGAGTCCCCTACTGGTAAAAAAACAGGCCCAAACCATATGTGATGCCCTCATTGCCCTGGCACCGGAAGATGAAGAACTTTTTCGTAATAATCTTCATCTTTTCCAAAGGGATCTGGATCTCCTGGACCAGCAGATTGCATCGGTGCTCCAGCCCCTTCGAGGGGACACTATTTTTGTGTTTCACCCGGTGTTTGGTTATTTTGCAGATGCCTATGGGTTAAGGCAATTGGCTGTGGAGCGGGGGGGCAAGACCCCCAAGGGTAGGGATTTGGTATCATTTATCCAGCTGGCAAAAAAAAACAGTGTGCGGGTGATTTTTGTGCAGCCCCAGTTTGATCAACGGGTGGCCCTGAAAATTGCATCAGCCATTCATGGTGTGGTGGTTCCCCTGGACCCCCTGGCCAAGGATTACATTGAAAACCTTTCCCGCATGGCGTTGACCATCCAAGAGGCCCTGGTGAAAAAGTGATATGGCAGATTTGTCTGGCACAACAAATAATGGAAATGGTATTATGCCACCCCCGACGGGCGATGGGTCCGGCCCGGGACCGTTGGCGGCTCTGCTGTCGGTACTTTGCTGCCACACTTTCCTAAAAAAATTACCATGTTGTTTTCTTTGCTGGGAATTGTCTTAGTTTATTTTATCGGGTATGGGAACGCCCAGGCTCAGAAGTTCCTGGAGCACCCACGCCACCATGGCATCCACCTTACCGGCAATGATGGGGGTTAATTCAGGATTCAAGGTTTCTATGTTTTGGGGCTCCACGCCAAGAATGGTGGTCTCCGGAATATTATCCATGAGTCTGCACAGGGTCAGGGCCTCCAGAAGATCCACCTGGTGCATGGAATTTTTAGCCAGAATCCTGTTGGGAATTTCTTCGCCTTCAAGGCGGTGAAAATCACCGGGATTGCTTTTATTTAAGATGGTGTCCACCACAATGAGTTTGTGGGCATGGGAGATGACGCCCAGCAGATTTACCCCCAGCACGCCGCCGTCCACAATGGTGACATGGTCTGGAAAGAGATAATTGTTTTCAAGTTGTTCCACTACTTTAATGCCAAAACCATCATCGGAATAGAGAATATTCCCCACGCCCAACACCATGATTTGTGGTTTCATTGAATCCCCTCTGTGCAGCAAGACAAAACCCGGACCATGGCCCGGGTTTTGTTGAATTGCTGATATGTTTTAAATTGTCTAAATTTTCTTTGTTGTGGCAAGGGGTTCTTGCCATGGTCGGTATAAAAAAATGACACCTCCTGGGGCTTAATCCAGGGGGAAATTTTTAAATTACCTGGACCTTATACGTCTCGTTGGTATGGGGATCAATGACATGCACAGCACAGGCAATGCAGGGGTCATAGGAATGGACAGTTCTTAAAATTTCCAGGGGTTTGGATGCGTCAGCAATGGGCGTTCCAATGAGGGAGCGCTCCACGGGTCCCTTATTGCCCTTGGCATCTGCGGGTCCGAAATTCCATGTGGAGGGAACTACATACTGGTAATTTTTGATTTTGCCGTCTTCGATTTCTATCCAGTGTCCCAGGGCACCCCTTGGTACATCGTTGAGACCAAAACCCTTGGCTTTGTCCGGCATTTCCCAGGATTGGTAGGTTTTTTTATCGCCCTTGGAAATGTTGGATTTCAGACTATCAATCCAGCCGCCCATGGCACCTCCGATTAACTGGGTTTCAACGCCCCTTGCAGCAGTTCTTCCCAGGGTGGAGAACAGTACATCCGCCCCCACGCCAAGTTTTTTCAAGACTCCGTCCACGGCTTTTTTGGCAGCGGGGTCTCCCTTTCCATAGGCCACCAGCACCCTGGCAAGGGGACCCACTTCTGCTGCAAGTCCGTCATATCGGGGGGCTTTTATCCAGCTATATTTATCTTCTGTGCTGTAATGGGTTTCTCCCTGGATGGGTTTCGTCTCTCCGTTAAAGGGATGTTTGGGGCTTCCCTTCTCATACCAGGCCCGGGTGACATCTTCGGTCACTTGGGCGGGATTCATCTCTTCTACTTCAAGACCTTTACGGATAAAGCCAGCGGGCATGAGTTTGTTTTTTTCTGCCACGTCATTGGCAAAATCACCATAGGCAAGGAAGGCCTCGTTGTTGCCGCCAATGGCCCCCCAGTCTTTATAAAATGATGCTACTGCCAGAAGATCTGGAATATACACCTCATTAACAAAAGCGTCGGTCTCTTTCCAGATGGTTTCAAACTCCGCAATGCGACCTACGTTGAGATCTGCCACCGAGGTGACACCGCCCACCACCAGGAATTGGGGATGGGGATTTTTGCCACCAAAGATGGCGTGCATGCGGGCGGCTTTTGCCTGGAGCTGCAATGCTTCAAGGTAGTGGGCCGTGGCCATGAGATTGGCCTCCGGGGGCAGGACATAGGCAGAATGTCCCCAATACCCATTATTAAAGGGACCTAATTGGCCACTGCCAACAAAGGTTTTTAATTTTTCCTGGACTTCTTTAAAATATTCGCTTTTCTGGGGTCGGCCGCTGACATTTTCTGAAAGCTTGGCAGTTTTAAGGGGATCAGCACTCAGGGCACTGACAATGTCCACCCAGTCCAGGGCGTGGAGATGATAGAAATGAACCAGATGATCATGCTGGAATTGGGCACCATGCATTAAATTTCGGATTAATCGTGCATTCTCAGGAATGGTGATCTTGCAGGCGTCCTCAACGGCTTTCACCGATGCCAGGGCATGGACATAGGTACAGACACCGCAGGAACGCTGGACAAAATGGTGTGCGTCCCGGGGGTCCCGACCTTTGAGCATCATCTCAATTCCCCGAAACATCTGCCCGGAGCACCAGGCATCTTTTACCTTTCCATTTTCAATCTCCACCTCTATCTTCAGGTGCCCCTCGATCCGGGTGATGGGATCGATTATAATTCTTTTACCCATAATAATATCCTTTATATGATGAATTTTTTTCAGCTATTTGTGGATTCCAGACGATTGATTTTTTTTAAAAAAATCATGAATAATAAAAACATCTCATTTGATGTGCGATGTTATTTATCCAGAATACCATATAATAAAATTGTGTTTTCAAGTATGGGGGTGATGCCATGCCTTGAAGACGAATAAAAAATTTAGTGATCGGTTATGGTCTTTGGGGAGTGTCGCCTATGATTCTTCATAGAACGGTGTCATGGTATCCCAGAAGCCGGGCTCGCTGCATCCAATACAGGGGTGCCCTGCCTGGATGGGAAAGCTGGTACCTTCATTAAATTTTGCTGTGGGACAATTATTATAGGTTTCAGGACCTCTGCAACCCATTTTATAAAGGCAATAACCCATTTCCGCCTCTTTTGAGCCGAACTCTTCAACAAATTCATCATTTTCAAAGTGTGGGAGTCTGGGGCAGCGATCATGAACCGTATCTGCATAGGCGAACAGGGGACGACCCACTTCGTCCAGTTCAATTTCTTCTTTGTTAAGATATTTAACTATGGTGGAAAGAAGATTTAATGGATTGGGGGGGCATCCGGGAAGGTTGATGGTGTCAATGCCAATGGCATCCTTGATACCTTTGTATCCGCCGGGATTGGGTGCTGCTGCAGGAATACCACCATAGGCGGCACAGGTCCCAAGGGCAATGGTTGCTGCGGCTTTGGGAATAATGGCTTTGGCAATTTCAAGAAAGGTTCTGCCTCCGACTTTGCCATAAGATCCATTGTATTTTGTGGCAATGGAACCTTCGACAACACAGATAAATTTTCCCTTGTATTTTTCAACGGCATCATGCAGGGATTTTTCTGCCTGGTGGCCCGATGCGGCCATAATGGTTTCATGGTATTCCACGGAGATGATCTCAAGGATGATGGCACCCACATTGGGGGTTCTTAAAAAAGCTTCGGAACATCCGGTGCATTCAGCAAAATGAAGCCAGATGACCGGTGGACGAGGTGTAATAGCTGCCTTCTCAATGGCTTTGACCACTTGGCCAGTGCAGGAGGCTGCCAGACCCATTGATGCGGTAAGGGCTGTGCAATATTTCAGAAAACTTCTTCTTGAAACCCCTTTTTTTTCCAGATTTTCATAAAATGCATGATTTTCGTGTTCTTTTTCCATTGCACCTCCTTGATGCTGTTACGGTTACGTTTTGAATTTGAGCCGTTATGCGATATGGCTATTTTGTTTTGCATTATGTATCCTGAACTATGGAGGAAATGATATCAGGACGTTGTTTGATTCATTTAGATTTATAAAGATGTGTAACATTAGCTTTGACTATATTATTGGGTGCTACTTTTTTATAAAGGCAATAATTAGGTAGTAAATATAGTGTTTAATAGCTAAAAAGGAGGTTTGCTTTATTGTACTGTAGACCCCTCCTTTTGAATAAATTGTGCAAAGTATGCATATTCGAAATTGTGCAAAAAAATATTTTGAATTCGTATGTCTTTATATTAAATTTGTCAATAGAAAAATAGCTTTGACTAAGATTGCAGGTATATTTTTATTTGAAATTTCAGGCTTGGACCCCACTTCGTTTTACAGGGGCTAAAATCCTTGACATCTCCATTAAACTTGAATATTTGTCCATCCTTTGATATTCATGAAATTTGTGTTTTTGTGCCAACAAAGGCATGATGGTTTTTTATATGAAAAGGTAGCATCGGAGTGCCCACAGCAGAGCCTCCGGCAGTTGGTCTGATCGGAACATTTGGAACCAAAGGGAAGAAGTACTCCCCCGACGTTTCCGTTCCGGTCAGACCAACTGCCGGGGGCGGCATAGTACCAGTTTCAATCTTGGTTGCCCGTTTGCAAGAAGTTCAGTCCAACCAACTTGAATCATGAGGGTTTCAATGTTCGTTGTGGCGGATGGTTACTGCCATGTATGTTTATATTAAATCTGCCAGGCCGTCAGGTCTGTAAGCTGTGCGAGGATAAAAGAATAAATGAGTTTTGTAAAAACAAGACAAAAAACCCGCAGTATAAAGGTTGGCAGTGTCTTTGTGGGTAATGCTGCACCTGTTGCCGTACAGTCCATGACCAACACCTATACCCAGGATGTGGCTGCCACTGTGGGGCAGATTACGGCCTTAACCCAGGCGGGATGCGAAATTGTCCGGGTGGCGGTTCCTGACATGGATGCGGCCCTGGCAATTAAAAAAATAAAGAAACAGATTGAAATACCCCTCATTGCTGATATTCATTTTGACCATAAGCTGGCCATTGCAGCGGCCGATGCCGGGGCCGACGGATTGAGAATCAATCCCGGTAACATTGGCCCGACTCACAAGGTTAAGGCGGTGGCAGACTGTGCAAAGGCCCATGGTATTCCCATTCGAGTGGGGGTCAATGCCGGATCTCTGGAAAAAGATATCCTGGCCACCATGGGAGCCACTCCGGAAGCCATGGTGGAGAGTGCCCTTAGAAATATTGCCATACTGGAAGCCCTGGATTTTAAGGATATTAAAATATCTTTAAAAGCCTCGGATGTGGAACGTACGGTGAAGGCCTATCGCCTTATTTCCACCCGCACCGATGTACCTCTCCATGTGGGGGTCACCGAAGCAGGCGGGTTGTATGCTGGTATCACCAAATCTGCCATTGGCATTGGCATGCTGTTGTCAGAGGGTATAGGCGACACCATCCGGGTTTCGCTGACCCGTGATCCGGTGGAGGAGATCCGGGTGGGCTGGGAAATTTTACGCTCCCTTAAAATTCGAAAACGGGGGCCGGAAATTATCTCCTGTCCCACCTGCGGCAGATGTAAAATTAATTTGTTTGACATTGCCCGGACCGTAGAAGATGCACTGCTCAACTCCACTACAGATATCAAGGTGGCCATCATGGGCTGCGTGGTGAATGGACCCGGGGAAGCAAGGGAAGCAGATATCGGCATTGCCGGTGGGGATGGTATGGGTATTCTTTTTAAAAAGGGAAAAGTCGTCAAGAAAGTGCATCAGGACCGCCTTGTTGAGGTGTTGTTCCAAGAAATTAAACAATATGAATTAGATCAGAATCAAAGTTAAAAACCCCTGAGCTAAAGACTCTGGGGTTTTCTTGCCTATTTTTATAAAAATGTAAATTAAAATTATCTGGAGGAATGTAAATGGGGAAAAAGGTTACAACAGCAATTACGCCAACGCGGGAAGACGATTACCCAATGTGGTATCAAGAGGTGGTTAAAGCCTCTGAAATGGCGGAAAAATCCCCTGTGCGGGGCTGTATGGTCATTCGGCCCTGGGGATACACCCTGTGGGAAAATATATCCTCCCAGTTAGATGAGATGTTCAAGGAGACCGGGGTTAAAAATGCCTATTTCCCTTTGTTCATCCCCTTAAGTTATCTGGAAAAAGAGGCCGAGCACGTGGAGGGATTTGCCAAGGAATGCGCCGTTGTCACCCACCACAAGCTGGAGAAGGGGGAAAACGGCAAGCTGGTTCCCGCAGGAAAACTTGCAGAACCCTTGATTGTTCGCCCCACCTCAGAGACCATCATTGGAGAATCCATGTCAAAGTGGGTTTCCAGTTACCGGGATCTGCCAGTGCTGCTTAATCAGTGGGCCAATGTGGTGAGATGGGAAATGCGCACCCGTATTTTTCTTAGAACCAGTGAGTTTTTGTGGCAGGAAGGCCACACGGCCCATGCCACCGAGGAAGAGGCCCGGGACCGCACCCTGATGATGCTCAATATCTACACAAAATTTGTGGAAGAGTGCCTTGCCATGCCCGTGGTCCGGGGATGTAAGACCCCTTCCGAGCGATTTCCAGGGGCTGTGGACACCATGTGCATTGAAGGCATGATGCAGGACAAAAAGGCACTCCAGGCTGGCACCTCCCATTTTCTGGGGCAGAATTTTGCCAAGGGGTCGGACATTAAATTCCAGAACGCCGATAAAGAGGAGCAATTTGCCTGGACCACCTCCTGGGGGGTCTCCACCCGGATGATCGGGGGTATGATCATGACACATGGGGATGACGATGGCGTAATCATGCCCCCCCGTGTGGCGCCTTCCCACGTGGTGCTGCTACCCATCTACAGAAAGGATGAAGAACGGGCAGAGATCATGGCCTATACCCAGGCCCTGGCTGCTGAACTTCGCCAGATTCGATACCATGGCAGAAAAATAGTTGTGGAAATTGATGATAGAGATATTGGCGGGGCCCGGGGATGGGAATGGATCAAAAAAGGGATACCCTTAAGGGCAGAAATTGGACCCAAGGACATGGCTAATGAGTCTGTTTTTCTGGGCCGCAGGGATAAAACTGCCCGGGAAAAAACCGGCGTTAAAAAGGATGCCTTTGTTGATGGTTTTTGTGAGCTTCTGGATGAAATCCAAGATACCTATTTCCAGCGGGCCAAGGATTTCATGGCGGCCAACACCATTGATATAGACGATAACAAGGTATTCTATGATTTCTACAAATCCCGCAGTGGCATCCATGGCGGGTTTGCCATGTCCCACTGGTGTGGAGATGATGGGTGCGAGGCCAAAATAAAGGAAGATCTTTCCGTTACCATTCGTTGTATTCCCTTTGATTCACCCCAGGAAAAGGGAGAATGTATCTGCTGTGGTAAGCCCAGTAATAAACGGGTTTTATTTTCCAAAGCATATTAACAACGGGGTTTGGTCACAACATTGACCACTTTGGGGAGGGGGCAGGCTTGCGTTATTGACTTTTTTGTTTATATTTTCCTTTAAATACAGAGTTTTGTCAAAAGCATGGAGCCTGATAACCGCCTAAGCTTCCAACAACACAAGCCTGCCACCCTCTCACCCCTTCCCAATCATGTCAACATAAGAAAATGCATTATAGAGTAAAAAGGTTCACCCGCATATGATCAGAATTACCGACATCCTGGATATCATTATAGCGTATAATCCCGATGCAGACCTTGGGATCATTGACCGGGCTTACATTTATTCGGCCCGGGTCCATGATGGCAAGGTGCGGCTGTCCGGTGAACCCTACCTCTCCCATCCCCTGGAAGTGGCGGCCATTCTGGCCCACATGAAGCTGGATGTAGAGAGTGTTGCCGCAGGTCTTCTCCATGATGTCATTGAAGACACACACGCCACCCGGGAGGAGATCCAGGCGGTGTTTGGACCGGGAATTGCCCACATCGTTTCCGGAGTGACCACACTGTCCCAACTCTCAGTTGCAGATAAAACCGTCCAGCAGGCAGAGAGTCTCAGGAAGATGATTCTTGCCATGGCCGATGATATCCGGGTGGTCCTTATCAAGCTTGCCGACCGTCTCCATACCATGAGAACTCTTAAATATCATGAAAACCATGAGACCCAGGTGATGATTTCCCGGGAAACCCTGGATATCTATGCCCCCATTGCCTCCCGCCTGGGTATATTCTGGCTCAAACAGGAACTGGAGGACATCGCATTTTTCTACACCTTGCCCGAAAAATACGCCAAAATTGATGCCCTGGTGAATCAAGCCAAGGAAGAAAAAGAAAATTACATTGAGGAGGTAAGGGAAAAACTCACGGAAAAGCTCACCGCCGAAGGGATGGAAAATTTATCCATTAAAGGGCGCTACAAACAACATTACAGTATTTATCAGAAGATGGTATCCCAGAATTTACCCTTTGATCAGGTGTATGATATCATTGCCTTCAGGGTGATTGTGGAGGTGAAATTTCAGTGCTATCAGGCAATGGGGGTTATCCATGACATGTGGAAACCCATCCATTACAAGTTCAAGGATTACATTGGTGTTCCCAAGCCCAACCTGTACCAGTCTTTGCACACCACCGTGATCGGTCCCCTGGGGCAGCGAGTGGAGATCCAGCTTCGAACCTGGGAGATGGATCAGACTGCCGAGTCCGGGATTGCAGCCCACTGGAGTTACAAAGAGGGGGCGGCCATTGATGAAAAGACGGGAAAAACCTTTGCCTGGCTCAGAAATCTGGTGGAAAACCAGGAAGAAGCCAGTGATCCCGATGAGTTCCTTGAAAATGTCAAGATTGATTTGTATCCCAATGAAATTTATGTGTTCACCCCCGGGGGGGATATCAGTACCCTTCCCAAGGGAGCCACACCGGTTGATTTTGCCTACCAGATTCATACGGAGGTGGGTGCACAGTGCACCGGTGCCAAAGTGAACGGCAAGCTGGTGCCACTGGCCCAAAAGCTTGCCACGGGAAGCACTGTGAGTATCATCACCACCAAAGGGCACCACCCCAGCCCGGACTGGCTCAATTTTGTAAAAACCGTGAAGGCCAAAAATAAAATCCGCCATTGGATTAAAAACCAGGAAAAGGAGCGCAGTATCAGCCTTGGCCGGGAAATGTGTGAAAAGCTTTTCCGCAAGAAAAATTTTAATTTTAATGCCTTGGTGAAATCAGGAGAAATTGTCCAGGCGGCTGAAGCGTTTGGGTTTAAAGAGGTGGATGATTTGATAGCCCAGGTGGGATTTGGGAAAATCACGCCGCTTCAGATTCTTCATAAAGCCCTTCCAGATGAAGCAAGGGATAAGGAAAAAGAGGAGGGGAAACCTGCCTTCAGGGATAAAGGACTTGGGGGGAAAAGCCGAAAAAGAAGCCGGGACGGCATCGTGGTTAAAGGGCTGGATGATATTTTGATAAAATTTTCAAAGTGCTGTAATCCGTTGCCCGGGGATGCCATCGTGGGGTTTATCACCCAGGGACAGGGGGTAGCAATACATCGGAAAAACTGCATTAACGCTTTGAAAATGAGTCCGGAAAGGAAAATTGAGGTTCAGTGGAGCGAAGAGTCTATTGAATCTTACCCGGTAAGAGTAAGAATTCGCTCCACTGACAGATCTGGGCTTCTGGCAGATGTGGCATTAACCATTTCAAGGGCCAAGGCAGATATTATCAACGCACATACAGAAACCACCGATTATGGGGTGGTGAACAGCTATTTTACCATTGCAGTGGAAAGTACCTCACAATTGGGTAAAATCATATCTGACCTCAGACGTGTGAAACATGTTAAAGAGGTAAAGCGTATTGTAATCGTTGATTAAGGTGCTTTTACCACATGGCCCGCTTTGATGCAGCTGGTGCATACATCAATCTTTTTTACCTGACCCTCATAAAGCGCTCTGACCTTTTGCAGGTTGGGATTGAAACGGCGTTTGTTGATGTTGTGGGCATGGCTGACATTGTTTCCAACCATTGGTTTTTTTCCGCATATTTTACATTGTTTGGACATGCTTACTTCTCCTTGATTTTTATAAGAAAGTCCTGGCAAACCAAGAGGGACTCTCAATCTTCGTTGTGGACAGGCCGAGTCCAGAATACGGTCTGCCCGTGGCAGTTATATGAAAAAGCAGGTACTGGATACCCTCTCAGAGTGAGTACCGGCACTTGGATTTTGATACTCTTTTTCATTTTTGTTGTGGCAGACTCACCGTTACTGCCTGTTGTTGAAACTAATTTCCTTAAATTTTAAAACAAAATTCTATACAATAAAAATAACGGAATGTAAAGGAAAACCAGGTTTTAAACCTATTCTTGATTTATTTTTTCCTTGCACAGGGCAATGTTTTCTAATGCTTGTTTGCCGAATTGTGTCCCAGGGTAGACAGCAAAAATAGATTCATACCGTTTCAATGCCGCGTTGTATTGCTTTGTTTTTAAATAGTAATCCGCCACATAGGCCTCGTGTCCTGCCAGGCTCTCTTTGCATCGGTTGATTCTTTTTGCCGCCTTGACGCTGAGGGTCTCCTGGGGGAACCTGTCAATGAGTCGCTGGAATTCAGCCATGGCTTTGGCCGCAGGTGTCTGATCTTTGTCTGCAGATCGGATTTCCTTGTACCAGCACATGCCGATGCGGTAGATCACAAAGGGAATGGCTTCATTTCTCGGGTGCAGATTCTCAAATTCCTGATACGCTGGAATGGCCTCTTCATAGGACTCCAGCTTGTAGTGGGAATCGGCAATTTTCAGCTCTGCCAGGATGGCGTATTTGCTGAAAGGGTACCAGTCCCTCAGGGTGGTAAATGAATGGATGGCATCCCGGTAGTTTCCTTCTCTGTAATCTGAGGTTCCCTCATTCACAAGGGTTTCGGCACTTTTTTCCATTTCCCGATCAGGCTCGTTAAACCACGAACAACCAGCAAAGGAGAAAAAAAGAAGGGTGATCATTACAACAGAGGCAATTCTCATTTTACATCCTTCAGGTTCTCAATGAAGTGCTCGGCAGACATGGCTGCAATGGCACCATCCCCCACAGCAGTTGTGATCTGTTTCAGGGGGGTGGTTCTTACGTCCCCCACAGCATAGACACCCGGGACAGATGTTTCCATGTGGGTGTCGGCGAAGACAAATCCACCTTCATCCATTTTAACACTGTCTTTCACATAGGCGGTGTTGGGGGTTGTTCCCACCCAGATAAAACAGCCATCTGCCTTGATGGTGCTCTGAGCTTTAGTCTTTACATTTTTCACATGGACATTTTCCACACTGAAAAGACCATCCATCCCCGTTACAACGGAATCCCATATCATTTCAATCTTATCGTTTTTCAGTGCCCGTTCCTGGAGAACTTTGGTGGCCCGGAGTTCATCCCGTCGGTGCACCAGATATACCTTGGTGGCAAATTTGGTCAGATAGATGGCTTCTTGAACCGCCGTATCTCCGCCCCCCACCGCCACAAGGACCTTGTCACGGAAGAAGGGTGCGTCACAGGTGGCACAAAAAGAGACCCCTTTCCCCATGAATTTGGCTTCTCCAACATCAAGCTTTCTGGGTGAAGCCCCGGAGGCAATGATAACCGTGTGGGCGGTAACCGTTCTGCCACTGCTAAGGTGAATTGTTTTTTCGTCCTTGGAAAGTGTCATGGAGGTAATCTCTTCGGATTCAATGGTGAGGCCAAGATTTTTGGCCTGGGTAACCATCTTTTCACCCAGATCATAACCCGTAATGCCCTCTGGGAACCCTGGATAGTTTTCCACCCAGTCTGTCACGATCACCTGGCCGCCGGGAGCGGCTTTTTCAAACAATACGGCATTGAGCCTTGCCCTTGCCGCATACATTCCAGCGGTGAGCCCGCCAGGGCCTCCGCCGATGATAATTACATCATAATCTGTGTTGGCCATTATCCCTCCTGGAGAATACCCTTGATTGTTTCTTCAAGTTTCCCCTTGGCTACCATGCCGGTGATCTGTTCCGCCACTTCACCATTTTTAAAGAAAATCAGGGTGGGGATGGCCTTGATGCCGTATTTGCTTGGGGTGAGGGGGTTTTCGTCCACGTTGACTTTGACAAAGTTCATTTTCTCACCATAAACCCCTTCCAGCTCCTCCACAATGGGGCCAATTGCCCGGCAGGGACCGCACCAAGGGGCCCAGAAATCCACCATTACGGGATTGTCTGACTTTAAAACTGACTTTTCAAAGGAATCATCGTCTATCTCAACTATATTTTCCGCCATCTACCTGTCTCCTTGTTTGGGTTAGAGAAAAACTGGGGGTTGGTTTTATACTGGCCATCCCGGCCAAAGGGGGTGCCACGGGTGGGATTAGAGTCTGAATCTTTAACACACTCTATACTTTTGACAACAGCGAGGCATAATGGTAAATCTCAACATGAACGCCAATAATGCAAGCCTTACCCCACCCAAAAGTGGCCGATTTTGAACCAAGCCCAAAAACTGTCAGTAAATATAGGGTTTTGGTTTTAATTTGTCAATGTCAACCATCCATGAGCTAAAGACTCAGGGGTTTTTTTGCCGATTTTTTATGAAAGAAGTGGCTTGGTTTTCATTTTTGGTGGGGTGACTACGGGGTCAGACTTGGGGTATTGGTATCTTATTATTGGGGATTTCAGGTGCAGATAATCAGGGGGCGATGACGACAATAACAGATGTCTGACCCCGTCAATCTCAATTTAGGTTCGAGAGTTTGCCTAACAGAGAAAAACGCAGAGGAGAGGATTAAAACAATGGGTAAAAAATTAAAGATTGGCGCATTGATATCGGGAGGAGGGACCAATCTCCAGGCCATCATTGATGCCTGTTCAACGGGCAGCATTGATGCAACATTGTTGTTCACCGGATCTGACACTCCTGGTGCAAAGGGGCTTGACCGGGCCAGGCGTGCGGGCATTGATACTTTTGTGGTGGATTATGGAGATATTATCAGAAAATTGAAAGAAACTCCCGCTACCTTGGCATTACCCGGAGATTTTGACCTGGAAGCCGTTCGAAGCCGCCAGACGCTTTTTTCTGCCCCTGCCGACAGTGAAAAAGTTACTGCATTTTTACGATCCCGGGCCATTGCTGAACGGGCGCTTCTGGATTACATCCTTGCCTATGACATTGACTTGCTGGTGCTGGCAGGATTCATGCGTACCCTGACCCCCTATTTCATTGATCGCATGAACACTGTGCCTGGCAAGTGGAAAATTATGAATATTCATCCGGCTCTCCTGCCCTCATTTCCTGGAACCGACGGGTATGGGGATACCTTTCGTTATGGGTGCAAGGTGGGGGGGTGCACCGTTCATTTCATTGATTATGGAGAGGATACGGGTCCCATCATTGGTCAGCGTGCCTTTCAGATAAGCGATGAGGATACCCTGGAAAGTATTAAGAAAAAAGGACTGAGCCTGGAGTGGGCACTTTATCCGGAATGTATCCAGAAATTTGCTGAAAATAGAATCTGAGGGGCTTGATAGTAATATTTAGGAATGAGTTTTAAATAAGTTGCCCATTTGTGCGCTTAGTGTGCGCTTAGTGTGCGCTTAGGGGACAGATTTTTAAATCTGTCCCCGCCAATTGGCGTTGACCAAAGCCTGTGCAAATTCCAAAACCACCGATAATGCCAATAACGCAAGCCTGACCCCCATCGCTGATTTATGTTAATTTATCACCTTGAGCATCAAGGGGATGGCCGTCATGGTGCCAATGGTGCTCCCAAGATTGGTGAAGACCACCACAAGCAGAATCCGTGTTACATTATTCCGCCAAAATCCTCTTATGGAGAGAATATCATTGGGGATGGACTCCAGATCCTTTACCTTTGGTTTTCTGGACACAGCTTCCACAAGACCTGATACCCAGCCTGCTGCTATCATGGGATTCAGGGAGGTTAATGGGGCTGCCACAATGGCGGAGATAATGGTATAAGGATGGGCCAGGGCCGCAATGGCCCCGATGCCAGCAAAAATACCATTGGCCGCAATCCACAGCCAGATCATATCTGTGCCAGCTTCAGCGCCCTTCATAAAAAAACCCAGGGCCATGAGTAGAATAATGGCACCGGGAATCAACCACTTTAAGACCTTGCCTAATTTTCCTGCCGGAGGGATGTCGGTGAGGGAATCTGTATTTATAGGGGTTTCCGGGGCCAGATGTTTCTTTATGCCTGGGACATGTCCGGCCCCCACCACGGCAACAATGTGATCCCCCGGGGCAGTGCTGATTTTTGCCGCAAGGAATTGATCCCGCTCTGCAATGAGAACCTTTTCCATGATGGGATGGGATTTCTTCACGTCAGCCAGCAGGGTTTGGAGAAGATCTTCCTGTTTCATCTGCTCAATCTCCTCCTCGGTAATCTCATTGGAGCTGCCCATGGAGAGCATGAGCTGAAACATCAGTTTTAGTTTTTCCCAAAGCCCCATGCTGCGCCATACCCGGGTCAGGGTCACCTGGATTTCCCGGTCTGCGGGAATAAGGGTTGCCCCTTCTTCCTCTGCTGCCTCAACGGCATTGATCATCTCCTGTCCCGGTTTGATGTCAAATTTTTCTGCAATCTTTTTTTGGAAAGAGGCCAGCATCAGGTTCATTAACAGCAGCATGGCCTTTTTTTCTTTGATCACATTGACAATGTCCATGTTGCGCCAGTCGTCATTGTTCCGGATGGATTTCAGTCTGGAATTACAGAGTTCCACACACACGGTGTCCGGCTTTTCTTCATGGATAATTTCCTTGACAAGCCTTGCACTTTCCCGGGAGACATGGGCTGTGCCGATGAGGGTGATCTTTTTGCCATTGAAGGAAATTCTGTCAATCATATTTTCTTTATTCTGCTCATTTGCTTCCATTAAAAATACATATCCTTCTAAATTCATTAAGTAATATTCATAGTATTAAAAATTTTTGTTAAAAAATATTCAAATACAGCAAATGCCTTGATTTTTCATAATAAGTTCTGATTTGCTCATCAGTTTGTTGTACTTTTCTTCACCAACAAACCCAAGATAATTGCCCATAAAACCTTTGACAGTATAGAATTTATTGTTGAATTTCACTACATCTCCCATTCCAAATGGTTTTTGACTTCTTTTTGGTCTTGTTGCTGGC